>Ga0075021_10000130_pt1 | contig 39443 bp, 42 predicted proteins | sample ColStrG_CSR_2012_FD_72749 | JGI IMG/M metagenome (GOLD analysis project Ga0075021, IMG submission 72749) | Freshwater sediment microbial communities in response to fracking from Pennsylvania, USA - Cold Stream Run_MetaG_CSR_2012 | ecosystem: Environmental > Aquatic > Freshwater > Creek >...
CTCGTCATGGCGCCGTGGTGGGCGCGGCAGCTCGCGGTCTTCGGATCGCTCTCGCCGTCCACGGCCTCGGGCAAGGTCCTGTTCATCCGCTCGATCGACGAGTGGGACAGCATTACGACCCCGGCCACCCTGGACCACCTGCTGGGGATGGGGCTCGGGCCGCTCATCGCGACGCGGATCGGAGGGCTGATCGCTGCTCTCATGATCTACATCACGTTGGTCGGCGGGATCCTCCTGGCGCCGCTGATGGTCGCCGGCGGGTGGGCCCGACGCCGTTCCGGTGACTTCCGGCCGTTCTTCATCTACGCGGCGATCCTGTTCGCCTTCTCCGCCCTGATCTCGGCGGTGCACGTCCCGGGCGGCACATTCATCCATTCGGCCATCGCCCTGGCCCCGTTCAGCTACATCCTGGCCCTCGAGGGCGTCGCGCTGACCGTCGGCTGGGTCGCCGCCCGCCGACCCGGCTGGGAGGCGCCGAGTGCGAACCGGTTCTTCAGCGCTGCGGTCGTCGGATTCGCCGTGCTCTGTGCGGTCGCCGGGTCGCTGGTCGTCCACGCGGCGTGGGAAGGCAGGCGCGAGCGAGGGCTGGCGGTCGCCTCGACCCTTGACGCGGCCGGCGCGGCACCGACCGACCGGGTGATGTCGCTCGATGCGGCGTCGACGAGATACTGGACGGGTCACGGTGGCGTCGTCCTCGTCAACGACCCGCTCGATACGATCCGGGATGTCGCGCGCGCGTACGACATCCGCTGGCTCGTCCTCGACAAGAACGACTCCGTCCCGGCGGCGCTGCCGGTGATGGCCGGGGATCGGCCGTCCTGGATCGGGCCACCGCTCGACACCGGCATCGACGGTCTTGCCGTCTACCCGGTGGACGCGGCCCGATGACACGGCGCGAGGCGGTCCTGTCCGCCGTTCCGATCTTCGCCCTGGCGCTGGTCGTCCGAGCCTGGTTTGCGTGGCAGGTCCCGTTCCCGGAGCTCCAGGATGCCGCGTACTACTTCGGCGTCGCGCGCAACGTGGTCGAGGGCCGGGGTCTCGTATCCGACGCGATCTGGAGCTATCAGACGCCGCCGCTCGTCTTCCCGCGACCCGCGTTCGAAGTCTGGTTGCCGCTGCCGTCGTTGCTGGCTGCGATCCCGATGGCACTGTTCGGTGCGACCTTCGCCGCCTCCCAGTGGTCGGCGGTCATCATCGGCGCGATCGTACCGGTGCTCGCGTGGCGCCTGGCCGCGGACGTCGCCGTCGAACGCGGCCTGTCCACGTCACGAAGCCGCACGCTGGCCATCGGCACGGGGCTCGTGACCGCCATCTACCTCCCGCTGCTCATCCACTCGGCCCTGCCCGATTCCACGATGCTGTTCACGGTCCTGGCGTTGACGGCGTGCCTGCTGATGAGCCGGATCGCCGGCCAGACCGGACCCGTCGCCGCGACCGACCGGCGGGTGATCGCGCTGGGCGTTGCCATCGGCCTCGCGGCGCTGACCCGCAACGAGGCGATCTGGCTCGGGCTGATCTGGCTGCTGATCGCCTGGCGGGCAGGGCAGCTCCGGCTGGTCGTCGCCGTCGGAGCGATCGCGCTGCTCGTCTTCTTGCCGTGGATGATCCGCGACTGGCTTGTCTTCGGGAGTCCCCTGCCGGGCCAGGCGGTCGCCAACGCGTTCAGCGTGACCGGACTCGACATCTTCGCCTGGAACGACCCGCCGACCCTGGCGCGCTACCTCGCTGTCGGGCCGGCCCGCCTGCTAGAGATGCGGGTCGAGGGGTTGTCGCACAACCTGGTGACCGTCCTTCTCCTGCCGGGTCTCCCTCTGTCCGTCATCGGTCTGGTCGCGCTTCCCTGGCAGGCGCGTGGAGCGGCCGTCCGCCCGGTCGTCCTGCTGGCGGTGATCACGTTCCTCGCCACGAGCCTGATCTTCCCGGTCGCGACGACCTGGGGGACGTTCCTGCACGCCGCGGGTCCCGTCCAGGTGCTCATCGTGGTGTCCGCGTTGCTCGCGCTCGACGCCGGGATCGCCCGTCTCGGGCGTCGGCTGGGCTGGACGAACCCGGTCGCCTGGCTGGGACCGGCTCTCGGGATCTTCGGCTCGGCGCTGTTCTCCATCGTCCTCCTCGGCGGCTTCGCGGGCGGGGCGCGCGACACCGCCGCCCGGTTCGCGGAACTCGAACGTCGCATGGCCGCGATCGGCCATCCGCTCGACGCGACGGCCGGGCCGGTCCTCACCAACTACCCGATCTGGCTCGCCGAGACGAGCCGGATCCCGGCGCTCGCCCTGCCCGACGAGTCGCCCTCGGACGTGCTCGGCCTCGCCCACAATCCGGCATTCCCCGGCACGCACCTGGTCATCCTCGTCGGCGGCGAACACGGTCGATGGCCGGCGATCCTCGATACGGGCGCGCCGGGAGCCGCCTGCTTCCGCGAGCTGGATCTCGGCCCCGGGCCTGCCGGGTCCACGGATCCGCTCGGCGATACCCGGGCGTTTGAGATCGTCTGCCGATGAGGAGCGACCCCTATACTCAGGGCTCCATGGAGCCAGCACGCGCCGGGACCGATGCACGGGACAGCCGCTTCGACGGACTCCACGCGGAGGCGAAGGCGGCGGTCGGCTACAGCGCGAACACGCTCAAGGGCGTGCGCGAGCGCTTCCGCGAGGCCTACTCGGAGGCGCTCGGCGAGTGGCAGGAGATGCGCGACGCGCTCGATATCGAGGACCGCAGTCCGCTCGACGGCTCCCGGGTACAGACCGGCACGGCCCCGGTGGATCGAGCCGCCGACGCCGCCGAGGCCGGTGCCGATGACGCCCGCCGACGCGCGCTGCGTGGGGACGTCGAATCGCTCACCGCTGACATCGGGCAGCGCCAGGCCGAGCTCGCCAGGCTGGAACTCGCCGAGCGGACGCTCGAGCGCACCTGGCTCTTCCTCGAACGCGGCGACGCGACGCTGCTGACCGAAGTCGGCGGACCGACGACAGCGGGCGACTTCCAGATGCGCATCGTCGAGGCGCAGGAGGCCGAGCGGTCCCGCCTCGCCCAGGAGATCCACGACGGGCCGGCGCAGGCGCTCAGCAACACGATCTTCCAGGTCGAGTACATCGAACGCGTCATCGAGTCGGACCCGCTCCTCGCCCGGACGGAGCTCCGCTTCCTGCGCGAGCTGCTCCGTCGAGAACTCGGCGACGTCCGTGCGTTCATCAGCCAGCTGCGACCGCCACTCCTGGACCAGCTCGGCCTCGACGGCGCCATCAACGACACTGTCGAACACATGCGGACCCTCACCGCGATAGAGATCACGACCGAGCTGGCGGCACCCACGACCGTCCTCAGCGACGGCCAGCGCACGGTCGCCCTGCGCGTCGCCCAGGAAGCACTGCAGAATGTCCGCAAGCACGCGGCCGCGACGCATGTCGCGGTCGTGACCCGGTTCGCTGACGGCGACTGGGTCCTCGAGGTCCGCGATGATGGACGAGGATTCGACATCGGCGCGGTCGCGGCCCGGGGTCGCCGGAACTTCGGACTCCAGTTCATGCGAGAGCGAGCCGAGCTGATCGGCGCTCGATTCGACGTACGATCGCGACCGGACGGCGGGACCGTCGTCCGTCTGGCGATACCGACCGGGGCCCCCATGGGAGGAGAGGAGAGCACATGAGTGCCATGGACTACAGCGGGCCCGACCGCCGACGGGGCGGACCGGACCGCCGCGCACTCGACGAGGTCACGAGGATCCTCGTCGTCGACGATCACGCCCTGTTCCGGATGGGCATCGCCAACATCCTCGGTCACGAGTCGGACTTCGAGATCGTCGCCGAGGCCGAGGATTCGCGGAGCGCCATCGACCGCGCCCTCGAGACGTCGCCGGACATCATCCTGATGGACCTGTCGCTGCCGGCCCCGGGCGGGATCGAGACGACCCAGCGGATCAAACGCGAGCTGCCGTCCTGCGGGATCATCGTGCTCGCCCAGACCGAGGACGAGGACGCGCTGTTCGACGCCATCAAGGCGGGCGCCGCGGCCTTCATCCTCAAGGATGTCGGCCCGGACGACCTGGTCACCATCATCCGACGCGTCGTCGGCGGCGAGTACCTCATCAACGACAAGGTGTTCTCGAAGCCGGCGGTGGCCTCGCGGGTCCTCAAGGAATTCCGTGAGCTCGCGGTCTACGGCCAGGACGCCGCGCCGATCTTCGCGCCGCTGTCGCCACGAGAGGTGGAGATCCTCGACAACATCGCGCAGGGGATGACCAACAAGCAGGTCGCCTACGCCTTGTCGATCAGCGAGCAGACCGTCAAGAACCACATGAGCTCCATCCTCCGCAAGCTGTCCGTGAACGACCGGACCCAGGCCGTGGTCTACGCCATGCGCCAGGGCTGGATCCGGATGCCCGAGGACTGATCCTCGAACTCCGCTCCACCTGCCACCGACCCACGCGACCGACGGGACGATGACTGACGCTGCGCTCCCCGCCACGAAGCCCCAGAGCCTGCCCGAGCTGTCGGCGCATATGGCCAACGAGGTGCTGCAACTCGACATCGAACTCGCCGAGGTCGACCTGCTCATCGCTCAGGCCAGGACGGAAGCCGGCCGGCACGAGTCGCGGCGGGTCGCCGCGGCAGAGAAGCTGGTGACCGCGACGTCGGCCGCGACGTCGGCCGGGACGACCCTTGAACCGACCGTCGCCGCGGATCTCAACGCCCAGCTGGTCCTGCTCACCCAGCGAGCGGCCCTGATGGAATCCCAGGTCGACGTCCTGGAGGGAAAGCGCCGGGCGCTCGCTCGGTTCCGCGAAGCCGTGGCCGTCTACAACGTCACGCTCGGGGCGTACGGCGACGTGCCCCCGCCGCCCAGACCGACGAAGACGTCCTCGGCCAAGCCGGCCGATCCGTCCGGGGTCCCGCCGGCGGTATCCCGGCTGCTCCTCGGTGCCCAGGAGGACCTCCGGCGCGAGATCGCCCGAGCCATGCATGACGGGCCGGCCCAGAGCCTGACCAACATCGTCCTCCAGGCTCAGATCGTCGAACGCCTCGTGGAGAAGGACCCGAGCAAGGCAGGCATCGAGGTGCGGCAGCTGGTGGCGATGGTCCAGCAGACTCTCGAGGCGACGAAGTCGTTCATCTTCGACGTGCGACCGATGGTCCTCGACGACCTCGGGCTCGTCCCGACCCTCCGCCGCGCCTCTCGTGAACGCGGCCGCCGGGCGGGTGTCGCGGTCGACTTCGATTCGCTCGGGCCGGAGCGGCGCCTGCCGATGGACCTCGAGAGCGGCCTCTTCAGGATCCTCGACGAGGCGCTGGCGGCCTACCTGTCGGCACGCGCCGAGCGGGTCTCGATCCGGCTCGATTGGTCGGAGGAGGTCGAGGCGCGCGTGTCGGCCTCGCGGGCCGCTGCGGAACTCCGGCCGGACCTGACACCGGACGCTGAAGATGCCGATGGCGACCTGCCGCCGGCACTCGCCGCGATGATGGAGGACCGGCGCGCCGACGCCCGCGACGCCATCGAAGCTGCCCAGCGCGACGCGATCGTGGCGCTGCCGCCGTCCACCTGGCGCGAGATCCAGGGTCGCGCCTCGACGCTCGGGATCGCCGCCGAGCTGTCGCCCGATGGGGCGGAGCTTCGCCTGGTGACCGACCTCCCGCCGCTGGCCGAACCGGCCGCCGAGCCCGGGCCGGGAGCCGGCCTGGCGTGACCTGGCCAGGCGTGACCCGGCCCGTCGGTCAGGGCCTCGTCGAATACGGCCTGATCCTGGTTCTGACCGTGCTGTTCACGGCCATCATCCTGGTGGTCTTCGGCGGGACGCTGTCCGACATCCTCGCCGCGATCGGCAACGCCATCGACGCCGCGACGGGCGGTTGACCGCATCGGTCCGGGGGCACCCCGTACCATCAGCCCAGTGGTGATAGTCGCGTGGCGCCATATAGTGAAACGGCCCTCGGTTTTGGAGGGACGGCATCATTAGAAGGGGAGCCACACATGGCGCTCATCACCACGGTTCTCGCCTCGCTTCGGGGCGACGACGAAGGCCAGGGCCTCGCCGAGTACGCCCTGATCCTCGCGCTCATCGCGATCGTCGCGATCATCGCACTCATCTTCCTGGGCACCCAGGTCAGCGGGATCCTGAACACCGTCGGCAAGTCCGTCTGAGCCACGCTCGCTCGGAGATCCGGACCGCCGGGACCCACGCGGGTGCCGGCGGTCCTTGGTTTCCCGGCGCACCCTCGGCTCCGCCGAGGAGACTCGAGGGAAGGAGGCACGGAAACCCAGATGACTCAGCTTCTCGCACTCCTCCCATCCATTCGCACCGACGACCGTGGCCAGGGTCTCGCTGAATATGCGCTGATCCTCACTCTCATCGCCATGGTCTGCGTCATCGGACTCATCTTCATGGGGACACAGGTCAGCACGATGCTCCACACCGTGGGCCTCTCGGTCTAGAGGCGATCGCCAGGACCCGGACCGCCGACAGCCTCAGGGTGGCCAGCGGTCCTTCGTTTTCCGGACGCACCGCCATTCCCTGTCGCGCCTTGACTGGTCCGGCAGACACCCCTACTTTCGTTGTTCGACGCTCCGTCGGGGGATCATCGGGGAAGGAGATACCAGTCCAACATGACGCAGCTTCTCGCACTCATCTCGTCCATCCGCAACGACGACGAAGGCCAGGGCCTCGCTGAGTACGCCCTGATCCTCGCGCTCATCGCGATCGTCGCGATCATCGCTCTGATCTTCCTGGGCACCCAGGTCAGCGGCATCCTTGACACGGTCGGAAAGTCCGTCTAGGTCAACGATCCCGACAGGAAAAGAACGGACCGCCGGAGCCCTCCGGGGCGCCGGCGGTTCGCGGTTTCCGGACGCAACACCAGCTCGATTCGAGCCTTGACACGTCCGACGGGCGGCACTACGGTTCGGCGTCTGCGGCTATTGCCGCGAATCTCTGAGGAAAGGAGGTACGAACCCCAATGACACAGCTTCTTGCAATCATCTCGTCTTTTCGCAACGACGACGAAGGCCAGGGCCTCGCTGAGTACGCCCTGATCCTCGCGCTCATCGCGATCGTCGCGATCATCGCGCTGATCTTCCTGGGCACCCAGGTCAGCGGCATCCTCAACACCGTCGGCAAGTCCGTCTAGCCGGCCGTTCGCTCGGAAATCCGGACCGCCGGGACCCATGCGGGTGCCGGCGGTCCTTTCGTTTCCGGTCGCACCCTCGGCCGGCGCCGAGGAGACTCGAGGAAAGGAGGCACGGAAACCCAGATGACTCAGCTTCTCGCACTCATCCCTGCGATCCGCACCGACGACCATGGCCAGGGTCTCGCCGAGTACGCCCTGATCCTCACTCTGATCGCCATGGTCTGCGTCATCGCACTCATCTTCATGGGGACGCAGGTCAGCACGATGCTCCACACCGTGGGCCTCTCGGTCTAGCACCGATCGCCGCAAAGACCAGGGCCGCCGTTGCCAACGCAACGGCGGCTCTTGCTGTGTCCCGGTGCGCGGTCGACGCCGGGCAAGACCTTACAGTCTTCCTTGCAGCATGCAGGATTTCCTGCCGTTTCCTCCTAATGGTCCTAGTCCTTTGGTATAGTCGCGCGGCTTTGGGGCGGTGCTAGAGTGGTGCCACCTGTCACACCTCATCTCTGTCGGGGAGAACCAACTTGAAGCGCTCGAATCGACTCGTCCTGCTCGTCGGGGTCTTCCTGGCGATCGTGGCCTTCGTAGGGATCCTGGTCCTCGTCCGGAACCCGAGTAACGACAATGGCGGCCCGGCGAAGGCGCCTACCACCGGTCCGGTCGTCGTCGCCACGGTCGACATCCCGTTGTCGACCCGGATCCAGGCCAATCAGGTCTCGACCATCACGGTCGACCTGACTGCCATCAGCCCGGGCGCTTTCATCGATCCATCACAAGTGATCGGCCAGATCGTCCGCCAGCCGGCGGCCAAGGGAGCCCAGATCACCGCAACGACCATCGGCGCATCCAGCAGTGGCGTGATCAACAGTGTCGACTGCCCACCGACCATGCGCTGCGTGGCCGTCCAGGTCGACCAGGTCAGCGGTGTCGGCACCGTCATCAAGACGGGCGACTATGTCGACATGGTCGTTGGCCTGACCTCGGACAAGTTCCCGGTCATCACGGTCAACCCTGTCGACAAGGCGATCACCGTCGTCACCGGCCTCAACAGCACGAGCGTCAAGCTCCTGCTGCAGGGCATGCAGGTCATGGGGACCCTGCTCCCGCCGCCGACGTCATCCACCTCGACCGAGACGACCCCGACTCCGTCCGGGTCGGCGCCTCCGAACGGGGGCACGACCGCCCTGAACGGACAGCAGGAGATCGTCATCCTGGCGGTCAGCGCCCAGCAGGCGGAAGTCCTCAAGTTCGCGCAGATGGACGGCAGCGTCACGCTCGCCCTTCGGTCTGTCGGCGACTTCATCGACCCGGTCACCGGGCAGCCACTCCCGCCCGTCTCGGCGAAGACCACCGGTGTCACCCTCAAGGTCCTCGTGGACTCGTATGGTGTCCTCCCGCCGGAGGTCGTCCAGACGGTCACTCCGGGCAAGTAGTCGATCGCCCGGCCGGATCGCGGCCGGCCAGCAGCCTCCGCGGACGACGGGCGCATCGGACATCTGGTCCGGCGCCCGTCGCGCTCCCACTACCCCGACCCATCGCAGCGCACGATCATCAAGGACCTACCAGAGCGAGATGGCCGACCAGATCCGTGTCCTCGTCGTCGACGACATCCCAGAGACCCGCGACCACCTGACGAAGCTGCTCGGCTTCGAAAGCGACATCGACGTGGTCGGCTCGGCTGCGTCCGGTCGGGAAGCCCTCGAGATGGCGGTCCGGCTCAATCCGGATGTCATCCTGATGGACATCAACATGCCGGACATGGACGGCATCGCGGCGACCGAGCAGCTGTCGTCGATCGCTCCGGCCGCGGCCGTGGTGATGATGTCGGTGCAGGGCGAGGCGGACTACCTTCGCCGCTCGATGCTCGCCGGCGCACGCGAATTCCTGGTCAAGCCCTTCAGCAGCGACGAGCTGACCGCATCGATCCGACAGGTCAGCGCCCGTGAGCGCGACAAGCAGAGTCGGTTGGCCGCCGTGCCGGTCGCCCTCGGCGCAGCCCCCGTCAACGGCGCTCGACCGGGCGGATCGGGCGAACCTGGCGTCGTCGTCGCGGTCTTCAGCCCGAAAGGCGGCGTCGGGCGGACGACCGTCGCGGTCAACCTCGCGATCGCCGCTGCGACAGAGTTGGGCAAGAAGGTCGTCATCATGGACGGCTCGTTCCAGTTCGGCGATGTCGGGGTCCTGCTCAATCTGAACCCAAAGAGCAAGTCGATCGCCGACCTGATCCCGGAGATCGAGGCCGGGTCGCTCGACTCACTCGATACGTTCCTCATCAATCACACCGCGGGGATCCGTGTCCTGCTCGCTCCGCCGTCCCCAGAGACGGCCGAGATGATCACGGCAGGGGGCGTCAAGACGGTCCTCGACCGATTGCGCGCCGATCACGACCTCGTCGTCGTCGATTGCACGTCGTACTTCAATGACACGACGCTGGCGATCCTCGATGCGGCCGACATCATCCTGACGATGCTCAGTCTCGAAATAACGAGTATCAAGAACATGCGCCTCTTCCTGGAGGTCGCCGAGCAACTCGGATATGAAAGCGGCAAGGTCCGTCTGATCCTCAACCGCGCCGACTCGGCGCTCGGCATCCGCGTCGCGGACGTCGAGCATTCGATCGGTCGAAAAGTGGATGAGACGATCGTGAGTGATGGGCGGAGTGTGGTGTATGCCCTCAATCGGGGCGTACCCTTCTTCCTCTCGAACCGGGAGGCGCAGGTCTCCCAGGACATCCTGCGGCTGGCCAGATCGGTCGTCGGGGAGCAGTCCTCGACCGCCGACGACGACAGTCGGAAGGCGACCCAGAAGAAATCGTTGTTCGCATGGCGATGAACACAGTCACAGTCAGCCCCTCGGGGCGAGAAGGGGTGTAGGCGATGTCCCTCCTGAAGCGAATCGAGAGCGCTCGACCGGGTACCGCGGGGGCACCGGGGTCCGCCCCGGTGGCCCCGGGTGGCGACGCGTCACCGGGCGGCCCCCCGCCCAACATGCCGACGACCGGCCGACTGAGCAGCCAGGCTCCCGTCCGCGAATCGTTCCGGGACGTCAAGTTCCGCATCCAGAACCGGGTCATCCAGGACCTGGACCCGAAGCTCGACCTGTCCAACCAGGTGGAGGTCCGGCGCCAGATCGAGGAGATCTTCGGCAAGGTCATCGACGAGGAAGGTCTCGCCCTGACCCGCGCCGAGCGCGTCCGGATGCTCGAGCAGATCACCGATGAGATCATCGGCCTCGGTCCGCTCGAGCCTCTCCTGCGCGACGAGTCGATCACGGAAGTCATGGTCAACGGGCCGCGCCAGGTCTACATCGAGCGATCGGGCAAGCTGGAACTGACCAACGTGGTGTTCCAGAACGACGACCACGTCATGCGCATCATCGATCGGATCATCGCCCCGATCGGCCGGCGCGTCGACGAGTCGAGCCCGATGGTCGATGCCCGCCTGACCGACGGCTCCCGCGTCAACGCCATCATCCCGCCGCTGTCGCTGGTCGGCCCGGTCATCACCATCCGGAAGTTCTCGGCCTCCCCGTTCACGGTCGATGACCTGATCCGGTTCGGGACCGCGACTGCCGACATGTTCGATTTCCTCCGCGCCTGCGTGGAGGCCCGCCTCAACATCTTCGTGTCCGGCGGCACCGGCTCGGGCAAGACCACGACCCTCAACGTCCTCTCCTCGTTCATCCCGAACGACGAGCGGATCGTGACGATCGAGGACGCGGCCGAGCTGCAGCTCCGCCAGGAGCACGTCGTCACCCTCGAGTCCCGCCCGCCGAACATCGAGGGCAAGGGCGCGATCCCGATCCGGGAGCTCGTCCGCAACGCCCTGCGGATGCGGCCGGACCGGATCATCGTCGGGGAGTGCCGGTCCGGCGAAGCGCTTGACATGCTCCAGGCCATGAACACCGGCCACGACGGCTCGATGTCCACCGGCCACGCCAATAGCCCACGCGACATGTTGTCGCGGCTCGAGACGATGGTCCTCATGGCCGGCGTCGACCTGCCCCTGCGGGCCATCCGCGAGCAGGTCGCTTCGGCGGTCGACCTCATCGTCCAGCAGAGCCGCCTCAAGGACGGCACGCGCAAGATCGTCAACATCACCGAGGTGCAGGGCATGGAAGGCGACGTCATCGTGATGCAGGACGTCTTCGTGTTCGAGCAGACCGGTGTCGTCGAAGGCAAGATCCAGGGCCGGCTCAAGCCGACCGGCATCCGGCCCAAGTTCGTCGAGAAGTTCGAGGTCATGGGGATCAACCTCCCGCCCGGACTCTTCGGGTTCACGTACTAGGGCGCGGGAAGGAGCACTGACCCGTGAATACCATGGCGCTCGCGATCGCCGGTGTCGCCGCCCTGGCGATCATCCTGATCGCTATCGGCATCGCGACATCGGGTGGGTCGGGCATGTCCGATCGCCTCGAGCGCTACGCGTCCTCGTCCAAGTCCGATCCGGCCAAGACCGGCGGCACGGGACAAGGCGGCGTCGCCGAACTGATCTCGCAGAGCCAGGCGCTGGCGAGCCTCAACCGGGTCGTCGAGCGGCGCGACTTCGGGGCGAACCTCGCCCGTGACATCGCCCGGGCGGACCTCAAGCTGAAGCCATCGGAGTTCCTGTTGATCTGGGCCGGCGTGACCGTCGGCGTCCCGGTGGGGATGCTGTTGTTGTCGCCCCTGGTGCCGACCTTCGGCAATCCGCTGTTCCTGTTGATCGGCGGCTTCATCGGCTTCCTCATCCCTCGCTTCTGGCTCGGCCGACGCAAGAGCGGGCGTCTGAATTCGTTCAACAAGCAGTTGCCGGACACCATCACGCTCATCGCTAACGCGCTGCGGGCGGGCTCGTCGTTCCTGCAGGCCATCGAGCTCGTCGTGCGCGAGTCGCGGCCGCCGATCTCGACCGAATTCGGTCGCGTCATCCGTGAAGTCAACCTCGGCCTGCCATTCGACCAGGCGCTGGAGAACATGGTCCGCCGGGTTCGCTCGGATGACCTCGAGCTGATGGCCACCGCCATCTCCATCCAGCATCAGGTCGGCGGCAACCTCGCCGAGATCCTCGACTCGATCGCCTACACGATCCGCGAGCGGGTCCGCATCAAGGGCGAGATCAAGACGCTCACCGCGCAGCAGCGCATGTCGGGCTACGTGGTGGCTGGCCTGCCGATCGGCTTGGCCGGCATCCTGTTCATCATCGCCCCCAACTTCATGAAGCCGATGTTCGAGAACCCGCCCGCCGTCCTCGGCCTTCCGGCTGGGGTGGTCATCCTGATCTTCGGCGGGTTCATGATGTTCCTCGGGTTCCTGTTCATCCGCCGTATCGTCGACATCGAGGTCTAGTCGATGCCCATCCTTGCGATCGTCGTCGCCGGCCTTGCGGCCGCCGGCATCCTGCTCATCGTCTTCGGTCTCGCCGGCAGCTCGCCGGTCGACCCGGTCCAGGCCCGGTTGACCCAGCTCGGGTCGATGCAGGCCAAGAACCTCGAGGAGCTCGAGCTCCAGCAGCCGTTCCTCGAGCGGACGCTCCGTCCGCTGGTGGAGCGTCTGTCACGGACGTCGTCGCGTGTCGCCAGCACGTCGCTGCGCGAACAGACCGAGAAGCGTCTCGCCCTGGCCGGCAACCCGGGCGATCTGCGTGTCGCGGACTGGCTCGGGGTCAAGGCCGTCGGCGCGATCGTCGGTGCGATCCTGTTCTTCTTCCTGTTCGCCATCGTCGGCGTCCTCGGCTTCCCGTTCGTCGTCGGAGCGCTGATGTCGATCATCGGCGCGATCTTCGGCTACATCGCGCCGGAGTTCTGGCTCGGCCGCAAGGTCAAGGCGCGTCAGAAGGCGATCCTCCTGATGATCCCGGACGCGCTCGATCTGCTGACGATCTCCGTCCGGGCCGGTCTTGGCTTCGACGCTGCGCTGGCCAAGGTCGTCGAGAAGCTTGCCGGGCCGCTGTCGGACGAGTTCCGCCGGGCGCTCGCGGAGGTTCGCGTCGGCAAGGCGCGGCGCGATGCGCTGCGTGACATCGTTCCACGCACGGAAGTCGTTCCGCTGACCAACTTCATCGGCGCGATCATCCAGGCCGAGCAGTTGGGCGTGTCGATCTCCAAGGTCCTCCAGGTCCAATCCGAGCAGCTCCGTATCGAGCGCCGACAGCGCGCAGAGGAACAGGCGGCCAAGGCGCCGATCAAGATGCTCTTCCCGCTGGTCGGCTGCATCTTCCCGTCGCTGTTCATCGTCATCCTTGGTCCGGCCATCATCCTCATCGTCCAGAACCTCCACGTCTAGCGTCACCGGGCGGGATCGCATCGCCGTGGCCAAGCTGATGCGCGCCCACAATCTCAGCCGGGCCACCGACCTCGGCGACCGCGTGGAGGTCGCCGACGGACTGTGGGATCGGTTCATGGGGTTGATGGGACGAAGGGGCCTGGAAGTCGGCGCAGGCCTGTGGCTCACCGGGTCCAACGGCATCCACATGATGTTCATGCGCTTCGCGATCGATGCCGTCTTCCTTGGGCGACCTGATCCAGAGCGGGACAGCGCCCGGCCGGTGATGTCGGTGCATCGCGGGCTTCGGACGTGGATCGGACTGGTGCCATTCGTCCGTGGCGCCAGCAGCGTCCTGGAGCTGCCCGTCGGAACCATCGAGCGGACCGGCACCGCCGTCGGCGACCTGATCGCCTTGGAGCCGGCGGCCGGGGACGTGCCCGCGTAAGTCCCGGTGCAGCGGACATGGTCATCATCTCGGGGTGGCCACGCTTCGACGCGCCGTTTCCGGCGCTCTCGACCTCGCCTTGCCGGCGTCCTGCTCGGGCTGCGGACGCGAGGGCAAGCCGCTGTGCCCGACGTGCCTGCCGGCGCTCGACGCACGCCTGGACCTGCCGGGTGGCACGCCCATCGGCCTCCCGGCGGATATCCCCTCGCCACTCCTCCAGCTCGAATGGTGCGCTCCGTATGCAGGCCCGGTCCGAGGCGCCCTGCACGACTTGAAATATGCAGGCGAGCGTCGACTTGCGGAACCCCTCGGGGCTGCCGTCGCCCGGCGCTGGAGTCGCACGGGGATCGGGGCGGACCTCGTCGTGCCGGTCCCCGTCCACGCCGACCGTGAGCGGCGGCGCGGATATGACCAGGCCGCGCTGATCGCCGAGGTCGCCGCCCGGGCGCTCGGCCTGCCATGCGTCCGGACGCTCGCTCGCCGCCGCGCGACCATCGCGCAGTTCGAACTCGGACGCGACGAGCGGGCATCGAATGTGGCGGGCGCCTTCGGGCTGGTCGGCGGGGAGGGTTCCGTGGAGGTTGCTGGACGGTGGATCCTCCTCGTTGACGACGTGGTCACCACCGGGGCGACATTGGCTGCCTGCGGCGATTCTCTCGTACGTGGAGGGGCTTCAGCCGTATCCGCGATCGCCGTTGCGCGGGAGCGCTGAGGCCGAGTCCAGCCGGGCCGCGGGTACATCGAACCTCGCGGCGTATACTCGGTTCGGACGATTCGCGACCCGAGCGCGAGCATCGCACCGCTCACCCAAGGCACGGGCCGACGCCCAAGGGGGAAGCGTGAGGACGATCGTCAAGGGCAAGAACGCCGAGATCCCCGACCGCGTCCGGGAGTACGCCGACCGCAAGCTCAAGCGAATCGAGCGGCTGCTGGACGAGCAGACCGATGCCACCGTCGAGCTCTGGAACGAGCAGCACCGGAGCTCGGCAGCCTCCCACCTCGCTGAGGTCAGCCTCGTCATCCAGGGACAGGTGCTGCGCAGCCGGGGCAGCGGCTCCAGCTACCAGGAAGCGCTCGACGACGTCGTTGACAAGGTAGAACGGCAGGCCGTCGATCACAAGGAAAAGCCCCGCCTGCGTGCTCGGCCCGAGGAAGAGAAGCAGATCCTGCGGCGGCTCGCCGACGGCAGCGAGGGACCACCGCGTGAGACCCGGATCGTCAAGTTCAAGCGATTCGCCATCGAGCCGATGTTCGAGGAGGACGCCGTCGCCGCGATGGAGGACCTCGGCCACGAGTTCTTCGTGTTCGTCAACGCCGAGACGGAGCGGGTCGCGATCCTGTACCGCCGGAACGATGGCGACTACGGCCTGATCGAGCCCGCCATCGGCGGCGAGTACACGAAGGGACGCGGTCGCGGCGCGAGTTCGCCGGAGGTGGCCGGCAGCCGGCACTGAGGATCGCCGCACGCGTGGTGCCAGATCGGTTGCCAGGGGTCGGACCCCGACCCGTCGTACCATGCCGCGGATGCTTCCGGACGGACGACGCCTCGGCGCCCACCTGCCGCTCGCCGCGGGTATGGTCAAGGCCGTGGACCGGGCGCACGAGATCGGTGCCCAGGCACTCCAGATCTGGGGCGACAATCCGACCGCCTGGCGGCGGCGTCTCGAGCCTCCGGCCGACCAGGCCGCCTTCCGGTCCCGCCTCGTCGAGCTCGACATCGGGCCGGTCGCGATCCATGCCTCCTACCTGGTGAACCTGGCGGGCCCCGAGGAGGACCTCTTCGGGCGATCCGTCGGGCTCCTCGCGAGTGAACTGCGAGCCGCGCCCGGCTACCTCGGGCGGTTCGTGAACGTCCACGTCGGATCGCATCGAGGTGCCGGCGTCTCGCCGGGCATCCGGCGACTCGCCGACGGACTGGCGCTGACACTGGCGGAAACGGACGGCGCGAACGATGATGTCCCCGCCCTGATCGTCCTCGAGAACTCGCCCGGCAGCGGATTCGGGCTGGGGACGGACGTCGTCGAGCTCGGAGACACCTTCGAAGCGGCGGTGGCGCGGGGAGTGCCCGTGGAGCGCCTCGGCTTCTGCCTGGACACGGCTCACGCGTGGGCGGCGGGCATCGACGTCTCCGATCCCGCGGCCATCGACGCCTTCGTCGGCGCATTCGATGCGCGGATCGGGTTGGAGCGCCTGGCCATGATCCATCTCAACGACTCGAAGTCCGAGCTGGGCTCGCACCTCGACAGGCACGAGCATCTCGGCGCGGGCCGAATCGGGGCAGTCGGCCTGCGCCACCTGCTATCCCATCCGGCACTGGCGCACGTGACCTACTACCTCGAGACGCCGGGCATGGACGAGGGCTACGACGCGGTCAATGTCGCTCGAGCCTACGACATCGCGGCGGGACGGCCATTGGCCGAACTGCCTCCGGAGGCGATGGAGGTGCGCGGCAGCCGCTCAAGGTCGGCGCCGTGACGGCGACTCACTCCATTGCGCCTGCCCGACTCATGGGGTCGGGCAGGCGATTCCGTCACGGAACGATCAGACCTGACCGCGCGTCGAACCACCCCCGCCGCAGGGCCTCCGCGGTGACCGCCGAACAACCGGGAATCGCGAACGCCGGCGCCCCAGACGCCGGCGTTCGCTGCCCCGAGACCCGGATCGTGGAGGGCGAATCCGAGTCGTGCGCTGGTGTGTGCTAGTAACGCCCCGGGTCGCGACCGGCTGAGCGCGAGACAGAACGCACCGTGCTGACCGTGGATCCGGCCCCGACACCGATCGGATTGGCGGAGGTCGGCCGGCGCGATTGTTCGGGCGCCCGATCGGCATTCCCGCTCGTTTCCGCCGGTTGGAAGGATCGGCCGTAGCGGCGCATCCGCACAGCCAGGTAGTACTCCATGATCTGGCGGACCTGCGGCTCGCTCAGGAGCTCGTCGGCCCGAAGCGCGTACTCGACGCGCGCAGTCGGATTGGTGTTGCCCGCCGCGACGAGACCCAGGTACTGCGGAGTGTCGGCATCGTCACGGAGTTCGCGAAGGCCGCGCGCCAGTTTGGTCGCAGTCCCGAGCGACGGCATGCGATCGCCACGGATGAGCCGAGAGATCGTGGAATGATCCACGCCGGACTGCTGGGCGAGCTGGCGTTGCGACATCTTCTTGGCCTTGAGCTGAGCCCGCAGCCATTCGTTGAACGCTCGACCGTTCTGCGTCGTCATGTGGTGCCTGGAAGCTCCCTGGGACTACTAACGCGGAGGTTCGCTGAGGTCACTATCGGTGGGGCATCGAGTCACCTGTATCACCCGTTGGTACCGGTCGTGTCTCGCGGGCAGCACACCGCGCGTGAGAGGTCCGGTGGGGTGCGCCGCGGTCCAGTCTGGGCAGTCGGGGACGCGACCCCCTGACTTTGGTACGTCCCACCTGCGCGCTCGAATGGCTACTGTGCGCCGAATCCCAGGTTCGCGGAGGACGCGAGGCGTCAGGCCTGTGTGGCGGCCGACGAGGCGGCCGGGGGTTGCTGGATCCGCCCCATCCCGCGTGGCATCGGCGAGACGACGTACGTGACCGCTCCGAACACGATGATCGACAGCACGCTGATGACCCAATCCAGGATGGTGATCGCGGTCGCTTCGGCCAACGGCACGCCATAGGCGACTGTCAGGACGCCGATCACACCGGCCTGGGCGAAGCCGAGTCCGGCCGGGCTGAGTGGGATCGCGGTCAACAACGAGCCGATCAGGGCGACGAAGATCGCGCCCGATAGCCCGAGGTGGACACCAGGAAAGGCGAAGGAAAGGACGACGATATAGAGCCGCAGGCCCTCGGTCAGCCAGATCAGGCCGGTCACGATGGCGAGGACCGGCAGATGGCGGAGGCCAACGGCACCGAAGACGCCCTCCTCGAACCGTTCGTACAGCTCCAGCACCCGCGGCGGCAGCGGCAGTCTCGTCAGGATCCGACGGCCGAAATTGTGCATCGTGAAGAGGCCGACGGCGGCCACCACGACGGTGACGATGCCGACCACGAAGACGATCCGGATGGCCGGCGGCATGCCGTCTCGGAAGCTCCAGAACCCGGCGGCGAGGCCCAGGATGGCGATCGCGAAGATGTCGAGGATCCGCTCGATGAAGACGGTGCCGAAACTCCGGCTGAGTGAGGCGTCGCTGTTCATCTTGAGCAGGTAGGCGCGGTAGACGTCGCCCAGCTTCGCGGGCACCACGCAGTTCACGAACCACGAGATGTAGAGGATCTCGGTCGAGTTGCGCAGGCCGATGATGAAGCCCGTCTCGCGCAGAAGCCGCTGCCAGCGATAGCCGCGCAGCGGAAAGCCCAGATAGAACACGATGCCCGCCAGGAGGACCAGGGCCGGGTTCGCCTGAAGGATCAGGCTCGGGACCGCGGCCAGTCGCTCGCGGTTCAGGTACAGGAAGAAGCCGATGATCGCGAGCGGGACGATGATCGACAGGATCGTCCTCGGCTGGGTCAGCCGACGGCCGATCGACATCGGCGCAACCTCGGTCGGCTCCATCTCGAGCGCTTCGACAAGCGACTCGGGCTCGTGGGGCGCGTGCGCGTGCTCGAGTGCCGGTGTTGCCTCCATCGAGCCGGACCCTACCGGACTGCCCTGCCCATCAGCCACCGGACGATGGTCCTGTCCGTCGGCATCGCTCATGGCTCACCGTTCGTGGCATCCGGGGACTCATCGGCCGGGGTCGGCTGGACGCGGCCGTTGCCGCGCAGTCGATTGATGCCCTTGGCGACCGGCGTCCACAGCCGGACGAAGTAGCTGGCCCGTCCGGGGATGACCTCGAGTTGCGCCAGTGCGGCGAGGAGACCGGCCGGAGTGGACGGATCGCCGTTGAGGGCGATGTACGCCACGCCGATCTCCATGACCGAGTGCGCGTCCGAGACGGCGACGCCCGGCAACCCATGCTCGAGCGCGAAGACCGAGGCATCCTCGTTGCCGGGCCCCACGACCCGCGCGTTGTGCGCCTCCACCCAATCCACGTGTGGCGCGAGACTCGCCATCGTCGCGTCGCGCAGCAGCGATCCTCGCATCCGGTCGAACGGATGCGGGATGCCGACCAGTCCGCCCTGCTCACGAGCCGCCGCGATCGTCTCCATCGCCGACATCCCAGGCGCGATCGCCCTATCGAGGAACACGCAGATCAGATCCCCGTCCCGAGTCTTGACCTCTTCCCCGACCAAGATCGTCAGCTCGGCGGGGGCAAGCGCCTTCGCCTCCTGCGCCACATCGATCCGGTCGTGGTCAGTGATCGCCAAGTGCGTGAGCCCGCGGTCAACGGCAGCCCCGACCATGTCTTTCGGGGCAGAGAGCGAGTCGAAACTACCTCTCGAGTGGCTGTGCAGATCGACGAAAGCCCGACTCATCGGTGGGTGGCGCTCTGCGCGACGCGCGGACCGATGCCGTCAGGCACAGCGCCGCAGGCACGGGCGAGCGTGGCGCGCCGAGTGACGGGCCCCGCCTTCGTGCCGCGCATCGTCAGACCTGCTGGACCAACGACTTCTTGAAAAAGTCGAAGTGTTCCAGGGCGAGACCCGTGCCGAGGGCCACACAATTCAAGGGATTCTCGGCGACATGGCAGGGGACGCCGGTCACCTGGGTCAGAAGCTTGTCGACGTTGCGAAGGAGGGCTCCGCCGCCGGACATGACCATGCCCTTGTCGATGATGTCGGACGACAGCTCCGGGGGCGTCTGCTCGAGGACGGAGCGAACGGCCGCGACCAGCTGCTGGAGGGGTGCCTCGATGGCCTCCATGACCTCGCTGCTGGTGATCGGGATCGTCCGCGGCAGGCCGGCGATGAGGTCGCGGCCACGAACCTCCATCGTCAGCTCGCGATCGAGCGGCAGGGCCGTCCCGATCGCGATCTTGACCTCCTCCGCGGTCCGCTCGCCGACCATCAGGTTGTACTTCTTGCGGATGTAGGTGGCGATCGCCTCGTCGAACCGGTTGCCCCCGACGCGCAGGCTGTGCGACACGACGATCCCGCCGAGCGCGATGACGGCGATCTCACTCGTCCCCCCGCCGATGTCGATGATCATATTCCCGGATGGGCCGCTGATCGGCACGTTCGCCCCGATGGCTGCCGCGAGCGGCTCCTCGATGAGGTATGCCTCCTTGGCCCCGGCCTTGAGGGCCGCATCACGGACGGCACGCTTTTCGACGCTGGTCACGCCCGCTGGCACGGAGATCATCACGTCGGGCTTGCCGAAGCCGATCCGTCCCTTGCGGACCTTGCCGATGAAGTGGCTGAGCATCGCCTCGGTGATCACGTAGTCGGCGATCACCCCGTCCTTCATCGGCCGGATGGCATGGATGTTGAGGGGGGTCCGCCCGATCATCTCTCGCGCTTCTTCGCCGACGGCGACGATCCGGTTGTCGTCCGAGACGGCCACCACGCTGGGCTCGGTGATGACGATGCCCTTGCCCTTGACGTAGACGAGGATGTTCGCGGTGCCGAGGTCGATGCCGATCTTCATGAGGTGGTGTCTGCTGTCCCTTCCGCGGAGCGCGAGATGCTGGCGCCGATGTCCAGGAACTTGGCTTCGATGTTCTCATAGCCTCGGTGAACGTGGTGCGCACCGTGGATGGTGGTGGTGCCCTCGGCGGCCAGGGCGGCCAGGATGAGCGAAGCGCCCGCCCGCAGATCGCCGATCTCGACCTCCGCCCCGAAGAGCGTGGACGGTCCGTCGATCGTCGCGTGGTGACCGTCGATCATCTCGACGCTGGCACCCATCCGCCTGACCTCGGCCAGCCACTCGAGGCGGTCCTCGAAGATCGATTCGTGAACGTGCGAAATGCCGGTCGCCTGGGTGAGCAGGACCGCGGTCGGGGGCTGGAGGTCGGTCGCCAATCCCGGATACGGCGCGGTCTCGATGTCGGAGGCACGGTAGCCGCCGTCGTGCAGCCCGGAGCCATCGACCTCGATTGTGTCCGTGCCGCAGGAGATGCCCACACCGATGCGACCCATCGTCTCGACGAAGGAGGCGAGGTGGTCACACGGTGCGCCCTGCAGGGTCAGCCGGCCACCGGTCACAGCAGCCGCGATGACGAACGTGCCGGCCTCGATGCGGTCCGGGACCACCCGATGGTCGGCGCCGCGCAGTCGCTTGCGGCCCTCGATCTCGATCGTGTCCGGAGAGGTTCGCTCGACTGCGGCACCCATCGCCTTGAGGAAGACGATCAGGTCGTCCACCTCGGGCTCCTGCGCCGCCGGGCGGATGATGGTGAGTCCATCCGCCAGGGTCGCGGCGAGCATCGCGTTCTCCGTGCCCATGACCGACACGAACGGGAACCGGATCTCGCCGCCGCGCAGCCGGCCGGGTGACGTCGCGAAGTAGTAGCCATTGCGGTACTCGATCGATGCGCCCAGCGCCCGCATCGCCTCGACGTGGAGGTCAACCGGCCGCCGACCGATCCGATCACCGCCCGGGTTGCTGATGATGACCCGGCCGAACCGCGTCAGGAGCGGACCCAGGAGCATGAAGCTGGCACGCATCTTGGCGGCCGCTTCAAGCGGCACGAAGAGCCATTCGACATCGCCCGACGCGACTTCATAGACGTTCGGCTCCGGGTGATCGACGACCACGCCGAGGTCGCGCAACGTGTCGGCCATGACCCGGACGTCCTCGATCTCCGGGACGTTCGTGAAACGGCACCGTTCACCGGTCAATGTCGCGGCGGCGAGCAACTTCAGCGCGGCGTTCTTGGCCCCGCTGATCTGGACGGTCCCCTCGAGCCGATGACCTCCCTCGACCCGGAACACTTCGGGGGCGATCGGCTCGGGATGGTATTCCCAGTGGAACGGACGGGCGTCAGCCACGCGAACTGCCTTGATCCGATGCAGTCGCCCCGCCGCCGCTCAGCCCACGGCGTCGCCGAGCACGGGAGCGAGCGCACTCGAGGTGCGTCAGCGATCGAGTGCACGTGCCAACGCGGGGCCGGGCCAGCGCCGCTTCGATCCCGTCGTTCAAGGCACTAACCCCTGTGCCGCGGACCCTCGCGGTGTCGTCGTTCGGCGACCCGGATCCGAAGGAGGGCCTGCTGGAGGGAGGCGCGTGCCGCGGCCAGGTCCACCGCGTCGGTCTGGGCTGCGCCCTCGAGAGTCCGTTCCGCCTCGCGACGGGCCTCCTGTGCCTTCTCAAGATCGATGTCACTCGCAAGGTCGGCCGTCTCGGCCATCACGACCACCCGATCCGGCCGGACCTGCAGGAACCCCCCGACGATGGCAAACGACTCTTCGGCGCCACCCTTCCGGATCCGAAGTTCCCCCACCCCCAACATCGACACCAACGGAGCGTGGTGCGGCAACACCCCCAACTCCCCCTCGATCCCAGGGAGATTGACGGCGTCCACCGTGTCCGAATACGCGAGCCGTTCAGGAGTCACGATCTCAAGCAGGAGTGGCATGGGTCCACCTCCGGGCGGCGGCCGGCCGGCGCCGTCCGACGCTCCCTACGGCGCCGCGCCTAACGGGAGCGCCTCCCGGCGCCGTCCACCCGCCGCTCCGATCCGTGCTCACGACGCCAGCTTGGCGGCATTCTCACGAACGTCGTCGAGGGTGCCTGCCAGGAAGAACGCCTGTTCCGGCAGGGTGTCGGTCTTGCCTTCCAGGATCTCCTTGAACGATGCCACCGTGTCCTTGATATTGACGTACTTGCCGCTGCGGCCTGTGAAGACCTCGGCGACGAAGAAGGGCTGGCTCATGAAGCGCTGGAGCCGTCGCGCACGAGCGACCGTCGACTTGTCCTCTTCGGACAGCTCGTCGATACCGAGGATGGCGATGATGTCCTGGAGGTCGCGGTAACGCTGCAGGACGCGCTGCGTTTCACGTGCGACGTCATAGTGCTCCTGGCCGACGATGTTCGGATCGAGAACACGCGAGGTCGAGGTCAGCGGATCCACCGCCGGATAGATACCGAGCTCGGCGATGCTTCGCTCGAGGCGGATGGTCGAGTCGAGGTGGGCGAATGTCGTCGCCGGCGCCGGGTCGGTGTAGTCGTCGGCGGGGACGAAGACAGCCTGGAGCGAGGTGATCGAGCCGTCGCGGGTCGAGGTGATCCGCTCCTGCAGCCCGGCCATCTCCGTCGCGAGGTTCGGCTGGTAGCCGACCGCGGACGGCATCCGTCCGAGCAGCGCCGAGACCTCGGAGCCCGCCTGTGTGAAGCGGAAGATGTTGTCGATGAACAGGAGGACGTCACGGTGCTCCTGGTCGCGGAAGTACTCGGCCATCGTCAGGCCGGTCAAGCCGACCCGCTGGCGCGCTCCGGGCGGCTCATTCATCTGGCCGAAGACGAAGGCGGTCTTGGCGATGACGCCCGACTCGGTCATCTCGGCGATGAGGTCGTTGCCCTCGCGGCTCCGCTCGCCGACGCCGGCGAATACGGACACACCGGCGTGCTCCTGGGCGACGTTCCGGATCAGCTCCTGGATGATGACCGTCTTGCCGACCCCGGCACCTCCGAAGATGCCGATCTTGCCGCCCTTCTTGAACGGGCAGATCAGGTCGATGACCTTCAGGCCAGTCTCGAAGACCTCGATCTCGGTGGACTGCTGGTCGAAGGCCGGCGGGTCGCGGTGGATCGGAAGGTGGACGTCGGCCGTGACAGGACCTTTGCCGTCGATCGGATGGCCGAGGACGTCGAACACGCGACCGAGCGTGGACTCGCCGACGGGCACCGTGATCGGCGCGCCCGTGTCGCGTACGTCCACGCCTCGGGCGAGCCCGTCGGTCGTGGTCATCGCGACCGCGCGGACCCAGTTGTTGCCGAGGTGCTGTTGGACCTCGCACACGAGCGGGTCGGCGCCCTCGCGCTGGATCTCGACAGCGTGGTAGATGCCAGGCAGCTGGCCGGCCGGGAACTCGATGTCCACGACAGGGCCGGTGATCTGGATGACTCGGCCGATCGCGGCCGGTGCGGCAGTCGTCATGTCGGTTGGTGCCTCCTGCGTCCCTGCGGCGTCAGCGAGCGTTCGCGCCGGACGCGATCTCGATCATCTCGCGGGTGATATTGGCCTGACGGACCTTGTTATACGAGAGAGTCAGGTCCTCGATGAGTTCCTCGGCGTTCTCGGTCGCGTTCTTCATCGCGACCATCCGGCTCGATTCTTCGCTCGCTTTCGCCTCGAGGACCGCCTGGAAGAGACGGGTCGCGACGTAGCGCGGGAGAAGTTGCTCGAGCACGGCCGAGGCCGACGGTTCGAAGATGAATTGGTTGCCGGGTATGCCCTCGGTGTCCGCGGCCGGCTTGATCGGCAGGATCGTCAGCAGAGTCGGGCGCTGGACGAGCGTCGAGACCCAGTGGCTGTACACGATGTCCACCCGGCCATACGTCGCCGCGAGGAAGTCGTCGGTCACGAGACGGGCGAGCGGCAGCACGTCGGCGAAGGTGGGTCGGTCGCCGAATGTCGCGAAGTGGGCCTCGAGCGGTACGTGTGTGCGACGCATCGCGTCGCGACCCTTGCGGCCGACCGTGATGACCGCCACATCACCGGGGTTATCGATGATGTCGCGGGCGACGAAGCGGACGATGTTCGTGTTGAGCGGGCCGGACAGTGGACGGTCGGTCGTGATCAGCACGATCAGCCGCTTGCCGCCGTTCGGCTCGGCCAGGAGCGGGTGATCGTCGCCATCGAGGACGGCGGCGAGGTCGGACAGCACCTCGTCGAGCTTCTCGCTGTACGGGCGCGCGGCGAGAGTGGCGTCCTGGGCGCGCTTCAGCTTGGACGCCGCCACGAACTGCATGGCACGTGTGATCTGCTTGATGTTCTTGACGGATCCGATCCGTCTGCGGATATCCCGCTGGCTCGCCACGTGTCTGCGACTCCCCGCCTACGCCAGGAACGACGTGCGGAACGCGTCGACCGCGTCGTCGAGGCTCGCCGCCAGCTCGTCGGACAACGCCTTCTTGTCGGCGAGCTCGGTGAGGATGGTCGGGCGCTCCGTCTCGAGGAAGCGGTAGAACTGGCTCTCGAACTCGCGGACGCGCGGGGTCGGGATGTCGTCGAGCTTGCCGGTCGTGGCCACGTACAGGATCGCGACCTGCTTCTCCACGCCCAGCGGCGCGTATTGCGGCTGCTTGACGATCTCCGACAGCTTTTCGCCGCGGGTCAGTTGGTCGCGTGTCGCCTTGTCCAGGTCGGATGCGAACTGGGCGAACGCGGCGAGGGACCGGTACTGGGCGAGGTCCAGCTTGAGCGGGGCGGCGACCTTCTTCATCGCCTTGGTCTGCGCCGCGGAGCCCACGCGCGAGACCGAGATGCCGATGTTGAGCGCGGGCCGCTGGCCGGCGTTGAACAGGTCCGTCTCGAGGAAGATCTGGCCGTCGGTGATCGAGATGATGTTGGTCGGGATGTAGGCGGACACGTCGCCGGCCTGCGTCTCCACGATCGGCAGGGCCGTGATCGATCCGCCGCCGTTCTCGTCATTCAGCCGCGCCGCGCGCTCCAGGAGCCGGCTATGGAGGTAGAACACGTCGCCCGGATACGCCTCGCGGCCGGGCGGGCGGCGGAGGAGGAGTGCCATCTCGCGGTAGGCCCAGGCGTGCTTGCTGAGGTCGTCGTAGATGCACAGGGCGTCCTTGACCAGCCCCTGGCCCGGGACCTCGACGCCCGCCTCCATGACCTCCTCGGCCATGGCCACGCCCGAATACGGAGCGAGGTACTGGAGCGGCGCGGGATCCTCGGCGCCGGCGACGACGACGACGGTGTATTCCATCGCGCCGTACTGCTCGAGGATGGCGACCGTGTTGGCGACCGTCGACAGCTTCTGGCCGATGGCCACGTAGATGCAGACGAGGCCCTTGACTTTCTGGTTGATGATCGTGTCGAGGCAGATGGCGGTCTTGCCGGTCTGGCGGTCGCCGATGATCAGCTCTCGCTGGCCGCGGCCGATCGGGATGAGCGCGTCGATGGCCTTGACGCCGGTCTGGACCGGGGTGTCAACGGACTTGCGGACGATGACACCCGGTGCGATGCGTTCGACGGGGCGCGTCGCCGTCGTGGCGATCGGGCCCTTGTCGTCGAGCGGGCGACCGAGCGGGTCGACGACCCGGCCGAGCAGCGCGGCACCGACCGGCACTTCCACGACGCGTCCGGTCGTCTTGACCGTGTCGCCTTCCTTGATCGCCGTCGCGTTGCCGAGGATGACCGCGCCGACCGTCTCCTCCTCGAGGTTGAGGGCCATGCCCATCAGCCCGTTAGGAAACTCGAGCAGCTCGGACGCGAGGGCGCCGGACAGCCCGTAGATCTGGGCGATCCCGTCGCCGACCTCGACGACGGTCCCGACGCTGCGGGTCTCGACACCGGAGTCGAAGTCGTCGATCGCGGACTTGATGATGCTGGTGATCTCGTCGGAACGAATGGCCATCGGTCTGTGATCTCCTAAAGGGCGCCCGAAACGAGCTGATTCCGCAGTCGCTCGAGGCGGCCTCGGACGCTTCCGTCGATCAGGCGGTCGCCGATTCGCACGACGAGGCCGCCCAGCAGGCTGGGATCCACCTTGACGTCGAGCTCGACGCGTCCGCCGGTCAACTGTTCCATCCGCGCGGTGAGGGCCCCGATCTCGCCCGGGCTGAGCGGCGCGGCGCTGGTTGCGGTAGCGAGGGTGATGCCCCGACGGGCGTTGTCGAGACGGCGGAACTCCGCCGCCACGTGGGCCAGCTGCTCGATCCGGCCGCGCCGGAGCATCAGGCCGATCAGGTTGAGCACCGGGCGCCTGACGATCTTGCCGAAGATGGTCTCGGCCATCTCGGTCCGGGTCTCGAGCGGGACGGCAGGGTTGGCGAGCATCCGCCCGACCTGCTGGTCCGCGGCGATCTCGCCGGCGGCGTCCAGTTCGGCCCGCCACGTCTCGACCGTGTCGTCACGCATGGCGACCCCGAATGCGGCCTCCGCGTACCGGCGAGCGGCTGTGTCGCGCTGGGCCATCAGGCGTCCGCCTGGTTCGTCATCAGTTGTTCGATCCGCCGCTGCCGGCAGTACTCAGGAATTCCTCGACGAGACGCCGCTGGCGCTCGTCGCTCATGGTCTCCCCGACGACCTTGCCGGCCGCGAGCAGCGCCAGGTCGGCGACCTCTGCCCGGACGTCCGCGATCGCTCGCGTCTTCTCGGCCTCGATCTCCGCGGCGGCACGGACCCGCAGTCGTTCCAGTTCCTCGCGGGTCGCGGCGATGTCCGCGTCACGCGTCTCCTGCGCGACCTTCTGGGCGCGGGTCAGGATGTCGTTCGCCTCGCGACGCGCCTCGCTGAGCGTGGCGACACGCTCGGCCTCTGCGTTCTCGCGATCGCGACGGGCCTGCTCGGCATCCTCCAGGCCCTGCTCGATGCGGGACTTGCGATCGGCGAGCATCGCCGATACCGGCTTGAACGCGAAAGCCCAGATGATCGCGAAGAAGAGGATGAAGTTGAGCGCGCCGACGATCACCCAGAACAGGTTGATCTGGAACAGCGCTCCACCCTCTGCGGCGGCGAGCTGGACGATCTGGTGGCCCGCCCCGGTGGCGACGGCCAGGGATTCCACGTTCCGCTACTTGATGAAGATCGCGAGCAGGCCGACGACCACCGCGAGGACGCCGAGGCCTTCGGCGAACGCTGCGAGGATGATCGCGATGCCGCGGATCTGACCGGCCGCATCGGGGTTACGCCCGATCGCCGTGGCGGCCATGCCGCCGAGGATGCCGATGCCGATGCCGGGGCCGAAGACCCCGAGGGCGGCGAGACCGGCGCCGATGTGCTCCATTCGTGACTTCCTCCTACTTCCCGGGCGACGCGCTCGGGACCTGTTGGGACCTGGTGGTGGGCGACGCCGCTCGGCGCATCAGTGGGCGGGCTGGAGCGTCGATGGCTCCGTGTTGTGCAGGGCCCCGAGCGCCTCCTCCGCGTCGTGGCCTTCCTCGTGATCGTGACTCTCGATCGCCAGCACGATGAACATCAGCGTCAGGATGCTGAAGATGAGGGCCTGGATCGCGTTGAGCATGACTTCCAGGCCGAGCAGGCCGACCGGGATGAAGGCGATCGTCAGCGCGGTGATGACGCCGAGCGCCACCTCGCCGCCGTAGATGTTGCCGAAGAGTCGCATCGACAGCGTGACCGGCTTGACGAACTCGAGCATGAGCTCGACGAGGCCGACGAAGAGGGCGATGCCTCCGGCGGCGATCCCGTTCTTGAATTCATACAGCGGGAAGAACTTGCCGGCGTAGCCGCGCACGCCAAGGCGATGGAACCCTTCGAATTCGAAGTACAGGAAGCTCACCAACGCCAGTCCGAGGGTGATGTTGACGTCGCTGGTCGGCGCGCGGAGCTCCTCGATCTTGCCGATGGGCGGGATCAGCCCGCTCCAGTTGCAGAAAAGGATCAGCGTGAAGAAGGCGATGAACATCGGGATGTACGGCTTGGCCGTGGGACCGGCGATCCCGAGCCCGAAGTCGGTCAGGAACTCGTAGAACCACTCGAACAGGTTCTGCGCCCGGCCCGGGATGAGCTTGCGACCCCGGGTCATCAGGATCGCGGCCAGGAGGACGACGGCCATGACGATCCACATCGTGAGGATCGTGGAACTGATGCTCGGATAGAACACGATGAGCTGATCCGCGGGTGGCGGCGTCGACCCCTCCGGCGCCCACACGACGTGCGGTGCCGGGAATTCCAGCGTGCCGTTGATATAGCAGGCGGGGAAGGCGCATTCGTCGCCCGGCGCGCCGCCCTTGGGGAACGGCGGGACGAAGATGAGGGCGAAGATGTTGAAGACGATCACGCCGCCGATGAGCAGGAACCAACGCGACGACACGCCACGGCCAGAGCTTCCACCCTTCGGCTGCGGCGCTGGGGCCTCGGCGACCTCCGGGGTCACGACCTGCTCGCTCGACACGCTTGCTCCACACACAGGAGCGCGGCATCACGCCGCGCTCGGATCCTCGTCGCCGGTCACCCTCCGACCGGCTAATCGAACGTCTTCAGGAACCGATTGATCAACCTGGCGATCATCAGCGTCCCGGCACCCGCCCCGAGGAGGAAGCCGACGATCAGGAACAGGGGCAGGGTCCCGAGCGCCTTGTCCACCCAGTACCCCACGAAGACTCCGATCAGCGTCGTCACCAGGAGTGAGACGCCGATCTCCGAGAAGAGGACGAGATACCCCCAACCCCGGCCGGGCTCGATCATGGGCGACCTGATACGGCCGCGGCAGTATAGCAGAGGTCGATGACCGCGGACGCTCGGAGGATGCTCACTGGAGGATGGCGAACGCGTCGAAATAGACCCGGCCGCCGCCGAGCGAGCGGATCTCGATGGTGTGCGTCCCGACCGCTCCGAAGTCCCGGTGGAAGACGGACTGCCTGTAGAGGGTGGAGCCGGCGCGCAGGTTGACGGTCGCCGCGAGCGAGCCGTCGATCCAGACCTGGGCGGTCCCGCTGGTCCTGGTCCTGGTCGCCATCCAGGAGATGTCGCGCATCGAGCGGGTGAACGTGACCGATGCCCCGGCAGCGCTGGTGTAGCGGTGGCTGCCGCCAAGGGCGCCCGCGTTCGACGATGTCGTCCACGGCCCACCGTAATGGACGGCCGTGCTCGTGTCCTGGAAGCGGACCGCGGGCTTGGCTGTCGCGCCCACCCGCGCCGCCGTCACCTCGGCCGTACTCGGCTCGGGCGTCACCGTGAACGCGGCGATCCCGGTCTGATCGGTTGCGGAGGGCGATGTCTGAGCACTGGACGGTCGAGGCGAGCCGCCCGCCCGGACGACCGAGTTCGCCGAGCCACTCGGCCGGACCGTCGGACCGTGGGGCAGGACGAAGAAGGCGACCAGGCCGACGACGGTCAGGACGATGAGGGCGATCCCGGCGTCCCGGACGAGACGTTCTCGCGTTGCCATCGGTGCCGCAGGTCGAACGACGTCGCCACGCCCGGATCCGGAGCCTTCGGCGACGACGCTCGTCGAGACGACCGCCCTTCCCGCGCTCGCCCTCGCCTTGGCGTGACCGGCCGCGGCGGCCCTCGCCGCAGCGGCGACCCCAACCGCGTCCGCGACGGAGGCGGTCGCCTCGATGAACGGTGCCGGGGCGGGGGCATCGAGCACGCCGATGCGGTACGCGACCTCATCGACGCTCAAGAAGGCGGGCGGCTCGACCACCTCCGTGGCATCGTCGAATCCGCCGGGCCGGCGCGCGCGATCGCGACGGCGGGCAAAGCCCGGCGGCTGATCTCGTGTCATGACCCAGAAGGCGATGAGGCTGGCGGTCGCGACGGCGGCGATCGCGACAAGAAGGATGACGACCGGATCCATGAGTACCCCGAACGGACACGCCCACTCGCGCGGCCATGCTCTGACCGATGCTAGCACCGGGCGACTCGACCGCCAGCGCGCCAACCGACCTAGTCCGGCGGTACCTCTGGGGACCCCCTACGGGTCGGTCTCATAGGCTTCCGCCTCGAGCTCGTCCGGGCGGTCGAAGTCGCCGCGCGTCGGCAGGAACAGGACCAATCCGAAAGCGACGAAGATGCCAAGGAATGCATACAGCTGCGTGACGCCGGACAGCAGCATCGACAGCAGCGACAGGACGAGGCAGATGCCGTAGATCGTGAGGACCGTCTGGCGGTGCGACAGCCCGAGATCGAGCAGCCGGTGATGGATGTGCGTCCGATCCGGGCTGAATGGCGAGCGGCGCTGAGACACGCGCCTGACGATGATCCAGAACGTGTCGATGATCGGCACGCCGAGGACCAGAAGCGCGACCGCGACCTTCGCCGTGCCGAGGATGGCGAGGACGGCCAGCGTGTAGCCCACGAACTGGACGCCGCTGGTCCCGGCGAAGATGGAGGCCGGGTTGAAGTTCCAGCGCAGGAACCCGAGCAGGGCCCCCGCCAGCGCGAAGCACAGCACGGCGATGAGCGGCTGGCCGATGTCGCCCGGGCCGACCTGGTTACTCAGACTGATGAGCCCGAGCGTGACCGCTGCGATGAGCGCGATCCCGGACGACAACCCGTCGAGTCCGTCGATCCAGTTGACGCTGTTGATCATCCCGACGATCCAGAACACGGTCAGACCGATGGCCACCGGCCCGGAGAAATGGATCGTGGGTCCTCCGAGCGGATTGGCGATGAAGTCGATGGTCACGCCGAGGGCGACCGCGAACAGCGCGAGGCCGATCTGACCGAGCAGCTGGAGCCGCGCGCGGAGATCGAACAGGTCGTCGATCGCACCCAGGCCTGCCGCGATGCCACCGCCCAGGAGGAGCGCCGCGACCTCCGACGGGTCGAGCGAGAAGGGGATCGGAACGAATGTCGACCCCTCGTTGAGATACAGGAATGCGCTGGCCACGATCAGGAATGCTGCGCACACGGCCAGTCCGCCGCCGCGCGGGACCGGGACGGTGTTGACCCGACGTGCGTCGGGGTGGTCCACCATCTCGTAGCGAATGACGATCCGGCGAACGATCGGTGTCAGGACCAGCGCGATCAGGGCGGCGATCAGGAAAACGACGACGATGGGTCCGAGGGCGTCGCCGGCGTTGGGGATGAAGGTCATCGCGACCCAGATCGGGGCGGCGAACCGGTGGCGCCCTGGCGGCTCACGCGGCCGGCAGCCCCGGAACCGGGTACCGGTTCGCGATCTCGGTGACCTCGCCCGCCAGGCGCGCGTGCGCGGCCGGATCGTCGCGGCGCCGGATGGCCTCGATGATGATCCGGCCAACCGCGCGCATCTCGTCCGGCCCGAACCCGCGCGACGTCGTCGCCGGTGTCCCGATGCGGATGCCGGACGCCGTGTTCGGGGGCAGCGTGTCGAACGGGATGGCGTTCTTGTTGACCGTGATGCCGATGTCGTCGAGCAGGTGCTCGGCGTCCTTGCCGGTCACGCCCAGCGGTGTCACGTCGACCAGCAGGAGGTGGTTGTCCGTGCCGCCGGAGACGACCCGGGCGCCCTCGCCGGCGAGCGTCTCGGCCATGACCGCGGCGTTCAGGATCGTCCGCCGCTGGTCGGCGCGGAATGTCTCCTCCGCTGCGAGCTTGAATGCGATGGCCTTGCCGGCGATGACCTGCAGGAGCGGTCCGCCCTGCGTGCCCGGGAAGACGTTGCGGTCGATCGAGGCGCCCAGTGCGCCCTCGTTCGCCCCGTTCTTGACGGTCGGGAACGCCGCCGCGTCGAGTCCGGGTCGCAGCGACTTCCGGCTGAACAGCATGCCGCCGCGCGGCCCGCGCAGAGTCTTGTGGGTCGTCGTCGTCACGAGGTCCGCATGGGGGAACGGGCTGGGGTGGACGTCTGCCGCTACGAGCCCGGCGATATGCGCCATGTCGACGAACAGGATCGCCCCGACGTCCGCGGCGATCTCGGCCATCCGCTCGAAATCCCAGAGCCGCGGATACGCCGACGCACCACCGACGATTAGCTTGGGTCGCACCTCGCGCGCCTGGGCGGCCATCGCGTCGTAGTCGACGCGCTCGGTGTCCCGGCGGACCCCGTAGGCGTGGACCTCGTAGAGCCGCCCGGAGAAGTTGAGAGCCATGCCGTGAGTGAGGTGGCCGCCATGGGCAAGGTTCATGCCCATGATCCGGTCGCCCGGCTCCAGGACGGAGAAGTAGGCGGCCATGTTGGCCTGTGCTCCCGAGTGCGGCTGGACGTTGACGTGCTCGGCGCCGGGGAAGAGCGCGAGCGCACGCTCCTGAGCGAGCAGCTCGGCGATGTCCACGTATTCGCAGCCGCCGTAGTAGCGCTTGCCGGGCAGGCCCTCGGCGTACTTGTTGGTCAGCCACGAGCCCTGGGCTTCCATGACCGCAGCGGAGGTGTAGTTCTCGCTGGCGATCAGTTCGATCTTGTCGTGCTGACGACGCCGTTCGAGGAGCATCGCCTCCCACAAGACCGGATCGACTTCCGCGATCGACTCGAGCGCGAGGCCGCTCGCTGGCGAGATCGTCATGGTCGCCGACTCCTTCCTGTCGCTCCGGGCAACCCCCTCACACGGCCTGTGCGCCGGGGCGTATCTTCCCACGAACGAGGAGGTCGCCGATGACCCGAGGTTTTCTGGACGACGCGACCGCTGCGATCGACACGCCGGCGGTGGTCATCGATATCGATCGCGTCATGGCCCGGATCGAGAAGATGGGCGCGTTCATGCGCACTCGCGGGATCGCCCTTCGGCCGCACGCCAAGACCCACAAGAGCCTCGAGATCGGCCGGCGACAGATCGCCGCCGGCGCGATCGGCCTGACCGTCGCGACGATCGGCGAGGCGGAGGTCTTCGCGGCCGGCGACATCGACGACCTGTTCATCGCCTTCCCGGTGATCGCCGTCGGGCCGAAGGCAGGGCGGCTGCGTGCGCTCGCCGAGCGGTGCTCGTTGTCGGTCGGGGCGGATTCGGTCGAGGGCCTCGAGGCGCTGTCCGCTGCGGTCCGCGACGCCGCACGGCGGCCACGGGTCGTGATCGAGATCGACTCGGGCGGGGCGCGGACCGGGGTGCGTCCGGAGCGTGCCGGAGCGCTCGCCCGCCGCGCGTCCGACCTCGGGCTCGAGGTGATCGGCGTGTTCACCCATGGCGGCCACGGCTACGGCGGTTCCGATGCCCGCGCATCGGCCGCGATCGACGAGATCGAGGGATTGGCGACCGCCGCGGACTCGCTCAGAGCGGAGGGAGTCGACCCACGGGTCCTGAGCGCCGGCTCGACACCGACGGCCACGCTGTCGGCGCAGGCACCAGTCACGGAGGAGCGGCCCGGCACGTACGTCTATGGCGATCGGCAGCAGGCGGCCATCGCCGACGAGCCGTTCGAGGACGCGGCGCTGATGGTCGCGGCGACGGTCGTGAGCTCCGGCTCGGGCGCCGGCTTCGTCATCGATGCCGGTGCGAAGGTCCTCGCCAAGGACGTCTCCTCGTTGCTGCCGGGCCACGGCTCGATCCTGGGCTACCCGGACGCAGCCATCGATCGCGTGAACGACCACCACGGCGTCGTCTCCCTGGTCGACGGCGGTCCGCGTCCGCCGATCGGGACCGTCGTCTGGATCATGCCCAATCACGTCTGTCCGGTGGTCAACCTCGTGGACGAGGTCGTCGTCGCGAGCCAGGGCCGGGTTGTCGATCGCTGGCCGGTCGACGCGCGGGGGCGCAATGGCTGACCCGTTCGGTCGACGGCGCGAGGCTGACACAAGCCGCTCGGCACGAACTTGACCCCGCCGCATGCGGACCACGCGTTGTCCACTCCGCTCAGGAACCCGCGACCGACCTCGACCCGATCGCCGACGCGCGCGACCGGAGCTCCGTTCGCGGAGAGGTCCACCAGGACGATCCCCTCGCGTCCGCCTGTCCGGCGTAGCCGATCGGCCAGATGACTTTGATGGCCGGGCCACCGTCGGGCGGCGCGACGACGACTCCCCAGCGCTGATCGGCGGCCAGGTCGCAGGTCAGCAACGCTGACACGCATGCCTGCGGTGAACCGCCGCGTGGTGGCGCCAGGGTCGGGACGGCGATGAGCGCGATTGACCCGGTGGGCGACGCGATCGACGGCCCACACGCCGCGAGCGTGGGGCCTACCAACACCGATGCCATCGCGGACGCCGACGCGCGAGGAATGCGGTCACGCGTGCCAAGACCCGAGTTCGTGCGCGATGCCGGCCGCGTCCAGCACAGCCACCACGCGATCGACCCCGATCGCACCGACCCGGCGGACCTCGGGGCGGTCGCCGGTGCAGTCGACCACCGTCGAGGCAGGCCCGCCGTGGGCAGGTCCGCCGTCCAGGACGAGATCGATCGCTTCGCCGAGCTGCGCCATGATCTCAGCCGCGTTGCGCGCCTCCGGGAGTCCGGACACGTTGGCCGAGGTCGTCGGGAGCGGGCCAACTCCCTCCGCGAGAGCCCGTGGAGCGGGATGGTCGGGGACGCGCAGGCCGATGGTCGGAGCGCCACCAGTCAGCGCCGCCGAGATCGACGCGTCGGGACGTCGCGGAACCACGACGGTCAAGCCGCCCGGCCAGAACGCGTCGCCGAGTGCCGCCGCCGCGGGTCCGATGATGCCGATCGAGCCGGCCTGGGCGGCGTCGCCGAGCAGCAACACGATCCCCTTGTCGGGTGGCCGCCGCTTCACATGGAACAGTCGCTCGACGCCTCCCGGCGTCTCGAGGGCGACCGCGACACCGTATACGGTATCCGTCGGGATGGCGACGATCCCGCCGGTCCTCAGCACCTCGACTGCCGCGGCGCGCCCGACTGCATCGTCGGCCACGATGCGCGCGCTCACGCGGGGACGGTCTCGGCGGCTGCCGCAGCCAGCCGTTCCGCATTCGCCCGAGCCTCCGCCGGTCGTGCCAGGACAAGCGCTTCGATCATCTGCGCGACGCCTTCCTCCCCCAGCGGCGGTGCGACGTAGCGGGCGACCGCCTTCACCTCCGCCGGGGCTGTCGGCATGGCCGTCCCATGACCCACTTCGGCGAGCATCTCGATGTCGTTCCACTGGTCGCCGATGGCAAGGACCGCCCCGGGCTCCACGCCGAGGCGGCGTGCCAGCCAGCGCACGGCTCGACCCTTCGAGACGCCCGGCGCGACGAACTCGATGAAATGAGGATGGCTCACGGTCACGTCAGCGAGCCCGGCGAAGCGGGCACGGGCCAGGAGGGCGACCTCGGTCGGGAGCGGCGGCTCACCGTGACACATGACCTTCGTGACAGGATGGCGGATCGAGGCCACGAGGTCGTCCTCGCGGTCGGGCGTATGGCCCATGAACGTGGTGTACTCGTCGGCGAGCGGGTCGTCGGAGCGAATGATGAACCGCTCGAGGTGATTGACGTGCGGGTCGAGGCCCTGCGCGCGTGCCCAGATGACGACATCCCGGGCCACGGACGCCGCGAGCGGCGTGTGGATGAGCAGGCGTCCCGGACGTGTCGACGTGGCAGCCGGCATCTCACGGATGAGCGCTCCCTGGTACCCGACGATCGGCGCCACGAGGTCGAGCTCCCGCGCGAAGCGAAGCGCGCTGGAGACCATGCGGCCGGTGATGAGCGTGACCAGGATCCCCTTCTCGCGGGCCGCCCGGATCGCCTTCCGGGTCTGCGGGCCGATCGCGAGGTCGTCACCGACGAGCGTGCCGTCGATGTCGAGGGCGACCATCGCGATGGGCATGATGGGCTGGGGCGTCACGATCTCGGGCACGTCCCTGATGATGCCCGAGACACGGGCGGCGCGCTGGCGCGGATCAGGCGCGAGCGATCCGAGCGACCCGCGGCTGCCCGGCGAGATCCGCGTCCACGAGGCAGGCCCAGCCTGGCAGGCGTGCCCCGACACGTTCGACGATCGCGTCGCCCTGGTCCGCTCCGATCTCGAGGAGGGCAACGCCGTCGGCGGCAAGGGCGCTCGGCAGGAGGTCGAGCAGGCGCTCGATGACCGCAAGGCCATCTGGACCCCCGTCCAGCGCGAGCACGGGTTCGAACGACGTCGCGCGCGGCAGCATGGCCATGACCTCGGTCCGGACGTACGGCAGGTTGGCCAGCACAAGGTCGAAGGGCAGACGGGCCTCGGCGGGCAGCAGGTCCGCCTCCACGAAGGCCACCCGATCGGCGACCGCGTGCCCGACCGCGTTCTCCCGCGCCAACCCGAGCGCGTCGGGCGAGATGTCGACGGCCAGGATCTCGACCGCCTCGAGCGCACTGAGCCGCCGCAGCTTCACGGCCAGGGCGACGGCGATCGCGCCACTCCCGGTGCCGACGTCCACGACCCGCAGCGGCAGCGCGCCGACGGGACGAGCGACCGAGCCCAGGCGGCGCATCACCTCGACGTGGGCCAGCTCGACGAGCAGTTCCGTCTCGGGTCGCGGGATCAGTGCCCGAGCGTCGACTTCGAACGCGAGCCCGTAGAAATCCTTGATTCCGCGGAGGTAGGCGACCGGCTCGCCGGTCGCCCGGCGTGCGAGATCAGCGCGATATCGCCAGGCGGCATCTGCCCCCACCGGGGCCTCGGGGTGGGCCAGCACGACCGTGCGCCCGACACCGACCGCGTGTCCGAGCAGCACTTCGGCGTCGAGGCGGGGCGTCTCGGACCCGGCCGCGGTCAGCAGGTATGCGCCCTCGCGCAGCAAGGCCCCGGTCGTCTCGACCGGCACGCCCCCGACCGATCGCGGCCCGTCAGGCGGCGGTGTCACCGTCGCCGAGATGGTCGGCCTGGTCGGCCATGATGAGCGCGTCGATGAGGTCGTCGAGATCGCCGTCCATGATCGCGGGCAGGTTGTGGACGGTCTTGCCGATCCGATGATCCGTGACGCGGTCCTGCGGGAAGTTGTAGGTCCGGACCTTGTCCGACCGGTCGCCTGCGCCGATCATGGACCGGCGGGCGACCGAATCGGCGGCCCGTTTCTTCTGCTGTTCCAGGTCGTACAGGCGCGAGCGGAGGACCGAGATCGCCTTCGCTTTGTTCTTGTGCTGGCTCTTCTCGTCCTGGATCTCGACGACCAGTCCGGACGGGAGGTGGGTGACCCGGACCGCGGAGTCGGTCGTGTTGACCGACTGACCACCCGGCCCCGAGGCGCGCTTGACGTCGATCCGCAGGTCGCGCACCTCGTCGATCTCGATCTCGACCTCGTCCACCTCGGGAAGGACGACGACGGTCACCGTCGACGTGTGGATCCGCCCGGACGATTCCGTCGCCGGGATGCGCTGCACGCGATGGACGCCACCTTCGAACTTGAGCCGGCTATATGCCCCGTCGCCGTGGATCTGGAGAATCGCCTCCTTGATCCCGCCGATGCCGGTCTCGTTGAAGCTGATCAGCTCGGGCGTGAACCGGTGGCGCTCGCCGTAGCGGACGTACATCCGGTAGAGCTCGGCCGCGAACAGCGCGGCCTCCTCGCCACCGGCGCCACCACGGATCTCCATGATCACGTCTCGGTCGTCGTTCGGGTCGCGCGGCAGGAGGAGGACCTTCAGCTCCTCGACCAGGCGATCCTCGTCGGGCTCGAGCCGATCGATCTCGTCGCGGGCCATCGCTTTGAGCTCGTCGTCGGCGTCGGACGAATCGCGCAGGTCGCGCGCGCCGGCGAGTTCCGTCCGGGTCGCCTCCAACCGGCGATACGCCTCGACGACCGGCTCGAGCCGCGACAACTCCTGACCGAGCCGACGGATCGCGGCAGGGTCGGTCGATGTCTCCGGGCGCGACAACTCGGCCTGGACCTCGTCGTACTGTCGGGCGACCTCGGCCAGCTTGGCGTCGAGGTCGCTCATGACCCAGGTGGCGGGTCGGTCGGAGCGGCTGCCGTCGTTGTCGGAGCAGGAGGCGCAGCGGCGACCGTGGCCGCGGCCGTGTCGGGAGCGGCCCCGACGGCCGGGGGGTCGAAGCGCATCGGCCGTTGCTCGAACTCGCCGGAACCAGCCGGGACGGCTTCGCCGTCGGCGACGAGCGCCTGCTCCATGGAGACGATGGCGACCTCGATCATGTCGTCGCTCGGCTGCTTCGTGGTGATCATCTGGACCAGCAGACCCGGGTACAGCAGCACCTTGACGATCGGGTTCTTGCGATGGCGCGCCCCGAAGCGGAGCAGTTCGTAGCCGACCGCGGCGATGACCGGGATCAGCAGGATCCGGCTTACGACCATCACGATCGGCGACTGTCGGCCGACGATCGAGAACATGATGATCGACAGCAGGATGACGATGACCAGGAACTCCGTGCCGCAGCGCTGGTGGGCCGTCGGGTACTTGCGGACCTGGCTGACGGTCAGCGGGTCGCCGGCCTCGAGCGCGTGGATCGTCATGTGCTCGGCGCCGTGGTACTGGAAGACCCGGCTGACATCCGGCGATCGTCCGATCAGCACGAGATAACCGAGGAAGATCGACACCCGGACGAGACCCTCGACGAGGTGCTGGGCTAGCCCGTTGTCGATGCTGGCCGTCGTGACCGAGGCGATCAGCAGCGGCAGCAGGAAGAAGATGCCTACCCCGGCGACCAGGGTGAGCAGGAGCATGATCGCGACCGAGCCCTTTCCGAGCTCGATTCCCTCGTCTTCGGCCTGGACGTTCGCGCTGCGGATGAGCCAGCGCGTCCCGACGACGAGTGTCTCGTATAGCACGACCAGGCCGCGGACGAGCGGCCACTTCGACCAGCGCGTGCCGTGGAACCCGGCGTCGAGCCGTTCCGTGGCGAAAACGATCTCGCCGTCCGGGTGGCGCAGCGCGACAGCGATCGCGTCGCGACCGCGCATCAGGACACCCTCGATCAGGGCCTGGCCGCCGTATGTGAAGCTGGGCATGCCGGCAAGTCTACCGGGTGTGCGGGTCGGAGCCGCCGGCGCGATGGTCGAGGCCGCGCGCGCGAGGATTGTCGCCCGGCACACATCGGGCAGAATGTGCGCCACGGGAACGCAATGTCCGGTGGCGGCCGGATGGCGCCGCGGTCCACCACGTTTGATGCCAAGGTAAGCATCAACCTGTCCTCCCAAGCCCAGACACGGCCGAATCGCAGGCATGGGTCGGACCTAGTGGTCTGTCCATGAACGTCTTGGCAGATCTCGCTCGCCGCGATGAGTCCCGACCAGACGTGGCACGCCCGGATAGGTGGAATGTGCGGCCTGGCACACACAGCCAGAAAACGCGCGGACCTTGGCCTCGCCCTGTTGGCTCGCGTCCGGCAGAACGTGCACCACAGGCATGCACCGTCCGGT
>Ga0075021_10000132_pt1 | contig 39238 bp, 38 predicted proteins | sample ColStrG_CSR_2012_FD_72749 | JGI IMG/M metagenome (GOLD analysis project Ga0075021, IMG submission 72749) | Freshwater sediment microbial communities in response to fracking from Pennsylvania, USA - Cold Stream Run_MetaG_CSR_2012 | ecosystem: Environmental > Aquatic > Freshwater > Creek >...
AGCCCATCCCTCCGCCGCCCGGTTCGGGAGGCCGACGGCCGCCGCCGGGAGGCTCGCGTCCGGGAGGGTCGAGCGGATTCACCGGGCGCCCCGGCGGCCCGGGTGCGGGCGCCGGGCGCTCCGGCGGGGTGCGCACCGGGGGCCCGGGCGGTTCAAGCGGGGGAGGATTCGGAGGCCGTCCCGGAGGAGGCGGATACGGCGGACGTCCCGGTGGAGGTCCCGGAGGGGGGCCCGGTGGCGGTCCCGGCGGCCCGGGCGGACCGGGCGGACGGGGAGGTCCCGGGGTAGGGCGCGGGCGCCCCAATCAGCGCCGGCCGCGTCGCCGACGCCGCAACCTCGAGGAGCTCGAACCGACCCAGCTCACCGCCTACGCACCCTCGACCGCACCGGTGCCCGACACCGAGGTGATCATCGAGCGCGGCTCCACGGCACGTGACCTCGGCCCCAAATTGAACCGCTCGGCCGGGGACGTGATCCGATTCCTGCTGCTGCAGGGGGAGATGGTCACCGCCACCCAGTCGCTGACCGACGACATGATCGACCTGTTCGCCGCCGAGCTCGGCGCCGACGTCCGCCTGGTCGACCCGGGAGAGGAGCGTGAAGCCGAGCTGCTGGCCAAGTTCTTCGACGACGACGACGAGGAGGAGGCGGAGGAGGATCTCCGGCCGCGGCCCCCGGTGGTCACCGTCATGGGCCACGTCGACCACGGCAAGACCCTGCTGCTCGACCGCATCCGTTCCGCCAACGTGGTGGCGGGCGAGGCCGGTGGGATCACCCAGCACATCGGCGCCTACCAGGTCGAGTGGAACGGCCACCCGATCACCTTCATCGACACCCCGGGCCACGAGGCGTTCACCGCCATGCGGGCCCGCGGCGCCGAGGTGACCGACATCGTGGTGCTGGTCGTGGCGGCGGATGACGGGGTGATGCCCCAGACCATCGAGGCCATCGACCACGCCAAGGCGGCCGAGGTTCCCATCGTGGTCGCCGTCAACAAGGTGGACCGGGAGGAGGCCGATCCCAATCGGGTGTTCCAGCAGCTCTCCGAGCACGGACTCGTCCCCGAGACCTGGGGCGGGGACACCATCGCCGTCGAGGTCTCGGCCCTGGAGAATCTCGGCATCGACGACCTGCTCGAGCAGATCGTCCTGGTCGCCGAAGTCGAGGAGCTGGTGGCCAGCCCCGAGGGACGGGCCCGGGGCGTCGTCCTCGAGGCGGAGCTCGAGATCGGCCGGGGCCCGGTGGCTTCGGTCATCGTGGAGCGCGGCACGCTCCGGGTGGGCGATCCCATCGTGGCCGGGGCGGCCTGGGGCAAGGTCAAGGCCCTGGTCGACGAGCACGGGGATCAGATCAAGGAGGCATCCCCGTCGACTCCTGTCCAGGTGCTCGGGTTCTCCGAGCCGCCCGACGCCGGGGATGAGTTCCGGGTGGCCCCTGAACTGGCCCAGGCGAGGACCATCGGCGAGGCGCGTGCCCACCGCTACCGGGTGGCCGGTCATGTGCCGGCGGCCACGTCAGCCCTGGGCGGGGCCAAGCTCGAGGATCTCTTCGAACAGATCCAACGGGGCGAGACCGCCACCCTCAACCTCATCCTGAAGGCGGACGTACGCGGCTCGCTGGAGGCGGTGACCGACAGCCTACGCAAGCTCGAGCGCGAGGACGTCAAGCTCAGCTTCGTCCACCGGGGGGTGGGCGGGATCACCGAGTACGACGTCCAGCTGGCCCAGGCCTCGGCGGCGGCGATCATCGGCTTCAACGTCCGCCCCGACCGCCGGGCCCGGGAGATGGCGGCCAAGGCCAACGTCGAGATCCGCCTCTACGAGATCATCTACAAGCTGCTCGAGGACCTCGAGGCGGCCATGCTCGGCCTGTTGTCGCCGGTCTACGAGGAGGTGGTCACCGGCGAGGCCGAGGTCCGCCAGGTCTTCCGGGTGCCCCGCATCGGTGCCATCGCCGGCTGCTATGTGCGGGAGGGCGTGATCACCAGGGGGTCGAAGGTCAGGTTCCTCCGGGACGGTGTGGTCATCTGGAAGGGCGCCATCACCTCGCTCCGCCGCTTCAAAGACGACGCCCGCGAGGTGCAGTCCGGCTTCGAGTGCGGGATCGGCCTGTCCGACTACCAGGACCTCAAAGAGGGTGACCTGATCGAGACGTACGACGAGCGGGAGATCCCCCGGACCTAGTTGCGACGGTCCTCCGACCCGGGACGACGCGTCCCGGAGGCGGTAGGAAGAGGAGTCCTGTGCGAGGTCGCCGGCACGACAATCGAGGAGTGGCCCCCTACCCGCGGTCCCTGCGGGTCAACCAGGTGGTCCGGCGGGTGTTGGCCGAGGAACTCGAGCGCCTGGCCGACGCCGATGAGCGCCTCCGCCTGATCACGGTAACGGCGGTGGACACGGCACCCGATCTCCGCCATGCGGTGGTCTATCTGAGCTCCCTCAATGAGGATGCGGCCGAGGGGCTGGCGGAGCGCCGGCCCCAGCTGCAGCACGAGGTGGGCCGCCAGACACGGATGAAGCGCACCCCCCGATTGGAGTTCGCGGTCGATCCCGCCGTCGTGGCCGGGGGGCGGGTCGATGACGCGCTGCGCCGGATCCGCGACCGGGACGGTGGGCCGGAGGGCCCCGACGCCGCGCCGCCGCCCCGGTGAGCCCGGCCGGACCGAACCAGGTCACCGGCGTGGCCGTGGTGGACAAGGAGGCCGGCTGGACGTCCCACGACGTGGTGGCCCGGTGCCGTCGCATCTTCGGACAGCGGAGGGTGGGCCACGCCGGCACGCTCGATCCGGATGCCACCGGGGTCCTGCTGGTGGGCCTGGGACGTGCCACCCGGCTCCTGCGCTTCCTCACCGCGCTGCCCAAGGTCTATGAGGCAGAGGTGGTCCTCGGCGCCGCCACCTCCACCCTTGATGCCTCCGGTGAGGTCACCGGGACCTGGGACATGGAGGACGTGAGCCTGGCCCAGGTCCGCGCGGCGGCAACCACCCTGACCGGGCCGATCGAACAGGTCCCGCCGATGGTCTCCGCCGTGAAGGTGGGCGGCCGCCGACTCCATGCCCTGGCCCGGGAGGGGATCGAGGTCGAACGGGTGGCGCGGCCGGTGACCGTCCACCGGTTCGACGTCGACCCGGGGCTCACCCCGGGTGTGTTCCGGATCGGCGTCGAATGCTCGTCGGGCACCTACGTCCGGGTGCTGGCCGCCGACCTGGGCATCGCCCTGGGCGGCGGCGCCCACCTCCGCAACCTCAGACGGACCCGGATCGGATCGTTCTCGGCGGGGGACGCACGGCTGGTCGACGAGCTGACCCCGGCCGTGGTCCTCACCCCGGCGCAAGCACTGCGCGACCTCGACCAGGTGGTGGTGCCGACCGATGTGCAACGGGACGTAGCTCGCGGCCTGGCCCTCGACCGGGTACCGCTCGGGGTGGCCGGGGACGGCCCGTGGGGCCTGGTCGACGACGGTCACCGGCTGCTGGCCGTCTACGAGGCCACCGAGACCGACCGGATACGTCCGGCCGTGGTCATGGAGGCGGCCGGGTGATCCCCGGGGGACAACCGGTCGAGCCGTGGGCTCGCACCGGCGGCCACCGCCGCGGCAGTAATCTTCCCTGGTGATGGACATCGTGACCGACCCGACGACGTTGGTCCCCCCGGCCGGGGGGAGCGCGGTGACCATCGGCGCCTATGACGGCGTCCATCTCGGGCACCGGGCACTGCTGGCGGAGATGGGGTCGCGGGCCCGGGACGAGGGATTAACCACCGTCGTCGTCACCTTCGACCGCCACCCGGCCACGGTCGTCCGCCCCGACTCGGCGCCGAGCCTGCTCTGCGATCTCGACCAGAAGCTCGACCTGCTCGCCGCGGCCGGCGTGGATCGCACGGTGGTCATCCCCTTCGATACGGAGCGGGCCAACGAGACGGCGGAGGACTTCGTCGCCACCGTGCTGGTCGAGGGACTCGACGCCCGCCTGGTCGTGGTGGGGGAGGACTTCCACTTCGGGCACGGGCGCAAAGGCAACGTGGCCCTGTTGCGGGAGATGGGATCGACCTCGGGCTTCGCGGTGGACGGCGTGGCCCTGCGGGCCGACCGGGATTCCCCCGACCCCTCGGGCGAGCCGATCTCGTCCACCCGGGTGCGGAGCCTGGTGGCCACCGGCCGGGTCGAAGAGGCGGCCGTCCTGCTGGGCCGGCACCACCAGGTCAGGGGCCCGGTGGTCCACGGCGACCATCGGGGCGGGTCCGAGCTGGGATTCCCCACTGCCAATGTCGATGTCCCCGCGGCCATCAGCCTTCCGGCCGCCGGGATCTACGCAGGATGGTACGAGCGGCCGGACGGCTCGATCTGGGAGGCGGCCATCTCGGTCGGACGCCGTCCGACCTTCTACCGGGCCGGGGGCGATCTGCTGGTCGAGGCGTTCCTGCTCGACTTCGCCGGCCAGCTCTACGGCGAGGAGGCCCGCGTCTCGTTCGCGGCCCGGCTACGCGACGAGCTGGCCTTCGACACCACAGCCGCGCTGATCGCCCAGATGGAGCGGGACGTCGCAGCCACCCGGACAACGCTGGCCGCGGTGGCCTCCGGGGGGGCCGGCGCCGGCCTCTGACCGATTCAATCGGCCGGTACACCGCCGAGCAGGTCGGCCCGCAGCTCCCGTTTGAGGACCTTGCCGGCCGGATTGCGGGGGAGCGGCTGGGACCGGAACCAGAAGCGCGATGGAACATTGAAGGCCGCCAGCCGTTCGCCCACGAACCGGGCCAGCTCGTCGGCCCCGACGTCAGACCCCGGTCGCAGCACGACGACGGCGCCGACCTCCTCGCTCAGGACGGGGTGGGGCACCCCGATGACCGCGCAGTCGGCCACGGCCGGGTGTTCGAAGAGGGCGGCCTCCACCTCGACGCAGTAGACGTTCTCACCACCGCGGATGATCATGTCCTTGGACCGGTCGACGATGTGGACGAAGCCCTCCTCGTCGATCCGGGCAACGTCGCCGGTGTGGAGCCAGCCGCGGGTGAACGTCGACGCGGTCTCGTCGGGGCGGTTCCAGTAGCCCCGCACCACGTTCGGGCCCTTGATCCACAGCTCCCCGGTCCGTTCCGGATCAGGCGCCTGGTCGGGCGGTGGCTCCTGTCCCCCGTATTCCTCGGCAACCACGGCGACGTCGCACACCGGCGCCGGGGGGCCCACGCTGGTCGGCTTGCGCACATAGTCGTCACCGGAGTTCATGGTGGTCATGGCCGAGGTCTCGGTGAGGCCGTAGCCGTTGCCCGGGGCCCCCGACGGGAAGTGCTCCTTGATCCGGCGGACCAGGTTGGGAGGGCAGGGTGCACCGCCATAGGAGATGGAGCGCACCGACGAGGTGTCCCGGGTGGCGAAGGCCGGTGAGTCGATCACCTGCATGACCATGGCCGGAACCCCGCCGAAGATGGTGATCCGCTCGCGCTCGATCAGCTCGAGGGCCCGCTCGGGGTCGAAGTGGTGCATCATCACCAGCTTCCCCCCCGCCGCGGTGTTCGACACCAGTACCGCGTGGCAGCCGGTGGCATGGAAGAGGGGCACCGAGAGGAGATAGGCGTTCTGGGTGCCGCCATCGGCGCCGGCCACCGGCCCGCTGCGGCGGAGGGAGCCCACGGTGGCCACGAAGAAGAGGTTCATCAGGTTGGAGGCGCTGTTGCGGTGGGTTCCCACCGCGCCCTTGGGACGACCGGTGGTCCCCGAGGTGTAGAAGATGGTGGCGTCGTCGTCCGGCTCGATGGCCACCTCCGGCAGGGTGGCCTCCTCGGGCCGGCCGGCGGTCAGCTGGGCGAACGGGAGCACGGAGAGAGGGGTCGACCCGGCCCGGTTCACGACCGATCCCTGGGCTTGGCGTCGGCCCCCGGCGGGGTCGTGTTCCTCCGAGCACACGACCATGGACCGGAGGTCGGGAATCGCCTCCAGGTGGGGGAGGATGCGGTCCCGTCGCTCCTCGTCCACGAACGCCACCGACGTCCCCGAGTCGCTCAGGCCGTAGGCCAGTTCGGCACCGGTCCACCAGGCGTTGAGCGGCACGACCACCGCCCCAGCGGCAATCGAGGCCCAAAAGGCCATCACCCACTCGGGCAGGTTGCGCATGGCGATGGCCACCCGGTCGCCCTTCTCGATCCCCGACTCCTCGATCAGGACCCGGGCCAGTCCGGCGGCGATCCGGAAGTGCTCGGCGAAGGTGACCCGCTCGTCCTCGTAGACGAGGAAGTCGCTGTCCCCGTGGAGGGACGACAGCTCCAGGACCGAGCGGAGCGTGGCGGGGGCCTGCTTCCACGTGCGGGTGCGAATGCCCCTGATGGTCAAGTCCTCCATCTCGAAGGTCTGACCCGGTGCCGTCAGCGTCGCCGTGGCCTCGGCCAGGGTGGGGATCGGCGGTCCACTGTCGGATGCCGGCGGCTGCGGCTGCGGCTCGGCCTGGTCGGGCATATTGCGCTCCTCTCAGCGGTATTCGCTGCGCTCTGCTGGGCTCGGTTCGGTGCTCCACATCCGGCTCCGCTGCCGGCCACCCGCAGCAGCTCGTCGAGCGGGAATGGGCGCGGCTACGGACCGGGTCACGCCGTGTGGGCGGACGGCGAGCCGGTCTGCTCCTCCGGGCCGGGCCCCCGGAAGACGGCGGTGCGGTAGTACGCCAGTTCGGCCACGCTCTCGCGGATGTCGTCCATGGCCCGGTGCCCGCCGGCCTTGGTCGGGGCCCCTTTCATTGCCCCGGGGTACCAGCGACGGGCCAGTTCCTTGACGGTGGACACGTCCACGGAGCGGTAGTGGAGGTAGTCCTCGATCTCCGGGAGCTGGGCGGCGAGGAACCGACGGTCGGTCCCGATCGAGTTGCCGGCCAGCGGCACGGTGCGGGCCTTCGGGACGTGGGCGCGGATGAAGTCCATGGTGGCGGTCCCGGCCTGCTCGAGGGAGACGCCCGATGCTGCGACCTCGGCCAGGAGCCCACTCTTGGTGTGCATCTCCCGGACGTAGTCGTCCATCAGGGCCAGCTGCTCGGGAGCGGCGGAAACCACCAGGTCGGGCCCTTCGGCGACGATAGTCAGGTCGTCGTCGGTCACCAGCGTGGCCACCTCGACGATGACGTGGCGCGCGATCTCGAGCCCGGTCATCTCGAGATCCATCCACACCAGCACGCCGGTACGCTACCGGTTGGCGGCCCGGGCCTCCAAGGGGCCGGGCTCCAACGGGCTGGCGCCAGTTCCAAGGTGGCGGGCCGCAGGTGGGCCGGGCCGGGATGCCGACGGCGCCGGTCCCCGAGCGGTAGCGTCAGGACCGGGAGAAGTGGAGGAGTCCGGTGGCCCCCGGATCGTGCAGCGGTGCCAGATCGGTCGTCGACGGGGCGTATCTGCGCGTCCCGGGGTCGGCAACCGGGCTTTCGGTGTCGGTGGTGCGGACCGACCCGGGCATCCCCCTGCCCGCCTATGCGAGGCCGGGTGATGCCGGCGCCGACCTCGTGGCCCGGGTTGACGTCACGCTGGCCCCTGGGGGAGGCCGGGCCATGGTCCCGACCGGTATCGCCCTGGCCATTCCGGAGGGCTTCGCCGGCTTCGTCCAGCCGAGGAGCGGCCTGGCCCTGCGCCACGGGGTGACCTGCCTGAACACCCCGGGCCTCATCGATTCGGGGTACCGGGACGAGCTGTCGGTGCTGTTGGTCAATACCGACCCCGTGGCCCCCTATGAGGTGCACCGGGGCGATCGGATCGCGCAGCTGGTCATCCAGCGGGTCGAGTCCGCCGATTTCGTGGAATGCGCCGAGTTGCCGCCGAGCGAGCGCGGCATCGGCGGATTCGGGTCGACGGGACGGTAGGGACGGTGGAGCGCCTGACCGGGTTGGACGGGGCCTTTCTCAGCCTGGAGTCGCCCACCACCCATCTGCAGATCCTCGGAGCGCTGATCTTCGATCCGGGGGAGGTCGAGGGCGAGGTCGACTTCTGGAGCGTCAGGGACATGGTCGCCGGGCGGGTACACCTCGTCCCCCCGTTCCGGAAGCGGATGATCGAGGTCCCCTTCGGGTTGCAGCAGCCGTCGATGGTCGACGATCCCGATTTCGACATCGACTTCCACGTCCGCCGGACCAGCCTCCCCGACCCGGGAGGATTGGCAGAGCTGGCCGTGCTGGCCGCCGACCTGGCTTCCCGTCCGCTCGACCGTCGGCGGCCCCTGTGGGAATTCCACGTGGTCGAAGGACTCGAGCACGGTCACCTGGCGGTGATACCGAAGGTCCACCACTCGATCATCGACGGCGTCTCCGGAGCCGAGGTGATGGCCGCCTTCTTCGACCTCGAGCCGAAGCCCGTCCCGCGCCCCCTCTTTGCCCCGCGCAACGGACGCCGTTCCCTCCGTCGGCGGGACGCAGCTGATCGTCCACCCGAGGACACAACGCCGCCCGGGTCGGCTGCGGACGCCCCGCCCTGGTCGCCCGAGCCGTTGCCCGGTGAGATGGCGCAGTGGCGCCACACCGTCTCTTCGCTGCCGGGCCACGCCGAGGGACTCATCCGCTCCCTGTCGAGGACCCTGCAGACGGCACGGCGGTTGAACGACCGGAATCGGGAAGTGGCCGGCAGCTTGCCGCCGACGCCGTTCGAGGCTCCCCGCACCTCGATCAACCGTGCCATCTCGCCGCATCGACGAGTGGCCTTCGCCACCCTGCCGTTGCGCGATGTGAGACGGGTCCGGGAGGTTCTCGGCGGGACCGCCAACGACGTCGTCCTCGCCGCAACCTCCGGAGCCATGCGCGCTTTCTTCGCCGAGCGGGGAGAAGTGCTCGACCGCTCCTTGGTGGCCATGGTCCCGGTGTCCGTACGGGCGCCCTCCGAGCGGGACGCATTGGGCAATCGGGTTTCCGCGCTCCTCGTGTCGCTGGCCAGTGGCGTAGAGGATGCTGCTGCTCGCTTCCGGCACATCCGAGACGGGATGGAGACGGCGAAGGAGCAGAGCCGATCCATAGGGCCCGATGTGTTCGCCGGGTGGGCCCAGGCCATCCTCCCGGCGGTGGGCACCCGGTTGTCGAGGATGGTGACGAACCTGCGGCTGTTCGACCACCTGGCACCCGTGTTCAATCTCATCGTCTCCAACGTCCCGGGACCGGACTTCCCCCTGTATCTGGCGGGCGCCCGCATGGTGGCCATGTACCCGCTGGGACCGATCGTCGAGGGTGTCGGGGTCAACGTCACCGTCTTCTCGTATCTGGACACCATGTACGCCGGCGTGCAGGCCTGCTGGGATCTGGCCCCGGACATCGACACCATCGCCCGGGGGCTCGAGCATTCCCTCGACGAGCTGGTGCAAGAGGCCGATCGCAAGGTCCGGCCGGTGCCATGGTGGCACGCCGAGCTCCCGGCATGACGCGGGGTGTCTGCTTGTGAAGTGAGACGGACGAAATGGGACGGACGAAATGGTACGCGAGGAGAGGAAGGGCTACCCGATGAGACTTGACCGACGAACCTTCGTCAAGGGAGCGCTCGGTGCTTCCGGCGCCGTGATCCTGGGGCGCAACGCCGAACGGAGCGCTCCGCAGTCGATGGAGCTGGAGCGGTTCTCTTCGCCGGAAGTGGCGTTGCCGAGCCCGGGCGCGTCGGGTATCGAACACGTGATCCTGGTCATGATGGAGAACCGGAGCTTCGATCACTTCCTGGGGTGGCTGCCGGGCGCCGACGGTCGCCAAGCCGGACTCTCCTACCGTGACCCGAGCGGAAAGTCCCATCGAACCTTCCACCAACGCCAACTCAACGGCTGTGGTTTCAACGACCCGGACCATTCCTATTCGGGAGGCCGGATCCAGTACAACGGTGGACTGATGGACGGGTTCCTGACTGACACCGCCAACGACTCCTACGCCATCAGCTTCTACCGGAGCATGGACCGCCCGTTCATGGGCAGTCTGGCCCGCCACTACACCACCTGTGACCGCTACTTCTGCTCGATCCTCGGGCCGACGTTTCCGAACCGCATCTTCCAACATGCCGGTCAGACCGACCGTCTGTCGAACACCTTGACGCTTTCAACCCTGCCGACCATCTGGGACCAACTCAACCAGATCGGCGGGCCAACCGGCCGCTACTACTATTCGGACCTTCCCATCCTCGCCCTGTGGGGGTCGAAGTACGGATCCATTTCGGCCCAGATCCCGCAGTTCCTGAGTGACGCGGCCGCCGGTACCCTTCCCAACGTCGCGTTCGTCGATCCGGGTTTCCTGGGCGAGGGAACGGGCGTCTCCAATGACGACCACCCCCTGGCCGACATCCGAGCCGGTGATGCTTTCCTTTCCCAGATATTCCACGCGGTGGCCTCAGGACCGGGTTGGGGCAAGACCGTGCTCATCATCAACTACGACGAGTGGGGAGGGTTCTTCGACCACGTGCCCCCACACCGGGTCACCGCCGGCGTCCCGGTTGGCTCCAATCCCAGCACCGGGGTCGATCAGGATCTCGACGTCGATGGTCACGTGCTCACCGGGTTCCGGGTCCCGTGCATCGTCGCCTCTCCCTTTACCAGCGTCAGAGCCGGGAGCACGGCAGTCGCCCACAGCCTCTACGACCACACCTCGATCCTCAAACTCATCGAGTGGCGGTGGGGATTGAGCCCGTTGACCCAGCGTGACACCTCCACCGCGGCGACCGATCCCGGCAATCTGGCAACCGTTCTTGACTTCGCAGCCCCGAGCCTGAAGATTCCTCCGCTCATTCCGACGCTCGGTCCATTCACACCGGCGGCGTGCCCGGCCCCCGCCATGGCCACGGCGCAGTTGCAGTCCGACGTCCGCGGACAGAGCGGCACCACCGACGCGACGGCCGAACGCGAGACCTGGGCCAACCTGAAGCGATCGGGCCTGGTCGAGGGCTGGGTCTGACCCGATCCCCACTCGGGCCTCGTCCTATTCGCCGGGGCCGGGATCGATCGAAGGTAGAACTCGTGACGGGCCCCCGGGGCGGTCACACCCAGAGAACGAGGTCGGGCAACTGCTAGGCTGACTGGCTCACGCGGACGTGGCTCAGTTGGTAGAGCATCACCTTGCCAAGGTGAGGGTCGCGGGTTCGAATCCCGTCGTCCGCTCTCAGGTTCTCCCGGTCAGGGGCACGGCCACAGGGTCTGGCACCGCTTCCGGATGCTTCGCCGAACCGCCCACCGCGCGTCCATGGCGCGGGGGTGCGTGTTGGTACCCGAAGGGAGGCCGATCAGCGCGGCCCCTGGCTTCGACGGCCGCCTTCCGGCCGAGCTCGCTCAGGGCTGCGGCCAGGACCCGGTCCCGGCTGTGGCGTGCTGGTAACGGAGGGCGGCGACCGGAGACTTGTAGCCGGCCCGGTGCATGAGCTCGGCCGGAGGTTGGTCCCGGTGGCCGCCGACCAGGTGAGCCCGGAGTGGCGGAGGTCATGGAGGCGAAGATCGGGGCATACCGCCACTCCCATCCGCTGGTAGGAGCACGGCCCTTGGCATCGAGCGGTATCACCAAGGTGCCGATCAGCCACGCTTGATAGCTGCCGGAGACCCGGCGATCTGGAACAGTCTGAGTCCGCTCGCCATTGGCATGTCCAGCGCGCTCAAGGAATGGCGGCAGTATGTCAGCATGACTCGCCGCATCATCCTCTGGGATATCGACGGAACCCTGATCACCACGGGTGTGATCGGACGCCGAGCACTCGAAGGCGGAGCAGCCGAAGCGGCTGGGATCGACACCGTCCCCGAGGTCTCCATGGGCGGAAAGACCGATCCCCAAATCATCGCCGAGATCTTGGCGGCTTCAGGAGTACCGGACCGACTCATCACCGGCCTTGTCCCGAAAGCCGTGGCTACGGCACAGATCCTCCTGGCCCAGGGACGAAGCCGGATGGTGGCTGAGGGACGGGTGCACCCTGGTGTACGCAATGTGCTCGAGCGACTTGACGCCATTGGGGGTGTACGCCAGTCCCTCCTAACCGGCAACGTCGGGGCCAATGCCTTCGTCAAGGTTGAGACTTTCGGCCTGGCCGGTTTCTTCGACTTTGCCGTCGGGGCTTACGGAGACGACGATGCGAATCGGGACAATCTCGTTCCTATCGCACTCGACCGCGTCGCCCGGCTCCGAGACGAGCGCTACTCGCTGTCAGAGGTATGGATCGTCGGTGATACCGCCAACGACTTGCGCTGTGCCAGGGCGGGAGGAGTGCGCTGCCTCCTGGTCGGCACGGGCAAGGAAGGGCTGGATTCACTCAGCGACCTCAGCCCTGACTTCCTCCTTCCAGATCTCTCCGACACCGAAACGGTGCTCGCCGCCCTGCTCGGCACCTGATCCTCTTGGCTCGATCGCTCTGGGGCCCGTCGAGGCCGCCCGACTCTGCCGGAGGACGCCGAAGTAGCATTCTCGTTCGTCGGTCCGGCATGACCGTGACATAAGCGCCGGTCAGCCAGGTCAATACCACTCCGCTCCCAGCGATCTTGGGCCGTTTCACCAAACGGCTGGCCTGGGCGCAGGGCGTTTCTCGCGACAAAGCAGGTCTTCATTAGTAGCCTTGTCCCGTGTTGGAGACCCGGATCGACTACGTGTTGTTCGACCTCGGTGGGGTCCTCATCGAGCTTGGTGATCTGGCAATCCTCCAAGCTCGAACCGGATTCGGAGGTGACCAAGCAGAGTGGCTGGGACATCTAGACCCGTGGCTTGCTCGATTTGAAACGGGCCGGTGCTCGGCCAGTGACTTCGCCAGCGGTGTGGTCGCTGACTGGGGGGTAGAAACCACGCCGGACCAGTTTCTCGAGGTCCTGATGGACTGGGCGATCGGCCCGTATCCGGGAACGAGTGAACTTCTCGCTGAGCTACAGAACACCGTCGGCATCGGGTGCTTGAGCAACATCAACGCCATGCACTGGCAAGATCAGTCCGAGCGGTGGCCGGTACCTACGACGTTTGACGATCACTTCCTGTCTTTTGAACTCGGTGTGCGGAAGCCCGATCGTGCGGTCTTTCAAGCCGTCGCTGACCGATTGCGGCTCCACCCGGATCGGATTCTGTTCATAGACGATGTAGCAGCGAACGTTGCGGAAGCTCGTGCGTTCGGGTTCCGTGCTGAACAAGTCAGGGGCGTCGACGGAGCGATCAGAGCGCTCCAAGAAGTGGGCCTGGTCACCCGGACGAGTTGAGCGTCACGTCAGGCGGATCTGTCTTGTGGCGTGACGGAGACCACTGATATCGGCAGGCCTCGGATGGTCATCACCGGGGGGTCGGAGTTGGGCCGAGTACCGGGTTCGGCTCGCCGGCCAGGCACCCCGATGGGTCGCGCAGGGCCTCGACTACTATCACGACCCCGTAGTTCCTTGGTCCCCATGAGCACCGCCTTTGTCGTGGCGACGCTGTCCGGCCGGCAGGCCGGGCTCCACGCCTGGTAGATCCCGCAATGCTCCTCGGCTCCCACTGTTTGCGGCGGAGCCGGCGCAATCGCCGGCATCAGGGATTCAAGGCCAACGCTGGCCGACAGTCATCCCGGGCGCACCGGATGCGTTCTGCGGGCTGAATCGACGAAATGCGGCAGCGCCATGTTTGTGGCCGTAGAGGCGCTGAAGGTTTCGCCTCCAAATGCCGATACAGGAACTGATGGAGTCACTGCGTGTCCATTGGAGCGATGAATGCGTTCGATGCTCGAAGCCGTGAAGAGCCTGGTCAAGGCCTTCGGGGCCCTGTTGCTCCTGGCTTCCTTTGCCTACGTGTCGTTGTCAGTCGGTACGACCCGCGCCGGAGCGGCGACCCAGGGCGACCAGATCGCGGCGTTTGCCGCCTCACAGGCAAACGTCCCTTACTGCGACGGAGGGGGAAGCATCAACGGTCCCACCAATGGCGGAGTGGTCGAACCTGGCTGTGGGGTAGGCGTAAAGGGATTCGACTGCGTCACCTTGGTCCAGTACGCCGTGTTTCAGGCAACAGGGATTGCGCTGCCCGGCGACGGGACCCAACCGATCAGCGTGGGAGCGTTCATCGCCCCCCAGGCCACCATCGCCGAGGATACCGCATACCTTCTTCCCGGCGATGCCGTCTTCTGGGGCGGAAGCGGCATCAACGGTTTCGGTCACTCGGGTATCTATGCCGGCAACGGGAATGTCTGGGACGCCATCAACATCAACCAACCGGTCCAGTTGCACACGATGACCTATTTGCAATCCGTCTACAGCTATGACGGCGCCATGAGGTTCTGGGGAACGGGGGCCGTCGCTCCGACGATCACCTCCGGCGGACTCGTGACCCCGGTGGTCGGTATGGCGTCCACTCCGAATGGCGACGGCTACTGGTTGACCGACGCTTCCGGTGGCGTCTCCGCCCACGGCTCGGCCGTCGACCATGGCTCGATGGCCGGCCACCCGTTGAATGCTCCCATAGCGCACATCGTCTCGACTCCCGACGGCGGTGGCTACTGGCTGGTGGCTGCAGACGGCGGGATCTTCTCGTTCGGTGACGCGCCGTTCTTCGGATCAATGGGTGGCCGACGTCTCAATGCACCGGTGGTCGACATCGCGCCGACACCCCACGGGCGCGGCTACTGGCTAGTGGCGGCCGATGGCGGGATCTTCTCGTTCGGTGACGCACCGTTCTTCGGATCCATGGGTGGCCAGCATCTGAACGCTCCGATCGTGGGGATGAGCGCCGACGACGCCACCGGGGGCTACTGGGAGGTCGCCGCCGACGGTGGGATCTTCTCCTTCGGCGCTCCCTTCCTCGGCAGCACGGGCGGAATCCGTCTCAGCCGGCCCGTCAACGGGATGGCTTCGCTTGCCGACGGTCAGGGGTATTGGTTCGTTGCCGACGACGGAGGGATCTTCTCCGGCGGAAGTGCTGCATTCCACGGGTCGATGGGTGGGACCACGCTCAACGCTCCCGTGGTGGGAATGGCTTTGGATCCCTCCACCGGTGGCTATTGGCTGGCCGCCTCCGACGGCGGCGTGTTCAGTTTCGCCGCGCCGTTCTACGGCGCCGGGTAGAGGGCAGGGGGATCGCGCTCGCGGGCTCCTCGGTACATCTACAAGCGGTTTGCGTCGGCTTCGGCCCGGAGGCCACCGGTACCCAAATGGAGGGGTGCGACCGTGGCGCTCCTGGGATCGCGGCGTCGATCCCTCTGCCCCCATCACGGTTGCTCGCCTGGCCGATCGGAGGAATGCAGACCGTGATCATTCCGATTGACCGTCGATTCGGGGAGCCTCCACCATGCCGGGGGGAGTGGCATGGTGGAGGCTCAACCCCTTGGCCCACTGACACGGACACCCGAGCGCTCGGACCGACATCAGTTCTATCCGCCGCTGAGAAACGGGGTGTTGCCGGACGGTAAACGCTCGATGAACACCGTGTCCCGGGAGTCAAGGGCGCCCGTACGTTTCGGGCCACAAGGCATTGCGGTCACCGGACGGTAGCGAAGACGATGTGCCCCTCGGCATGCGTAGCCGCGGGCCCAGCTGCAATGTGTCGCACTGTGCAGGTTCGTCGGCATCGCACATCGAGTGTTTCGGCCCCTCCCTCGCTGGCCACGAGCAGGTCTCCAGATTGGACACCCGCTCGTACGAGTCCGGCGTCCGGCAGCTCGAGGATGCTGTCGGTGCCGGGATGGGCGTTGCCAGGGACTGCTCGATCGGCGAGGTATGCGGCGCTCCGGCGCGTGAGCCCGAGCGGGACGAACCCTTCACTCTCCACTCCGATGTCACCACCGTGGGGCAGACCTGAGAGGGCGACGGTTCGAGCGACGCCACTTGCGTCGATGGCGAAGATGGTTCCGCTGATCTCGTCGGGGGCGATGAGGTTCCCTGCGAAGATACCGAAGGAGGGCGGTGCCACGGCGATGCCACCCTCCGTGCGAGGCGCAAGTCGGGTCAGCGTCCGAGTGGTGCCCCCGCAGCCGATCGAGAGGATGGTGGTTGACCCGCCAGCGGCGACGGTGACGAGCAGGCGATGGCCGAAGGCGCCTGTCGTATCGAAACCGATCCCGTTCGGAAACGACCCATTCGGCAAACTGACAAACCGGGTCGCTCGGCCGGTGCCATCGATACGGATGACGGCTGGCGTGTTTCCAGGTTCGAGGGCGTACACGTCATCTGGCACGAATGAACAGCTGTCGGACCCGACGTTGTTGTCCGGGGCGAGAGCGATGTAGGGCTCGGTCCCGCGGCTGGTGGCGTAGCCATCCCTGCCGCGAGCGAAGCCGACCAATCCATTCGGGCCGAGTAGCGACAATCGTCCGGCCAGGGCGAGCATGAGCTGGCCGTCCCGGCGAGGTCCGGCGAGATCGACCACGGCCGGGATGTGGAGTGACGCCGCCCAGTGCGTCGACAGCCTCTTCTCAGAACTCGGCGCCGTGGGTCCCGGGGTTGTGCATCCGGCGATCAGGAGCGAGAGAATGATCACGCCCGAGCAGCGACGCATCACCGAATGGTAGCGCCGCACTGATCGCGGTCCTCCATCGCCGGCGGTGCCTCGAGAACGAAAATCGGAGAGGGCGGGTGGTCAGTACCCGGCGTCGTCCGCCGGTCCCGGTGGCCGAGCTCGACGGGTACGCTTGGATGCGTGGAGATGGGCTGTGCCGAATGCGGTTGTGTCGTCGACCGAGGCCGGCGCGTGGTGCGGTGTGGCGATGACCAGTGTTGCTGCTCCGGCCTTCCCGATCGAGCCGGCACGGCGGCGGGCGGCGTCCCTACCGACGGCTCGGAAGCTGAGGACCGAGGGGGGCGATGGTGAGGGCCCGACACGTTCTCCTCGGAGTGGCGGCCATCGGCATAACCGGCCTGACCAGGCTGTACGTCCTCGTTGTGCGCGGTGCCCTGACCCTCGACCTCGGCATCGGGCGGCGGGTCCGACCCCTCGGTCCCATCAACGTCCGGATCGCCGCCGACCCCGAGACCGTTTTCGACATCATCGCCGCCCCATACCTGGGCAAGACCCCTCAGGCGATGGCCGACAAACTCCGGGTGGTCGAACGGGGCACTGACATGGTGCTCGCCGAACATTTCACCGATTTGGGTCGAGGTGGCAAGGCGGTGACCTTGGAGACGGTCCGCTTCGACAGACCCCACATCGTCACCTTCCGCCTCGTCCGCGGACCGGTGCCCTACGTCGTCGAGACCTTCGACCTGCGACCGAGTGACGGGGGAACGGCGTTCACCTATACCGGAGAGATGGGTGCGGACTTCTGGGCCCTCGGGACGTGGTGGGCCGGGAAGGTGGCAGGCAGATGGGAGCAGGCCGTTGCTGGGTCGCTGGCCTCGATCAAGGAGGAGGGAGAGCGCCTGGCCGGCCGACCCCGGCGACCCGACAAGATCGGGACGGCCTGGCCAGAGCAGCCGGAATGAGCCGGCCTCGTGCTCCGCGGGCTACCCCCGGAGCCTTGCCACTCCTTCGCCGGTCAGCTCGTCGGCCGCTGTCGTCCGTCCGGTCATGGCCATGACCAGGGCCAGGATCGGACCCGACACCTCGGGCCCGGCGCCGTGGGACCAATCGGTGTCGGTCGAACGCAGGGTGACGCCGGCGATGCGCCGCTTGGTGCCGATGAGGAGATTCGAGCCCTTGTAGAAGTCAGCCACCTGCACCACCGCATGCGTCGGATAGTCATGGTGGATGCCGAGGGGCACCCGGATGTCCTGAGCATGGACGATCGTCTCGCCCAGCATGGTGTCGATGGGCCCCGGCGGGTGTCTCTCGGAGTCTGCCAGCGACGAGAACCGATCCAGGGTGTCGCCCGGAGACCCCCCCTGCTCCGCCGAGATGCCCTTCTTCTGGACCCTTTCGAAGCTGAACCCTGAACCCAGTAACTTGGCGAAGAAGCTCGGTGGCGTCATGTTCGCCGTCGCACACATGTGAGCGACCACATCTCGAACCGTCCAGCCGTCGCACAGCGATGGCGTCGACCACTGATCCTCGTCCAGGTTCTCGAGATCAGTAGCCAGAGCCCTGCGCTCTGAGTGGATCGTTGGCCAGATGTCCGTCTTCACCGTTCCTCCAATGGTGTCGAGACCGGCTACCGCCGGCACGGTTGTGCCGATCAGCCGATCGGAGTCGCCTCATAGACCCCGATGGTCCCACCGCTGCCGAGTACGGGGCAGCCTTTGGCCTTGTCACAGGCCGAGGCGAGGCTGTCCGCGGAGATGATCGAGTAACCCGTGAGCGCCGAAAGGCCACCGTCGGAGACGCTCCCGTCGGCACCGACCGTCGACGAGGGCCCAAATGGACTGCCGCCATCCACAACCGATTCACCCAGGGAGCCGAACCAGTTCATCCACTGGGTCATGACTTCCTCCTGCTCGGCCTCGGTGCCGGCCATCGACCCACCCTGATACGCCAGGACGTATTTTCCCATTTGCCACGCTCCTAGTTCGGTCAGCGCTAAATTAGACAAGTGCCTAACAAGTTGCAACCGGACGGTCGGGCTCGGCATCCGGACCCTCGGGCGAATGAGGGCCGCGATATCCACCGGGTCATCGGGGCCCTCAACTCACCGATCCGGAGGGAGATCCTGGCCCTCATCTGGGACCGGGAGGTACCGGCCGGGGACATCGCTGCAGCCTTCGCCGTGACCAAGCCGACCATCTCCCAGCATCTGGCCGTGCTGCGCGGCGCCGGCCTGGTCACCACGACGGTGGCTGGCACATCCCGGCGGTACCGCGCCCGCCAGGCAGTGCTCCGCGGCCTACACGCAGCGCTCGGTGACTCGAGCAAGTGGATGAACGCCGACGACCTGCCCGAGCGGGCACTGTCGGACGCCTACACGAAGCCGGTCGTCGTGGCCATCGCGGATGTCGAGACCGACCAGACAACGACCTTCACCGCCTTTACCGACCCGGGTATCTACTCGCGCTGGTTGGGCGTGCCCGTCACCATCGAGGACGGCCACTTTGCCTGCACTCTCGAGTGGGGAACGCACGTACGGGGTCGCTACGAGATCGTCTGCCCCCCGGAACTTATCGTCATGCACTGGGACTTCGAGGACGACAACGTCCCGGTTCCCGGGGGCGAGATGACCGGGTATCTTCGGGTCCAAGCGCTCGACCAGGGGACCCATGTCGAGGTGCACCAACTCGTGGACACGGCGGCGCAGGCCGAGTTCATGGAGGCGGCATGGACGCTGGTGCTCGGTCGTCTGAAGGCCGGGGTGGTTGCGGCCTCCGATCCCGGGAGGGCAATGAATCCGAGGACGGTTCGGGCAAAACGGCGCAGCTCCGCCTGATGCCGGAATCGTCGGGCCGCGGTGGGACCGCGTCTCGTCCCACTGCTGGCGCTACGGGTCGGGTTCCGAGCGGTGTCCGCCGTTGCGCCCACGTCGAGGACGGTTCCTCATCGAGGCGGGGCCGCTAGGTTTGGCGATATTCGTCTAGCTGGAGGAAATGAAATGGATGCGAACCTCGACGCTCGGGCCACGGGCTGGCGGACATTTGCCGGTGTGCTGATCTTGCTGGTCGCCGGGTTCAACTTCATCGATGCGATGGTTGCCATTGCCAACACCCACTACCTCAACAGCCATCTGGTGTTCGGCACCCTTGTGTCGTGGGGATGGACGATCCTGATCCTTGGGGGAATCCAGTTCATCGTCGGGCTCGGTGTGCTGGCCGGTCAGAGGTGGGCGGCATGGGCCGGGATCGTGTTCGCCACTCTCAACGCCATCGGACAGCTGCTGTATCTCCCGTCCTATCCGGTGTGGTCGATCATCATCATCTCCATTGACGTCTTGGTGATCTATGGCCTGGCCATGTACGGCGCCCTTCCCGAGACGGAGGAGGCAGCACCCCGCAGCCAGCCGGTGAGCTGATCATCCTCCGATCCGGTCACCTCTTGGGTACCTCCGGTTGCGGCCGTTACGACGCGATCGGAGTTCGTTCCCCGCCGTCCTCGTCCCGATCGCGAGGGACGGCGTAGTATTCGGCCGGGTCCTTATCACTCGGGACGGGCTCGGTACTGAGATTTCGAGGGGAATGCCGTGTCGGAGATCAGCTCACCGGAACCAGTGCCGTCGGCTTCATTTCGTGATCTGCCGGCAACGGCCGATGAGCGGCGGTGGTCCGGGAAGATTGCCCGCAAACGGGCTCAACGGGGGGCGTTGGGCCACTGGCAGGAGGGGGACCGCGGGCACGACGCCCTGAAGACGATCCTGGCTCAGAACACCCTCCGGGTCCCCGAGCTGGTCCCCATCCGCCACCATCGTATGGCGCTTTCCCCCTGGAACTACTACCGGGGAGCCGCTGCCGTCATGGCCGCCGACCTCTCGTCACGGCCCGACAGCGGACTGGAGGTGCAGCTCTGTGGAGACGCCCACGTCTTGAACTTCGGTCTGTGGGCAACACCGGAGCGGAACCTGATGTTCGACCTCCGTGACTTCGACGAGACTCTGCCCGGCCCATTTGAGTGGGACATCAAGCGCCTCGCCACCAGCCTGGTCGTGGCTGGTCGGCAGAACGGGGTGGCACCGGCCAAAGCTGATGCTGCCGTGACCGCGGCCGTCGAGGCCTATCAGCAGCGCATGCGCCGCTACGCGAGCCTGCCCGAGCTCGATATCTGGTACGACGGGATCCATGTCGACAGCCTCATCGGCTACTACGGACCGGCTGACCGTGGGAGAGTATCGATCCACATCGAGAAGAAGCAGAAGCACCGCACCAGCCGGGGAGCGTTCGCCAGGATGACGACCATGGCCCAGGGGCGACCTCGGATCACCGAGGACCCCCCACTCCGGGTCGCGATCGACGATAACGAGCAGGCCGATCTCGTCGACCACCTCCTCGCCGAGTATCGGCAGACTCTCCAAGCTGATCGGCGGAGCCTGTTCGACCGGTTCACCGAGGTCGATGTGGTTCGCCAGGCCGTCGGGGTGGGCAGCGTGGGCATGCAGGTGTACCTGGCGCTCTTCGAGGGGCGTTCGGGTGCGGATCCACTGTTCCTGCAGATCAAACAGGCCGGACCATCGGTGTACGAGGCTCATCTGCAGCCCAGCGTTCACGACAACCACGGCGAGCGGGTGATTACCGGCAAACGACTGGTCCAGAGCGCCACCGACATCTTCGTCGGCTGGGGCTCGCTGCACGGTAGGGACTATTACGTGCGGCAGTTCCGCGACATGAAGATCATCCCGACCACCGAGCTCATCGCCCCCCGCCTTGCGGAATTCGCCACTGCCTGTGGCGAGACACTGGCACGGGCCCATGCGCGGACGGGCGACCCGGTGGCCATCAACGGCTACATCGGCAGGGGCCCGAAGTTTGCCGACGCCGTTGCCCGATTCGCCCGTCGGTACGCCCAGCAGAACGAGCGGGACCACGCCCAGCTGGTCGCCGCCGTCGCCCGCGGAACCGTGGAGAGTCTCCCCGGCTGAACCGCTGTTCGACCTGCCTTTCGCCGAGGACAGCTTCGACATTGTGACCAGCTTCAACGGCATCTGGTAGGGATGTGATCGCGCTCTGTCGGAGGTTCGCCGGGTGATGGGCTGACGTTTTGGGGGAACCTGGACCGGGTCGGTCTGATGCCCTACTTCCTCAAGGTCATCGACATGTCGCCGCCGGGCCATCAGGCTGCGAGCATCGAGCAGGGCGACACCGGGCGGGTGGTGGAGGAGATGTTGGCGGATGCCGGCTTCGTCCTCCACGAACGCGGCACAGTGGTGGTTGTCAACGAGTGGCCCGACGTTGCCACTGCCGTCCGCGCCCTGGCCGCCGCCGGGCCATCGGTGCCGGCAATCGAATCGGTCGGCTACGACGCCTTCTGCGAGGCACTGGCCGAGACGCTGGGGCCTCTTCGCCACCCGGACCTGGGGGTCCGGATCGCCTCGGAGTTCGGGTGGGTGGCAGCGGAACCAGCACACCGGGACCAACCGGAGAATTGACCGGGCGTCGAACCCGGTCTCATACCGTGGAACAGGCCGGGCACCACCGCCAGCTTTCCATGCCGGTCCAGCTTCAGCGGGATCCGTCCTTTCGATCCCCCGGCTGGTCGGTCCGGGGGAAGGCGCCGGGGAGCGCGACCAGATCCCGGGTCCACGACGGCGGCGGTCGTTCCAGGGCGTGCCTGTCCCATTCCCCCTGGTCGGCTGCTGCCTCATAGGTGCTCTGAAGGAATCCGAGGAGGACCGCACGGGGATCATCGGCCGTTCTCACGACCTGGTAGGGCAGGACGAACTCTCCGAGCTCACTGTTGTAGGAGGCCTGGTGGGGCGAGACCGGGGCGTCGCGGTAACCGGCCGGCTCCGGATACGAGTAGGAGTAGTACACCCCTTCGGTCGCGCCTCCCGGCCAGTAGCCGGCGCTGCTCACCTCCTGCGAATATGCCTCGAGCATGACATGCGGGGGGCAGTGGGGTGCTCCACCGGGATGTGGCGGTGCCCCCCGGCCGGAGAACCGGGTCGTCGCCAGGTCGAGCGCGCCCCAAAAGAGGTGCACCGGGCTCGACTTGCCCACGAAGGTGGTCCGGAATTCGTGGAAGACCTGGCTGGTCCTGATCAACAGCCTCCAGAATCGCTCAACCTGGTCCCGTTCGTATGAGGCGTGGACGTGGTCCTCGTCGAACGGGATGGCTCCGGCAATCTCGGCCGGCATGGTCGAGATGGCGGGCTGGACGCCGAGCTCATCGAGCTTGTTCGTCGTCTCGGTGTAGAAGTCGGCCACCGACCGGGGCTCGAGTGCAACGGTGCGGCGGGCGCCATCGGAAGCAGCGATGTACAACTGGTGCTCCACGAAGTCGAAATCGATCTGGAGCCCCCGCCCGTCGCCGGACCACATCAAAGAGGTCGAGAGGCCGCGGGCGGTCACGTACAACGGCACGTTCCACCAGTGGTTGAGTAGAGGTGAGTGGGACAGGCGGATTTTGCCGACGATCTGAGTCCACAGCTGAAGAGTGTCGCGGGTGGCGACCCACTCATCGACGGGCAGCGACGGCCATACCTCGGAGACTGCGTTGCCCGGAACCTCTGGTCCACTCTCCATACGCGGCTCCTCGGAATTGGTCACCGTCCAAGGCTACGCATGCGATCGCCCCGGTGTCATTCGCCCGGGCTCGTGTCCTTCAGCTCGATGACCACCTCGACATAGGGCTCCTTCCCGACATTGCGAGCCGTCTCGATTCCTCCCCGCCGGACCTCGACTACCGCGCCGGGTATGACGTCTGCCTCGAGATACTCCCGAAAGGGACCTTCGGAGTCCGGCTCGGGGACCACCGCGATCCGGTCGCCGGATACCTGCACGAGCAGATGGTCGAGCAGGTGGCGGTGGACTTCGCCTTCCTCACCAGGGGCGAGGCGAACCTCCCAGACCCGCACCCGGTTGTTGTCGAGGAGGACCCTGGTCCCGAGGTCTCCCCAGCGCGGCTCCGTCACCTTCCCTCCTCCGGGCTGATGCCCACACCCAGCAGGGCGAATCGGACCACGTGCTCGATCTCCGACGGTGACGGCCGGGTACGGCGGATCAGGTGCGAGTGGAGAGTGCCGAACACCAGGCGGTAGACGGCCATGGCATCCCGGCGGGTCCGGCTCTTCGACGCCGTGGGATGGACGGTGGACAGCGCCTCGGCCAACAGGTCGACCAGGAGGTCGACCGATTCCCGCTGCTCGTCGGGGAACAGCTCCGACAGCCGGTCCTCATTGGCCACGAACGGCCGTGTGCGGGTGGCGGCGCGGGGGCTCGAGGCCTGGGCCAGCACGCCTTCGATCCAGGCCCGGACCCTCGCAGGCGGGGACGATGCCGCCTCCATCCGGCTCGACAGGTACTCCACCAGGCGCCGACGTCCGTCGTCGAGCAGGACCAGCATGAGCTCGTCCTTCGACCGGAAGTAGCGGTAGAAGCCCTGGGTCGAGAGGCCGGTGTGCTCCAGGATATCGCGGAGCGACGGCTCGAGGCTGCCGGTCTGCTCGATGAACTCGTAAGTTGCCTCCATGATCCGGTGCATCTCCTGCGCGTACTCGGTCTCCCGATCGGCGTATGAGCGCTCGACCGCCCTTCGTGCCAGGGTCTCGGTCAATCGTGGCATGGTGCTCCTTCTCGACGCGGCGAACGCTGCAGCGTGCGGTTCCTCCACTCTAAGATCAGTGTTCTTCGCCAGCAAGAGCAGTGAAGTAGGCGTACGATGACGACCAACAAACTGGTGATCGGTGACATCTTCTCCAACGCCGCCCGAGCCGTCCCCGACCGGGTAGCGGCGGTGCTGGGCACCCGGTCGATCACCTTCGCCGCACTTGATTCGAGGACCAACCGGTGGGCCCGGGCCCTCCGGTCGATGGGAGTCGGACGCGGGTCCCGAGTGGTGCTGTGGTGCATGACCGAGCTCGACGCCGTGGCGCTGTTCGGGGCGCTGGCCAAGCTGGGTGGCGTGTTCCTCCCGATCAGCGGTCTGCTGGGGCGGGATGAAGCCGCCGGGATCCTGTCCGCGTGCTCTCCGGATCTGCTGGTCACGGATTCGGATCGTGACCTGCCGACGGGTGCCCCGCCGGCCACCACGCTGAATGACCTGGGCGAGCTGGCCGCGTCCCACGACGATGCCCCGGTGCCTCGCACCGAGATCTCCGGGCGGGACCCCCAAGTCGTCTTCTTCACCAGTGGGAGCACCGGCCGTCCCAAGGGGGTGATCCTCTCCCACCAGGCCAACTACCTGCGCACCCACCCCGGAGCCCTGCTCGAGCCCCGTGGGGCCATGGTCTGCCCGTATCCGCTGTTCCACATGGGTGCGTGGACCATCGCCCTCCAGCAGTGGCAGGCCCGGGACACGGTCATCCTTCTCAGGTCAGCCGATGCCGGGGAGATCTGCGAGGCGGTGGATCGGCACCAGGCGAGCCGACTCAACTGCATACCGGCGGTCTGGCTGCGGATCATCGAGCACGTCACCTCATCGGGAGCCGGGTCGCTGTCGACGATCCGGTTTGCCGACACCGGGACCTCCCAGACGCCGCCAGAATTGCTGACCGCCATCGAACGCACCCTTCCCCGGGCCCATCTCCGGGTCTTCTACGGGTCGACCGAGGCGGGCAGTGTGGCCTTCCTCGACCACGTCGACATCGGGCGGAAGCCGGGGAGCTGCGGGCCCCCGGCACCCGGCGTCAGTGTCCGGCTGGCCGAGGACGGAGAGCTGTGGGCCACGAGCGCGGCACTCTTCGACGGGTACCTCGACGATCCGGAAACGACCGAGGCGTGCCTGGTGGACGGCTGGTACCGGACCGGCGACCTGGCCGAGGAGGACGGCGACGGCTACCTGAGCATCGTCGGTCGCACCGGGGACCTGGTCCGCACCGGTGGGGAGACGGTCGTGCCTGCCGAGGTGGAGGCGGTCCTGGCCCAGCACCCGGGAGTCCGCGACGTGGCTGTCATCGGCCTGCCCGATCCTTCCTGGGGTGAGCTGGTCTGTGCCGTCGTCGTCCCCGCCCCGGACGGGCCTACGCCCACCCTCGACTCACTGCGGGGCCAGTGCTCGGGCCGCCTCGCCCCCTTCAAGCATCCCCGCCGCCTCCACATCGTCGACGCCCTTCCCCGGACCGCCTCGACCGGCCAGGTCCAGCGGCGCCTCCTCACCGAGCAGGTGGAGGCCGGCTGAGTTGCAGAACACTGTTCTCTAAGCTTAAGATCACTGATCTGTGGAGCGGGAGCTGATTGTGACGGGCATCGGGGGCCAGGGGATCCAGCTGGCCGCGGCGGTGGTGGCCCGGGCAGCGGTGGACGAAGGCCGCGAGGCGCAGGTGTTCGGGAGCTACGGGGGGATGATGAGGGGAGGGTCCACGGAGTCGACCATCGTCATCGCCGACGGCGCAATCGTCGCACCCCCCACGGTGGGGGAGACCTGGTCGGCCATCCTCATGCACCACGAGCATGCCCGCCATGCGCTGGCGTGCCTGCGACCGGGCAGCCTGGTCTTCGTCAACAGCACCGTGGTCGCCGACCACGGTTCGCTCGCCGAGCGCCTGACCGGTGAGGGCTGCACCGTCTTCGAGGTGCCCGCATCGGACATGGGCGCCGAGGTCGGCCATGTCATGACCGGGTCGATGGTCATGGTCGGCGCCTATGCGGCCGCCACCGGGCTGGTCCAGCTCCCCTCGCTGGTGACCGCCTCGAGTGCATCGCTGCCCAGCTACCGGGCCCAACACGTTGAGCTGAACGAACGGGCGCTGCGGGTCGGCTTCGATTCGGTACCGCAGGGCACCGTGCCGGCGTGGCCCGCATCCGTGGAGGCCGCCCGATGAGCCGTTCGACGGCAGTGACCCGGGGGACCCTGGTCATCGACGTCGAAGCCTGCAAGGGGTGCAATCTGTGCATCGACGCCTGCCCGCCGGGTGTTCTGTCCATGACCGAGCATGAGGTGAACTCCCGGGGCTACCGCTATCCCCAGCTGGTCCCCGGGTGCACGGGGTGCAAGGCCTGTTCGCAGATCTGCCCCGACTTCGTCTTCCAGGTGTACAAGTACGAGACACCCGCCGAGGTCTCGGGATGACCGGGTCGGTCTCGGCACCGCCGGCCCGAGCGCGACTGATGCAGGGAAGCGAGGCCATCGCCGAGGCGATGATCGCCGCGGGGTGCCGCTTCTTCGCCGGCTACCCGATGACACCCTTCACCGAGGTGCTCGAGCACATGGCCCGCAAGCTACCCGAAGTCGGAGGGGTCTGCATGAACGCCGAGAGCGAGATCGAAGCCATCGGAATGGCATGGGGTGCCGCCGCCACCGGAACTCCGGCGGCGACCGGCTCGACCGGGCAGGGGCTCTCGCTGATGCAGGAATCCCTGGCCGAGGCGAGCCTGGCCCGGCTTCCCCTGGTCGTCCTCAACATGGCCCGGGCCCAGGGCGACTACTACCAGGCGACCCGGGGCGGCGGGCACGGGGACTACCGCCACATCGTCCTCGCTCCCGCCGATGCCGCCGAGGCGGTGGAGCTGATCGGACTGGCCTTCGACGTTGCGGAGAGGTGGCGCAACCCGGTCCTGGTGATGGGCGACTACTACCTGGCCCACACGGCGCGGTCGGTGGCCATTCCCGCCGGGAGGCCCCGGGCGACACCCGAATGGGCCCTCGACGGGTCCACGGGCGGGACCGGGAAGGCCAAGCTCGTGTCATTCCTCGGATCCGACAAGCAACGCCACGATGTCGGCTACGACCTGTCACGCCACTACGCCGCCTGCGCCGCCGCCACCAGCGAGATGGTGCGCCACGTCGATCCCCTGGCCGAGGTGGGGTTCGCCGATGATGCCGAAGTGATCGTGGTGGCCTTCGGAACGCCGGGGAAGTACGTGAAGGCCGCGGTGCGCCAGCTCCGCGGCGAGGGAGCGGCCGTCGGGTACGTGCGACCGGTCACGCTGTTCCCGTTTCCGTCGGAGCTAGTGGCCGAGGCGGCCCGGGGTGCCCGCTCGGTGGCGGTGTACGAGAACAACCAGGGCCAGATGCTCGATGACGTGAGGCTGGCGGTGCTCGGCACGGCACCCGTCCACTTCATCGGGGGGCTGAGCCTCGACAGCTCCGGCTTCGGGATCGCGCCCGACCTGGAAGTCAGCGTCCTCAAGGCCCGGATCGAGGAGCTCGTCGGCCGATGACCGGGTTCGTGCCCACCGACCAGCCGCCGAGCGTGCCGGCGCGTCTGGTCGACGACTTCGTGCCTGCCCTCATCGACGTGGGCGCCCACCATCTCTGTCCCGGCTGCGGGGAACCGGTGGCCATGCGCTGCGCTATGGAGGCTGTCGACGAGCTCGACCTCGTCGACAAGGCGATCGCCGTGTTCGGGATCGGCTGCTACACGGCGTTCTCCAACAATCTGGACATCGAGGTGCTTCAGGCGCTGCACGGCCGGGCACCATCAGTCGCCACCGGGGTCAAGCGGGCCAAGCCGGACACCATCGTGCTCACCATCCAGGGGGACGGGGACATGGTCAGCGAGGGCCTCCAAGAGGTCCTGCACACCGCAGCCCGCGGCGAGAACGTCACCTGCATCATGCTCAACAACGGCGTGTTCGGGGAGACGGGCGGCCACATGACGGCCACGACCGTCCTCGGTCAGCGCACCAAGACGAGCCTCGAAGGACGCGACGCCGGCCGGCACGGTCGGCCCATCCTGTTGAGTTCGTTGCTGGCCCAGATCGATGGGGCCGGGTTCGTGGCCCGGGGGGCCGTCAACAGCGCCGGCAACGTGGCCCGGACCAAGAAGCTCCTGCTCCGGGCCCTCGAGGTGCAGACCCGGGGCGCCGGCTTCTCCTTCGTCGAGATCCTCACCATGTGCCCGACCGGATGGTTCATCGAGACCGAGGAGGCTCCCGCGTACCTCGACGACAATCTGGCCGCGGTCCACGCTCCGGGAGTGCTGAAGGACGTCCTGGCCACGTGACCGGGTCGGCGGTGGCCGTCCACGGGGGCCGTTTCGGGGAACTGATGATGCGAGGTCTCCAGTCCGCGCTCCCGGAGGTGGATCTGGTCCCGGCCGGAACCCCGAAAGCCGCGGCGGAGGCGGATGTGCTCGTGACCCTGGCCGACGACGCCCCGGTCATCGCCGACGCGCTGTCCGACGGCATCGACTGGGTCCACATTCTCGGTGCCGGCGTCGACGGATTCCCCATCGGCGTCGTCGGCGACCGGACGCTCACCTGCTCCCGGGGCGCCGGCGCCCCGGCCATCGCCGAGTTCGTGCTGGCCGTCATGCTCGCCTTCGAGAAGCACCTCCCCGAGTCGTGGGTCACCGAACCGCCGGCCCAGTGGAACAACGCCGCACTCGGAGGGCTCGAAGGGCGGACGCTCGGCATCGTCGGCCTCGGGGCCATCGGGACCGAAGTGGCACGACGCGGAATGGCCTTCGACATGGACGTGGTCGGGATCCGCCGCCGTATGCGGCCTTCGCCGGTACCGGGTGTGACCATCTGTTCGGACCTACCGTCGCTCCTCCGGAGTTCGGACCACGTCGTGGTGGCGGCGCCGGCGACGGACGCCACGAGCCGGCTCATCGATGATTCGGCATTGCGCCACATGAAATCCGGCGCGCACCTGGTCAACGTCTCGAGGGGGTCGCTCGTGGACCAGGATGCGCTCCTCCGGGCCCTCGACGACGGCCGGCTGGGCCGGGCATCACTGGACGTGGTCGAACCCGAGCCCCTGCCGGGTGGGCACCCGCTCTACCGACACCCGTCGGTCCGGCTCTCGCCGCACATCTCGTGGTCCTCGCCCCGGACAGTGCATCGAACCCTGGAGCTGTTCGTGGACAATCTGGCCCGGTACCGCTCGGGGCGGGAGCTCCAGGGCCTCGTAGACACCAAGGAGGGATACTGATGGGTCCGGACGACCTGGTGCTGTGCTCGGGGACCTTGAGGCGGGGCACCCCGTTCGCCGAGCGGTTGTCGGCCGCCTCGGGCGCCGGTTTCGCCGGCATCTCGATGTGGGGCCGCGACTACGCCGCGGCCCGCGCCGAGGGCTTCAGCGACGCGGACATGCGCACCATGCTGGCCGATCACGGTCTGGCCGTCGGCGAGATCGACCCGGCCTGGTGGTGGCTGCCCGGGGCCTCGGAGATCCGCATCGCACCGGAGCTGGACAGCGAGGACGTCTTCCGCTTCGGTGAGACCGAACTGTTTGCGGTGGCCGACGCCCTCGGGGCCCGGTCCGTCAACGCCGTCGACGTCTTCGGTGGGCCGTGGGATGTCGACGCCGCCGCCGAGGCCTTCGCCGGCCTGTGCACGAGGGCGGCCGAGCACGACCTGCTCGTGCACATCGAATGGCTCCCCTGGTCGAAGATCCCGGATCTCCGGACGGCATTGTCGATCGTGCAGCTGGCCGACCGTCCGAACGGCGGTCTGAACATCGACGCGTGGCACCTCGTGCGGGCCGGGGTGGGCGTCGACGAGTTGCGTACTGTACCCGGCCGTCTGATCACGGGGATCCAACTCGACGACGGCCCGATGGCGCCCGAGCCCGACCTGGTCGAGGCCACCTTGCACCGTCGGGCCCTGCCGGGCGACGGCGAATTCGACCTGTCCGGCCTGGTGCGGGCGCTGTCCGACACCGGGACTTCGGCCCCGGTCGGCGTCGAGGTGTTCTCCGACTCGCTGCACGAGCTCCCGGCCCACGAGGCGGCCCGAGCTGCGGCCGAGGCCACCCGAACGGTGATGGCGGGAACCCGGTGAACGGCGTGGTCGTCGTCGGCACCGGGTTCGGGTGCTTCACCCACGTCCGAGCCCTACGCGCCGCCGGGCTCGAGGTGGTGGCCCTGGTGGGCCGGGATCCGGACAAGACTGCCGAGCGGGCCCGCATCTTCGACATCCCGTTGAGCCTCACGTCGGTGGAAGAGTCGTTGCAGCTTGAGGATGTGGGCGCCGTCACCATCGCCACGCCACCCCACACCCACGCGGAGATCGCCCTGTCGGCGGCGGCCGCCGGGAAGCACATCATCTGTGAAAAGCCCTTCTCCCGCGACGCCGCCGAAGGCCGCGCCGTGCTGGCCGCCGCCGAAGATGCGGGGATCGTCCATCTTCTCGGGTGCGAGTTCCGTTGGGACCCGGGGCAGGCGACCCTGGCCCGCGCCGTCGCCGACGGCGAGATCGGTGACCCCCGGATGGCGACGATCCTGCTCCACGTACCGTTGCTCGCCGATGAGTCGGCCGAGGTGCCCGACTGGTGGGCCGATGCCGACCAGGGCGGCGGATGGCTGGGCGCCCATGGTTCGCAGGTCATCGACCAGATCCGGGTGACCCTGGGCGAGTTCGAGTCGGTGAGCGCCTCCCTTCCACACGTGGCGGACCGGGCCATGTCGGCCGAGGACGCCTTCGTCGTGCACTTCCGGATGCGATCGGGCGCGGTCGGCACCATGCAGAGCACCTCCGGTGACTGGGGACCTCCCATCGTGGTCACCCGGGTCATCGGATCGTTGGGGACGGCGTGGATCGAGGGGGTGGGCTCGACCGTGCGGGTAGCGGACGGCCGCGGCACTCGCACGCTTCCGGTGGGGGAGGATCTGCCCACCGCGGGGGGCCCGCCGCTGCCGGACGGGCTCGTGGACACCGCCTATGAGCGGATGATCTCCCATGGCATGGACTTCGGTCCGTACACGCGGCTCGCCCAGGTGCTGCGCTGCCGGATGGAGGGCCGCCCTCCACCTCCCGGGCCCGAGGCCGCCACCTTCGCCGACGGGGTGCGGGACGTGGCGGTGCTCGACGCCATACGCAGATCTGCGGCCGAGCGGGCCTGGGTCGAGGTCGAGGACCACCGGTAGGCACTCCGCAGTCACGTCAAGCCACCAGGAACCCTCCGGACTGGTGCTGCCAGAGTCGGCCGTACATGCCGGAGCCATCCCCGTGCAGGAGCTGGCGATGGGTTCCCTCCTCCACGATCCTGCCCTCGTCGAACACAACGATGCGGTCCATGTGTGCAATCGTGGAGAGACGGTGGGCTATCACGATGGCCGTCGAGCTCTCCATCAGTCGCCAGAGCGCCTCCTGGACGAGATGCTCCGACTCGGAGTCGAGCGCGCTGGTCGCCTCGTCGAGCACCAGGATGCGGGCGTGCTTGGCCATGGCCTGGGCGATGGCGACCCGCTGTCGCTGGCCTCCGGAGAGCTTGAGCCCCCGTTCGCCCACCACCGTGGCGTACCGGTCGGGGAGGGCGTAGACGAACTCCTCGACGTGGGCAGCCTTCCCGACCTCCTCCACCACATCGTTGTCCACCCCGCCCATTCCGTAGCAGATGTTCTCGGCGATGGTGCGGTGGAGGAGCTGGGGGTCCTGGGGAACGTAGGAGACGTTGGAACGGAGCGATGCCAGGGTGACGTCCCGGATGTCTTGGCCGTCGATCAGCACGCGGCCGCCCCCCACATCCATGAACCGCAGCAACAACTTCGACAGGGTCGACTTCCCCGATCCCGACGGACCGACCAGGGCCACGTGCTCCCCCGGCTCGACCCTGAGGGTCAGGTCGTCGAAGAGGGGGTGGCGGTGACGGTAGGCGAACTCGACGTGATCGAACTCCACCCGTCCGCTGGGAACCCGGAGGGCCATGGCCCCCGGTGCGTTGTTGATCTCGACCTCGGCCCCGGAGATGGCGGTGAACTTGGCCGCCCGGCCCAGGGAGCGGGACACCGAGCGCAGGTGCTCGAAGGACTGCTCCATGCTGAACGCCACCTGGGCCGAGTAGTAGAGGATCAGGTAGATCGCCGCCGTCGCCGCCCAGTGGTGCGCCGCCATCACCGTTCCGGCGACGAGGGCGAGCAATGTCCCGATGATGATGGAGCCCTCGAGTTGGAGCTGGGTCCTCATGAAGATGGACCGGGCCCGTAGGTCGGCGTCGACCGACTGACGCGTGATCCGCTCCACCCTCACCTTCTCCTGCGGCTCGGCTGCCGCCGTGCGGACGGTCATGAGGTTGCTCACCGTGTCCGAGATCACGCCGGTGGCCTTGGAGTGGAAGTTCTCGAACTCCTCCGATGCGTCCCGCACCTTGGGCAGGCGCCTGGCCAGGACCAGGGCGAACCCGCCCACCATGGCCAGCATGGCGATGGCCGCCGGCCAGGCGAAGATGGCCAGCACGGTGATGGCACTGAGGATGACCACCGCGGTGGGGAGGAGGCCCCACGAGAACGAGTCGATCATCTCGACGAATGCCCAGGAGAAGTTGGTCAGCGCCGAGATCACCTCGCCGGCGGGGTGGTCCATGTGCCACCGGTAGCTCAGTTTGAGCAGGTGGCGGTAGCCGTTGTTGATGCCCAGCGCGAACGAGCGGACGGCGGCACCCCACTGCAACCAACCCGCTGTGCGCCAGCCGACCATGGCCACCAGACCGGCCAGGCCGTAGGCCAGGAGGACGGGCGCGAAGGTGTGCCACCACGTGTCCGACGACGAACGGGTGGGGAGCGTGGCCACCTTGGACAGAACGGAGGCGAAGATGAGCGGGCAGGCGACGTCGGCCACCACGACCGTCAGGATCATCACGATCCATCCGCCGATGAGCTGGCCCTTGTTGCCTTCGACCTGGTCCCAGCAGAACCTGATGGTGTCCTTGGCCGTTGCCGATGGGAAATCAGAGAGTTCAGCCACGAGAAAACGTTCCTTGGAGGGAAGGAGGTGCTCCGATGGGCCCGGAGAGCGTCCTCCAGGCTCCTCAGCGGAGCTACGGATGTTGAGGGACTGCGACCGGGGGTTTCGGGGCGCGGAGCGCGCCTACGATCGCGGGGTCAGGAAGGGCGGGACGGGGACCCGGGACGCTCGAACGCCCGGGCCGGGCTGGTCGCCTTGCGGCCGACCGGCCTGCCTGCCAGTGCCCCGACTCTGCCCGTGCCGTTGATGGGCATGGTGAGAAACCGGGAGCTGACGCCCACTTCTGTCTCATCACTCGATGCCATCATCCCACTCCTCTTCGTTGGCTCCCCGCCATGGTAGCCGACCGAGGAGCCGACCTCGTCGTCACACGATCCGGTAGGTCTGGAGGGCGTGGGCGACGGCCACTCCGTCGGCGTCGGTCGCCGTGATCTCGGTGAAGGTCAGGTCCCGGCCGCGTTTGACCGTCCGTGCCCGGCAGATCAGATCGGACTGCTTGGCGGTTCCCACGTACTGGATGGACATGGACACGGTGGAGGCACGGGACCCCTTGTCGAAGTCGTGGTTCGACCACGCCGCGGCGGCGCCGGCGGTGTCCAGCGCTGCCGCGATCACCCCTCCGTGGTACACAGTTCCGTCGTTGGTCAGGTCCTCGCGGAAGGGGAGCCGCAGTACCACGTCATCCCGTTCGTACCGGTCGAACACCACCCCCATCCACCGGAGGAACAAGGTATCGGGCATCAAGTCGGCGATAGCCCTCCGGCGCCGTTCCTGTTCGGCCTGGCTGAGCCTGCCTGGAGGCATCCGACACACCGCCCTTCGATCGAACCGTCTGCTCCCGCCTCCGAGTGCGATGTGCGATTCGGGCCAGGGCGCCGATTGACGCTGAGCCTATGTCGCCACCGTCGATCACAGGTGGACGACCGGTGCTCGACGACACCGGGTCGACGACGGCTACGGAACGTCCAGGCCGAGCTGGGCGCGGGTCTCGGCGGTGGTGTTGGTGTGCGGGAACGGCAGGTCGGGTACGGCGCATCCGAGGGCGACGCAGATCGGTTCCCACCCGTCCCCGGGGTGCCATTCCAGCAGCCGGTGCCCGGCCGCCTTCCTCCGCACCGATTCGTTGTGGGCCAGGTAGGCCTCCTTGGCCGCCTCCTCGTCCTGCCAGCCGGATGTGAAGGCCGTCATCATCCCGCGTCCCATCCGCGTCCAGCCGTCCTCGGGGGCGTCGGGGGCGAAGTAGGTCGCCAGGGCGGGGAAGATCGTGTTCGAGACGCTGGTCCACCACGAATCGGGGTCTCGGACCGACAAGAGGATCAGTGAGTCGGGGAAGGCCGTGCCGATCTCGGACCAGAACGGTGCCGCCGGCCAGTCGACGGTGGCCTTGTATCCGTCGAAGAAGCGGTCCCACGCCGGCGGGCGCCCTTCGTAGGCATCGCCCCATGCGTCCGGGTCGGTGGAACGCTCCCGCACCTCCAGCATGTGGTAGCAGGGACCGTCGAGCAGGTGCTCGAGTGCGTGCTTGAGGGAGGTCGTCCCGGTCCGGCCCAGGCCGGCACCGACCACCCGCAGTCCCATGGCGCCCATCCCTCATCCCGCCTGGCGTACGTGGGCGATCAGGTGGTTGAAGGATGCCTCACCGGTGGTCTCCCACATCTGGCGGACCGGAGGGGGCATGCCGCTCATCATCGTGTCGCGCTGCCCCGGGGTGAAGTTCTCCCGCACGAGCCCCATGATCAACCAGACCTTGTCCCCCTCGAAGCCGCCCAGGCTGTGCCCGGGCAGCTTCCCGCATTCCTCGGCGGTGAGGTGCTCCCCGGCCCGAGGAAGGATCTCCTCTTCCTCCTGATCGAGATGGGCGCAGAGGGCGGTGTCCACCCCGGGTGCGCGGGCGTCACCTTCCACCTCCCAGGAACCGACGCTCTCCTTGGCCCGGTCGATGAGCCCGACGATCTCCGTGTGCTGGCCCGCCGCCCGCTCGACGATCCCCCGGCCATCGGGGTCCCGGTCCATGAGGAGGGGGAAGACGAGCGCCTCCTCCCCGTCGTGGTGCACCTCGAGGAAGGCCATCAGGTTGGCGTAGTAGTTGGCGATGAGGGCGCGCCGCCCGTCGTCCCGTTCCGCACTGCCGACGAAGCGGGGTGCCGACGCCAGTGACGACCGGAACACCTGGTGGACGGCGAGCATGTCCGAGGTGTCGGGGCGGGCGGTTGGTCCTTCGGTCATGGACGGGTCCCTCCGTTGGTGAGCCGGCCCGTCTGGCTGGTCGGGGCCCGGCTCAGGGTAGCTGAACCGGCTGGGGCGAGGTCGATCGGCCCGATCTCCGTCGGGCCAGGTCGGCGTAGACGGCGGCGACCTGGCGGGCCCGGCGTTCGGCGTCGTACAGGCCGACCTGGGTGACCCGGCCGACCGGGTGGGCCAATCCGGAGTCCCAATCGTACTGGTCGCCCCGGCTGTACCAGCAGATGCCGCGGACCGGCATACCGCCGGAGGCCAGGCCGCGAGCCGGGTGACCAGGGCGCCGAGCCAAGGGTTGGCGTCCTCGACCGCCAGCCCGAGGTTGGAGGTCTCCGACACCCAGAACGGCAACCGGTAACGGTCGAACCAGGCCCTCGCCTCCGCCTCGTCGGCGTCGGCCCGGAGAGCTGTGCCAAGGCGTCGTACCCGGCGGACGGGGGCAGCCCGAAGCGGCGTCGCAGGTTGTTGCGGGCGCCCACATCGTCGCCGGGTAGGACGTTCCATCGGCCCAGACCGCGCAGGAGGATTTACTCGGCGCTCCAACGCCCGATGCCGGTCAGCTCCAACAGGGCCTCCCGCGCACCGTCATCGCTCATCTGCCCCAACGCTTCGAGATCGATGGTTCCCGCTTCCACTCGTCGGCCCAGGTCGATGAGGGCCCGAGCCTTGGCCCGGCTGAACCCGAGCTCCCGCATGGTCGTGGGGTCGGCCCCAGCCAACTGGGCGGCAGCGGGAAAGGCGGCCTGGCGCGGATCGTGACCAGGGGTGGCCGAGCCGAATCGACGGGACGGGCGGTTCAGTAGATGGATCCCCACGGTGAGGGACAGCTGTTGGCAGGCAATCGCGTTTACCGTCGCCTCGAGCACACTCGGGATCCGGGGTGGCCGCATGCCGCGGAAGCGCGCCGCCATCACCGCCAGGCGGTGGTCTCGGGCCACCAGGCGGTAGAAGCTGTGGAGGTCGACGTCGAGCCCCAGGACTCGTGCGAGGTGGTCCGGTGCGGGCATTGCGGCCGCTGGGGCTGGACCGCCCCGACACGACCCTTGCGCTCCTGCATCTTCTGCCGACACGAGACGCTGCACCCGGCCCACGCCCTCCACGCCGCTCATCAGGCACGGGCACCCGGGCGCGGGACGGAGCACGGACCGCACGCTCCCGGGGACACGTCAGCGCCCGGCCACAGCCTCACCCAGGATCCTCGCGTGTGAGTGGGCAAGGTCCTTGGTAGCGGTCAGGAGGACGAGTCGCTTGGCACCGGCTCGGGCCTGCAGCGTGTCCAAGGCCTCCCTCGAAGGCGACATGGTCAACTCGTGGCGGTAGCGCCGCTCGAACTCCTCGAAACGGTCGGGGGCATGCCCGTACCATTTCCGCAGGTCCGAGCTAGGCGCCACCTCCTTGGCCCATGTCTCGAAGGGGGCATCGGCACGGGACAGTCCACGGGGCCACAGGCGGTCGACCAGCACCCGTGGCGATGGATCCTTGCCGACCTCGTCAAAGACGCGGGCCACGGCCACCTTCACCGTCCGCGTCCTTTCCTTGTCCGATCGGCCAGGGGGCGCGGCCAGGCCGTGGGACGGCGAGGCCGGAGGGGGTTGGTCCCACGCATCCGACAGTTGCGGGGCCAACCGCTCGAGCTCCTCGAGGTGCAGGGCTGAGAGTCCCTCGAGTCGCTGCGCCCCCTCTGCACTCAGATGCAAGCGGACCACCCGGTGGTCGTGCTCGTCCCGGGACCGGGTGACCAGGCCGGCCGCATCCGCCCGATCGATCAGGCCGACGACGCTGTGATGCCGGAGCTGAAGGTAGTCAGCCACCTCCCCGATGGTGGGTCCCCGCCGGTCGTCGTGGCCGCGCACGGCCAGCAGGAGCTGGTGTTGGGCGGGAGTGAGCCCGGCCGCCCTGGCCTGCTGCTCGCTCCACCGTTCGAACTGGCGCAGACGCGTCCGAACGGCCAGCAAGCGCCCGTAGACGGCGTCGGACAGCGTCACTCCTGGCACGATAGCATCTTATTACGATATACTTGTGGCGTGCCGTCCCTGTCGGGGATTCCAGGCGCCCCACCGAGAGACCGCCTGTCGCTCCCTGCCCGGAATGAATGGTCCGTGACCGAACACACACCAGAACCTGTCATCGTTCCTCCAGACCCGCAACCGCGCGTCGAGCGCCGGGACGGCAGATGTGACCGCATCCGGAAGTGTAGAGGGAGGGGCGTCGGCCAGCGGGTCGGACCTCGTCGGCCCGGATGAGCGCCCGGCGGACGGTTCCGAACGCCGGCTCGGCGACTTCACCACCACGCCCGGCGCAAGCCGGCGCAGTCGGCCACCACGAGGAGGGTGAAGCGTGGAACGACAGATCACCGGCTTCCGGGTCGACGAAGTGGGCGACTGGGTCGCAGAGCTGTCGTGTGGCCACGATCAGCACATGTGACACCGTCCACCGTTCCAGATCCAGTCGTGGGTCGTTACCGTGGACGGAAGGAGTGGGGCGCCGGAGTCCCCAATCGACTGCCCGCTCTGCGACCGGGCCGAGTTGCCGCCCGGGCTCCGGCCTCTCGAGTCTGGCCCCGAATGGGATGAGCTGAGCGTTCCTCTCGGACTGCTCCGCGCCCACCGCGTTCCGTGCCGGCGAAGTCGACCGGTCCCGATCGGTCGCGGTGGGCGCCGCTGTCGGCGGCGGCGGCGCGGCCGGGGAGGGTCAGGGCCACCATCGACACCGCCGACAGGATCCCGATGCGCCGGAGCGATCGGCTGCGCCGGGCGGCGGTCGGCCCACGATCAACCCTCCCCGTCCGAGGTGTCGGCAACGGTGGGGTCACCCTCGACGCCCGCCGCATTGAGCATGCCGGCGAGCATGGCGTAGTGACCCACCAGCATGGTGAGTTCGAGGATCTGTCGCTGGGTGTACCGGGCGGCCAACTGGCTCCAAGTGGGGTCCGACAGCCCGTGGTGGCCGACCAGCTCTTCAGCCGCCGCCACCAGGGCGGCGTCCTCGGGTCTCCACCGGTCAGACCCGGGGCCGAGTCGGACCCGTTCGATCTCGCCGTCGCTCAGCCCGGCCGCCTTGGCCATGCGGGTGTGATGGTCCCACTCATACGAGCACCCGCAAAGATGGGCGGTCACCATGATCACCAATTCGCGCTCGCGAGCCGGCAGCTCGCCGCCAAACAGCAGCCGGGATCCGAAGGGAAGATAGTCACGGAGGAGCTTCGGGTGGTGGGCGAGGGTGCCGAAGATGTTGAGTGGGTGATCGGACCCGGGGGGCGTCAGGGACTCGAGCGTCTTGTTCAGTTCCGGCGGACTGTCCGCCGTTGCCAGTGGAGGGATCCTGGCCGTCACGAGGGCCCCGAGCCCAGCGGGAGGGTACTGAGGCCGCCGTCGACGGCCAGTACCTGGGCCGTGATGTAGCTGGCGTCGTCGGAGAGCAGGAACACCGTGGCCGATGCCACCTCCCAGGCCGTCCCCTGGCGGCCGAGCGGGATCCGGACCCGATCGCGCCGGGGCTGCGCACTCGAGACACCCCGGCCCATCGGGGTATCCATCAGGCCGGGCGCCACCAGGTTGGCGCGGACGCCCCTGCGTGCACCCTCCATGGCCACATGGCGGCAGAGTCCGATCAGCCCCGCCTTCGAGGCGTCATACGAGGGTGAGAACGTTCCCGGTCGGAGGCCGGCCACCGAGCCGATGAACACGATCGATCCCCCGTCGAATCGCGGCAGTGCGCTCCGGCACACCAGGAAGTGGGACCGGAGGTTGACGGCCAGGACGTCGTCCCAGGCATCGGGGTCCGTGCCGGCCAGTCCCACTCCGCTGCCGATACCGACATTGAGGACCAGCCCGTCGATCGACCCCATCGAATCCGTCGCCTCCTCGACCAGGCGCTCACAGGCGGTCGAGTCGCGCACGTCGGCGATGGTGGCCGTGGCGGTTCCGCCGCTTCCGGCGATGGCGTCGACGGTGTGGGCGGCGGCGACGGGATCTTTGTCGCCCACCGCCACATGGGCACCCTCGCGAGCGGCCGAGATGGCGATCGCCTGACCGTTGGCCGC
>Ga0075021_10000133_pt1 | contig 39088 bp, 35 predicted proteins | sample ColStrG_CSR_2012_FD_72749 | JGI IMG/M metagenome (GOLD analysis project Ga0075021, IMG submission 72749) | Freshwater sediment microbial communities in response to fracking from Pennsylvania, USA - Cold Stream Run_MetaG_CSR_2012 | ecosystem: Environmental > Aquatic > Freshwater > Creek >...
GTCTTACTTTATGGTAGAATGTAAGCTATGTTACGTCGGATCACTACCGTAAGCAGCAAAGGCCAGTTCGTGATTCCTTCGGATATTCGAAATGCCCTCCGGATTGAACCTGGAACTCGAATCTCTGTCGCCCTGGAAGACTCTCGAATCATTCTCGAACCGGTTTCCAAGGCGCTGGTCGACAGAACCCGAGGGATGTTGAAAGGTGGACCCTCGCTCTCGGCAGCGCTGAAAAAAGAACGCCAAAAGGACAAATGGTAACCTACGCCCTCGATGCCAGCGCGGTGCTGCGGTATCTGGACGACGAGGCCGGCTCGGATCGGGTTGCTGAAATCGTAGAGTCGCACCTTGCCGGAACCTGCTCGGCGGTCATATCGGCTGTTCATTGGGGCGAGATCGCTGGAGTGACCTGCAAGTTTCATGGCAGGTCGACCATGGACCAGGTTCTGGCGCGTCTGGAAGCCTTCGGATTTGAGATCGTACCCGTGAACCCGGAACGAGCCGTTCGGGCTTCGCTCATCAAGCTCAAGAGAAAGATTCCTTACGTGGATGCTTTCGGAGTGGAACTGGCAGGCGAATTTTCTGATCGCGTTCTGGTAACGGCTGATTTTGACCTGAAACCCGCGACTAAGGATGTCAAGATTGAGTTCTTGCCCGCCAAGTGACTCCAGGTTCGATTGAGGTTCCCGGCCTGCCAGTTGCAGAGTGGCAACTACTTTTCGTGTCCGTTGTTCACCATATCCAGAAACGCGCGATGCACGCGAGTATCTTCGGAAAGCTCGGGGTGAAACGTTGCGGCCATCACTTTACCCTGCCGCACAACGACGGGATCGCCGCCTTCGGTCGCCAGCACTTCGACTCCCCGCCCCACGCGCTCGATCTTGGGCGCGCGAATGAACACCATCTCGATGGGAGATTCGCCCAGCTTTTCATCGACGAATCGGCCTTCCCGGATAGAGCTGTCGACCTGACGCCCGTAGGCGTTCCGGCGGATACCGATATCAATGGCGCCAAGGCCTGCCTGCCTGGGGTTCTCAACCTCGCTGGCCAGCAGAATCGCGCCCGCACAGGTTCCGAAAGTAGGCTTCACCCGCACGAACTGCTTCAGCCTCTCGAAGCCGGCTTCGCCCAGCAACTTGAGAAACGTGCCAGACTCGCCCCCCGGGAGGACCAGGCCATCGATGTCGTCCAGTTGCTCAGGCTTTTTGACCAGCACAACTTCGGCGCCCAGCTCTTCGAGCCGGCGGCGGTGAGCGTCAAAGTCACCCTGTAGAGCCAGGACACCAATTCTCACGCCGACTTCCTCTTATCTGATCACTGATCAAGGCATCGTTAGAGCTGCTCGCGCAGAAATAGCGATGGCCCCGGATGCCCGGAGCCATCAAAGTCACGTGGCGAAGCACTCTGTCCAACATCAGTATTGGCGGAATGAAAAGCAATGTCAAGTTACTCGGGGAGATTATCTCTGCGTTCTCTCCCCGAAATGAACTCGTCCTCCACAAGAGGGAGAATGGACCCGGCGGGACTCGAACCCGCATCTGCGACTTGGACAGAGTGCTATGTTCCCATTACACCACGGGCCCTGGGCCGAGTCTGCGTAAATGGGGCCAACGATGGCAAGGGCATAGGTCACACTTTTGGCGGTCGCGTACCGAATTGGGAGGTTACCGCGGATCCTTCGACCTCGCGAATAAAATGACAGGGGCAAATAGTTCATGTGAGTTCGCCGCTGAAAACCCCGCCCAGCCAGACGGTAGGTAGTCTTGTCTGTATCATTTGAGATATTGTCAAGCCATGTGGACCAAAAATCTGGTCAGTTGTCTAGAGGAGTCGACAGCAGGACACCCGCGAGTCGATGAGGCAATTGCGATCAAGGAGCAGCACTTGCCTAAGAGGGTTTACAAGTATCGCTGCGACACCGGCTACGCGCGGGACGTCTTGAATGCCGACTCAGTTTGGATGGCGTCACCAGAGACGTATAACGATCCATACGATAGCCGGCTAACTTTTCCTCTCGATGCGCTCCTGGCACTCCTTGAGGCGGCGCTTGTGGATCCTTTCGTGGCGGCAACGAAACTAAAGGGGGTGATTTCGCCAGAAGAAATCGAGAATGCCAAGAAAAGCCCTGAACCACTGAAGAGCATCCTCCAGCGTATGCGGCTACTGAAGCTTCCCAGTGCCACCCATTACTGGGGACAGAAGGCAGAATCTTATTCAGCAGAACTGCTCCACCATGCTAAGAGTGCGGTCTCACAGCTCGCGGACTTTAGGAAACAGGCGAAAGTGTGTTCCTTCAGCGCAGTCAGTGATTCCCTGCTGATGTGGAGCCACTATGCAAACCACCATAAAGGATTCTGCATTGAGTATGACCTAGAACCCTTGAGTGCAGGGCACTTTTTCCGAAAGAACCTATATCCTGTCATGTATTCGAAAGATTTTTATGACTTAAACCCATTCATGAAAGGATTGACCGGCGGTTCGCGTCAACAATTGAGGCATATGTTCCCGCTGGTGGCCATGCTTCACAAGTTTGATGGATGGGAATACGAGAAGGAGTGGCGGCTGATGTCCGAAACGCAAAATATCATAGAGGATTACAAACAGCCTGCGCCGATTCCAGCGAAGATTTTCCTGGGTGCGAGGTTCGATACGTCAACCGGCAAAGACTTATTGGGAATCTGCCAGCAAAAAGGAATTCCGATTGCCCGGATGCGTCTCGCCGAGCATAAATTCGCACTTTCTCCCGAGTAGTTATTGCAGACGCTTAGTTTCAGTCGGCAATGCCCGCCATTTACCAACCTCTAGTTTGCAGCATGTGCGCCTCATCCAACCCTGCCACCGCCAGCCCCTTCATCGCGCCCGTAAGGTTCTCACTGACTTCAAGTAATACTTTAGGATCGTTGAAGTGGGTGGCTGCGAGCACGATGGCTTTGGCGCGCTTTTCGGCTTCTTCGGGATCGGCAAACGTGGTTGCATCCTGCATAAATATGCCCGAGCCGACGAATACCGATTCTGCTCCCAGTTGCATCACCAACGCCGCGTCTGCCGGAGTGGCGATTCCGCCGGCCGAGAAGTTTGGCACCGGCAGCTTCCCTGCTTTCGCGACCATCCTCACCAGCTCGTAGGGCGCCTGGTGCTCTTTCGCCTTGGCGTAAAGCTCTTCTTCGCCCAGCACGGTCAGGATCTTCATCTCCTGCACGATTTGCCGCATGTGCTTCACCGCGTGGACCACGTCGCCGGTGCCGGCCTCTCCTTTGGTACGGATCATAGCCGCGCCTTCGGCGATCCGGCGCAGGGCTTCGCCCAGATTGCGCGCCCCGCAGACAAAGGGGACTGTGAACGCATGCTTGTCCACGTGGTGGGCTTCATCGGCCGGGGTCAGGACTTCGGACTCGTCAATGTAGTCCACGCCCAGTTCCTGCAGTATTTGGGCTTCGGCAAAATGTCCGATGCGGCACTTGGCCATCACGGGAATCGAAACTGCGGCCATGATCTCGCGAATCTTTTTGGGGGAGGCCATGCGGGCCACGCCGCCCTCAGCGCGAATCTGAGCCGGAACGCGCTCCAGCGCCATCACCGACACCGCTCCAGCTTTCTCCGCGATCACTGCCTGCTCGGCATTGGTGACGTCCATGATGACGCCGCCTTTGAGCATTTCCGCCAGCCCGGTTTTCAGGCGCAAACTGGTCGAGCTCCCATTGTTCTGAGACATGAAGTTCTCTCCTCATTTACCGCGAACTCTTACGATAGTATCGGATTGGACTTGCCAAAAGGTCCATTTACGCTATTCTGTACATACCATTTTGGTCGTTGGCCCTTGGCCGTTGGTCGTTGGCAACAACCCTAAGGCTCGCCGCACGGTGAATCTTGCGACTTTTTGGCCAACGACCAAAGACCAACGGCCAACGGCTAAACCATGCCCAAGCAGGCCACATCCCTCCCGTTGAGCCTGTCGGCGCCCGCACCGGGGAAGCCGCTCTATCGCTGGTTCTATGACGAACTGCGTTCCGCCATTTTGGGAGGCCGCATCGCGCCCGGAGCGCGTCTTCCTGCGACGAGGGACCTGGCCCAGGAATACCGGCTCTCGCGGGCTACGGTGGTGACCGCATTCGAGCAACTGAAGTCCGAGGGCTATGTTGAGGGCAAGGTCGGAGCCGGGACCTACGTCAGCCAGGTGCTTCCCGACGACCTCCTGCAGGTAGCCCGCACCAGCGGTGTCGGGAGCGCGGGATCCGGACGCGTGGCCTGGTCGTCATACGCGCGTCGCTTGAAGCAGTTTCGCGGTGGTGAACCTCGCGTCACCCGGGCCTTTCGCGCCAACCTGGCCGCGCTTGACGCATTTCCGACGACGCTTTGGGCCCAGGTAGCCGCGCGCCGCCTGCGCCGCGCCTCCACGAAATTACTGGCCGGAGGTGAGGCTCTGGGATACCGTCCGCTTCGTCAAGCGGTGGCGCAATACCTGAACGCTTCGCGCGGGGTGAAGTGCTCGGCCGAGCAGGTGCTGATCATCTCCGGTGTACAGGAAGCGCTGGAGCGGGCTGCTCATTTGCTGCTCGATCCCGGAGATCCGGTATGGGTGGAGGAGCCGGGCTATCCCGGTGCTGCGATTGTCTTCCGCGCGGTCGGCGCTAAGGTCTGTCCGGTACGGGTGGATGCGGAGGGCCTGGACCTCGAATTGGGCCAACGGCGTTGGGGACGCGCGAAGCTCATTTACGTCACTCCCGCGCACCAGTTCCCTCTGGGCGTAACCATGAGCTTGCGCCGGCGGCTGGCGCTGCTGGAGTGGGCTCGGCGCTCGCGCACGCTCATCCTCGAGGATGACTATGACAGCGAGTATCGCTACTCGGGCCGTCCCATTCCGGCGCTGCAGGGGCTGGACCGCGCCGGAGTGGTGATTTTTGCCGGCAGCTTCAACGAAGTTCTCTTTCCCGCGCTGCGCCTCGGCTATCTGGTGGTGCCGCCGGCCATGGTGGATGGCTTTGCCGCCGCGCAGTCGGTCAGCATGCGGCACGCTCCGTTGCTCGATCAGGCGGTGCTCTGCGACTTCATCACCGAGGGACACTTCGCCCGCCACATCCGCCGCATGCGCGAACTCTACGCCGAACGCCTTTCGGTTTTATTGCAGTCGTCGCGCTCGGGGCTCGCAGGTTTGCTGGAAATTCCCAGCGTCGAAGCGGGATTGCAGACGGTGGGCTGGCTGGCACCGGGGATCCGTGCAGACCGCGCTGCTGAAGCAGCCGCCCAACGCGACGTGGAAGTCATTCCAGTCAGCCGCTATGCCTCCCGCCGCTTCTCCAAACAAGGGCTGCTGCTCGGCTTCGCTGCCGTGGATACCCGAGAGCTACAACGCGGAGTGGAGCAGTTAGCTCGGGCGCTCGAAGAGTGTAAGAGGTAGCAGCAGACAGGACCAGGTAGAAGCTGGTCCAAGAGCCGCCGTTGACGAGCGCGTCCACGACCGCCTGCACCTTTCCGAATGATTTGTGCTCCTTTGACTCGTCCTTCCGCCTCTGGCTATCCTTGCGGTCTTGAGAATTGCTACGTCGCTTGCGCCTTCTGAACCTGATCACCAGCCTTTCCTCGCTGGCGGCATGCTCATAGTTCTTGCCATAGCCCTGGCGAAGTTGCTGTTGCATTGCTACTTCAACAACCGCTACGGATATTTTCGGGATGAATTTGACTACCTGGCCTGCGGCGACCACCTGGCATGGGGATACGTCGATCAGCCTCCGCTGATACCGTTTCTTGCCAGAATCAGCCGCATGGTGCTCGGAGACTCGCTGCGCAGCATTCGTTTCCTGCCCGCGCTGGCATCGTCCGCATTGGTGGTGCAGACCGCAATTCTGGCTCGCGAACTCGGGGGCCGTCGCTTCGCTTTGTTATTGAGCGCGGTCGCGATCCTGGTCGCGCCGCAATATCTTTCCAACGGCAGTCTGCTGGGGACAAACTGCCTCGAACCGAACCTTTGGATGGGCTGCGCCTGTTTTGCGATTCTCGCCATCAAGCGCAACCAGCCCCGTTATTGGCTGTTGTTCGGCGCGGCCGCGGGACTGGGAATGCAGGAAAAATATTCGATCGCCCTTTTTGGTTTTGGAATCGTGGTCGGACTGCTTTTGACCGAGCAACGTCGCGTCTTCGCCAACAAATGGATTTGGCTTGGGGGCGCAGTGGCGTTCGTGATTTTTCTCCCCAACCTTCTTTGGAACATCCACTACCATTGGCCCTTTGTCGAACTGATGCACAACATCAAAGCCGAGGGCCGCGATGTCGTGCTCCCTCCGTTGCCGTTTTTCTTTCAGCAGACGCTTCTTGTTCTTCCTTTTACCGCGCCCATCTGGATCGCCGGCCTGCTGGCATTGTTGTTTTCAGAGCGGCTGAAACCGTACCGCTTTCTGGGCTGGAGCTATCTGGTCGTGTATACGGTTTTCTTCGTCCTGCACGGGAAGAACTATTACCTGGCGCCGGTCTATCCCATGCTGCTGGCAGCGGGCGCGGTCGTGATCGAGGCATATTTTGAGCGCCCGCGGCGCGCCTGGTTGAAACCCGCGCTGGTGGTTATCCTGCTGGCCGAAGGGGCGCATTTGTCGCCGGTCACCGTTCCAATACTGTCGCCCGATAAATTCATTGCCTACATGAAACACCTGCCCATAAAACTTCCACATATGGAGCACAGCCACGCCGCCGCGATCCTGCCACAGTGGTACGCCGACCAGTTCGGATGGCAGGAAATCGTGGCCGAGACCGCCCAAGCCTGGAACCGGATCCCGGTTGAGGAGCGCGGCGATTGCGGCATCTTCGCCCAGGACTACGGCCAGGCCGGCGCCATCGACTTTTTTGGACGGCGCTACGGTCTGCCTCACGCCCTCAGCGGTCACCAGACATACTTTCTCTGGGGGCCGCGCGGTTATTCCGGAAACTGCATGATCGTGCTCGACGATCGCAAGGAGACGCTGGAGAAACTCTTTGAGCACGTCGAGTATGTAGGCACGTCTACCGACAATCCTTACGCTTTGGAGCGAGAGATCCCGATCTTCATCTGCAAGGGAGCCAGGTTCGGCACGCTGGCCCAACTCTGGCCGAAAGTGAAGAAGTGGTCCTAGCTGAAGGCGGTGGAGGGACGGGCGTCCCCGCCCGTCCAGGCCGAGCGAAGCTCGGCCAGCTTTACTTTTCCACAAACTTCGCGAACATGCGATGCGCGTCGATGGAGATGAACAACCCCTGTCCGCGGGCCAGCACTTCACCCTTCTGATTGAGGATCTCGCCCGCATTCACGTGTTTTCGATCGCGCGAACTTACCGGCCATGACTCCACTCGCAGGGGTTTATTGAGCGGCACCGGCCGCAGGTAGTCCACGGTGATCTGCGATGTCAGCGCGATCACGTTTCGCAGCTTGTTCACTTTGCCCAAAGCCTCATCGAGAATGGTTGCGATGATTCCGCCATGGCAGTGTCCCGGGGGCCCGGTGTAGCGATCGTCCAGGCGGAAGCGGCACACAAAGCGCTCGCGTTTCTTGTCGTAGGTGAACTTCAGATGCATGCCCCCGGCATTGTCCGGTCCGCAGACAAAGCAGCGGTTCTTAGGCAAGCGGATGGCACGGGTATCATGACCGTGAGCAGGAGACTTCCTGGACATAATTGAGGGATTCTATATCGGCGTGCCTGGAACCGTCCGTTCTCCTGCGCTTGCGTGCCCTCCGTGGTTAGCACGCCAAACTCAGGCTTGCGCCCATCACACATAGCTGTGATAGACTTCCGGGCGATCCGCAGATTTGTTTTTGATTTACTGATATTTGTTTGTGCAGGTGTCCGAATTCCACGACCCTTAGGAGGTCTGGTAGATGGGCCTCGCTCTGCTCGCGATCATCTGGCTGATCACCTTCTTTAGTACCTACTTTTTCGTGGCGAAAACCTGGTGGTTGCCGCACGGCGCTTCCACGTCAGCGGCATTTATCGACAGTCAATTCGCCCTGACCTATGTCCTGATGGGTATTGTCTTTGTGGCGGCGCAGGGCGCGCTGGGACTGTTCGTGTGGCAATATCGCGATCGGTCCGACGCCAAGAAGGTCGAGTATTCCCATGGCAACACCAAGCTCGAAGTGGTGTGGACCGTGCTTACCGCCATCCTGTTCGTGGGCCTGAACTTGATGGGAAGCAATGTTTGGGCGCATGAGCGCTTCGCCCCGGCCGAAGCGGGAGCGATTCCCGTGGAAGTTACCGGCATGCAGTTTGCCTGGTACTTCCGCTATGCCGGTCCTGACGGCAAGTTTGGGGCCACCAGCCCTACTTTAATGGACCCCTCCGCCGGCAGCGAAGCTGCGGTCGGGCTCGACACCTCTGACCCCGCGGCCAAAGACGACGTGGTTACCGGCATCATGTATCTGCCGGTTAATCGCCAGGTGGATTTACGACTGCGCGCTGTGGACGTCATTCACAGCTTCTTTGTTCCCGGAATGCGCTTCAAGCAGGACGCAGTGCCCGGCCTTGAGATTCATATGCACTTCACGCCCATGGAAATTGGGGATTATGAGATCGCCTGTGCCGAGCTTTGCGGCCTCGGTCACTACAAAATGCACGGCATGCTGAAAGTCGTCAGCCCGGAGGCTTTCGACAAGTGGCTGGCGGCACGGGAGGCGGAGAAACAATAATGGTTGCCCAGGACGCTCACGATCCTCACGGAAACGACGCGCAGGGACACGCGATTCACGCCCATGCGGCACCGACCAGCTTCATCCGTAAGTACATCTTCAGTCTGGACCACAAGGTCATCGGGCTACAGTATTACTTTCTGGCCTTGACCGCAGTGTTTGTGGGCATGTTCCTCTCGCTGCTGATGCGCATCCACATGGTCTGGCCTTCGGCGGTTCTGCCCATCATCGGCGAGATCAAGCCGGAAACTTATCTCAGCCTGCTCACCATGCACGGCACCATCATGGTGTTCTTCGTGCTGACCACTGCGCCCCAGGGCGGCTTCGGCAACTATTTCCTGCCCATCCAGATCGGCGCTCCGGATATGGCGTTCCCCGTCCTGAACATGCTTTCGTTCTGGACCACATTCATCGCGTTCGTGGTAATTCTTGCTGCCTTCTTCGTCACCGGGGGCGCTCCACTGCACGGCTGGACCGGTTACGCGCCACTAAGTGCGCTGCAGAGCGCGGGACCAGGCGAACAACTGGGCGCGGATTTGTGGATCGCCAGCATCGCTATTTTCTGTGTCGCGTCGTTGATGGGTGCTTTAAATTTCATTACGACGGTTTTGGATCTGCGGGCCAAGGGCATGACCATGATGCGCATGCCGCTGACCGTATGGTCGTGGTTTATCACGGCCATCCTCGGATTGCTGGCCTTCGGAGTCCTGCTTTCGGCTGGGATTCTGCTGCTGCTGGATCGCAATCTGGGCACCAGCTTCTATGTTCCCCTGGTGGTGGTGAACGGCCAGATCATGGGACATAAGGGCGGGTCACCCTTGCTCTGGCAACACTTGTTCTGGTTCTTCGGACATCCCGAGGTCTACATCGCCATCCTGCCTGGCATGGGCGTCGCGTCGCAGCTGATCTCCACCTTCTCGCGCAAGCCGATCTTCGGCTACAAGGCGATGGTCTACGCCATCATGGGCATCGGATTCCTCGGCTTCATGGTGTGGGGCCATCACATGTTCATGAGCGGCATGAGTCCCTATTCGGCCTTCGCATTTTCCATCATGACCATGGCGATCGGCGTACCCTCGGCCATCAAGACCTTCAACTGGTTGGGCACGATCCGTGGCGGCCGGGTACGTTTCCAGACCCCGATGCTGTATGCCATCGGATTCGTCTCGTTGTTCGTCTCTGGCGGACTGAGCGGTCCGTTCCTGGCGCAGCCGGTGCTCGACATTCCCTTGCATGACACGGCGTTCGTGGTCGGACACTTCCACCTGATCATGGGCGTGGCCGCGATCTTCGGCATGTTTGCCGGGACTTATTACTGGTTCCCCAAGATGTTCGGGCGAATGATGAACGAGACCTGGGGCCGGGTCCACTTCTTCCTCACCCTGGTCGGAACCTACGCCATCTTCATGCCCATGCACTATCTGGGCATGGCGGGACAGCCGCGGCGCTATTCCCAGTTCACCGAACTGGCCTATCTGCAGCACTTGATTCCGCTCAACAAATTCATGACTTATGCGGCAATTATCACCATTGGGGCCCAGTTCATCTTCGTGATCAATCTTTTCTGGAGCATGTTCAAGGGTCCGAAGGCCAGCGACAATCCCTGGGAAGCCACCACGCTGGAATGGACGACGGCTACCCCGCCTCCACACGACAATTTCGGTGGAAAGACCCCGGTGGTCTATCACGGTCCGTACGAGTACAGCGTGCCAGGGGCGCCCAAGGATTACGTAATGCAGACCGACCCGTCGACGGTAACGACACACTAGCGAAAGGGCGAGGGCGCTCGCGCCACACGCTTCGCTTTATGGCGACTTTGAGTTCGACAGTCACGATCAACGAGCACGCGGTCAAGGACCCGAAAACCGGCTACGGCAGCGGAAGCACTCGTCCGCCAGTCCCGGGCGGCGGCGGTGGCGACCACGGCGGTAATGGATCTCCTGACTACGGCCAACGCTTGCGGCGCACCCGCTTAGGCCTGCTGGTGGGCCTGGTCGCCAGCACCATGCTGTTCGTTTCCTTCACCAGCGTTTACATCATCCGTCGCGGCCTCCCCACTCTTGACGACCGCACCGGCAGTTACGTTCGCGACTGGCTGCAGGTGAACTTACCTACGGGATTGCTGCTGGTGAATACGCTGTTGCTCCTCTTGAGCAGCATCACAGTGGAACTGGCACGGCGGCAGATCACCCGACAAGCGGCTTTGGCTCCGGTTCGGTCCATTCCCGGAGTTTCGATCGGGAAAGAGCGCAATTTTCCCTGGCTGGGCGCCACTGTCCTGCTCGGACTGGCTTTTCTGACCGGACAGTGGATGGCTTGGCGAGAACTCGCGAATCGCGGATTCTACATGGCTACCAGTCCCAGCAGTTCCATGGTTTATCTGCTCACAGCGTGCCACGCCATTCATCTGGCTGGAGGCCTGCTGGTGCTCCTGTACGCGGTTGCCACCGCCATGTTGCACAAACCGGTTGAAGACCGTCGCATCGTCGTAGACGTGACCGCCTGGTACTGGCACTTCATGGCCGTGGTATGGATTTACGTCTTCGCACTTTTGGAGTTCGTGCGTTAGCGCATGCAGGGTGGGGCAGGGCTTCAGCCCCGGATTAAAGCAGTGTTCTGATGGCGGCTTTAGCCGCTGGGATACAAGACTCGATACGACCAGGAGACCAAATCCATGTCAGATGTCGCGGTGCAGCAGGGGACGGGAGTTTACGAGCCCTCCCTGTTCGGCACCTATTCCAAGAAAATCGGGATGTGGCTGTTTCTGCTCTCCGACTCTCTGACGTTCGGAGCGTTGTTGTACGCCTACACTTACGGCCGCGTGTCGACGCCGAACTGGCCCACTCCCTTCCATTCCGAGAGCATCAGAAACGCGACTTTCATGACCGCGTTCCTGCTCACCAGTTCGCTGACCATGGTTTTCGCGGTGCGCGCCGCTGCTCTGGGGGACAAAAAAGCCCAACGACGGTGGCTGCTGGCCACCATGGCCTGCGGACTCGGATTCGTCGTCCTCCATGGCCGTGAGTGGACCAACCTCATCGCCGAGGGATTGAGTCTGCCCGTGTTCCCTGTCCCCCCCGGACATGCGGGCAATCCCGAGTTTGCGGACGTAACCAAATCCGTGCCTCAGTTTGCCGCCACTTTTTTCGGCCTGACCGGAATGCACATGCTGCACGTCACCTTGGGCGTGGTCTACCTGGGCGTGATTGCGCTGCGAAAATGGTTCATCCCGGTTCTCCTCGGACTGTGGCTGATAGCCTGGCAGGCAACGCCGGCCTACAGCCCGTTCCACTATGGCGCCCATGTGCTGCTGGTTGCGGCGATTGTGATCTCGATCATTCTCTGGTTGAAGCCCAAGGTATACGACGCCTCCGACGTTGAGGTGGCGGGTCTTTACTGGCACTTCGTCGACCTGGTCTGGATGTTCATCTTTCCGCTGGTTTACCTGATGTCGACGAGGATTGTTTAGCAGAGGAACGCTTAGCAGATAAAAATATCGAGGAGCGCTACTCCCAATGATGGATGCAACCCAGTTAGCGATCGAACACCAGGTGGCCGAGGAACAAACGCATCACCCCAAGAGCCAGTTCTTGTGGGTGTGGGCCGCTTTGCTGCTCATGACCGGCATCGAAGTCTGGCTCGCCTACCAGAACATGGAACTCATTCGAATGCTGTTCATTCTGATGGGACTGTCAGTCATTAAGGCCGCGCTCATCATTGCTTACTTCATGCACATGAAGTTCGAGATCTCGGCCATGAAGTGGGTTACCATGAGTTCACTGGTGTTTTGTTTGGCCATGATGCTGGTCTTTTTGCCCGATGCATTTCGGATTCTGCACCTGGGCGTGGGAATAGCGGGAGCGAAATGACGCTGCGCCTGTCCACCTTTGCGGTATTTCTTATGCTCTGGGCCGCACCCGCCTTCGGCCAGGGTTGCGCCATGTGTTACAGCTCGGCTGCTGGCTCAACCAAAGAAGGCCAAAACGCCCTGAGCCGCGGCGTCCTGGTGTTGCTGCTTCCTCCGGTTGGCTTCATGACTCTGGGCGCGGGTTTGGCGGTGCGTTACAGCAAGAGGCGGGATCGAGAAAAGCAATCAAATAAGCCATAGGCGTTTTTCCCATTTTGGGGTTAAGGCCCCTTTTGGATTGAACTTCTCTTCAAACTCCCAGCCCTCCATCCTTACAATCTGAAGTCGGCCCCGTGGTGTAAACGAGAGCACGTCTCCCTGTCATGGTGAAGGTGCGGGTTTGATCCCCGTCGGGTCCATACGCCACTCTAAGTGGGGTAGCATTTTGGGAGAGAGAAAACAGGGATAATCTCTCCACAAATCAGTTGCCTCGTCGCGTCGAAAGAGTATTTGACAGCTAAGTACCGACTGCCGGATACTTGAGAAGCACCATGACAGGGTTCAAGGCTCCGATGACTCGGGGCCTTTTGTTTTTCCTGCCCCATTAGTTGTCCCGGCGAAGAACGCTTCTCTCCCTGCCCCAACCGCTCACCTTGCCTTATAATAGGAAGATTCACTAGTCGCTCCTGAGGCCATCTGAGCGCCCTCTGCAGGGTAGATGGTCAAGCGGCGGGTGACGGTCCCCCTCTTACTGATGTCCACGGAAACGATTGTTGTTCGCGGTGCCCGGGTTCACAACCTCAAGAACGTGGACTTTGAAATTCCTCATAATTCATTGACCGTGGTCACGGGTGTTTCTGGCTCCGGCAAGTCGTCGCTTGCCTTCGACACCATCTACGCTGAAGGCCAGCGGCGCTACGTCGAGTCGCTCTCGGCCTACGCCCGCCAGTTCCTGGAGCGCATTGAGAAGCCTGACGCCGATATCATCGACGGCATCGCCCCGGCCGTCGCCATCCGCCAGAAAAACACCACCCGCAATCCTCGATCGACAGTAGCCACAGCCACCGAAATCTATGATTACCTGAGGCTGCTATTCGCCCGGGTCGGACGCACCTACTGTCTGCAATGCGGCCAGGAAGTCAAGAAAGACACGGTGGACGAGGTAACGGACGCAGTGCTGGCGCTGGGCGAAGGCACTCGCCTGAATGTGCTGTTCCCGTTGCAGACCGGGGTTTCGACGAACCCCGCTGACGAGCCGGTCCGTGCCAAGAAACGAACCACAGACCGTAGCGCCGGCGTCCCGCCGGCTGTCCCGAGGGCGTCCCACCCTCGCCGCGGCGTCATCTCCGATCAACTGAAGGCCCGCCTCTCCGAACTCCGCCAGCGCGGTTTCAACCGTCTCTACCAGAACAGTCGAGTCTTCGAATTCTCCACTCCGGAGTCGCTGCTCGACGTTGATTTCAGCCAACCGGTTTTCCTGCTGGTGGACCGCCTGGTTGTGGCCCGGGATGCCCGCGCCCGCATCGTGGACGCGATCGAGATCAGCTATCGCGAGGCGGGTGAAATCATCTTCGAGACTGCGCCGGGTGACGATCCATCGTCGCAACAGCTGCGTTTCTCCCAGCGCTTCGAGTGCAAGCAGTGCAACCTGCGCTACGAGGAGCCCGAGCCGCGCCTGTTTTCTTTCAACAACCCGTACGGCGCCTGCCCGCGCTGCCAGGGCTTCGGCAATACGATCGACTTTGATCTCGATCTGGTAATACCGGACAAATCGAAGACCTTGAACGAAGGCGCCATCGAGCCCTGGACCAAACCCAAGTACCGGCCGCTGTTTACTGAGCTGAAGCGCTTCGCCAAACAGGCGGCGATCCCGCTCGATGTCGGGTGGGCTGAACTCGATCCCGAGCACCGCCGCATGATCATCGAAGGCAAAGGCAAGTTTTCCGGGGTACGCGGCTTTTTCAATCATCTCGAACGTAAGAAATACAAGCTGCACGTACGCGTCTTTCTGAGCCGTTATCGCGGATACTCGACGTGCTCGGCATGCGGTGGCGCCCGCCTCCGCGTCGAAGCCCAGCAGGTCAAGATCAATAGCAAGAACATTTGCCAGATCACCAGCATGACGGTGGAGGAAACTTCCCATTTCTTCGCCCAGATCAAGCTCAGCCAGCAGGAATCTGCCATTGCCGACAAGCTGCTGCAGGAAATCCACGAGCGGCTGCAATTCCTGATCGATGTAGGTCTGGAATATCTGACCCTGGACCGGCTGGCATCAACTCTTTCAGGCGGCGAAGCGCAGCGCATTCAGCTGGCAACTTCGCTCGGCTCGCGCCTGGTGGGGACGTTGTACGTGCTGGATGAGCCCTCCATCGGCTTGCACAGTCGCGACACCCATCGCCTGATTAAGATTCTGCACGACCTGCGCGACCTGGGAAATACCATCCTGGTGGTCGAGCACGATCCTGATGTGATGCGCGCCTCCGACCGGATTCTCGACCTGGGGCCGGGCGCGGGAGAAAGCGGCGGCCAGGTTATTGCGGCAGGAAACTATGACGAGATCCTAAGAACTCCAGGCTCCCTGACCGGGCGCTATCTCAAGGGAGAACTCCGCATCCAGCTTCCCGCGGTCCGCCGCAAGCCGGGGTCACGACAGATCAAAATCCTCGGCGCCCGGGCTCACAATCTCAAGAATATCGATCTGGCTGTGCCGTTAGGCATGCTGGTCGCCATCACCGGAGTTTCCGGGTCAGGCAAGTCCACCCTGCTGCATGACGTGCTGTTTCAGGCATTGTCCGCCGCCAAGAAGCAGGGCACCGGAGATCCGATCCCTTCCGCCGACTGGAGCGAACTCGAAGGCGACGATTTCATCGACGACGTCATCCTGGTAGATCAGTCTCCGATCGGCCGAACTCCGCGCTCCAATCCGGTTACCTACATCAAGGCCTTTGACGGAATTCGCGATCTGTTTGCTTCCCTCCCCGAGGCGAAAAAGCGTGGCTTCTCCGCCGGACACTTTTCCTTCAATATCCCCGGAGGGCGCTGCGACACCTGCCAGGGCGACGGCACGGTCACTGTTGAAATGCAATTTCTGGCCGACGTCGAACTTATTTGCGAGGAGTGCAAGGGGGCGCGCTACAAGCCGCAGGTCCTCGAGGTACGGTATCGAGGCAAGAACATCCACGAAGTCCTTGATTTAACGGTGAAAGAAGCGTTGCACTTTTTCTCCGGCGTGCCCAAGATCGTAGACAAGCTGCGCGTGCTGGAAGAAGTAGGCCTGGGTTACCTGCGGCTGGGGCAGTCGGCTACGACGCTTTCCGGCGGCGAGGCGCAACGTATGAAGCTGGCGGCCCACCTGCAGCCGGCGTCGCGCGACATCGGACGGCCGTCGAGTGCGGCCGAACGGGCCCGCCGCCGCAATCGCATGCTATATATCTTCGATGAGCCCACGACCGGGCTGCACTTCGATGATGTCAGCAAACTACTCTCCGCCTTCCGGCGTCTAATCGATGCAGGGGGCTCGATCCTGGTGATTGAGCACAATCTGGAAGTGATCAAGACAGCAGACTGGGTCATTGATCTTGGCCCGGAAGGTGGTGAACGCGGCGGCTACGTGGTCGGAACCGGTCCGCCGGAGGCCATCGCCAAACTGCCGAATTCATATACTGGAAAGTATCTGGCCCGGGTGCTGAATGGAAACGGACTGCCGAAAAACGGCCGCCAGTAGCGTCTCCGCTCATGTGGAGACGGGCGCCCTCGCCCGCCCGGCGGAGCAAAGCTCCGCAGTTGTGGCCGACGTCGCGAATCCTCAACCTGAAACTCAGGCGAGCTCTGCTCGCCCACCCAGACGAGGACGTCTGAGCCTACGCGTAACGTTGGTCGCTATCGCATTCATGTCGATATCCACTTTCGCGACCGCCCAGACCACCGGCAAGACCGTCCGCCACCACAAGGTTGAAGTGGAGGATCCCTCGTCCCCGCCTGAGCTCATCCAGGCGGAGACTGCGATCGAGAAGCGAGACTATGCAACGGCGGAGCCTTTGCTGAAAAAAGTGGTCGCCAGCGATGCCGATAACTTCGCCGCCTGGTTTGATCTGGGATTTCTCTACAATGCGCAAGGCAAAACCGAAGACTCGATTGCCGCCTACCGCAAATCTGTTGCCGCCAAACCTGGCGTGTTCGAGTCCAATCTCAATTTAGGCCTGATGCTGGTCAAGGCCGGCCAGCCCGACGCTGAGCAGTTTCTGCGCGCCGCCACCAGGCTGAAACCCACTTCGCATGTCGCGGAAGGGCAGGCGCGCGCCTGGTTGTCCCTCGGACACGTTATCGAGACCACGAATCCCAACGGAGCCATCGAGGCCTATACTCAAGCCGCCCATCTCGATCCCAAGGATCCCGAGCCGCACCTTTCCGCCGGCCCGCTGCTCGAGGCACAGAACCGCTACGCCGATGCGGAGCAGGAGTACAAGCAGGCGTTTGCCCTTGACCCTGGCGCTACCGACGCCCTCACCGGAATGGCCAACATCTACATGCGCGGGCATCGCTTCACTGAAGCCGAGGATATCCTGCGCAAGCTGGTCGCACTGCATCCCACGGATGCGGGCGCCCACATGCAACTGGGGCGCATGCTGGCTGCGGATGGGCAGCCCGACCCCGCGATCGCCGAGTTACAGGTGGCGCTCAAACTGGCTCCCAACGATGCCAGCGTGCAACGCGACCTTGGGGACCTGTACGTCGATGCGAAAAAGTACGATCTGGCGGAAGTCCAATTCCGGTCGCTGCTGGCGACCACACCCAATGACCCCGAGGTGCACTACGGCCTGGGCAGAGTCCTCCTTAAGCAGCGCAAGTTCCCCGAGGCCGAGCAGGAGTTGCTCACGGCGATCAAGCTCAAACCCGATCTCGGCCCCGCGTACAGTGATCTGGCTGGAGCAGCCAATGAAACCAAGAATTACGAACTGGTGATCAAGGTGCTGGATGCCCGCGCGAAGATTCTCCCTGAAATGCCGATCGGTTATTTTTTGCGGGCTACCGCCTATGACCACTTGCGCGAGTACAAGCCGGCAGCAGAGAATTATCATCGTTTTCTTGCGACCGCGACCGGGCAGTTTCCCGATCAGGAATGGCAGGCTCGCCATCGCCTGATTGCGATCGAACCCAGGAAATGACACAAGATGCGTATCCGCGTAACTATTCTCGTTCTTCTGGCGGTAGTCTCTCTGACATCGTTCGGGCACGCCGACGACGCCCTCCAGCAGCAGATCGCCCGCGCCGACTCGGCACCTCCCGGCGAACGCCCCGCGCTCTATATCCACATCGCCCGCCAGCAGGTCGATGCTGCGGACAAGTTCTACCAGGCGGGCGACGCGGAAGCCGGGAACAAGGCGCTGAACGACGTCGTGACCTATGCCGGCAAAGCCAGCGACGCCGCCGCCGCTACCGGCAAGCGGTTGAAGGACACGGAGATTGCGGTGCGCAAAATGTCGGAAAAGTTTCGCGACGTCAAACGCACCCTTCCCTTTGAAGATCAGGAACCGGTGCAGCAGGCCATCGATCGTCTGGAAAAGATGCGGACCGACCTGCTCGCGGTCATGTTCGGAAAAAAGGAAAAGGAGAAGAAATGAGGCGCGTCGGCGTGAGTCTGGCCGGGTTTGCTCTTGCGCTGCTGCTGCTTTCGCCGCTGCAGGCCCAGCGCAAGCGCGATGCCCTCACGGCTCCCGAGATCGATCAGTTGCGTGACACCGCCATGGAGCCCGACCTGCGGCTCAAGCTGTACGTCACCTTCGCCCGCGCCCGGCTGGCGTCACTGGAACAGGCACGTTCCGATCCCAAAACCACCGACCGTGGCCTGATTACCCACGACTGGCTGCAGGACTTCCTCGACGTCTATGACGAACTGAACGAAAATGTCGACACTTACGTCGATCGCAAGTCCGACTTGCGCAAGGTGTTGAAGACGGTCATCGAAGCCGACACTGAGTTCCAGGCCAAACTTCGGGCCCTGCGAGATGCCGCCAGCACGGCCAAAGAGGAAGCCAAGCAATATGAATTCCTGCTTTCCAATGCGCTCGAAACCGTGGATGCGAGCGCCCAGGATCATCGCCAGTTGCTGACCGAGCAGGAAGAAGCCTTCAAGCACAAGAAACCGGCAAAGCCTTGAAGCTCTTGTTTTCTTTGCGTGCTTTGCGTCCTTTGCGGTTAGAGAAGTTTTGCCATGCTAATCTAACCCCACCGTGCGTAACGGCCCTGTTCACATCTTTGAGGAAGCACATCGGGAACTTCGCCCGGGCGCGTCCCTGCCTGAGTTAACGGTCGAATTTTTTCCTTTTACCAGCATCAAGAACACCATCCGGATGCGCCAGGGCAAGCTGCTGGTGCGTCTCTCCGACCTGCTGGAAGGCGCGCCAGAGACGATTTTGCGCGCCATCGCACATATCCTTCTGGCCAAAATGTATCGCAAGCCGGTTGCGCGTGAACCAGCGACCCGTTACCGCCGTTACGTTTCAAGCCACGACATCAGCCGGAAAGCTCACCTGATGCGCCAGGTGCGCGGACGCAAGCACCTTCATTCCGCCCAGGGGCGGACGTACGACCTGGAGGCGGTCTTTGAGGACCTCAACCGGCGGTTCTTCCACGGCCTCCTGGCGCGCCCGCAGATGACCTGGAGCCGCGACCACGCCCGCAACCACCTGGGACACTACGATCCGGCGCACAATGCCATCGTGGTCAGCCGCATCTTCGATCACCCCCGCGTTCCACGTTACGCCGTCGATTACATCGTGTACCACGAGATGCTGCATCTGAAGCATCCGGTGAAATTGCGCGGCAGCCGCAGGTGCGTACACTCGGCAGAATTTCAGGCCGAGGAAAAGCTGTTCCCGCGGCTGGAAGAAGTAAAACGTTTCCTGAAGCAAATCTAGCGTAAAGAAACAGTAGCGCCGGCGTCCCGCCGGCTGTCGCGAGGGCGTCTCGCCCTCGCAACGTGACGCCCAGCTCCAGAAAACCGCAGCGGCTAAAGCCAGAATGTTTCCGGACAACTAACGGCACGACTCAAGTCGTGCCCTTCCCAAAGACTTCGCAGTCTTGGGGTACGAGCGAAGATGTGCCCCCGGCAGTCCAACCCGGCCTTTCCGTTGACGCATGACCCCCTGAAGACTATTCTTAGATAGCACTTTGTGAACGTCCTTATTGCAACTCGGTTGCAATAAGCGGGCTATCCATAACATGCTGCAAGCATTCATCATCACTTTACGCGAGGGTGTCGAGGCCGCGCTTATCGTCGGCATCACCTTGGCCTATCTGGCCAAGATCGGTCGGCCGGAGCTGCGTAAACCGGTTTTCGCCGCCCTGGCCGCCGCGTTTCTGGGCAGCATCGGAGTGGCCATCCTCCTGTCCCGGACCCAATGGAATCAGGACATATTTGAAGGCTGGATCATGCTGGCGGCGGCATTTTTTGTCGTCACTATGATCATTTTCATGATGAAGACGGGCCGTGCACTCAAGGGCCACATCGAAGGCAAGGTCGGCTCCCTGGCCGGCCGAAACGCCGCCTTCGGCCTGTTTCTGTTCGTCTTTCTGATGGTCCTGCGTGAAGGCGTGGAAACCGTTCTCATCCTCGGCGCCGTGTCCCTGAATTCCACCGAACTGCTCAGCTTCCTGGGCACGTTGATGGGAGTAATCGTCGCCATCCTGTTCGGCGTTATGTTCGTCAAGGGCAGCGTGCGCATCAACCTGCAGAAGTTCTTTCGGGTGACGACTGTCATCCTGTTCTTCGTGGCTGCGCAGCTGATCATTTCCGGACTGCACGAGCTTTCCGAAAACGGCGTTCTGCCGTCCTCGCGCGAGGAGATGGCGCTGATCGGACCCATAGTGCGCAACGATCTTTTCTTTTTCATAACCATCGTTGCGCTGGCCGCTCTGATGGTGCTTTTCGAGGTCAAGCGCCGCGAACCCGCCGCCTTGCTGGCCTCCGCAGCCGAGCGCCGCAAAGCTCTTTGGAGTGCGCGGCGAGAGCGCATGTGGATGATTTCGGTCTACGCCACTTCGTTCCTGTTCATCGTGATGGTCACCGCCGAATTTATCTACGCCAAGAGTGTCAGCGCGCTTACGCCCGCGACCACCGTCAGCTTTGTGAACGGCCAAGTGAGTATTCCGATGGCCCAGGTCTCCGACGGCGACCTTCATCGCTTCGAAGCCAAGGAGAACGGCACCGCGATTCGCTTCTGGCTGTACCGGAAGCCGGACGGCAAAGTGGCCACCGTTTTCGACGCCTGCCAGATCTGCGGCCCAGTGGGCTTCTACAAAGGTCCGAACGGAGTGGTTTGCAAGAATTGCGCCGCCCCCATCAACGGGCAGTCAGTGGGCATGACCGGAGGCTGCAACCCGGTTCCTCTGCAGGCCCAACAGACCTCTGACGCAGTCATAATCCAGGAGACGGACATCGCGGCTGGCGCCCGCATGTTCCAGCCTTAGCCCATGTTCCTGCGTCTGCTCTACGAATCCTTCCGGCGACAAAAGCGGCGGAAAGTGCTGGCGGGAATCGCCATCATGCTGGGAGTCGGCGTGGCCACCGCCATGATTGCGGTGGCTACCGATATCGGCGATAAGATCAGCCGCGAGCTGCGCACCTACGGAGCCAACCTGATCGTCACCCCGCAGGACGACTCGCTGGATGTCGAAATTGGCGGTGTGAACCTGAAGCCGCCCAGCGATGGCGCTTACCTCAACGAGGCCGATCTCCAGAAAATCAAAGGGATGTTCTGGAGCAACAACATCGTCGGCTTCGCTCCCATGTTGCCGGTCAGCATAAGTCTGGGAGATGAACCGAACCTGACTTTGCTGGGAACCTATTTCGCTAAGAACGTCGTATTCGGAAAACAGGATTTCATCACCGGGGTTCGGACGACCCATCCCTGGTGGAGGGTTCAGGGTTCCTGGCCGGATGACAATTCCGCCGATCTGCTAGTGGGCGATCATTTGGCTGCCAGGCTCCACTTGAGAGCCGGCCAGAAAATTGAAATCGCCGGTCAGCCGCACGCCATTTCCGGCATTCTTTCTACAAGCGGAGCCGAGGATGATCAGATCGTCGCGCCTCTTTCGCTGGCACAGCAGATTCTCGGCCAGCCCGGTGCCGTACGGCGGATTTACGTCAGTGCCGTGACCAAGCCCGAAGACGCGTTCGCGCGCCGCGATCCGAAAAGCATGTCGCCGGAGATGTACGACCGCTGGTACTGTTCCCCTTATGCGCAATCCATTGCCTTCCAGTTGCAGGAGGCCATCCCGCATTCTCACGCCGAGCAGATTCGCCAGGTGGCGCAGAATGAAGGCACTGTGCTCTCACGGATCAAGGGACTCATGCTCCTGATTACCGTGGCAGCGCTATTAGCGTCTGCGCTGGCGGTTTCGGCTTCGATGGCGACCGCGGTTCTGGAGCGGCGCGGCGAAGTAGGTCTGATGAAGGCTCTGGGCGCAGGTAATCTAGCGGTAGCGGTCCTGTTTTTTGCGGAGGCGACACTGCTGGCTTTGATCGCCGGTACCCTGGGCTTTGCCGGAGGAGCCCTGCTGGCTCGCCAGATCGGGCATTCCATTTTCGATGCCCGGATTACGATCCAGCCGGTGCTCTTGCCCGTCATCCTCAGCATCGCAGTGATTGTCACTTTTGGTGGTAGTGCTGCGGCCATCCGGCAGGCGGTGAAGTTTGACCCTGTATTCGCGCTGCGAGGTGAGGTTTGAGCTCTTCATCCGTTGGCCATACCGCCCGCCGTCGCGCGGCAGCGCCACATACGTCGATGTTCCTGCGCATGCTGGTGCGTGCCGCGGTGCTGCGCCGGGGGCGCGCCGCGTCTGCACTGCTTGCTATGGTGGTGGCGGCCGCGGTAGCCACCGCCATGCTCAATCTGTATGTGGATGTGCAATCCAAACTGCGCCGCGAGTTCCGCAAGTACGGCGCCAATGTCGTGGTGATCGCAAAGGACGGACAGGAGTTGCCCGCGAATACTTTATCGACAGCCACTTCCGTTCTGGGCGACACCGGCATCGCGGTGCCGTTTGCCTATGCTGTGGCCCGCACTCCAGAGGGTCGTTCTGTCGTTGTTGCCGGAACTGATCTGGAACAAGTGCAGAAGCTCGATAGCTGGTGGTCGGTGACAGCGTGGCCCAAGGCAGCGCACGATGCTTTGGTGGGCAATCGCGCTGCCGGAGTGACCGGCTCGCTGGGAAAGCCCATAGACCTCAGCTTTCAGGGCCGCAGCATAAATTTAAGCCCGGTGGGGATGTTGCAGACCGGTGCCGCCGAGGACAGCCGGATTTACATATCGCTCGCCGACTTCACCGAGTGGGCTCACGTGCCTTATTCCACTGTCGAAATCTCGGCGTCCGGCTCGACCGAAGAGGTTAACGCCATGATTCAACGGCTTACGCAAGCCCTTCCCGGCGCCGAGGTCCGGCCAGTACGGCAGATCATGGAAGCCGAAGCCCAGGTGCTGGGAAAAATGCGGGCCACGCTTCTTGTAGCATCCGTGCTGATCATTTTTACCGCCGCAGTGTGTGTGCTTGCCACCTTGACCGGGTGGGTTTCCGATCGCCGGCGCGACTTTGCCCTGATGAAAGCCCTGGGCGCGTCCGGCAGGATGATTCAGGGATTCTTCGCCGCTGAAGCCGCCGCGATCGGTGCGGTGGGAGCGATCATCGGCTTCACTCTGGGAGTGGGCGTAGCGATCTGGATTGGGAGAATCAATTTCCATGCGGCCATCAGCCCGCGCTTTTCGATCTTCCCCGTGATTCTGGCGGGCGGCATAACCATTGCACTCGTGGCCGCGATTGTCCCAATCTCTCGGCTCCAGCGGCTTCAACCGGCCGGCATCCTGAGGGGGGAATGACGTGATCAAGCTGAACCATGTCAGCCGCGCCTACCCTGCCCAGGCCGAAACCAATGGCGGCGCCGGAAACATCCGTGCCCTGGATGACGTCTCTCTCCAGGTTGAGCCCGGGGAGTGGCTGGCGGTCATGGGCCCGTCCGGTTCCGGCAAATCTACACTGGTCAATCTTATCGGCTGTCTCGATCGGCCCACCACCGGCGAAATCTGGCTGGACGGAGAAAACATAGCCAAAATCTCCGCCCAGGAATTGAACCGAGCCCGCGCGGAAAAAGTCGGCTTCATCTTCCAGCAATTTCACCTGATCCCTTACCTCACTGCTCTGGAGAATGTCATGCTGGCCCAATACTTTCACAGCATGACCGACGAGCAGGAAGCGCTCGACGCGCTGGCGCATGTTGGTTTGAAAGACCGTGCCCGGCACCTTCCGGCACAGCTCTCCGGCGGAGAACAGCAACGGGTCTGCATCGCCCGCGCTTTGATCAACGATCCCAAGATTGTTCTGGCCGATGAGCCCACCGGCAATCTGGATGCGATCAATGAAGAGATCGTCCTGCGACTGCTGCGTGAGCTGCATCATCAGGGACGCACCATCGTGATGGTCACTCATGACCCGGTGGTTGCCCGCCTAGCCGATCGGAGAATCGAACTGCATCACGGCAAGATTGCCGAGCAGGAAGTTTTCGCGATGGCGGACGAAGAGCAATTCGACGAAGTCCTTGAGGAACTCTGGGCCGTGGCCGAGCATGGAGAAATTGCCGAGATCGGGCGCATGGAGGTTCACGGCGCATTGCCGGTAAGCATCGCGGTCGAAAAGATGGCCGCGCTCGGACTGGTCACCAGCCGGCCGCATCCGCCAGAGGCTCACAATCACAAGCCGTTCGTGAATCCCTGTCATGAGGCGCTCAAGCCTTCGGGCGTCTCCACGGGAGACGGCAGCATGATCGTGGAGCTCACCGCACGGGGACGGCAGCGCGCCGCCGACATCATCCGCCGTCACCGCCTCGCGGAGCGGCTCTTCACCGACAGCCTGGCTCTCGATAGTGAGTCGGAAATCGAGCAGCAGGCCTGTAAGTTCGAGCACATTCTTTCCCCGGAAGCCACCGACAAGATCTGCACCTTCCTGGGCCATCCCCGCACCTGCCCCCACGGCGCTGCAATTCCACCGGGACCCTGCTGCGAGCGCAACCTGGAAGGGCGCGACGCAGACTTCGCGACGCGTCAAGTAGAAAAGACAAAGCTTTAACCACAAAGGACGCAAAGATCGCAAAGAAGTTCTTCGCGTCCTTTGCGGATTTTCTTTGCGAACTTTGCGGTCAAGCTTTTTCGGAAGGCGGCGGCAAGGCTTATCAACTGCCCGCGAAGGCTCTCCTCACGTGAGCCTGACTCAGATACCACAACACAAATAGATCGATCCCGATCCGGACTGAACTCACCATCACGCCAAACATCCTGAAGTGAAGAAGCGCCCACATGAATCCGATCGACGCGCCTACCGCCCCCAGAGCGCACAGGACAATAGTGGCGACCCTGCCCCAATTCTTCAGGTTCCATAGGCCGAAGCCCAGCCCGGCAAACAAGGCGGCAAACGACAGAATAATGAGGCCCATCATCATTCCCGTGCCTACGATGATCCCTGCAGCGGGATCCCCAAGCCTGCTGGTGCGAGCTAGGATCGCGCCCAACACTCCCAACCCCAGGCCTGACGCGATGGCCAGGAAAGTCAGCAGCGTCGCGATAAAGAATTCAAAGAGCGCCAGGATTGTTACACCGACAGGCCGATGCATTTTTCCTCCTGACCAAGCCACACTATTTGACTTTCTTCCACAGCACGTCCTCGTTGTTCCTGCGGTCGATCATTGCATCGACTTTGCCGCCCTCGGCGCGATGGAAAAGGAAGCGGCCCTCAATTCCTTTGCGGAAGAACAAATCGGGAGATTCAGGCATAAGCAAGACTTTGTCACGACCCGTGCGCTGCGCGTACAAGTCTTCACCCTCAAGGGACACGACCTGAGTCGCGCCTGGAGCCAGTTCATATGTCCCGACGTATTCGGCGTACCTCTTCTTATCCGCTTTGCCGGGAGCCGGATCCTCGTAGTAGCGGAGCATCTGGCCGGCAACGATTTGCCATTTGCCGTCCCGGTACATCCACGTGTCCGTACCGTGGTACCGGGCCGTCATGTTCTGGCCGAAGATAGTCTCGGTCTCGTCGAGATCGTAGCTCAGGATCGCCGTGTCGCCCTGAATACGGCTCTTCGGATTCACCAGCTTGATGCCGCCAGAGTAGCCTTTCGGAAGGGGCGTGATGTCCTTCACCAAAGCCGCCTTGTCCATGCTTCTTCCTTTTTCGTCGAAGTACATGCTGTCCTCGGCAAAGTATTTTTTCCATGGAGCCTGGTCGCCGGAGACCACGCTGTCGAACATCTCCTGGGTATTGCGGACCAGCTCTTCCTGCGTGATCGGAGCCTGTTTCGCGGCACCGCACGCCGTAATGGCGGCGAGCGCTATCCAAACGGCAGAATATGTCGTGAACTTCAATCTACCCTCCAGGATTGGTTCCTTTGACCGCGGCGTTTTTCCTCGGCTTGGGCCGACGGTTGTAGCCATCCTAAATGGAGCCGCGGATTGTGTCCCCAAAACTTGCCCGCGCCCATTTATGATGAATCGCACCTTTATCCATGTCCACTCGGCGACCCTGTATCGGCGTATTCGATTCCGGCTTTGGCGGCCTGACCGTGCTCAAGGAACTGGTCGCGCTCGCGCCGGATGCTGACTACCTGTATTTCGGCGACACCGCACGGCTGCCCTACGGCTCGAAGTCGGCCGAGACGGTTGCCCGGTACGCGGTCGGGGCGGTGCATTATCTGGAAAAGCACGGCGCGCAAATGCTGGTGATCGCCTGCAACACAGCCACCGCGCTCGCTCTGGACAAGATTATGCAGGCTTCTGGCGTTCCGGTGGTGGGCGTCGTGGAACCGGGCGCAGCGCGCGCTTCAGCCGCCAGCCAGACCCGCAGAGTCGTGGTTATCGGCACCGAAGCGACCATAAGCAGCCACGCCTACTCGACCGCTCTCCAATCTCGTGGAGTCGAGGCGAAAGAGAAAGCCTGTCCTCTGCTGGTGCCGCTGGTCGAAGAAGGATGGGCGGAGCACACGGTGGCGGAGCAGGTGGCGCGCATTTATCTGGACGAGGCGTTCGCCGACGGATTCCAGTCTGCCGATGTCCTGGTGCTCGGTTGCACTCACTATCCGCTGCTGAAACCGCTGCTGCACCGGCTCGTGCCGGATCACGTGACCATCGTAGATTCCGCCGGCTCTACCGCCCAGGTGGTTGCGCAGTTGCTTCGCCAGGGTCTGCCAACGGTCTCTTCTGAAGAAGAACGCCGCGAACTACCCCGCCTCAAGTTTTTTGTGACGGACTCGGTCGAAAAATTTCGCCGATTAGGTGCAAAATTTCTGGGGAGCCCGATCGTGGATGTCGAGCACGTGGAATTGAAGGAATAAAGCAGGAGCATTAACGAGATTTAGGGTTTCGCGAAAATCTAATACAGCCGGAAGCTCACTTCCACGTTGATCTGCACCGCCACCGGCTTGCCGTCTTTCATGGCCGGCTCGAACTTCCAGGTCTTGACCGCTTCGATGGCTTTCTCGTCCAGTCCCAAGCCCAGGCTCCGCGCCACGCGAAGGTCACGCGGCCTGCCGTCCGGACCGACGACCAGCCAGAGTACGCAGGTGCCCTGGTACTTTGCCTTGCGCGCTTCTTCCGAATATTCGGGATCGGGCTGGTAGATGACCCGCGGCGCACTCACTCCGCCGCCTACGCGAAACACGCCGCCGCCAACACCGCCCCCGCGACCTTCGCCTACGCCCGGCCCGGTGCCTACACCGACGCCGCCGCCAGAGCCTGATCCAATCCCACCGCCGGAACCGGTTCCGTTTGACGGAGGCCCGGAGGGCAGATGGGACATCGGATCACCAAGATTCGGCAGGTTATTCGAAGCCAGCTTGACCTGGGGAGGAATGACAACTGTGGGCTCTGCCGTAAGCTTGGGGTTTTCGTTACGAACCACCACCATCGGAGGCGTAATCTGCTCCATCGACTGCTTGGGCAGTTTGCCCTTGGGCGCCTGGAATTTGTCGTGGTCGCCGCCGCCGCCACCGCCACCGGCCTGCGTCTTAGAGGGCTGCAGCGGAGGAATGTCGTCGGGCGAAACCAGTGCGATGGACTCGTGCGGCTTCACGATTTGCTGGACCACTCTTCGACCCATCAGCGTGAGGCCGATGATGGCCGCGATCACCACCACATGCGCTATCGTCGATCCCAGTGCGCCGTTTTTCTTGTAATTGTAAAAGCCCCAGATATCCTTGACCGGAACCGGCTTCGAAGTCAGCACCAGCGGAGGAAGCTTTTTGGGAAAGAAAAATTCGTCGAGGTTCTGGAACAGCGACTTCCACAACGGCTGCTCCAAAGTGGTCTTCGGAAGCAGTAAATTGAGTTCGGGCTCGGGTTGGACGCGGGGTTTAATATCGACGCTTGACATAGTTGACCCGAATTCAGATTTCAACTGCGCTGCCGGTTCGCTGTCTAACCTTGATCTTCTCTAAGCCTTGCTCTCTAAGCGTTGATGAGGAACACTCGCTGCCAAGTTGCTTTCCGCAATGGGAATACTTCCTGTATTCGCGAGCGGGCACTATACGGGTGCTGTGCAACGAACCTCTGGATCAACGAATCTCTAAATCGGCGATTCTCTAAAACTTAGATGCGCCTCCAAGCCAAGGTTACTGTAGAAATTGTACACTTTTCCGTAAGCTTTTCGACAGTGGTTTTGCGGCTTCCGTCCGGTCCCCCACCCTGGAGTGCGCGGACGGTCAATGGACGTTCGTTCTCCCGCTCCCTATAATGAAAAAAATCAACCATTTGGGGAGAAACCAACCGCGTGCCGCTGGACCTGAAATCCACTATCAATCTGCCCAGGACCGAGTTTCCCATGAAGGCCAACCTGCCGCAAAACGAGCCTAAGGCTCTGGCCGGATGGGAGCAGATGCGGATCTACGAGCGCATCCGGCAGGCGCGGGCGGGGGCAAAGCTTTATGTCCTCCACGACGGGCCGCCGTACACCAGTGGGCCCATCCATCTGGGCACGGCGCTCAATAAATGTCTGAAGGATTTCGTGGTCAAGTCGAAGACTATGGCCGGTTTTGACGCCCCCTATGTTCCGGGCTGGGACTGCCACGGCCTGCCCATCGAGATCAAGGTCGACCAGATGCTGGGCGGCAAAAAGCTCCAGATGCGGCCGCTCGATGTGCGCCGGGAGTGCCGTAAATTTGCCGAAAAGTATCTCGACCTGCAGCGCGAGCAGTTCAAACGCATCGGCGTCTTTGGCCGTTTCGACCGCCCTTACGCCACCATGACTCCGCAGTACGAGTCGGTGGTGCTGCAGGCTTTCTTCACTTTTTACGAGAACAATTTCGTGTACAAGGGGCTGCGCGCCGTCTACTGGTGCATGCACGATGAGACCGCGCTCGCCGAAGCGGAAGTCGAATATGAGAACGACGTCAGCCCCACGGTTTGGGTAAAGTACGCGCTGCTCGACGATCCCGCAAAAATCGACCCCACCCTCGCCGGCAAGAAAGTCTCGACCATCATCTGGACCACGACGCCCTGGACGCTGCCGGCTTCCATGGCGGTAGCCTTCCACCCGGGCGAGGATTATGTTGCCGTCGAGTCCGGTGGCGAAGTTTACATCGTCGCAGCAAGACTGGCTGCCGATGTAGCTGCGAAATGCGGCTTTTCAGACACACGCGAGCTCGCCCACTTCCCCGGCAGCAAGCTGGAGCGGCTGAACTTCCAGCATCCCTTCCTCGATCGCAGCGTCCTCGGCGTGCTGGCGGACTACGTCACCATGGACACCGGTACAGGAGTTGTCCACACCGCTCCATCGCACGGCGCGGAGGACTTCGCCACCGGCGTGAAGTATGGCCTCGACGCCACCAGCAACGTGGACGAAAAGGGTATCCTGCGCAACGGCCTTCCCGAGTACAACGGCTTGAAGGTCTGGGCTGCGAATGCTCCCATCATCGAGCTGCTCAAAAAACGCGGCGCGCTGCTGCATACCGAGAAGCTGGAGCACTCTTATCCGCACTGCTGGCGCTGCCACAACCCCATCATCTTCCGCGCCACCGAGCAATGGTTCATCTCGATGGAAGCAGCCATGCCGGGGGGAGGCACGCTCCGGAGCCGCACCCTGGAAGACATCGACAAAGTGAAGTGGGATCCGGCCTGGGGCAAAGAGCGCATGCACAACATGATCGCAACGCGCCCCGACTGGTGCATCTCGCGGCAGCGCGTGTGGGGCGTGCCCATTGCTGTTTTCCTCTGCCAAAGCTGCGGCAAGCCGCTGAACGATCCCGCCATCAATCGCAAAGTCGTCGAACTCTTTGCCCATTCCGGCGCAGACTCCTGGTATACGCCAGAGGCTGACGCGGTCCTTCCCGCGGGAACCAAGTGTCCGCAGTGCAGCGCAACCAGCTTCAAACGCGAGACGGATATTTTCGATGTCTGGCTGGAGTCGGGCGCCAGCTACCTGGCGCTGTGTGCCGACGATCCCTCCTACCCCTGGCCCTCGGATCTTTACCTGGAAGGCGGCGACCAGTACCGCGGATGGTTCCAGTCTTCGCTGCTGTGCGCCATGGGCACGCGCGGCAGCCCGCCCTATCGGGGCGTGGTGACGCCGGGTTGGACGCTGGACGAAAAGGGCCAGGCGATGTCGAAGTCTCGGGGCAACGATGTCGACCCGGTCGACATTTCCAGCCGGCTGGGCGGCGAGATCGTACGCCTCTGGGTCGCCTCTGTAGATTTTCGCGAAGACGTTGTCGGCTCCGAGCAGTTGATGCTGCGAGTAGCCGAAAGCTATCGCAAGATTCGCAACACGTTCCGCTACATCCTCGGCAACCTGCATGATTTCGATCCGCAACGCGATGCCGTACCCTTCGACAGGATGGAAGAACTCGATCAATACATGCTGCGCCAGACCTCGAATATGGCGTCCGATGTAAAAGATTCATACAGCGAGTTCGCCTTCCACAGGATTTATCACCGCATCAATCATTTTTGCGTGGTGGATTTGAGTGCGTTCTATTTCGACGTCCTCAAAGACTGCCTTTACATTTCCGCCCCCAACGCGCCCGGACGCCGCGCGGCCCAGACAGCCATCTGGCGGATTGGCGAACAACTCGTCCGTCTGCTGGCGCCCATCACGAGCTTTACCTGCGAAGAAGTCTGGCGCCACCTACCGAAAATGCTCGGGCGGGAAGAAAGTGTTCACCTGTCTCTCTTTTCGACCGGCGATGTCGGCCTTGCAGGCGAGACCGGAAGTGGGCCGAAGCAGGAAGGTCCCAAGGAAGTCGATCTGGAATGGACCAGCTTGCGCGCGGTGCGTGACGAAGTGCTCAAAGCGCTCGAAGAGGCGCGCAACAGCAAACAGATCGGGGGCAGCCTCGAAGCGCAAGTCACCGTGACCGCGGCCGAACCGGTCTTCTCCCTCCTGGCGCGCCACCGTGACCGGCTCCGCTATCTGTTCATCGTTTCGGCGGTCACTCTTGAAAAAGGGGCTGCGGGAAACGGAACCGGCGGGATTAGCGTCCAAGTTCGAAAGGCAGACGGCAGGAAGTGCGAGCGCTGCTGGAACTATTCAGTCCATGTAGGCGAGGATACGGCGTATCCCACAGTGTGCGAACGCTGCAGTGCTGTGCTGAAAGAAATCGGCGGGTGAGCCTGCGTTAACGGAAGTGACGATTCCGTGTTACACGCAGCAAACCAGCGCCTTGGGTTCAAAGGTTCTAGACATATCCGAATGACCATTCATGCGGCGCGCAAAGTTCATTTTCTGATTGCCCTGCTGGTGTTGCTCCTTGACCGGGCAACCAAGCTGGCTGTCGCCCGGGATATTTCCCTGCACGACACCATTCAGGTGATCCCCGGATTTTTTCGCCTTACCCACGTGGAAAATCGCGGCGCCGCCTTTGGTCTGTTCGCGGATTCGCCCTCGGAATGGAAGATCACCGTCCTGGTGTTGTTCTCGATTGTGGCGCTGGCTATCGTTTCCGTTCTCCTCTGGCGCAACAGTCATGCCCTGCGAAGTACGGGAATTGGCCTGGCACTGATTCTCGGCGGCGCGGTGGGTAATCTATGGGACCGCCTGATTAGCGGACGGGTTGTCGACTTTCTGCTGTTCTACGTCGGCCCGCACCAGTGGCCGGCCTTCAACGTAGCCGACAGCGCAATCGTTGTGGGCGCGGGGCTGCTGGTCATCGAAATCCTTTTTGCCAAGTCCCCCGCAACGGAAAAAACTTAACCGCAAAGAACGCAAAGGACGCTAAGAGGTTCTCAGTGTCCTTGTGGCATTTCTTTCCGTCCTCTGCGGTTAAAAGCTTTTTCTTAAGCTAAGCCGACTTCTTCTGCGCCATTTCCGCGTAAAAGGCTTCGGCACGCTTGCCCATTTCTTCCTCGCTTACGTCCTCGGTGTGCGTGCTCACACCCCAGGAATGGCCGAAGGGATCCGTGAAGTTCCCGTGCCGGTCTCCCCAGAACATATCGGTTACCGGCCCGGAAGATTTGCCGCCGGCAGCGATAGCCCGCTGGAACACATCGTCAACATCGGGAACATACAAATAAACTCCCCCACTATGCCCGCCCAGCGTTTGCGGGGACTTGCCGCCCATGTTAGGGAATTCATCCGAGAGGAAGATGATGGAATCGCCGATCTTCAATTCGGAATGCATGATTTTGCCATCGGGACTAGGCATCCGCATGCGTTCCTCGGCGTCGAATACTTTCTTGTAAAATTCGATCGCTTGCGCAGCGTCTCGAACGATCAGGTGCGGGGTTGCGGTGTGGAAACCTTCAGGGACTGGTTTTACGGAAGCAGTCATGATTTCTCCTAAATGTGCGGCCGGATGGCCGGCCGGAGTATTTCTCTGCGAGCGGAATCGTATTCTACTGCCGCAGGGCGGCGCAGATTGTGAATTCTTGTAAAAAAGCAAGGAGGTGGGGTGATCAACGACCGGGTGAGATTCGACGAACCAGTTTCTAGTTCCCGGTTCCCAGTTTGCAGCCGGTTTCAGAAACTAGAAACCAGAAACTAGCCTTACGGCGCGCCGTAGAGCTGCCGGTACACATTGGCATTCCGCAGAATGGCCTGCACGTACTCCCGGGTCTCGGTGAACGGAATGGATTCTACAAACTCCTGAGGATCGCGGTATTTACCCTGGCCCTGCCAATCGTCCACCCGGTTGGAGCCCGCATTGTAGGCTGCCAGCGCGTATTCGAAGGCGCCAAACTTGTCCACCATCTCGCGGAAGTAGCGGGTACCAAGCTGCAGGTTGACTTCCGGGGTAAACAGTTGGGAGGAGGAAAAATGCCTCAGCTTTTCCTCCCGGGCGACTGCGCTGCCCACCTTGGGCAGCAATTGCATCAGTCCGACCGCGTTGGCTCGGGAAACTGCAGCGGGATTGAACTCCGATTCCTGCCGGATCAGGGAAGCGACCAGATACGGATCGAGCGCGTTCTGGGAGGAGAATTTCTTCAGGTCAGTCCAGTAGGGTTTGGGAAACAGTGCCTCCCAGTAGGTGCGCGGCAGGGCGGGCAGATCCACTGCAAAATAGTTTGGCACCGCGCGTTTGAAGACCTGGATCGCGCCGTCGTACCGTCCCGCATCCTGATACAGCCTCGCAGTCTCAGCCGTGACCCAGTTCCCGCTATCCTCGGTGCCCGCGGCCTGCACTTCGCGCACGGCAAAGTCCACAAGCGCGCCGTTCTCCAGCAACTGCGCTTTCTGATAGCGCAGGTTGTCGGTTGGAGGGTCGCTGGCGGTGACGTGGGCTCCCTCGCTGATGGCGGGAACACGGTCCAGCAAAGCGTAGTGCGGCGGATCGTCCTCCGACTTGATCTCTCGCAACCGCCGGCGGGCCAGTTCGCCATAGTAAAAGTTGCGGAAACGGTCCGAGAGTGTCTGGTAGTAGGCACGCGCCATGGCGGAATCGTTGTCTTCCTCCGCCAAACGCCCGCGCCAGTACAGCGCCGCGGGCACTTCCGCCGAGGATGAGTACAACCCGATCTGCTGCTCAAAGCCGGTCTTGGCCTCGTCCTTCCGTCCCTGGCGGAGGCTTAGCCACGCTACCTTCCAGTGCGCGTAGGAAGCGCGCCCCGCGTTGGGAAACCGCTGCTGCAATTCGCGGTAGGCGTCAATCGCCTTGTCATAGTCGGGTTTGAGCAGATAGAAGTTGCCCTCCGCAAGCAGGGCCTGCTGCAGCCAGACGCTGGTGGGCGCCGCCTGGCGCAGCTCCGCCAGGTTGCGCAGGAAGCCTTCGTCATCGTCGGAAGCGCGGGCCACTTCTCCCAGATTGAAAAGGCGCTGGGCGTTGATCTCCGGGGTGGGGCTGGTCAGCGCCTCCAGCACTTTTTTGGCTTCCTTATTTTGGCCCGACCGCCGCAAAGCCACGGCCAGCGCCAGCTCGAGGTCAGGACGATCATTCGGACTAACCACGTTGAGAAGGGTGCGATACTCATCGGCCGCGTCACTGAATCGCTTGCCTTTGGCCAACAGGTCGGCCCGCGTCCTTCGGCCGTTCACTCCCAGAACAGGGACCTGCGCGGTTCCAGCCAGCGTCTTGAGCTCGGCATCGGCCTGGCCGGCTTCCGCACTCAGTGGCATGGTGACGTATATATTGCGCAGGATCTCTGCCGCTTTTGCCGGCTGCCCGGCCGCCGCGTAAGCCCGTCCCAACGTCAGCTCCATATCCGATCGCGGTGGCTGCCGGTCATTTTCCAGAAGGGTGATCGCATCCTGCGGCCGGCCTTCCGCCAGCAGGGCGCTCGCATACAGAGCATGGGCATCGCGCCGCAACAGCGACTCGGGATAGGTCTTATCGAACTCTCCCAGGGTCGAGACCGCTTCGGCGGTCCGCCCAGCCTGAAAGTAGGCCGTGCCCAGGTAATAGCTGACGTAGTCGCCCAGATCCCCCGCCTGCGGCTTGGCCCGATTGAGCGGATCGATCGCCTTGGCGTAGTCGTGATCGAGTACGTGCGCGTACCCCACAACCAGCCAGGCCAGCGCGCCGGCGTCCTCGCTGGCGTGACGCCTGGCGTAGGCTTCCACTCCAGCGTAGGCAGGAGGCGTCCGGTCCTGCAGCAATTGTCGCGCCATGGGTTTCAGACTCGCGGAGGCAACAAAGGCCTCGTGCATCCGCCGCGATCGAGGCGACGAAGCTCGCCGCCTTTTTGCACCAGCCTTGCCGCCCGGCTTTCGGGTCGATTGGACTTTCTTGCTGGAAGACTGCGCTGCGGCGGGAGGAACGAAGGGGACAACATCGGGACACAAAACTGCCGCGGTCACAAAAATCAGTGTCAGGATCGATTGCGAACGATGAAGGACCACTCTAATCAATTTCGCCGAAAATTGGCGCCCATGATCGACCGGTCATCCTCAGCCAGGCTACGCACGACTTCCTGGGTAAAGTAATCGGCGCCGCCTGCCACGGTGTTCCCGTAGCGTTTCTGGTAGGTAGCGCGGCTCTTTTCGATATCTTCCTTGAGCCGGTCGTATAAATCCTTGTTTCTTCGCCCCTCGGCAACCTTCACCTGATTGTACAGCTTGATCTCATCCACCAGCAGACGGGCGAAGCGCTGCGCCTTGCGATGAACGTCGGCGTCCTCGGGCGACAAACTGGCAAACGCGTCGGTCGCGGGAGCAGGAGCTGCTGCCGCTGCTGCTGCTGTCACAATCGGTTCTGCCTGAGCTACCGCTACCGGTTGCTCGGCCACCACGGGTACAGGCGGAACGGGCACGGCATCGGCAACAACATGTTTAGGAGCATGAGAAGCGAAAGGATCGGAGGGGACTGAAGTTGTATGCACCGGGGGCGTGCTTTCAGTTTTCTCGGCAGCGGCCTCGGCGTTTTCTTCTTTTTGCGCCTGTTTCCGTAACGAGGCGACTTCCAGCCAGGCGCTGGTCGCCAGCACCAGCAACTCCAGGGCAGAGGTTTCCATCTTCCCGCTGGCCTCAACCCCGGTGTCGGCATAGACCAACGCCGCTACTTTTTCTTTCAGCAACAGCGGCAACACCAGGACTTTGTCGTCGGCGGGGGCCCCGAATCGCGAAACAAATTCTGCATCAATCTCACTGGCTGCCCCGCTAAACGGCATTCGCGACCGCAGAGCCTGCTCCGGCACTCCCAGGGTTACGTTGAGAGCAAAATCCTTGATGGTATCGTCGCCGTCCTTGGTAAAGCCTCGCCCCTGCCACCCGGTCGCAGCGCCTGCCTTGATCACAAACAATGCCACGCGGCCGCTATAGCGCACCGTATTGTCCAGCAGTGCTCTCAGAATCTCGCGTTGGGTGGCGCCCGCCTGGATGGCTGCAACCGCTTTCAGCAGATTGGCCGCACCGCTCTCCCCGGAAACCCCCGCAGTCGCAGCCGGCGACGACTCTGGGATCTGATCCACAATCCGGCGCACCAACTCTTCCCGCAGCTGCGGGAGATGGCCCTCCAGCACCTGGGTGACCGCCTGCTGGACGATTTGTTCGACTCCGCTTCTTTCTGCCATGTCAGGTCAGCGCTTTGCCCGCTGGATCCGGCTTTGTTGCCCTTCACCCCGGTTAAACCTTGATTATAGGGTTACTTGACCGGTGTTTTCCGGTCACGTAAGGACGTGTTCTAGTGCGGAATCGCAGCACCTTGGAATTTATCGCAAACTGGCCGGTTATAGATACGTCAAAACAATTAAGCGGGAAGGCGGGTTACCAAGTAAAATAACATTTCTCGCGCGCGTCCCGGGCCATGAAAATTGTTGCATCGGAAGAAGAATGACAGCCATCCAACAAAAAGTAACCGAACCGGTCAGCGATGAGCTGGCGCTGGTTCAGGCCGCCAAGGGCGGCGATGTCTCGTCTTTCGAGGAATTGGTCCGGCGTTACGACCGGAATGTCTTTCGCATCGCGCAGCACATCACGCAGAACCGCGAAGACGCGGAAGATGTGGTGCAGGACGCGTTCCTCAAGGCGTACACGAACCTGAATCAGTTTCAGGGTCAGTCCAAGTTCTATACCTGGCTGGTGCGTATTGCGGTGAACGAAGCGCTGATGAAGTTGCGGCGCCGTCGGCCCGAGCGCATGGTATCCCTGGACGAAGAGGTCAAGACTGAAGAAGATTCGGTTCCCCGCGAAGTCGCGGATTGGAGTCCGAACCCGGAGCAGCAGTACAACCAGGCGGAGCTCAAGGAAATCCTGAGCAAGACAATTCAGGGACTTCCCCCCAGTTTCCGTACGGTTTTTGTCCTGCGCGATGTTGAAGGGCTTTCGACCGAGGAGACAGCTGAGGCTTTGGAACTTAGCATTCCGGCAGTGAAGTCACGGTTACTTCGGGCACGCTTGCAGTTACGAGAGCGCCTGAGCCGTTACTTTCAGAAGCGTGAGAGCGGAGATGGCAAACAGTGAAGTGTGCTGAGTTTTTGCAGGAACTGACAAACTACCTGGACGGCGTCCTCGACGATCGTACCAAGGCCGAACTGGAAGACCATCTCGCCTGGTGCCACAACTGCTATGTGGTCTGCGACACCACCAAGAAGACCATAGAGATTTACCGTGACTCAGAGCTCTACGAGTTGCCGGATGACTTGCGCAATCGTTTGCGCTCCGCCATCGTGGCCAAGTGCGAGGCGCACAAGAAAACCGGCCCCCGGCAAGCCTGATCCATCGGGTTTCCCCGAAGAGTTCCCGCATGGTTTCCCATTTCAGTTTCCTGAGCTAACTCTCTTACGTACTAATAATTTGCGGCATTTTTAAATCCGCTACCTGCCTCGGCCTCGTATCCTCCAAGAACCTTTTTGATCAAATCTGAATCTAAGTGTTTAGTATGTCGGTAGGCTCGCGTTAGAGGGCGGTAGGGAGGGCAAGATGATTGAGGCATTCATCGACACCATTTTCGGTTGCAGGCATTCTAACTACAGTTTTCCAATCACCATTCGGCCGCGTTCGCGCCGCAATTCCGCGGCATCACTTACTGGAACCTATGTCGCATGTCTGGATTGCGGCAAGGAATTTCCCTATGACTGGCAGGAGATGAAGGTCGTCACTTCTTCCGCCGAAGAGTGGAACCGGGTGCATTCCTTCGCTCCGAAAGAGGCCGCGTAAGACCCTCGGCTGTGTGGCGCGGGCGCCCTCGCCCGCGTGGTTTTGCAATTAGATTGGTCTTTCGACAATTCCAAGCTTTCACGGGCGAGGGCGCCCGCGCCACACAAACAAAAACCGGCGGCCTATTCAGGCCGCCGGTTTTTCTGTCTCAGACGATCGAGCTCTCAGTTGCTGCTGTCATCCCGCCGCTTCAGCGTCGGGCGATCATCGTCATTTCCCTTGCTATCGCTGCCATTCTTGTCGGTTGTGGAGGTCCGCCGCAGGCTGGGCTTCTTGCCGTCATCTTTCTTGTCCAGAATCTTGTGACGGTTCTCAATCGTCGCCAGCCGCGACTTCACATCGTCGAACTCCGAGGTTGACACCACATACTGCATGCGCGCCGGCAGGATCTGCGCAATTTCCTCCTGCGACTTCGCGATCCGGTCCGGCGTCTGAGGATGCGTCGAGAACGCCTTGGCCAGCGTCCCTGGCTTCTTCTTCTCCTGGGCCTGGACCTTTTCGAAGAAGCTGATGAAGGCCTGCGGATCGTATCCCGACTTGTACATGTACTGCATTCCCAGGTAATCGGCCTCGGCCTCGAAACCGCGCGAGAAGTGCAGGAACGTCATGGGCAAAGCCAGACCCGCCGCCTCGTAGCCGGCATAGCCGATTGCGCCGCCAACGAAGATCAGCGGGATCGAAGCCATGTTCATCAGGTTGCCGCGCGTGTTTTCACGCGCCGCGTGGCAGGCCGCCACGTGCGCAATTTCGTGCGCCATTACTCCGGCCAACTCCGCTTCCTCGTCTGCCGCCAGGATCAATCCGGAATTGACATAGAAGAAACCACCCGGCAAAGCGAACGCATTGATGTCGTCAGAGTCGATTACTTTGATTGTAAAGGGCACCTGTGCGTCGGAATTGCGCACCAGGTTCTGCCCCACCCGGTTGACGTATTCAGTCACCACCGGGTCCTGAACCAGCTTCACCGTGGATTCGACCTGTTGGGCATACTGCTTGCCCATGGCGATCTGTTTCTCGACACCGTACCAGTTACCCAGTCCGGTCTTGCAGCCTACGTTGCGATTGCCTACTGCTTCAACATCCGTCTTGCCGCCGTCGTGTTTGACCTTGTCCGGATCAGCGGGCTCGACTTTCGGTACCGAAGGCACGGAAGCGGTGGTTTGCGCAGCATTGTCGGAGGCGTCCTGATCCTTGGGGGCGGAGCTGCCCTGATCCTGTGAGAAACTCCACGGCGCCGCGAAACTGAACGTGAACAGCGCAACCGCTAATGCGAAGAGCCGTAACTTCATGATGGACTCCCTTATTCCGTCGCCCCAAGAGGACTCTGTCTGGATTATACGCCCGCCTGGAAACGGCAATACCGCAGATTTCCCTATGGGGTTGGACGCCAAATCGGGGCCCGGGGTTATCTGGCTATGTTTTGCAGCACGTAGCGACGGGCGTCCCCGCCCGTCTAAGGCTGGGCTCGGCGTGGACGGGCGGGGACGCCCGTCGCTACATACTCGTTCTTCCCCTTCACCGGCTCGATGCCGAAGTCTTTT
>Ga0075021_10000135_pt1 | contig 38969 bp, 36 predicted proteins | sample ColStrG_CSR_2012_FD_72749 | JGI IMG/M metagenome (GOLD analysis project Ga0075021, IMG submission 72749) | Freshwater sediment microbial communities in response to fracking from Pennsylvania, USA - Cold Stream Run_MetaG_CSR_2012 | ecosystem: Environmental > Aquatic > Freshwater > Creek >...
GGGCTCGCCATCGCGTTCGACCTGCGCCTCCTGACCCAGATCCTGCAGGGCGGCGCGGTCGTCGGCCTGTTCGCGCTCGTCGTGATCTTCCAGCCAGAGCTGCGCCGGGCGCTCGAGCGCATCGGCCGCGTCGGATCCCTCGGTTGGCTGCTGTCGCCGGCCGAATCGCGCGCCGTCGAGCATGTGTCGGCCGAGGTCGCGCGCGCGGCGGCCGGGCTGTCCGCAGACGGCCAGGGCGCCCTCATCGTGCTGGAGCGCGAGACGGGGCTCGAAGAGGTGGCCGAGACCGGCGTGATGATCCACGGCGATGTCTCGTCGGACTTGCTGCGCACGATCTTCACACCGAAGTCGCCACTTCACGACGGGGCGGTGATTATCCGCGACGGGCGCATCGTGGCGGCCGGGGCGCTCCTGCCGCTGGCCGAGACGTCCATCCACACCGAACGTTTCGGGACGCGCCATCGGGCCGCCCTCGGCATCACCGAGCAGACCGACGCCGTCGTCGTGGTGGTCTCGGAGGAGAATGGTCAGATCAGCCTGGTCGAGCGCGCTCGGATCGTCCGAAACCTCACCGAGGCAGGTCTTGCGCGCGCGATCCAGGGCCTGCTCGATCCGGCCGGTGGTCGGCGCGGGGCGTTCGGCTGGCGCTCGGCGAATCAGCGCCGCGGCTTCGAAGGCCGGCCGCCCCGGCTGCGTGAGCTCGGCCGCCTCGTCGGGCGTCCAGCGGGAGCCGGCGATTCGCAGGCGACGGCCGTCGCACCGACGCCGGCGGCCGGCGGTGCCGGCACGTTGCCTGGGGCATCGGCCGCCCCACCCGTTCCGGCGGTTCCCCCGACGCAGGCCGCGCCGTCTGCCCCAGCGGCGCCGGCGCAAACCCATGATGAGGACGAGGTCGTGTCGTCGGTGGCCGCTCGGGCGCCGCGGTGAGGCGGATCCTCGGGACCATCGTCCATAACTGGCCTCTCAAACTAGCAGCGGTCGGCCTCGCGACGCTCATGTACGGCGGACTGGCGCTGTCGCAGAACACGCAGACGTTCCAGGGTGTGGTGCCAGTCCGGTATGTCAACGAGCCACGCGACACGGTCGTCCTGCCGTCCACCCCTCAGCCGGTGACCCAGGTCCGCTATTTCGCGCCGACCGGGGTCCAGGTCGCGACCAGCTCGTTCCTGGCCACGATCGACCTGTCCGGCCAGGAAGGCAAGGTCGGCGTGATCAGCGTCAAGATCGATGTGACGACGCCCGATTCGAGGATCCGCGTCCTCGGCTACGATCCAGCCTTCGCCACCGTCGACCTCGATTCGCTCAAGTCTCGCGCGGTCCCGGTCAAGGTGGTGCACGGCACGGTCCCGGATGGGTTGACCCTCGGCACGACGACGGTGGACCCGGCAACCGTCCTGGTCACGGGAGCGGCCTCGCTCGTCGCGCAGGTCGACGCGGTTCGGGCCGATGTCACCATCCAGTCCACCGGCATCGATGTCGACGAGGACGCCCAGCTCGTGCCGATCGACAAGCTCGGCAACGCCCTGAGCCCGCTCGACCTGACGCCACCCACCGCACGCGTCGTGATCCCGGTCTTCTCCGATCAGCAGAGCCGAACCCTGCCGGTGAACCCCATCATCACCGGCAACCCGGCTGCCGGGTTCGAGATCGCATCGGTCACCGTCGATCCGCTCGTCGCGCTGGTCGCAGGCGACGCCGACCAGCTGGCCCAATTGACCGCGGTGGACACCGATCCGATCCCGATGACAGGCGTGTCGGCGGACGAGGTGGTCGAGGTCAAGCTCGCGCTTCCGACAGGTGTCGTCGCGGTCAAAGGCACACCGATCAAGGTGAGCATCAAGATCCGGCCCGTGACCGCCACCCGTACGTATACCGCCGGGCTCAACCTGGTCGGTAACAGCGCCGATCTCGCATACGCGCTCTCGGTCGATCGCGTCCTGCTGACCATCGGCGGGTCCACGGCCGACCTCGATCGGCTGTCCGGCGCGACCCTCGTCGCGACGCTCGATGTCGCCGGACTCAAGGCCGGTGTCCACGACGTGACAGTGACCGCCACCCTGCCGCCCGGGACGACCCTGGTCACGTCCGACCCCGCGACGGTGAAGGTGACCATCACCGAGCTCGCGTCGCCGTCTCCGTCGGCTGGAGGCTGACCGGGTGTCGCGCCTATTCGGCACCGATGGGATCCGTGGGGTCGCCAACGCCGACCTCAAGCCGACGCTGGCATACGCGCTCGGGCGGGCGGTCGCCCATCGCCTTGCCGGCCGAGGAGGCTCGATCGTCGTCGGGCAGGACACCCGGCGATCGGGTGACATGTTCGTGGCCGCCATCGTCGCGGGAACGACCAGCCTCGGCGTCGACGTCCACGTCGTCGGCGTCGTGCCGACGCCGGCCCTCGCGTTCATCACCGGCGAGGGCCCGTTCGCCGCAGGGATCATGGTCTCCGCCTCGCACAACCCGGCCATCGACAACGGGCTCAAGGTCCTCGACGGCGATGGGCTCAAGCTCGACGACTCGATCGAGGACGAGCTCGAAGCACTCATCTGGCGCACCGAGGAGTTGCCGGGCGTCTCGAACGACGACCTCGGCCGGATGATCGACGCGACCGCCCGGCTCGACGGATATCGCGCCCACCGCATGGGCCTCGCTCGGTCGGTCGATGCGCGCGGGCTCCACCTGGTCCTCGATGCCGCCAACGGGTCGGGTTCCGTGGTCGGACCGGAGATCCTGGCAGCGACCGGCGCGCGGCTCGACGTCATCCACGCCGCGCCGGACGGCACCAACATCAACGTCCGGTCCGGCGCCACGGCTCCGGCAGCTCTGGCCGAGGCGGTGGTCGCCGCCGGCGCCGACGCCGGTTTCGCGCTCGACGGTGACGCGGACCGGCTGATCGCGGTCGATTCGCGCGGGCAGGTCGTCGATGGCGACCAGGTCCTCGGCATCCTTGCCCTCGAGCGCCTGGTCCGCGGTGCGTTGCCCGGTGGCGGCCTCGTCGTGTCGGTGCTCTCGAACGGCGGACTCCAGGCGGTCGTCGAGGCGGCGGGCGGCCACGTCGTGCGGACTCCCGTCGGCGACAAGTACATCCTCGAGGGGATGCAGGTATCGCGGGCGGTCCTGGGCGGCGAGAAGAGCGGCCACGTCATCCTGCTCGAGCACACGACGTCTGGTGACGGCATCGTCACCGCGCTGGAAGTCCTGCGGGTCATGGTCGGCCAGGGGCGCGGCCTGGCCGAGCTCGCCGAGGCGATCCCGCTGCTCCCGCAGCAACAGCGAGCGGTGAAGGCGCGTCACAAGGACCAGTGGGAAGGCGATCCGGTCCTCCAGCGTGCCATCGCCGACGCGGCACGCCGCCTGGGACACACGGGACGGGTCCTCGTCCGGCCATCAGGGACGGAGCCGGCACTGCGGGTCATGGTCGAGGGGCCGGATGAAGCCCTCGTCACCGAGCTGGCCGACGCGCTCGCGACACTCGTCGGGGAGCGACTAGACTAGCTCCGGTGCCCACCTGACGGAGTCACCCGAGCGGAGGACGTGACGACATGTGCGGCATCGTCGGATACACCGGTCCGCGAGAGGCGGGCCCCATCCTGATCGAGGGTCTCAAGCGGCTCGAGTACCGCGGCTACGATTCGGCGGGGATCGCGCTCGTTGACGATGCCGGCGACCTTTTCGTCGAGAAGCGGGCCGGCAAGCTGGTCAACCTCCAGGCCGCGATCGCGGATCGCACGCCCCATGCGGCAATCGGCCTCGCCCACACCCGCTGGGCGACCCACGGGCGCCCGAACGACCTGAACGCCCACCCGCATCGCGACTGCACAGGCGAGATCACGGTCATCCATAACGGGATCATCGAGAACTTCCGCGAGCTGCGCGATGGGCTCGAGGCACGCGGACACACCCTCACCTCGGAGACGGACACAGAAGCGATCGCGCACCTGGTCGAAGAGGCATACCACGGTGACCTGGCTGACGCGGTGCGCCATGCCCTCCGCCTGCTGGAGGGCGCCTATGCGCTCGCGGTCATGCACATCGGCGAGGGCGACAGGCTCGTCGGCGCGCGCAAGGACGTCCCGCTGATCGTCGGCCTCGGACAAGGCGAGAGCTTCCTGGCGTCGGACGTCGCGGCGATCCTCGCCCACACCGACAAGATCGTCTTCCTCGAGGACGGTGACGTCGCCGACCTGCGCCCATGGGGCGTGACCATCACGGACGTCAACGGCCACCCCCGCGAGCGCGCTGTGACCACCATCGACTGGTCGCCGGAGGCCGCCGAGAAGGGCGGCTACGAACATTTCATGCTCAAGGAGATCCACGAGCAGCCCGAATCGCTGAGCCAGTGCATCGCCGGGCGGATCGACCGTCACGACCGCATCGTCGTGGACGAGCTCGCCGGACTCGAGGGGCGGCTCGCCGGGATCAGCCGCATCGAATTGATCGCTTGCGGGAGCGCGTTCTATGCCTCACTTGTCGGCGCCGCGGCGTTGCAGGACTGGACCGGACTGCCGGTCCGCGCGAACATCGGCTCGGAATTCCGCTACAGCCCGCCGCCCCTCGACACTGGGACGCTCGTCATCGCCGTCACCCAGTCGGGCGAGACGGCCGATACGATCGCCCCGACCCGCCTTGCCCGCGAGCGCGGCTGTCCGATCATCGCGGTCACCAACACGGTCGGGTCGGCCATCACCCGCGAAGCGGACGCAGTCCTGTTCCTGCACGCCGGACCGGAGATCGCGGTCGCGGCGTCGAAGACGTTCGTCACCCAGGTCACGACCCTGGTCATCCTCGCCGCCGCCATCGCCAAGGCCCGTGGCGTCCTCCCCGAGGCAGCGGAACTGGAACTCGGCCACGCCCTGCGGGCGCTGCCGGCGGCCGCGGCCCGGGCGTTGGCGGCGGCTGCCGTGACGACCCCGGACCTCGCGCGCCGGTACGTCAACTCACGCGGCTTCATGTTCGTCGGGCGCGGCGCGACGTATCCGGTCGCGCTCGAGGGAGCCCTCAAGCTCAAGGAAGTCAGCTACGTCCACGCCGAGGGCTACGCCGCGGGCGAGCTCAAGCACGGCCCCATCTCCCTGCTCGACACCGAATGTCCGCTGGTCGCGGTCGCGACTCGCTCGGCGGTCTACGACAAGCTCATCAGCAACGTCATGGAGGGTCGCGCCCGCGATGCCCGGGTGATCGCCGTGGCGACCGAGGGAGACGAGGCCATCGAACACTACGCCGACGACATCTGCCGGGTGCCGGACACGCACGAGACGTTGAGTCCGGTCCTGGCGATCATGCCCCTTCAGCTGTTCGCGTACCACGTGGCGGTCGCCCGGGGCACGGACGTCGACCAGCCGCGCAACCTCGCCAAGTCCGTGACGGTCGAGTAGCGTCGCGATGGTCGCCGACCTCGTCCCGCCTGGAACGACCGAACTCGGGATCGACATCATCAAGGTCGATCGCATCCGGGCGTCGCTCGAGAAGTTCGGGGACCGCTTCACCAGGCGAGTACTGACCGAGGCCGAGCAGCGCTACGTGCGCGGCCGGCCGGAGACGATGGCCGGCCGATGGGCAGCCAAAGAAGCGGTCTCCAAGGTGCTCGGCCTTGGTGTCCGGGGAATCGGCTGGCGCGACATCGAGATCGAGCGGATGCCCACCGGCCAGCCTGCCGTTCGCCTCCATGGCCGGGCAGCGGACCGTGCCGAGCAGCTCGGGATGGAACGGATCGCCGTGTCGATCACTCACGAATCGGACTACGCCGTGGCTGTCGCCTTCGGGGTACGAACGGCAGGCGGCCGATATGTCTTCCCGCTCGACATCGAACAGCGTCTCGACGAGCGGGAGCGTCGGATCCTCGCCCGGATCGAGTGGCTCCGGTCGGTGGCTGTGGCCGGCGGCGCAGAGGCGCTCGCGTCGGACGCCCCGGCGCCGGCGTCGGACGGCGAGGAGATGTCCCGTGCCTGAGCGCGGACCCGTCGGGTTCGGGCGCCGGGATGCCGGGGGACCCGGCCCGGAGACGGCGGCGTCCGCCCCGTTCCCGGCCGGGGCGACCAAGCTCGACGACGACATCGCGGCCGGGCTGATCCCGGAGCGCAAGGTCCGCGGCCACAAGGGCTCTTTCGGCAAGCTGCTCGTCATCGCGGGCTCGCTCGACTACGCCGGCGCCGCCCTGCTGGTCTGCCGCGCGGCCGGACGGACCGGCGTCGGCCTCGTGACCCTGGCGGTTCCGGAGTCGCTCCAACCGCTGTTCGCGGCCAAGGTCATCGAGGCGACGACCATGGCGCTGCCCGAAGACGATGTCGAGGAGGTCGACCCGGAACCTGCGCTCGCCCGCATCCTGGACCATGAGCACGACGCGATCGTGGTCGGTCCCGGCCTCCGCCCGGGTCTGGCCACGACCGATCTGGTTCGCTCCCTGCTGACGGTCTCGGGCGAGGCCGATGTGGTCCCGATCGTCCTCGACGCGGAGGCGCTGCGCTCGATGGCGACCATCGATGGCTGGTGGGAGGGTGACCGACGGCCGGCCGTCCTCACGCCGCACGCCGGGGAGTTCGCCCGCCTGCGGGCGGGGAGCGGCGAGGGTCAGGTCGATGACGGCGATGTGAATGACGATGATGAAGCACGGCTCGCTGCCGCGCTCGACGCCGCCGCGACGTGGCGGTCGGTGGTCGTCCTGAAGGGCGCCCGGACGATCATCGCGGCGCCGGATGGCGCGGCCGCCATCGCGCCGTTCGAGAACCCGGCCCTTGCGACCGGTGGCACAGGCGACGTCCTCTCCGGAGCCATCGGCTCGCTCCTGGCGCAGGGTCTCGATCCGTTCGCGGCGGCTCGTCTCGGGGTCTACCTCCACGGGCTCTCCGGCGATGCCGGTCGGGAGCGATTCGGCGACGCCGGACTCCTGGCGTCGGACGTGCCCGACGGGATCGCCCTGGCTCGCAAGCGCCTCGCCGCGATGGCCGAGCGCCGCAGCGCCAACAAACGGCTCGGGTTCGGGGCGGTCATGCCGGGCGACGTCCGCTGACGACCGCCGGCGCCCGATGACCGACGTCCTCCGCCGGCGACCGATCGAGCGGCGACTGGCCGATGCCGGCCTGCCGCCGCTGCCGCGGACCGTCTGGCTCGAGATCGACCTCGAGGCGCTGGCCGACAACCTCGCCGTCCTGCGCGATGTCGCGGGGCCCGGGATCGCCGTCCGTCCGGTCGTCAAGGCCGATGCCTACGGCCATGGCGCGATCCCGGTCGCCCTGGCGCTCGAGGGCGGTGGGGTTCACGGGTTCTGCGTGGCGGCCGTCGACGAGGCGCTCGAGCTGCGCGGTGCCGGCGTCCGCGGGCCGATCCTGGTGCTGTACCCGGTCCCGAGCGCCTGGGTCGCCGAGGCGGCGCGACTGGGGATCGCCGTCGCGGGCGGGGATCGACGAGCGCTGGCGGAGACCGTGCGGGCGGCGGCCTCGATGCCATCGGGCCGGACCCTCGGTGTCCACCTCGAGGTGGAGACGGGCCTGGGTCGCGGAGGCCTGGCCGGCAAGGATCTCGTCGCGGCGGCCCGGCTCGTAGCCGCATCGCCCGGCATCGCGCTGGCCGGGCTGTGGACCCATTTCCAGGCGGTCGAGGACGCAGCGGGCACGACGGCTCAGATCAGCCGGTTCGACGCCGCTGCGGCGTCCATCGTCGCCGCCGGGATCGACCTGCCGGCCCGCCATGTCGCAGCGAGCGCGGCGCTGATGACCGGGGATGTCATCGCCTACGACGGTGTCCGCCCGGGGCTCGCGGTCTACGGCATCGTTCCCGACGAGCTTGCGGGCGTCCCGGACGAGGCCGGCGTGGCCGCGCGGCTGCGTCCGGTCATGTCGCTGGTCGCTCGTCCGGTCCGCGTGGCGGACATGCCCGCCGGCGCCGGGATCAGCTACGGCCCGACATTCCGGACGACTCGCCCGAGCCGGATCGCGACACTGCCCCTCGGCTACGGAGACGGCTGGTCGCGGAGCCTCTCGAATCGCGCGAGCGCACTGGTCCGCGGCCGGCGCGTCCCGCTCGTCGGAAACGTGGCGATGGATGCGGTCATGGTCGACGTCACCGATGTCCCGGGCCCACCCGTGGACGGCAGCGACGAGTTCGTGCTCATCGGGCGCTCTGGTGAGGAGCGGATCACGGTCGACGAGTTGGCGCGGCTGCGCACCACGAACACCTGGGAGGTGGTCACGAACATGTCCCGGCGGTTGCCTCGGGTGTACCATGCCGCGGCGGGGCCGGTCGGTCTGCGGACGCTCACCGAACGGAAGGGATAGGGCTTGGCGCGCATCGAATTGTGGAACGGCGACATCTGCGATCTGGAGGTGGACGCGATCGTGAACGCCGCCAATGTGTCGCTGTGGATGTCGACCGGCGTCGGCGGCGCGCTCAAGCGCGCCGGAGGCGACGCGATTGAGTTCGCGGCCGTTCGCCAGGCGCCAGTACCGCTCGGTGGCGCGATCGTGACCCCGGCCGGCAAGCTCGCGGCCAAGGTGGTCATCCATGCCGTGTCGCTCGACCGCGACCGGCGGACCAGTGGTCCCATCATCGACGCAGCGGTCCGTAGCGCCATGGCCCGCGCTCGCGAGATCGGTGCCACGAGCGTCGCCTTCCCCGCGCTCGGGACAGGTGTCGGCGGCTTCCCGCTCGACGAGGCGGCGCGGATAACGGTCGAGGCGGTCCGCGACGAGCTGGCCTCGAGTCCGGGCATCGATCATGTCATCTTTGCGCTGCGCGGCGCGGCGGCCTACGAAGCGTTCAGCAAGGCACTCCACCCCTCGGTCGAGACGATCGGCGGTGCCACATGAGCCCGTACGAAGCGACGGAGGAGCAGCGCGACGAACTCGTCGAGCAGGTCGCGCGCGAGATCCAGCTCCGTGGGCTGACCGGCCCCGCGGTCCATTTCCTCGAGGCGAGCCGGCCGTATCGCGCACTCGGCGCCAACGCGATGCTCTTCTTCGACCCCGTCCTGCGCGGCGTGTTCGGGGGCGACCTCGCCTCGGCGAGTGAGATCCTGGCAGATGACACCGGCATCGAACTCCTCATCGCCCGGCTCGAAGAGTCCGACGACGAGATCGTCTGGGACGCCTGAGCGATCCTGACCGATCACTGCCCGAACCGGTCGCGGGCCGGGCCGGGTAGCATGGACGAGTGACGAGCGAACCGCGCGCCTTCATCGCCCTCGATACCGGTGCCGCCACCGTCGCCGCCGCGATGATCGGTCGGGTCGGCAGCCGCTGGCGGCTCATCGGGTCCATCACCATGCCCGCGGGCGCCGACGTCGAGGCGATCATCGCGGTGCTCGGCGCCCGTGCCGCTGACGCAGATCCGGCACTCGCCGTCGCCCTCGACCTGCGACACGGCGGTGCCGTCGACCTGCCCCGCCTCGAGGTCGCCAGCCATCCACCGCGCAAGCTCGCGGTCGTCGCCGCGTCGCAGAGGGCCCTCGAGCCGCTCGTGGCGACCGCGTCGCGCAGCGGCTGGCTGACCGCGGCCGCGAGCACGGACGGCACCGACCCGCTGGCCATGTCGACTCTGCTGCTCGATTCCGGCGTCCACGGCGTGCTCGTCGGTGCCGGCGACCCGCCGGCCGCCGACGAGCGGCGCGCGCTGGGCGAATTGGCGGCGCTGATCGCGGCCGCGGCCGGACGGCGGCCGGAACTCGTCGTCGTGCTGGCCGGCGGGATGAGCGACCACCTGCCTGCGTTCGGAGACGTCGGACGTAGGCCCGGCGAGGTCGTGCTCGGGCCATCGGCCCGGCGGGGCATCCCCGGCGGTCCGCTGGCGGACCTCCTGCTGGAGCTCGCCCTGCCGCCGGCCGACGCCCATCGCTCGCTCGGCTGGGGCGCGATGGCGCTCGCCGACGTACTCGACCGCCGGGTCGACGTCGTGGAGATCGGGCATGACGCCGGGACTCGGGCCGCCGCGTCGCCGGGGGTCGGTGGCGCCTCGGCCACGGCCGAACTCGCCGTCGTACCGACGGCGGCGCTCGCGCCCGCGGACCCCGATGACGCCGTCGTCGACCGGGTCGGGCTGTGGTCCACCTGGGGCGCTGACCGGCACCGCCTGCGGGACAGGCTCCGCGAGCTGCGCATCGCGCCGTGGGCCGATGCGACAGGCGATGGGGCCACCCTGCGACTTGCGGCTGCCCGGGCGGCATTGTCGCGACTGGCCGAATGCACGCCCGACTGGGACGACCGGCCACCGGCCGACCTGACCGTGGCGACCGGTGGCGCATGGGCGGTCGCTGCCGCCCCGACCGTCGCGCTCGCGCTGGTCGACGTCCTGCGCCGGCCCGGGGCAGGCCAGTTCGCGATCGACCACGCGCGGATCCTGGCGCCGCTTGGCTCGATCCCCGATGCGGACGAACGACGCGCGATGGTGGCCGACCTCGTGGACGACCTGCTCGCGCCGCTCGGCACCGTGGTCACCCCGGCCGGCATGCGGACCGGGCGGAATGCAGGGTCGGTCGTCGTCCACGGTGTGACGGGCGAGGTCCGGCTGGACCTGACCCCGGGCGGGCTCGCGCTGGTCGACCTCCCACCAGGGTCGTCAGCCGTCGCCGAGTTCACGTTCCGCGACACGGTCAAGCTCGGGGCACGCGGGCGCCATTTCGCGATCGAGGTGACCGGCGGCCTTGGTGGACTGGTGGTCGACATGCGCGACGTCCCGCTGCGGCTGCCCGATCGGGCCGACCTGCGCGGCGAGATGCTCGAATCGTGGCAGGCAACGCTCCTCAACGGACGTGACGCGTGAGTACGGCCGACGTCCGCCTGGTTCCCGCGCGACGGTTGATCAGCGCACCGGTGGACGCGCTGTTCGCACTCGCTCCGGGAGACAGGGCGTTGGTTGCGGCGGGCGACTCGGTCGTCGTCGGCGCGCCGATCGCGGAGATGATCCGCGACCCGCGACTCGACGAGTTCGACCTGCCGACAGATGCGGAGGCGCCCCTTCCGGGTTCCCGCTGGACGGGCAACAACAGACGTGGCACCGATGGGGGACCGACGGGCGAGTACATCTTCGACTGGCACGGTCGCTGGCGTGTCGCGACGGGCGATATCACCGACGCGCTCGAGACCCCGTTCGCCGGCATCGTCCGCGAAGTCCGCCCCGGGACAGGCATCACCATCCGCGCCGCCGGCCGCGGCATCCGTGGGATCGTCGCACTCGGGGGCCCGACTCGCGGCCGTCTGCAGCTCGGGGCGGACGGCGAGCTTCGGTCGGGGGGTCTCGATGTCGGCTCGGCCGGGACGATCCTGGTTGTCGGCTCGCGGGTGGACGCCGAGACGCTGACGCGGGCACGGGCGATGGGCGTCTGCGGCGTCGTCGTCGCCGGACTTGCCAGCAAGGAGCGCCGGGACTTCATCGGATCGGAGGCGCGCCAGCGCGCCGCCCTGCATCGGCTCCCGCCATTCGCGGTCCTCGTCCTCGACGGGGCCACGCGCCGTCCGCTGGCGGGCGCGGTCCGGGCCGTCCTCGCCGCATTGGCCGGCTTCGAGGTGGCGATCGTGACGGATCCACCGATGCTCGTGTTCGATCGGCCGAACCTCGTCATCCCGCCGCCGCCGGTCGATCTCGTCCGCATCCGGGCGGGTGCGATGTCCGGGCGCGAGGGCCAATTCATCACTGCCATCGGACCGCGCCGGTTCCCCGGCGGGGCGCACCTCGAGGCCGGCATCGTGCGACTCCCCGACGGCACCGACGCGGCGATCCCGCTCGGCGACCTCGAACGGTTCGTCTGAGCCGTACCGCCCGACGCCCGGCGGCCGACGCCGCCTTCGGCTACGCTCGGTCGGCCATGCCCGCCGCGACCCAGGACGAACGTCACCTCACGAGCCCCGATCCGGACGCCACCACCGCGCTCGGGATCGCGCTCGGTCGCGCCGCTCGGGCCGGCGACGTGATGTGCCTGTGGGGCGAGCTCGGCGCGGGCAAGACCCACCTCGCCAAGGCGATCGGCGTCGGCCTGGGCGTGACCGACACCATCACCTCGCCCAGCTTCATCCTGATGGCCGAATACCCGGCCCGTCTGCCCCTCTTCCATATCGACCTGTATCGACTGGCCGACGCCAGCGACGCCCTTGCCGGCGGACTGATCGACGACCGACAGTCGGCTGGGCTGACCATCGTCGAGTGGCCGGAACGGCTCGGTCCGGCGTTGCCTGCGCGACGGCTCGATGTCGTCATCGAGGGGTCCGGCGACGACCCGCGGTCGATCACCCTCCGCGCGGTGGGCGAAGGCCCACGCCGCTACCTCGAGGCCGTCACGTGAGCGACAGGGCCTCGCTTGCGATCGACAGCGCGACCACGCGCGTCGTCGTGGCCCTCGGCAGGGCGGACGGCACGCTCATCGATTCGATCGACTGGCCAGCGGGCTATCGCCACGGGGAAACGCTCCTCCCCGCCATCGACGACATCCTGGCCCGAGCCGGGATCGACCGGACGGCGCTCGCAACCGTCGTCGTCGGGACGGGACCGGGCGCGTTCACGGGGTTGCGCGTCGGGATCGCGACCGCGAAGGGCCTCGCCCATGGCCTGGGCTGCCCGATCGTCGGCGTTTCGACCGCTGAAGCGCTGCTGTCCGGGGCCGCGCCGATGTCCGTGCTTCTGCTGCCGGCCGGACCGTCCGATCGGCTGCTCGTCCGTCGTCGAGAAGGTGCGCGCCTGATCCCGGCCGGCTCGGAGCCCGATCTCGAATCAGGCGAGACGATGGTGGCGGTGGACCTCGCCGGGCGTGCCCCGGCCGATGCTGTCGCCCGTGGCGAAGTCGCGCGTGGCGGGCTCGCGGCCGCGCTCGTCGCGATGGGTGCGGATCGGTTACGGGCCGGCGATGTCGACGATCTCGCTCAGCTCGTGCCGGAGTACGTCACGTTGCCCCGCGGGGTCCGGAGCGAAGGCGGGGAGGTCGCGTGGTCGCACGACCGTCCGTGATCCTGCGCATCGAGCCGATGCGGATGGAGGACCTGCCCGCGGTCCACGCCATCGAGGCGGCCAGCTTCGATGCGCCGTGGCCGCCCGAGGCCTATCAGCACGACCTCGAGACCAATCGGCTGGCCCAGTATCTCGTCGCGCGGGTCGGCGACGAGATCGCGGCCTACGGCGGCATGTGGCTGATGGTCGACGAGGGCCACATCATCACGTTCGCGGTCCACCCGATCTGGCGCCGTCAGCACGTCGGCGGGCGGCTGCTGCTCGCATTCCTGGACCTCGCCGCGGACCGCGGCGCGCACGAGGCGACGCTCGAGGTCCGGCTGTCGAACCTGCCAGCTCGCCGTCTCTACGAACGGTTCGGTTTCCGGCCGGTCGGGCTGCGGCCGCGCTACTACAGCGACAACGGCGAGGACGCCCTGATCATGACCACGGACCCGCTCGCGGATCCGACGATGCGCGACAGGATCGCCCGGCTGCGTGGCGAGATCGACGCCGCCCCACCGCCAGTCCGGCCTGACCGTCAACCCGACGATCGTCGGCGCGGTGGAGGATGAGCGGCGGCTTGATCCTGGCAGTCGAATCGTCCTGCGACGAGACGGGCATCGCCCTCATCGAGGATGGCCGACGGATCGTCGCCAACGTCGTCGCCTCGCAGGTCGCGCTCCACGCCCCGACCGGTGGCATCGTGCCCGAAGTGGCGGCCCGGGCGCACCTGCGCTGGATCGCTCCCGTCCTCGACGCGGCGTGGGTCGACGCGGGCGCAACCTGGGACGACATCGATGCCGTCGCGGTGACATACGGTCCGGGCCTCGCCGGGTCACTGCTCGTGGGGATCAACTTCGCCAAGGCGCTCGCCTGGGTCCACGATCGGCCGCTCGTCGGCGTCAACCACCTCGAAGGCCACGTCTACGCCGCGTGGCTGCACGACACGGTCGACGGCGACCGCCCGGATCCGGTCTTCCCGCTCGTTGCGCTCGTGGTGTCGGGCGGCCACACCTTCCTCGCCGAGATGCGCGACCACCTGACCTATCGCCTCCTCGGCAGCACGCTCGACGACGCCGCCGGCGAGGCGTTCGACAAGGTCGGGCGCCTGCTCGGACTCGGCTATCCGGGCGGGCCGGCCATCGGGCGGGCCGCCGACGCCGCGACGCGGCACGACCGGGTCTTTCCGCGGGCGTGGCTTGGCGACTCGTACGACCTGAGCTTCTCCGGGCTCAAGACCGCTGCCCGCCGCATCGTCACCGAAGCCCGGGCCGACGCCGGACTGGCCGAGACGCCCGACGCACCGCTCCCTGACGATGTCGTGGCCGAGCTCGCCTGGGGGTTCCAGGATGCGGTCGTGGACGTCCTCGCGACGAAGACGATCCGGGCAGCCGAGGCGACCGGAGCGTGCTCGATCGTGATGGGCGGCGGCGTCGCGGCGAACGGCGCGTTGCGTTCCCGGCTCGCCGCCGAGGCTGCCGCACTCGGGTTGCCGTTGATCGTGCCGCGACCGGCTCTGTGCACCGACAACGGGGCGATGATCGGGGCCGCCGGGGCGCGCCGGTTCGCGGCCGGAGAGCGCGCCGGGCTCGACCTCGATGCACGGCCGTCTCTCCCGCTCGCGGCCAGATGACTGGCGCCGCCGGCGGGCCTGGGACGGCACGGGTCGATCCCGACGCCGTCCGCGCCACGCTCCGGGCGGCTGGCCTCCGCGCCCGTCACGGCCTGTCGCAGAACTTCCTGGCCGATCCGGACGTCCTCGACGCGATCCTGGCCGAAGCGGCTCCGCGGCCAGACCGAGCTGTCCTCGAGATCGGCCCGGGACTGGGCCTCCTGACCGGGGCGCTCCTCGATTCCGGCGCGGAGGTCACGGCGGTCGAACTCGACCGTGGCCTGGCGGCGTTCCTTCGGGGCCGCTTCGAAGGGGTCGACACGCTCCGCCTTGTCGAAGGCGACGCGCTCGACCAGGATCTCGTCCACCTCGTCCCGCCGCCGTACGACGTCGTCGCGAACCTGCCGTACCACATCACCAGCCCGATCCTGCACGCGCTGCTCGGGGCCGCGCCACGTCCGGCCCGGCTCGTCCTGATGGTCCAGCGTGAGGTCGCCGAACGGATCGCCGCGCCAGCCGGGAGGATGAGCTACTTGTCAGTCTTCGTGCAGTACCACGCCCGCGTCCGGATCGCCGTCCGTGTCCCGGCCGCTGCCTTCGAACCCGAACCGGCGGTCGAATCGGCGGTCATCGTCGTCGAACCGTACGAGGCCGACGACCGCCTCGACCCGACAGCGGAAGAGGAGCTCTGGCGGCTCGTCATGGCGGGCTTCCGCGAGCGTCGCAAGATGCTTCACAACGTCCTGTCGCGTCAGCTTCCGGTTGATCCGGAGCGCGTCGCGGCCGCGCTGGCGGCCGCCGACATCGACCCGGACCGGCGGCCGCAGACCCTCGCGGTCGGGGAGTGGCTGGCGCTGCGCGAGGCGCTCGGTCCGATCGGGCCGGATGGCCGAGGGCGCCGAGGGTCCGGGCCGCGGGGTCCTGCTTGACCGCCGTCGACCCGCTCCGCCGCCTCGCACCGGTCGTCCGGCTCGCCCCGGCGAAGCTCAACCTGACCCTCGCCGTCATCGGACGACGCGACGATGGCTACCACTCGCTCCACTCGGTGTTCGTGCCCCTCACCCTGGTCGACCGTCTCAGCCTGGCACCGGCCGCCGGAGGGCAGGACACGCTCCACGTCAGCGGTCTCGACGCCGGCCCCCCCGCCGAAAACCTCGTGTTCCTCGCCATCGCCGCGGCTCGCGTCGCGGTCGGCGGCTGGTCCGGCGGTCCAGGCCCGGCGCCGGCTCTGGCCGCACGGCTCGACAAGCGGATCCCCGTCGCGGCCGGGCTGGCCGGCGGTTCGTCGGACGCGGCGGCGGCGTTGGACGGTGCGCTGGAGGCATGGGGCGCCGAACTCGATGACGAGGCCCGTCGGGCCGTGGCCGCTAGCCTCGGTTCGGACGTGCCGTTCTTCCTGGTCGGTGGTCCGGCACTCATCGAGGGCCGCGGCGAGACGGTGACTGCGCTGCATGGCCTTCACGGCGCTCCCGGCGTGCTGCTCGTCACCCCGGTCATCGGCGTCTCGACACCGGACGTCTTCGCGGCATTCGACGCGTTCCGCCAGCACGGCGACGGCGCCGTCCGGAAGTCGTCGGCGCACCTCGCCGAGGAACTGCGGAAAGGGTTGACCGCCGCGGACCTCGTCGCGCGCGCGGGCGTGTTGGCATCGGCCAACGATCTTCTCCCGGCGACGGCGCACGTCGTCCCGACCCTCGTTCCGTTCAAACGCGGCTTGAGCCGGCTGCTCGGTCGGCCGGTCGGCCTGTCGGGTTCCGGCCCGACCCTCTGGGCGCTCTATCCTTCGGAAGATCAGGCCGCGGACGCAGCCGACGTCGTGCGCGCGGCCGTGCGCGCAGGAGATCTCGCGGCCCCCGGCGCATCCGAACCATTCGTCACCGCCACGGCGATCGTGGGCCATCTCACAGAGGAGCAGCGGTCATGACCCGACGTGCCGTTTCGACCACCGGAGCGCCCGCCGCGATCGGGCCATACAGCCAGGGTATCGTCAGCGACGGCCTTCTCTTCTGCTCCGGGCAGGCCGCGCTTCGACCCGCGACCGGGGTGCTCGTCGACGGCGGCATCGAACCTGAGACCGAGCGCGTCATGGCCAATCTGACCGCCGTCCTCGATGCGGCGGGGGCCACCTGGGATTCGGTGGTGAAGACCACGATCTTCCTCGTCGACATGGATGACTTTGCGACCGTCAACGGCATTTACGGCCGATTCGTGGGCGATCCGCCGCCCGCTCGGTCGACGGTCGGCGTGGCCGCCCTGCCCAAGGGCGCCAGGGTGGAGATCGAGGTCGTCGCCCGACTCGGTTGACACCCCGAAGGAGGCACCCCTACGATGCCCGGACCCTTGATGAACCCTGAAGCCCTCGCGCTCGACCCCGATCGGGTCCGGAGCGCCCGACGCCCACGACCGTCCGCCGGTCGGCGTCCCACCTCGTGAACCCCCCACGTCCCGCCTCCTCGACCGGCACGGTCGCCGTCGTGCTGGCGGCCGGGCTCGGAACGCGGATGCGCTCCACGTTGCCCAAGGTCCTCCACACACTATGCGGCCGGCCGATGCTGGCCTACGTCATCGACGCCTGGGAGAGCACGACCGATGGCGCGGCAGCCGGGCGCCCGGTCATCGTGTATTCGCCCGCGGTCGAGGCGATCGCCCGTCCCTTCGCCGAACGCGGCACGCTCGCGCTCCAGGCCGAGCCACGCGGGACCGGTGACGCGGTCCGTGCCGGCTTGGCGGCCGTGCCGGCCGACGCGACCGAAGTCCTCGTCCTGTCCGGCGATGTCCCGCTGGTAACCGGTGCCGACCTCGAGGCCGTCCTCGAGGCGCGTCGCCAGGACGACGCGGCGATCGCGCTCGCCAGCGTGTTCGCCGCCGACCCAGCCCGACTCGGTCGGATCGTCCGCGGCGAGTTCGGAACGGTGGAGCGCATCGTCGAGGCGAACGACGCCAGCCCCGACGAACTGGCCAACAACGAGGTCAACGCGGGCATCTATGCGTTCGACGCCGACTGGCTGCGTCGCCGGATCGAGGCACTGATGCCGTCACCCGCGACCGACGAACTTTATCTCACCGACCTCGTCGCCCTCGCCCGAGAGGACGGCCGCCTTGTCAGCGCCGTCGCGTTCGAGGACGACGGACGATTCGATGGCATCAACGACCGTTCCCAACTGGCCGCCGCCGAGTGGAGTGTGCGTGTCCGGCTGAACGAGGCGCACATGCGCAACGGCGTCACCATGCGCGACCCGTCCACGGTCTACCTCGACTGGAGCGTGGACCTCGGCGCGGATGTCACCCTCGAGCCGAACGTCATCCTGCGCGGCACGACCAGCGTGGGGGAGGGGAGCGTGATCGGGGCCGGCAGCCAGCTCCTCGACGCGACGATCGGCGCGGGTGTCCGGGTCTGGGCGAGCATCGTCGAGTCGTCGACGGTCGAGGACGGCGCGACGGTCGGACCGTTCAGCCACCTCCGCCCAGGCAGCGTCGTCGGCCGCGACGCCGAGGTCGGCAACTTCGCGGAGCTGAAGAGCACGCACCTGGGGGCGCGATCGAAGCAGCATCACATGAGCTATCTGGGGGACGCCGAGGTCGGTGTCGGAGTCAACATCGGCGCCGGCACCATCACCGCGAATTACGACGGCGTCCGCAAGCACCCGACGACGATCGGCGACGGCGCGTTCATCGGGGTGGACACGATGATAATCGCCCCGCGTGTGATCGGCGAGGGCGCAAGGACCGGAGCGGGTGCCGTCGTCACCCGCGATGTCCCGGCCGGCAAGCTCGCGGTCGGGATCCCGGCACGCATCCGCGAGCCACGCGTGAAACCGCCCGATCCGGAGCCGACGACCTAGATGGACACGCTCCTCCAGATCGTGGTGATCGCGATCCTCACGGTCTTCGAAGGTGTGTTCGTGGCAGCCGAGATCGCGCTCGTGTCTGTGCGCCGGACCCGGATGGACCAGCTCGCCGACGAGGGCAACCGGAGCGCACGGCGAGTCAGGCAACTCGTCGCTCAGCCCGGCCGCTTCCTCGCCGTCACCCAGATCGGACTGACGTTCCTCGGGTTCTTGGCATCGGCCTACGCCGCCGTCAACCTGACGATGAGCCTGGAATCGGTGCTGGCCGGATCCGGGCTACCGATCCTGGCCACATCCGCGGGCGCCCTCGCGCTGATCATCGTGACGCTGATCCTGAGCTTGTTCACGATCGTCTTCGGCGAACTCGTGCCGAAGAGCCTGGCGCTCGCCCACACGGAGGCGTTCGCGCTGCGGCTGAGCGGCTTCATCGTCGTCCTGCTGCGCGTCCTCGGGCCGCTCGTGCACGTCCTCACGGCGGTCACCAACAGCGTGTCGGGCATGCTCGGCGCAGGCGACCAGGCGCGTGACGTGATGAGCACGGAGGAGCTCAAGATCCTGGTCGAACGCGGCGGCGAGCAGGGTATCCTCGAGGCCGAGGAGGAGCAGATGATCCACGCAGTCATCGAGCTCGGCGACCAGCGCGTCCACGAGGTCATGGTCCCGCGCATCGCGATGGTCACTCTCGCCGCGTCCGCCTCGATGGAGCAGGCCATCGACGTCGTCATCGACGAGGGTCACAGCCGGATCCCGGTCTACGAGGAGACCATCGACGAGATCGTCGGAATCCTCTACGCCAAGGACCTGCTGCCGTTCCTCAAAGGCTCGGTGGAGCAGCGCCCGAGTCTGCGGTCCATCCTCCGCACGCCGGTCTTCGTGCCGGAGTCGATGAGCGTGGACGACCTCCTCCACGAGTTCCAGCGCCGCAAGGTCCACATCGCGATCGTGCTCGACGAGTACGGCGGGACGGCCGGGTTGGCCACAATCGAAGACCTGCTCGAGGAGATCGTCGGCGAGATCCAGGACGAGTACGACGAGGAGGAGCCGCTCATCGTGCGGCTGTCCGACGACGAGGCGAGGATCGACGGCCGGGCCGACGTGGACGACCTCGCCGAACTATTCGACACCAACCTCGGTCTCGAGGACGCGGACCAATACGACACGGTCGGCGGGTTGATCTATCACCGTCTCGGCACCGTCCCCAAGCCCGGCGACCAGGTCGAGATCGACGGGCTGACCCTCACCGTCGAGACCACCGACGGGCGCCGCGTCGGCAAGGTCCTGGCGGTCCGCGACCGCGATCGCCGCGACCCCGAGGACGACGAAGGCGATCGCTAGGCGTTGATCACCGAGACGATGATCTCCTCGAGGCGGGCGCGCGCCTCGGGCCGGACCACGCCGGCGGCGTCGAGCTCGGCGAGCGCCTCGTCGCGATGGCGGCGGGCCTGGTCGCGGGTGTACTCGCGAGCTCCCGTCCGCTCGAGGATCGCGATGACGTCGGCGATCTCGGCGGGGTTCAGGTCGTGGTTCGCGTACAGGGTCCCGAGCCGCGCGCGATCCTCGGGACCGGCGTGCTCGTACGCGTAGAGCACAGGCAGGGTCTTCTTGCGGTGAACGACGTCTGACGGTTCCTTGCCTGTCGTCCGCTCCGGACCCCAGATGCCGAGCAGGTCGTCGTTGAGCTGGAAGGCGAGCCCGAGCGCCCAGCCGAACGCACGGTATCGGGCGATGACAGCCTCGTCCTCGGTGGCCAGCAGGGCGCCAGCCTCGATGGACGCGGCGATGAGCGCTGCGGTCTTCCGCCCGATCATGTCGAAATACAGCTCCACGCTGATGAGCTCGTCGGATGCGCTCATCGCGATGTCGATGTACTGGCCCTCGCACAGCGCGAGGCACGTCTCGTCGAACAACCGCATCAGACGCAGGACGGTCCGGTCCGGGAAGCCAAGGTCGGTCAGTCGGTGCAGGGCGATGCGCGACAGGCTGAACAGGGTGTCGCCGGTGTTGATCGCCTGGGGGACGCCGTGGACGGCCCACAGGGTCGGGCGGTGGCGCCGTTCGACGTCACCGTCCTCGATATCGTCATGGACGAGGCTGAAGTTGTGTCCGAGTTCGACGGCAGCCGCACCGGGCAGTGCTCGCTGGTGCTCGCCGGTGATGCTGGCGTAGGCGAGCAGGCCGAGCAGTGGTCGCATCCGCTTGCCACCCGAGGCACCCGTGCCGTCGAGTGCGAGGTGGTAGCGAACCATCTCGTACAGGCCGTGGGTCGACGGGTCGCGGTCACGGACGAGGGCGACGATCTCACCCTCGGTGTCGGCGATGAGGGCGGCGAGATCGATGTACGGAGTCGCAGTCGTCATTCCGTCGCGGAGTGTACACGAAACGTGTTCCGCACAGGTAGCCTGATTGGGTCCGATGATGGTTTCGACGCCGGCGCGGGGACGCTCCTCGCCGACGTCTACCGGGACATACGCACGATGCGCGCGATCGGATCATTGCAATCCGAGCAGCCGGGGCGAGCGCAGCGCTAGACGGAGTCGATCACGGGAGCGAGCGCACCCCAAGGTGGGTGAGCGGGCGCGCGGAGGCGATAGGGCGGCGATGCGCCGTGATGGCTGCTCGGTGGTACCGTCGACCCGATGCCCATCCCGCGGCGCTATACGACGGACGCCATCGTCCTTTCGAGGTTCGACCTCGGCGAGGCCGACCGGGTGCTGACGCTGATCACCCCGGCCGGTGGCAAGCTGAAGGCGGTCGCCAAGGGCGTCCGGCGTCCGACGTCACGACTCGGCGGCAGTCTCGAGCCGTTCGCCGAGCTCAACCTCGGCCTGGCCCGGGGCCGGACGTTCGATGTCGTGACGGAGGTCAGGGTCGGGCACGCCTGGCTCCGCCTCCGCGACTCGCTCGAATCGGCGGCCACCGCCTGGTATCTCGCAGAACTCGCCGACCGCTCGCTCGAGGAGCGCCACGCCGCCGAACCGTTGTACGGGCTTCTCCGCAGGGCCTACGAGCTGCTCGATGCCGAGATGGCTCCCGGGCGAGTCGCCCGCTGGTACGAGATGCATCTCCTCGACGAGCTCGGCCAGCGGCCGGAGGTTGATCGCTGCGTCGAATGCGACCGGGTCGTCGACGCCGACGAGCGGTTCCGCTGGGTCCCGCCGCTGGGCGGGATCGTGTGCGAGCGGTGTCCCGGTCCGCCACACGATCGAACGGCCATCAGCCTCGAGGCGGTCAAGCTGCTCAAGGCCTACCAGCGACTCGACATCGAGGCGATCGCGGCTCTCCGCCTCGCACCAGACGTCGAACGCGAGACAGAGGCCGCGCTCCGCGAGTTCGTCCGGGGCTCGCTCGAACGCGACGCTCGCTCGCTCGCGTTCCTCGACGAGGTCCGGACACCGCACCGGGTCCGGCGCGTGTCCTCGTGAGCGCGATGCGTCGCGCCGTGGCAGTCGGACTCGGGGCGGCCGCCGCGACGGCCATGACGCTCGGCGCGAAGGCGGGTGGGCGGGCGATGGTCGGCCGGACCGAGGCCCGACTGTGCCAGACGAGCGTGGCTCCGCCATACCGGGTGTCGGACCGCGCGCGTGTGTTGCACGAGACGTTGTGGGTCGCCGATCTCCACGCCGATTCGCTGCTGTGGGGCCGCGACCTGCTGAAGCGGGCGGACCGTGGCCAGGTCGACATCCCACGGTTGCGCGAGGGGAATGTCGCACTCCAGGTCTTCGCCGCGACCACGAAGTCGCCGCGTCATCTCAACATCGAACGCAACGACGACCGGACCGACGACGTCATCCTGCTCGCCATCGCCCTCTGCTGGCCCCCTGCGACGTGGCGCCGCCTGCTCCCGCGCGCGCTTCACCTCGCGTCGCGCGCGGACCGCCTGGCCGCCCGCTCGGGCGGGGCGTTCCGGGTCATCCGGACGCGCGCGGACCTGGCTGGGTACGAAGCAGATCGACTCGTGGACCCGACGCTCACGGCCGGCCTGCTCGCGATCGAGGGAGCCCACGCGCTCGATGGCGACCCGGCTAACGTCGAGGTCGTCGCAGACGCCGGGTTCCGGATGATGTCGCCGAGTCACTTCTTCGACAATGCGTTCGGCGGGTCGGCGCACGGGCTGGAGAAGGGTGGCCTGACCGACGCGGGCCGCGAGATGGTCGGGCGGATGGAAGCGCGCGGGATGCTGGTCGACGTCGCGCATGCCTCGGCGGCCACGATCGACGACATCCTGGCCATCGCGACGCGCCCGGTCGTCGCGTCGCACACCGGCGTTCGGGGCGTGTGCGACAACGCCCGCAACCTGTCCGACGCTCACGTCCGAGGCATCGCCGAAACGGGCGGGGTCCTCGGCATCGGGTTCTGGCCGACCGCCTGTGGAGGTGACGACCCGGCGTCGATCGCCCGGTCGATCCGCTACGCGGTGGACCTCGCCGGTGTCGATCATGTCGGGCTCGGCTCCGACTTCGATGGCGCGGTCCCCGTGCCCTTCGATGCGACCGGGCTCGTCCAGCTGACCGATGCGCTGCTCACCGCCGGCCTCGATGACGCTTCGGTCGCAAAGGTCATGGGCGGCAACGCCCGGCGGCTCCTGGCGGAGACGCTGCCCGACCCACGGGACCCGCTCTGCTAGCATCGGGGGACCCCAAGACGCTCACACCGGAGTTCCCGTGACCAACCCCCGCAACCAGGATCCGAACGATGTCGCGCCCGCGATCCCCGAGCTCGAGACGATCGTCGCGCTCTCGAAGCGGCGCGGGTTCATCTTCCCGTCGAGCGAGATCTACGGCGGCATCAACGCGGTCTGGGATTACGGGCCGCTCGGCGTCGAGCTGAAGAACAATGTCAAGCGCGCCTGGTGGCGGGCGATGGTCCAGGAGCGTGACGACATCGTCGGGCTCGACGCCGGCATCCTGATGCACCCACAGGTCTGGGTGACGTCGGGCCACGTCGGGTCGTTCAGCGATCCGCTGGTCGAATGCGCCACCGACCACAAGCGTTTCCGGCTCGACGAACTGCCTGGGGCGGAGCACCTGTCAGCGACGGACCTCCAGGATCCGACGATCGTCGAGCGGCTCGGCCTGCGCTGCCCGGACGATGGCGGGCCGCTCTCCGCGCCGCGCCGGTTCGATCTCATGTTCAAGACGTTCATGGGTCCGATCGAAGAGGATGCGGCGGTCATCTACCTGCGCCCGGAGACCGCCCAGGGGTCATACGTCAACTTCAAGAACGTCCAGCAGTCGTCGCGCAAGAAGCTGCCGTTCGGCATCGCCCAGATCGGCAAGTCGTTCCGCAACGAGATCAGCCCCGGCAACTTCATCTTCCGGATGCGCGAGTTCGAGCAGATGGAGATGCAGTACTTCGTCCGCCCGGGGGCCGCCGCGGCCGCCTTCGAGGAGTGGCTGCCCAGGCGTCGCGCCTGGTACGAGCGCCACGGCGTGACCCCCGAACGTCTGCGCCTGCGCGAGCACGCTCCGGATGAGCTGGCTCACTACGCGAAGAAGGCGGTCGATGTCGAATACCGCTTTCCATTCGGCTGGAAGGAGCTCGAGGGCGTCCACAATCGTGGCGACTTCGATCTGTCGCGCCACAGCGAGGCGTCGGGCGAGAAGCTCGAATACTTCGACCAGGCGACCGACGAGCACGTGGTCCCGTGGGTGATCGAGACGGCGGCCGGCGCCGACCGGGCCGCGTTCACGTTCCTGATCGACGCCTATCATGAGGAGGAGGTCCGCGGCGAGACCCGTGTCTCACTGGCGCTCCATCCGGACCTCGCGCCGTACAAGGTCGCCGTCCTGCCACTTCTGAAGAAGCGCCCCGACATCGTCGAGCTGTGCCACAGGATCAAGGACGACCTCAAGCGCCACACCATGGCGGTCTACGACGACACTGCCGCGATCGGCAAGCTCTACCGCCGCCAGGATGAGATCGGGACGCCGTGGTGCGTCACGGTCGACGTGGACTCGCTCGAGGACCGCGCGGTGACGGTTCGCGATCGCGACTCGATGACGCAGGAGCGTATCCCCGTCGAAGGTGTCACCCGGCTCATCCTCGACCGCCTGGAGGCGGCGCGGGAGGGCGCTCGCTGATCTGCCTGCATCCTCGCGACAGACGCGAGCCTCGCGGGAACCTTTCCACCGTCCGACGCGACATACTCCCCGAGCGCGACACGGATGGCGCGCCGTCACCGGAGGGTCGACGTGGACCAGCGAGAGCTCGTCGAGCGAGCACAGCGAGGTGATCGCGATGCCTTCGCCGTGCTTGCCGGCCTGTTCGTCGCGCGGCTGGACGCGGCCGCCCGCCTGATCCTCAGGGACCACGAACTCGCGCGAGATGCGGTCCAGGAGGGGTATCTGCGCGCATGGCGCAACCTTCCGTCGCTGCGCGACCCGGATCGCTTCGAAGCGTGGCTGCGCAGCCTCGTCTCGCGCTCCTGCATCGACGTCCTGCGACGTCGTGGGCGTCGACCCAGGGAGGTCGAGCTGCTGCCGATCGACGGACCGGCCGTGGCCGACTTCGCGACGGTCGTCGCCGACCGCGACCTGCTCGATCTGGCGCTTCGGCGCCTCCAGCCTGAACAACGGGCCGTCATCGTCCTGCACTACTACCTCGGGATGCCGCTGCCCGACGTGGCCGCGGCGCTCGGGATCCCGATCGGGACCGCCAAGTCCCGCCACCATCGGTCGCTCGCGCTGATGCGCGCCGCGATCGATGACGACCCCGATGCCGGGCGGTCGCAGGTCGCTGGAGGGCAGTACGCATGACCGCCTTCGACCGGGTCGAACGCCACCTTCCCGAGCTCTTCGAGGAGCTCGCGGGAGCCGGCCTCCCCGACTACTTCGACGACATGCTCCGGTCGACGACGCAGGCTCGCCAGCGACCGGCCTGGAGCAGCCTTGAAAGGTGGCTTCCCATGGGCGTCATCGCCCTCTCCGCGCCGACTCGTCGCGTGCCGCTGCGGTATGTGGCTGTCGCCGCTGCCGTCGTGCTCATCGTGACCGCCGCGCTCATCTACGTCGGCTCGCGCCGACACGTCGTGCCGCCGCCATTCGGTCCCGCGGGCAACGGTGTGATCATCTACGCGACCGCCGATGGCAACCTGGCCTCATGGGATCCGGTGACGGGGAAGACAGCCACCGTCATCGGCGGGACGTCCGTGGAGCTATACCCGGGCTTCTCCCTCGACGGCACGCGCCTGATGTTCGCCCGGAAAGGAGCCGACCCCACGGTCGAAACGGACTTCCTGGCCGGAGCGGACGGCTCGAACATCCGGCCGCTGGTCAGTGGGCCGAGCATCAAGTGGTTCGACGAATCCGGGTCGGGTGACCGCGCTCTGGTGTCGAGGATCGTCGGTCCGGCCGTGGTGCATTCCATGATCGACATGGCGACCGGGCGCGAGACGCCGATCGACATCGATCCGTCCCTCGGGATCACGCATGGGATATTTCGGCCCGGTCATGATCAGGTCATCTACGAGCACGTTCCGAACGATGGCCTGCCGAGCACGACCGTCTACCTTGCACAAGGCGATGGCACGGGACCCCTGCAGCAGCTCGCGATCTCGTCCGATGCCATCAACGACGTCTGGCCGTCGCCCGATGGCTCGAAGCTCGTCTATTCCACCTGGGGGACGGACGTCGGCCAGCAGGGCCGGATCCACGTGTTCGATGTCGACACGGGCAAGGACTCGGCGCTGATGTTCGACGGATCGGCCGGCACCAACGAATTGTTCGCCCAGTTCTCCCCTGACGGCAGGCGACTGGCATTCATGCGCTGGGGTGCCGCCGGGCTCCAGGCGGTGATCGTCCCCGTCGATCGCAGTGGTCCGGAGGTCCCGATCGGCCCGATCCAGCCACCGAACACGGGGAATGCCGACCTCCTGTGGTCGCCGGACGGATCCGAGGTGCTCGTCGCCTACCAGACCGACCACTCGGTCTGGCTCCTGCCGACCAGCGGTGCGGCCGGCCACAAGCTCGACGGCATGGACTGGCAACGCGGCATCACCTGGCAGCGCCTCGCGCCGTAGACGGTCGGGGATCAGGCCTCGGCGGTCGCTGGCTCGGCCGCCGGGGCCTCGTCGGTCTCGGGTTCGCCTGCGAACCCGGTCGCGAGCCAGCGGTCGATCGCCGCCGCGGCGCGCTTCCCGTCGCCCATGGCCAGGATGACCGTGGCCGCGCCGCGGACGATGTCGCCGCCGGCGAAGACCCCATCCATGCTCGTCATACCGTACTGGTCGGTCGTGATGTAACCGTAGGGGCTGACCTCGAGGTCCGGCGCGGTCGACGTGAGCAGCGGGTTCGAACGGGTGCCGATGGCGACCACCACCATCTCGCAAGCGATCTCGAACTCGGACCCGGCGATCGGGGTCGGTCGCCCGCGCCCGGATGCGTCCGGCTCACCGAGTTCCATCCGGATGCAGCGCAGCGCGCGGACCCAGCCTGTCTCGTCGCCGAGGACCTCGACCGGCGCCACCAGGAGATCGAACCGGATGCCTTCCTGCTCGGCATGGTGAGCCTCTTCGGCCCGCGCGGGGAGCTCGTCACGGCCGCGGCGGTAGACGATGACGGCCTCGTCGGCCCCGAGCCGGCGAGCTGTCCGGACGGCGTCCATGGCGACGTTCCCGCCGCCCACGACGACGACCCGCTGGCCGTGCAGCACGGGCGTCTCAGAGCCCGGGTTCCAGGCGCCCATGAGGTTGACCCGGGTGAGGTACTCGTTGGCCGAGTAGACGCCCTTCAGGTTCTCGCCGGGGACGTCCATGAACACCGGCAGGCCAGCCCCGACCGCGAGGAAGACAGCGTCGAAGCGATCGCGGAGCTCGGGAAGCGTGTATGTCTTGCCGATGATCGAGTTCGGCACGATCGTGACGCCCTCCGCCACAAGGCGGTCGACCTCGGCCTGGACGATGTCCTTCGGCAAGCGGAACTCCGGGATCCCGTAGACCAGCACGCCGCCGGCCGCATGGAACGCCTCGAAGATCGTCACGGCGTGGCCGAGCTTGGCGAGTTCGCCTGCTGCGGTCAGGCCCGCCGGCCCCGACCCGACGATCGCGATGGACCGGCCGGTCGGCTGCGGCTTCACGTGCGTGAGTTCGTCGGGGTGCGCCTGAGCCCAGTCCGCGACGAACCGCTCGAGGTGGCCGATGGCGACGGCGTTGCCCTTCTTCGCACGGAGACATACGCCTTCGCACTGGTTCTCCTGCGGGCAGACCCGACCCGTCACGCACGGCAACGCGTTGTCATCGAGCAGCGAGTCTGCGGCTCCGGGCAGGTCGCCCTCGCGCAGCAGCTTCAGGAAGCGCGGGATGTTGACGCTGACCGGGCAGCCACCGATGCAGTACGGCTTGGGGCACTGCAGGCACCGCTCCGCCTCGAGCATCGCGATCTGGCGGGTCAGCCCAAGGTTGACCTCGCGGAAGTTCATGGCGCGGACCGCGGGATCCTGTTCGGGCATCGCAACCCGCTCGATCGCCATCCGCTCTTTCGCGCTGAGCGTGGGACGCTGGTCGGTCATCGGACGGCACCCTCGGTGGTCGCGTGGATGGCAAGGCGCGGGATGAGGCAGGCCTCATGGCGGGCGAGCGATTCGTGTTCGAACGCCCGGTAGGTGGTGAGTCGGTCGGCGAGCACCCTGAAGTCCACGGTGTGGCCGTCGAATTCGGGGCCGTCCACGCAGGCGTACTTCGTCTCGCCATCGACGGCGACGCGGCAACCGCCGCACATCCCGGTCCCGTCGACCATGATCGCATTGAGCGATACCGTGGTCTTGATCCCGTATGGCCGGGTGAGCTCTGCCACCGCGCGCATCATCGGCACCGGGCCCACGGCGAAGACCTCATCGATCCCGCCGGCCTCGCACAGGTCCTTGAGCGCTTCCGTCACGAAGCCGTGCCGTCCGTAGCTGCCGTCGTCGGTGCAGACGACGACGTCGCCGGCCGTCCGCAGCTCCTCCTCCATGATCACCCACTCACGAGAACGGCCGCCGATGACACTCGTCACACTGACGCCGCGCCGGTGGAGTTCCTGGGCGATCGGATAGACGACCGCGGTCCCGACCCCACCCCCGACGCAGACCGCATGGCCGTGGTCGAGCAGGTCGGTCGGGCGCCCGAGGGGCCCCGCGACGTCGCGGATCGCCTCACCCGGCTGGAGCGCGACGAGATCCATCGTGCTCGCGCCGACGGACTGGATGATGAGGCTGATGGTGCCGGCGGCGGCGTCGGCGTCGGCGATCGTCAACGGGATCCGCTCGGCACCCTCGTCGAGTCGGACGATGACGAATTGGCCAGGACGCCTGATCTCGGCGATCCGGGGCGCTTCGAGGACCAGCCGCGTGACATTCGGAGACAGCTGGTCGGTCGAGACGATCGGGTGCATGCCCGCCCCTGGCTACGGTCGGCCCGTCTGGCCGTGACTCGATGCTAGTGGGGGTGGGGGCCCCGCCCATGCGTCAGGCGGCCCGTTCGGTGCGGGCCGAAGGTCACCCAGTCAGCCGGCCATTTCGGGCACGACCTTGCCCTTCGGCCAGTAGAGCTCCTTCTTGACGTGGAACTCCGGGAACCCGTGGTCCATCAGGACCGACTCAGCGTTGAGGATCATGTCCGGGTTCCCACAGATATAGACGACGGTCTGCTCGGGGCGGAGATGGAGGTCCTTGCAGACGGCGGCGACGACGTTCTCGGCACGGCCGGTCCGCCCGGTCCAGCCAGTGTTTCGTGGGTCGTTCGGGCGGCTGATGGTCGGCTCGTAGATGACCGGGTAGGTCCCGTCGCGCTGCCACGATTCGAGTTCCTCGCGGTAGCCGAGCTCCTCGACGAACGAGCAGCCGTGCAGGATCACGGTCTTGCGTGGACGTCCGTCGGCCAGCGTCTGCCGCATCATGGACATGAATGGGGCGATGCCGGTTCCGGTCGAGATGTACAGGTGGGTCCGGCGATCCTCGGGTTCGAGGAGGAACTTGCCCTTCGGACCGATCATCCGCATCCGATGACCGACCGGTAGCCGCCACAGGAGCGTGGTGAACCGGATGATCGGGACGAGCCGGACGTAGAACTCGTAGCCGCCGTCGCCCGACTCGCGCGGCGGCGAGGCGACCGAATACGGCCTTTGCCAGAGCTTGCCGTCGGCGAAGACGCCGGTCGTCATGTACTGGCCGGGTTCGAACGGGACCGCGTCGTCGTCGTACTTGACCCAGAAGTAGGCGAGGTCGTCGGTCATGTCCTCACGGCGCACGAGGCTCGCGTTGTATTGCGGCGCATCCGGGTCGATGACGCGTTCGTCATGGGGCAGGATCTTCTCGGTCATGGGTGGGTCGGCGCCTCCATCGGGTCATCTGCTGGATGGTAACCGGGAGGCGGTCCATGGATCATGCGCGCCGAGACCCGGGATGGGAGGCACCCCGGGTCTCGAGCGGGACGACGACCGTCGGTCGATGCGTCGGAAGGACTCCCAGGGGCTGACCAACGCCGAGATCGCCGATTCGCTCGGGATCGCACGGAAGACGGCGAGCAGCCACGTCGAACACATCCTGGCCAAGCTCGGCGCGTCTCGCCGAGCGGAGATCGCGACCTGGACGAGCAACGTCGAGCGGAGCCCTGTGCTGCGCTGACGGGTCGGTCGCTGACGTCGTCGGTTCTCATCACCTGCGCCTGAACCTCGGTCTGTGCCACGCCCGGGTGGCTGGCAGAGGAGCACGCTGGCTTCTGAAATCTGCCCGGGCCCAGGGTCTCCGGCCGAGTGCCTGGCAGGCGTCCCGCCGCGACACCGCCTCGTTCCGCCGCTGATGGCAGGACTTGCACCCGTGGACCACTAGGGTCGATAAGAGTGTGGCCCGCGCGGGCCCCAAGCTCGGAGTGTGTGCCCAAGCGGCCCGGCAGCCCCGATTCCGGCTCCGATTCGGCCATAGCGGTCCCCGCCCGCACGATCGGCCACACGCCGACCGATAAACGGCGACCGCTGGGCCCGGCAACCCCGATCCGGCGACGTCGGTCCCGATCCCTACCCGGCAAGTCCGCGACGCGCCTCGGTGGCCGCGACTCTCCGCCGGCTGGCCCACGTTTCGCGGCTTGTCGTGTGGGACCCGGGTCGCCACGATAGGACGTGACCGATCTACGACCGAGGCGCCCGACCATGCCGACCGCGACCGAGCCCTTCACCGGCTTCCGACCCGAAGCCATCCAGTTCCTCGCCGATCTCGCCGAGAACAACGACCGTGCCTGGTTCACGCCGCGCAAGGCTGACTTCGAGCGTTTGCTCAAGAAGCCGCTCGAATCGCTGTGCGAAGCGCTGGACGAGCGCTTCCGAGCCCGTGACCTCCCGCTCATGGCCGATCCGGCACGGTCGCCGTTCCGCATCTACCGCGACGTGCGCTTCTCCAAGGACAAGTCGCCATACAAGACGAACATCTCGGCGTCGTTCCCTTGGTCTGGTGGCGACGATCCAGGCGACCCACACGCGGAACGGACTGGCACCGATCCGAGCGGCTACTTCCATCTCGCCCCGGGCGAGGTGTACGTCGGCGGCGGGATGTGGCACCCGGCGGTCGCCAAGCTCGCGGCCTTCCGGCGTGCGGTGGCGGACGACCCCGCGCGCGTACGCCGGATCATCGACGAGCCGCGCTTCGTTGCGACCTTCGGCCGGCTGTCCGGCGAGACGCTGAAGCGCACCCCGACCGGGTTCTCGCCGGACCATCCGGAAGCCGAGCTGCTCAAGCTCAAGGACGTCACGTTCGGCCATCGATTGTCCGACGACGACGTCATGGCCCCCGACCTGCCGGACACCATCGCCGATTCGTTCGAGGTCGCGGTCCCGGTCATGCGTTGGCTCGCCTCGCTGTAACGCCACGGCCCGGACGAGGCCCCGATACCGACCCGCAACCGAGGCGATCCGGTGGCGACGCTACAATCGGCCCAACGCCGACCGATCCCGCGCGGGCATGGCCCCAGGCCGGCACGCCCGCAGCCCAGACCCGGAGGACCACCCCATGACGTCGACCCCGACCGCGACCGCGGATCGTCCGCATCGCGCTGCCAAGCGCTACATCTTCGCCTGGGGTGACGGCCGAGCCGAGGGCGACGCCACGATGCGCGACCTGCTCGGGGGCAAGGGCGCCGGCCTTGCCGAGATGACCAATGCGGGTCTCCCGGTGCCGCCCGGTTTCACCATCACGACCGAGGCCTGCAACGACTACTTCACATCCGGCCAGCAGCTGCCCGACGGCCTCTGGGACGACGTCCTCGAGGCGGTCCACGAAGTCGAACGGACGACCGGCAAGGGCTTCGGCGACGCGGCGGACCCGCTCCTCGTGTCGGTTCGCTCGGGTGCCAAGTTCTCGATGCCCGGGATGATGGACACGGTCCTCAACCTCGGCCTCAACGAACAGACCCTCGATGGCCTGGTCGCGCTGACCGGCAACGAGCGGTTCGGCTGGGACGCCTATCGGCGCTTCATCCAGATGTTCGGGCGAATCGTCATGGACGTGAAGGGCGAGCGATTCGATCACGCACTCGATGCGGCCAAGCATGCGCGCGGCGTCCAGCAGGACACCGAGCTGACCGCCGACGACCTGCGCGCGTTGACCACCGAGTTCAAGGCCATCGTCCGTGAGGACACCGGCCGCGAATTCCCGGGCGACCCCTACGAGCAGCTCGACCTGGCCATCAAGGCCGTGTTCGCGAGCTGGTTCGGAAAGCGCGCCGTGGACTACCGAAACAACCAGAAGATCGCTCACGACCTCGGCACGGCGGTCAATGTCGTGACCATGGTCTTCGGCAATATGGGCGACGACTCGGGGACGGGGGTCGCGTTCACCCGCGACCCGAATACCGGCGAGAAGGTGCTGTTCGGCGAGTACCTCACCAACGCCCAGGGTGAGGACGTCGTGGCCGGCATCAGGACCGCGCCGAAGATCAGTCAGATGCAGACCGACATGCCGCAGGTGTACGGCGAGTTCCTGCGCATCGGCGAGCAGCTCGAGAAGCACTACAGCGACGTCCAGGACCTCGAGTTCACCATCGAGCGCGGCAAGCTCTACATGCTCCAGACACGGTCGGCCAAGCGGACCGCGGCGGCTGCCGTGCGGATCGCCGTCGACCTCGTCGCCGAAGGCGTCATCAGCAAGCAGGAGGCGCTCGGCCGGATCGAGCCCGCCCACGTCGACCAACTCCTGCGCGACCAGTTCGACCCGGCGGCACGCGCATCGGCGCCGCGGATCGCCAAGGGGCTCAACGCCTCGCCCGGCGCGGCGGTCGGTCGCGCCGTGTTCGATGCCGACACGGCGGTGGACTGGGTCGGCCGGGGCGAGCGCGTGGTCCTCGTTCGCATCGAGACCTCGCCCGACGACTTCCACGGGATGGCGGTCGCCCAGGGCATCCTCACCGCGCGTGGCGGCGCGACCAGCCATGCCGCGGTCGTCGCCCGCCAGATCGGCAAGCCATGCGTGGCCGGCTGCCACGAGCTCGTCATCGACTATCGCGCGCTCACCGCCACCGCCAACGGCGTGACCTTCGCCGAAGGCGACTGGATCAGCGTCGACGGTTCGACCGGCGAGGTCTTCGTCGGTGCCCTGCCGACAGTGTCGGCACGGTTCGAGGACCAGCCCGAGTTGCAGACGATCCTCGGCTGGGCGGACGAGGTCCGCCGGATGCAGGTATGGACCAACGCCGACAAGCCCGAGGAGGCCGAGATGGCGCGCCGCTACGGGGCGCAGGGGATCGGCCTGTGTCGGACCGAGCACATGTTCCGTGAGGGGGAGCGGCTCGAGATCGTCCGGGGCGCGATCCTGGTCGCCAACGCCGCGACCCGGGCGAAGGCGAAGACGGCCGCCGGCGGCACGCTGACCCCGGATGAGGCCGGAGCGGTCGCGATCTTCGACACGGCGATGGGCAAGCTCGAGGTCCTCCAGCAAGGCGATTTCGAGGGGATCTTCCGGGCGATGGACGGCCTGCCGGTCGTCATCCGGCTGATCGACCCGCCGCTCCACGAATTCCTGCCGAACCTCGAGGAGCAGCTGGTCAAGGTCACGCGGGCAGAGATGTCCGGCGGCGCGACCGACGAGGACAAGGAGCTCCTTGCAACGATCAAGAGCATGCACGAGCAGAACCCGATGCTGGGCCTGCGCGGGTGCCGCCTGGGGCTGATGATCCCGGACTTCGTGAAGGTCCAGACCCGCGCGATCCTCAATGCGCTCATCGTCGTCAAGGCGTCCGGCGGCCACCCGAAGGCGAAGATCATGATCCCGCTCGTCGGACACGTGAACGAGCTCAAGGCGACCAAGGACCTGCTCGAGGCCGAGGCGAAGGCGGTCGAGATCGATGCGGGCATCGACGTCGAGTACGTCTTCGGGACGATGATCGAGGTCCCGCGCGGCGCCCTCACCGCGGACGAGATCGCCGATCACGCGGCGTTCTTCTCGTTCGGCACCAACGACCTGACCCAGATGACGTTCGGCTACAGCCGGGACGACGCCGAGGGCGGCTTTCTGTTGAAGTATGTCGAGGAAGGGATCCTACCGGTCAACCCGTTCCAGACGCTCGACGACGCCGTCGCCGGGCTGATGAAGATGGCCGTCGACAAGGGCCGGGCGACCCGACCGGATCTCGAGCTCGGGATCTGTGGCGAGCACGGTGGCGACCCTGAATCGATCCACAAGTGCGAGCGGATCGGGCTCGACTATGTGTCGTGTTCGCCGTTCCGTGTCCCAGTCGCTCGGCTGGCCGCGGCGCAGGCCGTCCTGGCCAGCGCCGAACGGGAGAAGTAGCCCCGGTCGTCCATGTCCGGGGCCGGCCGTCCACCGCCGCCGGGTCGCGTCCGCCGGATCTTCGTCGACCTCGCACCGCTTCGACGTGACCGCGACTATCGCTGGCTGTGGTCCGGCCAGGTCGTCAACGGGATCGGCAACCAGATCACCCGGATCGCTCTGCCATACCAGGTCTACGTCCTGACCGGATCGACGCTGGCCATCGCTGCACTGACGCTCTTCCAGCTCATCCCCATCCTGCTGTTCGCTCTTGGTGCGGGAACGCTGGCCGACGCGGTCGACCGCCGTCGACTGCTGCTCGCCACGCAGGCCGGTCTGGCCGCCTGCAGCCTCACCCTGTCCTGCTCGCGCTCACCGGCGGCCCGCCGCTCGCCGCGCTCTTCGCGGTCGCGTTCCTCGCCGCCGGGCTGTCGGCGGTCGACCAACCGGCGCGCTCGTCTGCGATCCCACGGCTCGTCCCGCCCGAGCGTCTTCCGTCGGCCATCGCACTCAACCGGCGGATCGGCCGGGCGATCCTTGTCGCGGTCCTGGTGTGGGGCCCGGCCATCACCGCCTTCGGACTGGTGACCGTCATCGGCAGGGTCAGCCCGCAGGGATGTCCATCAGGAACGTCGTCCCGTCCGGGCCGGTCCGCTCGACGGCGATCTTGCCGCCATTGGCGCTGAGGAGCTCGCGGGCGATGGTCAGCCCGAGACCGAGGCCGGTCGGGCGGCCGGTGGCGGGATCCGTCGCACGGGACGTATCGGCGCGGTAGAAGCGCTCGAAGACGTGGTCGACATCGGCTGGAGCGATGCCCGGACCCTGGTCGGTGACGCGGACCTCGAGGTGATCGGAGCCAGGTGTGGCGACGACCCGGACTGCGCCTCCGACCGGGCTGTGGCCGATGGCATTGGCGACTACGTTGCGGATCGCGCGCGCGATGTGACCGGCGTCCGCCCAGGCGACCGAGCCCGGAGTCACCGCCACCTCGACTCGGACCGACCGGGCGCGTGCCGGAGCGTCGAGGACCTGGGCGATCTCCGGCAGCGCGACGGCCAGGTCGACCCGTTCGGGCCTTGCCTGGAGCGGCGCCGCCTCCGCCCGGGCGAGGTCGTCGATATCCGCGACGACGCCACCGAGCGCGGCCGCAGCGGACCGGGCAGCCTCGAGGCCGACCAGGTCGGTCGGCACGACGCCGTCGATCATCGCCTGGAGCTGGGATTCGAGGACCGTCGCGGGAGTCGCGAGATCATGGGCGATGTCGCTCGCGGCGCGGCGGCGGAGCATCTCGGAGCGCTCGAGTCGGTCGGCCATCGCGTTGAAGGCCTCAGCAAGCTCGGTCGATTCGAGGTCGTCGCCACCGGTCGCTCGGGCGGCCGATTCACCCGCCTCGAGACGGCGAGCCGCGGCTGCCACATCGTGGAGTGGACGCGTCAGCCGTCCGGCGATCGATGTCGAGATCGCGACGATGGCGAGGACGCTGACAAGCCCGGCGACCGCCAGGGTCACGTTGAACAACGGCAGGAACCCACGGTCAGCTGCCTGCGCGGGCATGTCCGCCTCGAGCGTGGCGACCGTCCCGGTGTCGCCCTGGATCGCGACCTCGTAGTGGGCGGGATCGCCGGCTGGCGGCCGACCGAACGCGGCCAGCGTCGTGCCGTCGAGCCCGACGACACGGATCTCGCCTCCGAGCGACGTCGCGATCCGGGTCACGAGTGCCTGGGCACGGACCAGCCCGGCCGGTCGTGATAGCCGGTCGGCGAGGGTGACGGCTGCGTCGTCGAGGCGCTGCTGTTGCTGGGCCGTCAGGACGGTCTCGAAGCTGCCGCTGACGACGCGATTGACGACGATGCCGACCAGCAGCAGGATCCCGAGCACGGCCACACCGAGGAGCAGGCCGAGTCGCCAGGCGAGCGAGCGATGGTGGGCCGGGCGTTTCGCCGAGGCTTCGTCGCTGCCCGTCATGCGGCGGCATCCGGCGCGGCGACGAGCCGGTAGCCGGTCTGCGGGATGGTCTCGATGAGCCAGGGTCGAGCGGCGTCGTCGCCGAGCTTGCGTCGCAGGTTCGCCACGTGGACATCGATGACCCGGTCGAAGACCTCGTCCGGCCTGCGTGTCACGGCCTCGAGCAACTGATCGCGGGTCAGCACTGCGCCCGGCCGTCGGGCGAGCGCGGCGAGCAGTCCGATCTCGCCGGGGGTGAGGCGCCCCTCGACCGGACGGCCCGGATCCCCGATGTCGGTGGTCAGCGTGAAGCGGCGGCTGGCCGGATCGACCACGAGCCGCCCACCGCCGAACGACAGCGGTTCCGCGTTGACGTCGGCCGGGGCGACCGTCGGGCCCTCGGGCGTCGCGGCGTCGCCCCGGCTGCGGCGGAGGATGGCGGCGACCCGGGCGGTCAGCTCGTGCGGGTTGAACGGCTTGGCGAGGTAGTCGTCGGCACCCATCCGCAGGCCGGAGATCCGTTCGAGGTCGCTGCGCTTGGCCGACGCGATGAGCACGGGTGTGTCGCCCCGGTCGCGGATCGCGGCAAGGACCGCTTCACCGCTGAGTCCGGGCAGCATCAGGTCAAGCACGACGAGGTCGACCGGCTCCGCCGCGAAGGCAGCGAGTGCAGCCGTCCCGTCACCGACCACCGTCACCGCATGCCCGTCGCGCTCGAGATAGAGGCGCAGGATCTCGGCGAGGCGCGGTTCGTCCTCGACGACCAGGATCCGGGAGCGGGCGACCATGCGTCGCATCGTAGCCGCGCGCGTGTCAAGGAGTCGTGAAGAGGGTCCGCCATCCACACACGTTCTTGACGTCGCCGGTCGAACGTTCGACCTGACGGCGCCGTCGAAGGCGGTCGAGCCGATCCCCAATGAAGGATGACGACGATGTCGAAGTTTCGGTTGGCCGGGTTCGCCGGCCTGCTCGTGGTCGCGGCCCTTGTCGGAGGGACGGTCATCGGGTCGGTCGCCGCGACGACCCCTCAGGGCGCCACGACCGCGCCCACGATCCCGGCTGCGGCGCCGGCCGCGAGTGGGACACCCGCTGGTGCAAAGGCGGCGGAATACTGCGCGGATTTCAGGCGTGCATTCGCGGCCAACCTCGGCGTGGCCGAGAGCGCGCTCGCCCCAGCCGCGAAGTCGGCCGCGCTCGCGACCATCAACGCGGCCGTGGCCGACGGGACGATGCCAAAGGCCCGGGGCGATCGGCTCAGGGCGCGTATCGAGGCGGCCAACGCCGATGGATGTGCGTTGCTCGCCGGGCGCTTCGGCACTCGTGCCGCAGGCGGGACGGTCCAGGCGGCGCTCGGCGTCGTGAAGGACGGAGTCGCGGCCGCGGCCAAGGCGCTCGGGGTCACGCCCGCCGAACTGGGCGCACGGCTCCGGGCAGGCGATACGCTCAAGGTCGTGGCGGCCGACAAGGGTGTGCCCTCTGACCAGGTCTCGGCGGCCGTGATCGCCTCGGTCAAGGCGGACCTCGACGCGGCCGTGACTGCCGGCACGATCAAGCAGGCACGGGAGGATAGGATCCTTGCCCGTCTGACCGCGAATCTCGCCAACGGCCGGTTCCTCGCCGTCCAGCCCGCCGGACCGGCCGCGTCTCCGACGCCCACAGCCGGAAGCTGAAGCGATCGTCAGTCGAAGACGACCACGGTGCGCAAACCCTCGCCGGCCCGGAGCCGGTCGAAGGCTCCCTCCAGGTCGTCGAGCCCGATCCGCCGGTCGATGAGCCGCTCGATCGGCAGCCGGCCCGCGAGGTGGAGCGCCGCATATCGCGGGAAGTCGACCGGCGGGTCGGCGAAGCCGTAGTTCGAGCCAAGGATCCGCCTGCTGCCGTCCACGAGCGGATAGACGGCGAATGAGGCTCGCGCCTCGAACGGCGTCATCCCGACCAGGACGGCCGTACCGTCGAGCGGGAGCGCCTCGATTGCGAGTTCGACGGTGTCGGTCCGGCCGATCGCCTCGAAGATGAAGTCCGGGCCGCCATCGGTGAGGTCGCGCAGTGCGTCGATGGTCGCCTGTCGGTCCGGGGTGGCGCGGATCCCGTCCGTCGCGCCGACGGTCGTGGCGACCGCCAGCTTGGCCTCGATCCGGTCGATCGCCACGATCCGGGTCGCGCCTGCCAAGGCTGCGCCCATGACGCACGACAACCCGACGCCACCCAGTCCGATCACCGCGACGCTGGCGCCGGCCGGCAGCGCGGCGGTCTTGACCACTGCCCCGACCCCGGTCGACACACAGCAACCGATGAGCGCGGCCGCCGTGGGATCCACGCCATCGGGCAGGGCGATCGCCGCGGCCTCCGGGACGACAGCCGCCCCGGCCATCGTGCCGATCCCGCAATACGACAGGACGGCGTCTCCGTCATCCGTAGCGAGGACGGTCGCCCCATCGGGCATCCGGTGGCGGAACGACGGTGAATCGGGGCAGGCCCAGGGTCGGCCGGCGCGGCACGACCGGCAGACGCCGCACGGGACGAGCCACGACAGCGCGACGGGCTGGCCGGGGCGGAGGCTCGTGACGCCGGGCCCGATCGCCTCGATGATGCCCGCGCCCTCGTGGCCCATCACGATCGGCGTCGGCCGCGGCCACTCCCCGTCGCGGACGTGGAGGTCGGAGTGGCAGACCCCCGATGCGAGCATCCGGACGCGGACCTCGCCAGCCCTGGGCTCGGCGACCACCAGGTCCTCCACCTCGGTCGGCTTGCCGACCGCGCGCAGGACGGCGCCGCGGGCTCGTCGGCCGCTCGTCGAGGAGATGGTCATGTCTCGCCGAGGCGTCGGCGCTCGGTCGGACGCGCAGGTTCGTACGGCACGTACTCGGGCCACCACATGGCGCCGTCGATGAGCGCCTCCACGTCGGTGTCCGGTCGGACCAGCGCCAACCCGGAGT
>Ga0075021_10000136_pt1 | contig 38942 bp, 34 predicted proteins | sample ColStrG_CSR_2012_FD_72749 | JGI IMG/M metagenome (GOLD analysis project Ga0075021, IMG submission 72749) | Freshwater sediment microbial communities in response to fracking from Pennsylvania, USA - Cold Stream Run_MetaG_CSR_2012 | ecosystem: Environmental > Aquatic > Freshwater > Creek >...
CAAACTAACTCATGATGTGGCGCTGCCGAATATTGTTGCGTGGTCGCAGACCCAGCCAGAGGTTCCGCTCGCTTCCACCGCGGCCGTAGAAAAAATGCGAATGCCATCGCTTCCGGTCTCTGCGGTCGCGCCCGCGCCGGAGACTATGCCCGCCAACCGCCAACCGGCTCCCACGATCTCCCAGGCAGTGGTGGCGCCGGCACCGGAACTGAACGCGGAATCTTCCGCGCGCAGTCTTCGCGCGCCCCAAGCCGCGGTGGTCGAACCCCCACCCCGAATGGACGCCGCTTCACCGCGCAGGCTGGGAGATATCAATATTGGTCACAGCGAGGTGGTAGCGCCAGCTCCGGAACTAGCCGTGTCTGAGCAGCGCGCTTTGGGCGGTGCCCAGGCGGCGCTCGGCGCCACCGGACCTGCGGTCGTGCCGCCACCGCCATCGATTCCGGGCAATGCGGGTTCAACCCCGAGTGGAAGGCTCATCTCGCTCGGGGTTCATCCCGCGGCGATGCGCGAGCCGATGGAAACGCCAAATGGAAACCGCCGCGGCACATTCGCCGCCACTCCCGCCGGAAAGACGGGCGCAGCAGGCACTCCCGACATTTCGACGAACGACCCGGGCAACGGGAGTTCAACCGCGAGCAGGAACAGCAACGGGATTCCTTCGGGACTCATGGTTGGCGCCGCCCCCAATACGCAGAGCAGTTCCACAGTTGCGGGACAGGGAAATGGAACTGGCGGCGGGGCGGCATCGCCTCAGAATTCCGACAACTCCCGATTGATCGCAGATGCCACTCCGCCGCGGGTTAGTGCGACGCCGCCGCATCCCGCTTCCGAGGTGTCTGAAGAAAAAGCCACCGATGTCGATCACTGGATTTTCGGCGACCGGAAGTTTTATGCCATGACGTTGAACATGCCGAACCTGAATTCGGCCGGGGGAAGCTGGGTCATTCGCTTCGCCGAACTTAACGGGAATGAAGGCAAGGGCGAGCTGACCGCACCGGTAGCGACGCAGAAAGTTGATCCGGCCTACCCGCTGGAGATGATGCGCCGCAACGTGCACGGGACGGTCACGCTCTACGCCGTGATCCGCAATGACGGTTCGGTGACCGATGTGCGCGTGTTGCGTGGCGTAGACGACCAACTGGACCAGTACGCACGCGCCGCACTGTCCCATTGGCGGTTTCGCCCGGCGACAAAGAACGGCGCTGCCGTGGATCTGGAAGCGGTGGTGATGATTCCGTTCAGACCCGTGAGAAGCAAATCGAGTTTCTAGTTTCCCGTTGATATCTATGCTCCCAACTGGAGACCAGAAACTGAGAAGTGGAAACTGGCTCTATTTTCCCGCCCCTGCCTTACCCTCAAGCATGGCGTAAATTGCGGGATTGGAGCATACCTCGTAGTAGTCTTGCCCGGTCCAGTGCTGCAGGGAAAATTTCTGAGGATCAATTTGCGGAATCTGGCTGGAGCGCACCAGGATTTTCTTGAAAATGTCGTTGCCGATGGGCACCAGGCCGCGGTGGAGCTGAAAGACTTCGCTGCCCCAAAGAGCCGGCAAATCAAGTTGGCACGGTTCGATTGAGATTTCCTGCTGCAGCCGTTGGAAAGCTGCCTGGCTGATGCGAATTCCGTTGATGTTGTATTTCAGGATGAAATCGTCCGGGCTTTCGACGGCGTCGCCGTCGTTCACGGTCTGAAAGGCATATACATTAAACGGGACCTTCACACCCTGGATAGCCTTGCGCACGCGCTTGCTGCAAGAGGACAGACGGTCACTCTCATTCAGGGCCTCGGAAATCATGATCTGATGTTCGCCGTCCATCAGGTACATGGGCGCGGAATCCTGAAACGAAATGCCGGTCCCCAGTTCCAGAGTAGGCAGTCCCGCCCGCTCCAGAAGATGGTTGTAGCCGCGAACGATCTCGATCATCTCCCGCGCCAGCACGCAAGCCTTCGCGACCGCGAGAGGAGGTTCGCCTTCGCGCTCCAGCATGGCGACGATGATGGCATCACCTTCGACGAACACTTTGCTGGCGCCATACTTGGCCAGCAACTTGTTGACGGGATCGTAGAAATTCAGACTGAAGTAGGAAGCCGGATTCATTCCCTGTTCCAGCAAGGACCGGGTAAGCCGGGAAGAGTCACGAATATCCGCCTTAAGGATCACGTGACGCAGGACCTTATTTTCGGACGGCTTCTGCTCTTCCGGCAGCAGGAACTCGTAGAGCGTGCCGTTCATGGCGGAGAGATCCCGCATCTTCGGATTGCCAATCAGATTGCCGCCATCCAGGGCGGAATTCAGGGTTTCGAGTCGCCGCAGGTCGCGGTGATAACGCAGGAAATCACGCAGAAAACGCGCCGCCATTTTTGCCCGTTCTGCCCCGCGGCAACCTGCGACGCGCGCCATGGCTGAATACAGGCTTGCCACTGACAGTTTGCCATGCTCTTCGATCAGCTTCTCCACCCGGTCGCGCTCTTCCCGCGAGATCAGGCCATTCTTCAATTGCTGGGCATTGATGCGCGGCGAGTATTCGGAGAGCAGCGGCACCACCTCATAAGACGCGATCACATAGTCCATGAGCTTCTCGCGCTCCAGCAATTGCACCCAGGACTCCAGCCGCGCCTTCTGGCCGCGGCCTTCGCGCGTGGTCTCGTCGGGCTGGCCTGAACCTACCAGTTCATGGGCATTTTCGGGGACGTTCAGCCAGCCGTCGATTACGCCGTCGTCCTCCGCTTTCGGACCCAGATTCAGCGACAGCAGAAATTCGCGCGCCACCCGGCGCACATTGGAAAATCGGTCGGGGTCGCGATCGAAGTTGCCCAGCATGACGTAGTGCTCGGCGTTCAGGTAGGTGTCGGATCCATCTTCGGTGAAAACCAGCGGGTTGAGGAAGAGCTTGTATTCCGCCTCGGCGCCGCTGCCGAAAAGCGATCTCCGCATCCGGGCCAGGGTCTCTTTCTCAATCTCGCGCAGAATGCGGAACAATTCCTGCCCTGTCTTGCGCAGGATGATTTTTTTGGCCACCTGGAAACTGGCAACCCTTTCGCGATACTCCAACGCTTTCTGCTGGCGCACGCCTTCGTAACTCTTGAGCATCATGCGGCCGCGTTCCAGTAGTTGCGCAAACTGCGAGTTCAACTCGATGCGAAGGAATTTAATGATCGCCGCCCGGCCCAGTACGTCGACGGAGAGGTTTTCCGCCGCCTTGGCGCGATTCAGCGTCGATACGTGGAGGTCGGCAAGCAGGGGTTTGAGTTCCGACGGGCTGGCCTTGGGATGTTGAACCTTTAATGACGCCATGGACCCGGCAAAATGATGGCCTGCCGTCTTTTCCGCCATCTCGGCTGCCAGCAGTCCGTCCATGTCACCGTGGCGAACTATCAGGCTTGCGATCCGGGGCCGCGCCTGCTCCACAAAGCGCGGGCTCAGATGCACGTCGTGCCGGAGATTGTCCACGCCCAGTTGCAGATCCTCCAGAGTAAGCTTCGGCGTGTAACTGCTCAGGTGAGGCGGTTGGATCTCCTCGGGGGAACGTCCGAGTTTGAAGATGGGAATGCGAGGCATGGTCGGCGGTCTCTTTTTTCCTCTACGGCCGCCGCGCTGGGCGAACCATGCTGGCGCGAATTTGCGTCACAGTGGAATTCTGCTTCATCTCGTGATCAGCGTGAGTAGGAATCAACCTCCGCGTTCAACTTCCTCTCCTCGCAAGCTGCTGATATTCCTACCTATTCGCGAGCCTAGCATGCGTGCGGACCTCGGCCAACGTTACCCAAGTTTACGGTCGGCGTGGTGGGCGGGCAATCGGCGCAGCAATCACGGCGCAGATGCATTCCGGTTACTTCGGTCACCGTGCTGATGAACAATTGTCAAGGTATGATTTGTCGAACCGTGATCTCCATGAAGAAGCTGAAATTCCTGGTTTCGCTGACGACGGACGACAACGACTATCAGACCGAGCAAGCCGCCGCCGCCGAAGAAGCAGCGCGCCGTCTGGGCGTGGAAATTCAAATCACATACGCCGGGAACGACTCCATCACCCAGAGTCAGCAGATTCTGAACGCCATTCAGTCACGATCAGACTCCCAGCCCGATGGGATCATCTTCGAGCCCGTGGGTGGGACCGCTCTGCCGCAGGTGGCTCGGGCCGCGGTGGCCGCGGGTATCGCCTGGGTCGTCCTGAATCGAAGTGTCGAGTACATTGCCGAGATACGCAAGGCGTCCAAAGTTCCGATCTTTGTGGTCAGCTCGGACCACGAGCAGATTGGCCGCATCCAGGGACACCAGTTTGCGGCGCTTTTACCCAAGGGCGGATCGGTGCTGTATGTTCAAGGTCCGGCTGACAGTCTGGCCGCCAAGCAGCGCACCAGCGGCATGTACGAGACCAAGCCTGCAGAAGTCCAGGTGAAAGTCATGCGAGCGCAGTGGACCGAAGCCAGTTCCTATCGGGCCGTAAGTTCCTGGCTGCGGTTGTCTACCTCTCATCAGACCCGGATCGATCTGATTGCGGCCCAGGACGATGGCATGGCGCTGGGCGCCAGAAAAGCGTTTCAGGAACTGCCCGACAATGACGCCAAGCGGCGCTGGTTAAGCCTGCCGTTTATCGGATGCGACGGCCTGCCCAAGACCGGTCAGGCGTGGGTGAAGAGAGGATTGCTGACGGCAACCATTTTCGCGCCGCCCAACACGGGTCAGGCCCTGGACATGCTGGCAAAGGCCTTTAACAGTGGGACCGTGCCGCCGGAACTCACCCTGACTGCACCGGTGTCAGTGCCTGCGCTCGACGCGCTGGCTACGACCCACGCAGAAAAAGTGCGGTTGCTGTCGGTATAGGGTTCAAGACTCCGCTCCCTTCAGCGTAATTTCCCATGCGAGCGGCGAAAGCTTTTAACTGCAGAGAGCGCAAAGAAAGTTCGTAAGGCCGCAGAGAAAAGCTGACTGCGTTAGTGGGTCAGTTTCAGGATACATCCCGCAAATCTAATCAACCACCAAGGACACGAAGTATCACGAGGGCGTTTACTTTCCGGGCTTTCCTTCGTGTACCTTCGTGTGGCCTTTGTGGTTAACGGTCTTCGCAAATTGACCCCTCAGCTGCCCGACTGTGGCTTTCGCACTCCTGACTCATCTTGGTACATTATTCGTTTCCTATCGCTTATTTGCCCAAGGAGAAGCTATGCCCACTCTGGTCGCCCAGCCCACACGCATCCGCGCCGCGGGCACAAAACCGAAATTGATCGACGAGTTCATTGGCCGGGTCAACACCAAGACCTCAGGGGTGAGCGTGGCCCACATGCGTAGTCCGCAGGGCTGGGAAGAACCAGGACAGACTCCCGAATTCGACGAGTTCACCCTGGTGCTCAAGGGAGTTCTGCGGGTGAGGTACACAGGCGGTGAGATGGACGTTCCCGCCGGTCAGGCGGTCATCGCCCACCGCGGCGAGTGGGTGCAGTACTCCACGCCCGGGGAAGGTGAAACCGAATACATCGCCGTGTGCCTGCCTGCATTCGCGATGGAGACTGTGCACCGGGACGCGTAAGTTCCTGTAGGGACGATTCGGATTTTCGATCCAGCATACCCCGTCTAATGGGTGATAATGCGCAGGTCTTATGTTCTGTAGCCCGGGAAAGGCCCGGCAACTCGCATGTTGATCCGTCTGGGATATGACATCCAATTCGAGATTCCCGCAGCCGTCGCCATGGTGGGGATGTTGTATGTGCATCCTTCCAGAGTTGCAGACCTGCGGGAAGCGGATGAGGTAAACATTGACCCTGCGCTCCGGGTGGAAAGCTACATAGACAGTTACGGCAATCGCTGTGCCCGCTGGTTAGCGCCCGCAGGAGCGCTCCATTTGAGCGGTTCCACTTTGATCGAGGACCCGGGAACACCGGATGAAGCTAGTCCCGACGCACAGGAGCATCCGGTGAATGAGTTACCTCCGGAGACGCTGCGCTATCTGCTTAACAGCCGGTACTGCGAGGTGGACCGGCTGTCGAATATTGCAGTCGAGTTGTTCGGTCATCTGAAGCCGGGATGGAGCCGGGTACAGGCAATCTGCGGCTGGGTGAACTGGAAGGTAGCGTTCGGGTACCATCATGCGCGCTCTTCAAAAACTGCTCTGGATGTGTTCACCGAGCGCACCGGAGTCTGCCGAGACTTCCAGCACCTGGCGGTCACCTTCTGCCGCGCGCTGAATATTCCCGCCCGCTACGCGACGGGTTACCTGGGCGACATCGGTGTTCCACCAGAGCCGACCCCAATGGATTTCAGCGCCTGGTTCGAAGTTTATCTGCAAAATCGCTGGTGGACGTTTGACGCACGCCACATTCAGCCGCGGATCGGACGTGTGCTCATGGCCACCGGCCGCGACGCCTCCGATGTCGCGATCACGACCTCGTTCGGGATTGCGAATCTGACCGGGTTTACCGTGGTGACGGAGGAGGTGACAGAGTGATACCGAAAGGTGAAAGATGGGCACCCGATCCTTAGGGCTGAGCCCGGGGCGGCTGTTTTTGCATCCCTTCCAGCAAGGTAACGATGTGTTCGAGACGCTGGCTGGTGAGTCGTGTCGACAAGGCGTTCTTCTGGGCCATCAGAATCAGTTTTACCGAGACCAGGAAGACGCCAGCCTCGAGGAGCAGTTCGTGGGTAAATCCTTTGACGACTATGGACACGAGAAAAAGCACCAGGGTCAGAGCAATTACAACCGCCGACCAGGGGTCGAATTGCTGCAGTTCTTCCTTCGACATAGCCCTCTCCAATAGTTATTCAGCTCGGTCAGAAGCCGGTGCTGAAGACTGACGACCGACGGCTGGCGACTGGATTACGGCGCTTCGATCAGTTCCATCTTGCCATCGCGGGTGCGATGCAGGACCATTACTTTTCCTTTGGGATCACGGAAGACGAATACGTCGCGGTCGCGGAAATGTGCTTCTTTGATGGCCTCTTCGAGGGTCATGGGGTGCCGGGCGACGGCATCTTCGGAGCGCACCAGGTGAACCTCGGTGGATTTGGCGACGGCGGGGAATTTATGCACCACCAGTGAAACCTCGGTGGTTTCGGCGAGTCCAATCGCAGCCGGCAAGGTCTCCTGCGCGGCTTTTCCATTCCATTTCTGGTTCCGGTTTTCGTGCTGATGACGTTTCTTGCTGCGCCAGCGGGTCTTGTATTTGACCGCCTGCTTTTCCAGGTGATCGATCGCCTGGCTGATGGCAGACTTCATGTCGCCAGCCTGAGCCACGCCGACCAACGGCCCGTTGCGTGGGCTGATGGTGATTTCCGCTTTGTGGCGGTGCTTTTCGATGGCCAGGGTTACCTTGCTATCGAATTTGTCGCCCAGAATCTTGCGGATTTTTGCCAGGCCGGTTTCGACTGACTTTCGGAGGGTAGGAGTGATCTCGCACTTTCTGCCGGTAAACTCTACGTTCATGAGCGCCCCTTTCTTTCTATCTGGGCCCCGACTTGCGGCACGGCTAAAGCCCATGCTTTTCCCGCTGTTATTTTTTCACTCTGCGCTGGTGAGTGCTGGGAATGCGCATGTCTTCCCGGTATTTCGCGACCGTGCGGCGGGTTACCTGAATACCCTGGGACTGAAGAATTCTGGTGATCTGCTCGTCGGTCAAAGGACGGCTGGAGTCTTCTTCCTCGATGAGTTTTTTGACTCTGCGCTTGAGGATGAGGAGCGAAGTGTTGCCACCCTGGGGACCGTTCACGCTCTCGCTGAAGAAGTAACGCAATTCGAATACGCCCTGGGGAGTGTGGGCATACTTGTTGGCGACCGCCCGGCTGACCGTGGAAGGATGCACGCCGATTTCTTCCGCCACCTCCTTGATCATCATGGGTTTGAGCTGGTCGATACCCTTTTCCAGGAAATCCTGCTGCCGGGTCACGATCGAATAGCAGACTTTGGTGATGGTTTGCTTGCGCTGCTCGATGTTCTTGATGAGCTGGATGGCGCTCTTGTAGCGTTCTTTGACATAGTTGCGCGTGTCCTTGTCATTGGTATCGCGGGTCAGCAGGCGCTTGTAGGCGGGATTCAGCCGCAGTACCGGTACGTCATCCTCGTTCATCATCACCAGCCATTCATCACCGTGCTTGATGAAAGCGACGTCGGGTTCGATCAGCCGCGGCTGGCTCTTGTTGTAACGCAGGCCGGGGCGGGGATCGAGTGTCCGGATGCATGCCAGGGCCTCCTGTACAGCTTCCGGTGTACGGCCGATGGCACGCGCAATTTCCTTATATTGCTTGTTCTGAAGAGCACGCAGATGCTGGTCCACGATGGCCACCGCATCGGAAAGAACCTGTGCCGTGGCCTCACCGTTGCCATTCTTGTGCGTGGCAAGCTGTTGCTGGTGATAGCGCAACTGATACAGCAGGCAATCGCGCAGGTCGCGGCAGGCGACTCCGGGCGGATCCATCTGGCGCACCAGATCCAAGGCTTCGTGCAGATCGTTGAGGCTGAAACTGGGCTGATATAGAGGCTGCACCGGCTTTCGTTGCGCGGCCGGGTCGGGCGTGACCCCTGGCGCTGGCGGCGGGATCTCAGGTGCAACCACATCCGGCGCAGGGGCAGGTGCGGTTCCATACGCGCTCGGGGAAGCGCTTCCTGAAGAATGTAGACCGGAATCGTCGGCACCGCTCCATTCGGACAGCGGCGCCCGATCGATGTCATCGACTGACTCATCCAATCCCAAAGCCTCGGCGACCGGCGAATCCAGCTCATCCACCTCCGTGGCCAGCCCGAGAGCAGCAGCTTCTTTCACCACATTAGCGGCAATGGTGGCATCCACTTCGGGCGGAGCGGGCGGGGCGGTGCCCAGGAGTTCCTCGTCGCTGGCGATCAGATATCCATCTTCACTCAGGTTGCCGATGATGATTTCGGCGGCTTCTCGCACTTCCGGACTGACCGATAAAGCGCCAAGCTGCCAGGTCAGGTGGTCGGTGAGAGTGGTGGGCTTGGAAAGAAAATTCTCAAAGGATGGCCGCTCAATCTCTTCCATTTCCCCCCGGCTACGATAGCCGGGATCGAGGTATTCCTGGAAAAATGAGCCGAAATCGATTTCTTCAAAAGGATCCTTCTTTTCGACGGCCGCAACCGTATTCTCTTCCGGAGCGACCCGTTCACGGTCCTCTTCGCGGCGAGCGGCGTCATCCAGGAGGGGAACCGTGTCTTCCAGTTCCTCCAGGACGGGATTCTCCACCATCTCCGCAGTGATCATGTCGCGCAACTCAAGCTTGTTGAGTGCCAACACGCTCACCATCTGCACGAGGCCAGGAGTGAGGATCTGCCTCTGCGAGACTTTCAGATGGAGCTTGGGCTGGAGCAGCACCATAGTTAGTCGTCTGGAAAACAGTCGTCTGACTTCGGTCGTCAGTCGTCAGAAAACAGTTCTCAGCCTTCGTTCTTCAGAAAACCAGTTGTCAGTTTTCCGTTGTCAGTTATCAGCAAGACTTTGCTGACGACTGAAGACCGACGACTGACGCCTGCCTTTCTCACACCAGGGAAAAGCTCTCTCCCAGGTAAACCTTCCGGACCTGGGGATCGCTGGCTAACTGCTCAGGCATTCCCGAGGCCAAAATCCTTCCGCCGTCGATGATGTACGCCCGATCCGTTACCGCCAGCGTTTCGCGTACGTTGTGGTCGGTGATCAACACTCCGATTCCGCTGGTCTTCAGATCGCTGATGATCTTCTGCAAATCCAGGACGGCGATCGGGTCGATTCCGGAAAATGGCTCGTCGAGCAAGATAAATGTCGGGTTAATGCACAAAGCACGGGCAATTTCCACGCGTCGCCGCTCGCCCCCGGAGAGAGCGTAGCCTCGGTTCTGCCGGATATGTTCCAGGCCCAGTTGATCGATCAGCTCCTCCATTTTTTCCCGGCGCTCGTGCCAGGAAATGGGCTGCGCTTCCAACACAGCCAGAATGTTTTCCTCAACCGTAAGCTTGCGGAAAACTGACGCTTCCTGAGGGAGGTAGCTAATGCCGTACTGGCGCGCCCGCAGGTACATAGGCACGTCGGTGATCTCTTCCTCGTCGATCAGTACCCGGCCGCTATCGGGGGGGATCAGGCCGACGATGGTATAGAATGTCGTGGTCTTGCCGGCGCCGTTAGGTCCAAGCAAACCAACAACTTCACCCTGCCCTACACGGATGCTAACCCCGTTTACAACCCGGCGACCGCGGTAGGACTTGCCGATTTCGTCAGTGGCCAGAGTACGCATTTAACGTGCCACTCGCGTCTGGGTGACAGTGGGGGATTTGGTGTTGCCTTCAACGAGCACCCTACCATCGTGTCTAAATAAAGTCAACGAAACCCCGGTAATCTTGCCCTGTTCGGCATCAAAAATGCTCGGCGGCCCACCGCTCAAGACGAACTTGTCGTCGGATGCGGTGTAAATCAGCCGATCGCCAGTTGCAGTTCGGGCTGGCTGGGTAATGACCACCTGGTCGCTGGCAATGATGCGATCGATTTTCCCGGTTCCCGCAAGTGCCTGATTCGGAGTCCCTTGGTCTTTCGCTTGATCTTTCCCTTGATCTTGGGGATACAGGAATACATCCATCACATTTGCGGCAATCATCAGGTCTGATGCTTTGGCTTGTACGGCTCCTTCAAAGTGCGCTTTGCGTTCCTCGTCGGTGTAGGTGAGCCGGGCAGAGGTGATCTTGACCGGTGTGACCTTTCCGCTCTTTTCGGTTTGGGCTTTTTCGGTCTGAACCAGCACAGTGGAGACGGCATGAGCAGCCGTTCCACGAGCCACCACCGAGCGGTGATTACGATCGAATTCGATCGAGGGAGCTTCGATGACGTTAGCGTCCTGCCAGAGGCGAGCATCGCCGGTGTACAGCGCAACTGCGGGGCTGCTGTGTGCCGTCATGGTGCGGGCTGTAACGTGAATAGGATCCGACGAGGCGAGCAGAGCGCCGCCAGGTTGGGCCTTCAGATCGCTGTAGGTGCTTTTGACCTCACCGTCGGCGAAGGCGTCCCCGGTGGTGCGGTTCAGCCGCATGGTTCGAGCGGTAGTAGTCATGCCGCCGTCGACCACCCGGGGCGAACCAGTGAGAACCAGCATCTGGTCGGCGGGAGTGTATCTGCCGAGGTCTGCCCAGGCGCGGCGGTCGCCATCCTTATAAGCGACGCTTCCTTGCTGCACGATGGAATCGATCCCGCTGCCGGGACGAAACGATGCATCAAGCGCGTTGCTGGTGCTGACCCGGTCCGACTGGCCCGGCGTCTGCGATGTTATGCGAGCATCCGGTGCCCCGTGAACTGAGGTCAATTGTCCCAGGTCGTCGAAACGCGCCTGGAATTTGCCAGCCGTGACCAGCGTCTGGCCTGCTGCCGGTGTTGTTGGCCGGAGAACAATCTGGGCAGCGCCGGAAGTATCGGCACGCTCCAGATGGCTGCCATTGGCTACCTGGAAGTCTATAACCGAGGCAGTGATCTCGATCTCCGGAGCACCGGCGGATCCACTCGTGGGCTTCTGAGGCTGCACCAGCTTCACGTTTTCCTGGCTGTGAACCGTGGTCAGCACATTCGCGCCGGCGAAATTCATGACGATCCTGCCCGCGCTCCCTTGCATCGGCTGCGCGCCCGAATTCTCGATCCGGACATCCCCGGAAAAGGTGGCGGCCCGGAGCGTGTCCTGCCGGTCCGCCATCAGCAATTCCAACTGGTTGGACTGAACTTTTCCGGACCTTATGCCTTCCGACTCGACGAGTACATTGCCGCTGGCCAGAATGCTTTGCAAAGTGTTGTCCGGACGCAGGAATAGCGTGCCCTTGTCGGCAGACGCGCGCCGTGAGGCGCTCTGTAACCGGGGAAAATCCAGGGCAACCAACCGGGGATTCTTGGAAATCGTCCCCCGAGCCGCAGTCAGCCGAACGGGAGTGGCGCCGTGAAAGTCGACGTCCACCTGCGACTGCAGGGTAAGGGCCGTGGTATTGGCCTCATAGCTGAGGCCCACGGCCGACCCACTGGCCTGGGGAATACTGAACTCCACTTTTTCCCTGGTCGAGGCGTTTCCCGTCTTCTGGTTAAAGAGCAGATTCGTGGTCGTGAGGTGGATGGGATTTTTCAATTCCTTGGGGGTCGCCTGGTCGGGATGAAGCAAGCCTTCCGGATTGGCTTCAAGGTCCATCTGAACCTGACCCTTGCCCACGACGTCGCCGGATTGCGGATCATACTCAAAGTCCGCGCCGTAAATCTGGTCGAAGCGAGTGGAATCACGTCCGTATAGGGTGATCGTGACATCATGCAATTCAGTGCGTCCACCCTCCTTGAACTGCACCGCCTTGCTGGCCTGGACTTTAAATAGAGTGTGACCCTGTTCGGAACGGGAGACGGTGAAACCCTGCGCGCTCTGTTGCACCTCAAGGCCAATTTTCCCGGGAACGTCCCTGAGCGCATTCTGCGCCTGGTGGCGTGCATAGAAATACACGGCCGCCACCAACAGCAGAAGGCCGAAGGCGCCTGCCGCAAACCAGCGACGAAGCCGAGAAACGGAGAGGGGCATCTGAAGACAGTGTAATTCAGGCTGAGGGCGAGGGCTTCCCATGGAAAAGTTGGCGTTGGGAGACGGTTTTATTTGAACCAGTTGCCGGTTTTCAGTTCCCCGTTCTCAGACACTGGATGACATCGTCTAAACTCAGAACACGATGAATACGCAGGAGCCGGCTTTGCTCGATCTGAAGAACGTCACCGTCATGCGGGGAGAGAAAATCGTTCTGGAAAACTTCAGCCTGCGTATTCGCAATGATGAACATGTGGTGATTCTGGGACCGAACGGCTGCGGCAAATCCACGCTGATCAAAACAATCACGCGAGAGTGCTATCCCGTCGCGCAGGAAGGCTCGTCGATGACGATTCTGGGACAGGAACGCTGGGATGTTTTCGAGCTGCGCTCAATGTTGGGCATTGTCTCAAACGATCTTATGTCCATGTGCACCGGCAATGCTTGTGGACGCGACGTTGTCCTGTCCGGGTTTTTCAGCAGCACCCGCATCTTTCCCCATCACACCGTCGATCCCAGGCACCGGGAGCTGGCCGATGCCGCGCTCGAGCGTTTACAAATATCCCACCTCGCCGACCACCCCGTCGCCGAAATGTCGTCGGGAGAAGCCCGCCGTGTACTGATCGCCCGCGCCCTGGTCCACAAGCCGCGAGCGTTGTTGTTCGATGAACCGACCAACTCCCTGGATGTCTTCGCCCGCCACAGCCTTCGTCAGACCATGAGGTCGCTGGCGAAAGCGGGAGTTGGGATCATTCTGGTGACGCACGACCTTTCTGACGTGATTCCGGAAATCGAGCGCGTGCTGCTGATGTCAAATGGACAGATCGTCGCCGAAGGGCCTAAAGACCAGATGCTCCAGCCGGATCGTTTAGAGGGCTTGTTTGGTATCAAAGTGGAGTTGGCCCACCACGATGGCTACTACCATCTATGGTGAGGCCGCGGAAACGGCTTTCGTGGCTTCTGGACGACGACTGTCTTTCGCTTCGCTCTTGAAGTCACGGAGAGAAAGTTCCAGCCCGCCGTAATCCGGATGATCATTGTGATCGATTGTGAACGCGATATCGAGGCTGTCGCCGAGGAGCAAGCCTGCCTGCTGGCAACGCTCGGCCATATGCCAGCCGAGAGCATTGAAGGCGATGGTGTTTTGCCGGTTGTCCGTAAGTTCTCTGCGGTCGCTCCGCCGAATCGCTGCCGAGTCGGGATCACATCGAGGCGTCGTCAGGATAGACATGTCTGCGGTATTGGGTTTGGAGCCCAACTTCAACTTTACGTGTTTGTCTTTGAGCACGCGGGGAGGCGCCACCAGGCGGACCTCGCGGGCGGTAAACACCGGTTGAGGATTTCCCACACCAAAGGGTTGCAGGCGATGGAGAGCCTGAAAGAGGTCGGGAGTCACCTGATCAAGAGAAAGCTCAGCATCGTATTTAAGCATGGGCTCGAAGTCGGCAAGGGTCAGGCGCGCGCGAGCATACGCATCGAGATGAGCGCGCAACTCCGGCACGCGCCCGGCTGGCAACGAGAAGCCGACAGCGTGAGCGTGCCCGCCGAATCGGGTAAACAATCCGGCGCAGGATTCCAGCGCGTTCAGCAGGTGGAACGAGGAGATGGAGCGCCCCGAACCGTGCGCCTGCTCTCCATCGCGCGAAATCACGAGGGCCGGACGTCCATAGCGCTCTACTACCCGTGTAGCGGTGATGCCGATCACTCCGCGGTGCCAGCCCTCGCCATCGATCACGATGCAAAAGGCGTCGTGCAGGGCCGGGTCTTCTTCAAAGCGTGAGGCAATGGATTTCAGGATGCTGCGCTCCTCCTCCTGACGATGGCCGTTGAGCTGGTCGAGCCGATTCGCGATTTCGCGAGCCCGCACCGAATCCTTCACGCTGAAGAGTTCGATGACGTCGCGGGCCACATCCATGCGGCCGGCGGCGTTGATGCGAGGCGCCACACGGAAAGCGACCTCCCCCGCAGTGAGGGCTCGACCACTGAGCTTTGCCACCTCCAGCAAGGCTTTGAGGCCGGGATTGACGGGCGATCGCAGGCCTTCCAGTCCCAGCTTGGCAAAGACGCGATTCTCCCCGGTAAGCGGCACCGCGTCGGCGATGGTCGCAATCGCAACCACTTTCATGAACGACTTCAGCAGGCGGGCTTGATCCTTCTCAGGAATTTGCCGTTCGATCAAACCTTGCGCAACTTTGAAGGCAACGCCCGCGCCGCATAGCGCTTTGCATGGATAAGCGCAGCCTGGCTGATTGGGGTTGACCACGGCCAGGGCAGCCGGAATTCCCTGCGGGCCCGGAAGGTGATGGTCGGTGACGATCAAGTCCACGCCCAGCCTGCGCGCCGTCTCCGCCGGAGCAAAGGCGCGGATACCCATGTCCACGCTGATGATCAGCTTGATGCCGGCCCCGGCGGCCTGCTCGATGACATCGTCGCGCATGTCATAGCCGTCGCGGATGCGGTGGGGAACATGAAAATCGGCCGTACCTCCGCACAACTCGATCGCGGTCTTGAGGATGACGATTGCAGTCGTACCATCCACGTCGTAGTCGCCGTAAATCAGGATGGATTCTTTGTTCCCGATGGCGGCTTCAATCCGATCGACTGCCGCCTTCATGCCAGTCATCAAATACGGCGAATGCAAGTGTGCAAGCGAGGGAGAGAGGAAGCGTTGCGCGGCTCCGGCTTCGCTGATTCCGCGCATGACGAGGAGGCGACTGATTGTGGCGACGAGTTGAAGGTTTTTTAGTCCGAAAGAAGGTTGAGCACTCAACTCCGCCGCGAGGCGGTCCACTGCAGACGGGTCGGCGGCTTTTGGCACCCAGCGCATTAGTGAAGAAAGTTTCGGAAGAATCCGTGTGGCGCGGGCGCCCCCGCCCGCGGCCTTTTACTTTGAATCTTTAGGCCTCGATTTTCGGACCTCGCGGGCGAGGGCGCCCGCGCCACACAACAAGCTTCAGATTTCTTCGTCCGGGCCGGGACCGTCGATGGGAATGCCGCCGAAGTCTTCGGACAGCTCCAGCAAGCGCTGGTAATGGTCGTACCAGTCGGTGGAGGCTTCGTAGATCATCATGATGCCCTGGTGGGCGAAACCCAGTTGCACAAACCCGGTCTTGCCCACATAGGTCCGCAGCCAGCGGGCCTCATCCACATCTTCGTCGTTGGTGAACTCGAGATTGCCCAAACGCTCGACCATCTGGTCGAGTTCCTCGCGGCGCAGCGTCCAGGCGTCCATGGTGAGAAAAGGCGCGGCTGCCGCCTTGGCCAGTTCCACAAAATCCTTCCAGCTGTCGGGATTGTCCTCTGTTTTCCAGATTACGCTCTGCACTTCTTCATAGTCGACGTAGCCATGGAAGCGGCGCATGCCGTGGCCTTCGATGAAGGCAACCATGTCATCTTTGAGGCCTGCCAGGTTGTCGGGCGCGGGAGACATCGGTTATTTCTGCCATTGTATGCCTGAATTTGGTCGTTTGTCGTTGGTCATACGCCGTTGGCTAACCGAGAGAATTACCCGGCAGGAATCACAGTCGAGACTGGGCCAACGACCAACGACGAACGGCCAACGACTAAACCCTGTGCTACACTACCTGTTTCACAAACCATCTTCGATCCGCGCTATGCTTCTTTCCAAAGAATATGTGGGCTACTTGGCCCGCGAAGTCACCAAAAAGCTGATTGCGGGCGGGCACATCGAGACCAAGAGCGTGCCTGCGGTTACCGAGAAGGTGCACGCCTCGATGCTGGAAGAGCTGTCGCTGGAGGACCGCATCAACGACGAGGTGCGCGTTATTCTGGAAGCGTATTCCGAGGAAATGCGCCGTACCGGCGCCAACTATCAGGAGATGTTCCGAAAGGTGAAGAGCGAACTGACGCGCAAGTACAAGGCGGTGCTGTGAGAATCAGCCGGGACAAGGTGAACAAAGTTGCGCACATGGTCACGGACGCGCTGGCTGAAATGGACGCAGTGGATTTCATCGATGACCGGAATACCATCCGGCTGGAAGTGCGCAAGATTCTCGAAGACCTGCTGAATCAGGAAGCGAGAATCGACCAGGCCGCCCGCCAGAAAATCGAGAGCCAAAAGCGCACGATTCTTGAAGGCAGCCAGGAGTGGGACATCCTTTACCGCAAGTACTACAACGAGGAAGTGAAGAAACTGGGGGTTTAGTCGTCGGTCGTCAGTCTCAGTCGTCAGTCTTCAGCTGACTTCCTATTGCATCTTTACAGCACCTGCTCGACACATCCTCTTCTTCCGATAAGAAAGCCCCGCGGGGGCGGGGCTGGTCAGAAAACACCCAAGTTAGAAATACCCAAGAGATTTATGCCGCGACCAATCGTGCGCTCATGTGTTCGACCCGCTCGCGGTATTGCTCCGCGCGGGCCATGATTTCTTTATGAGGCCGGCTGGTCAGCCATTGATAACGGGGCGTGGCGCGGCGCTCGCGACGAGTGCCGACGTTGCCCCGGCTCATCGGGCTGGCGGGACGTTTTTCGGCGGTCACCTGGTGCCATCCGCTGCCGGAGGTCACATCGAAGGCCCCGATGTATCCGCCGGAAAGCAATTGCAATGGCGACTGGATGTGGTTGAGCTGATCGAACTGGGTCGATCCTTTGGTGCGGAAATCCTCGAACCATGAGGGGAAAACGAAATCTGAGACGCGCACGATGCCGATTTCGTAGCCATCGCCGTCCGATTCGCAGGCATCGCACACTTCGTACGCGTAGAGGGTGCCGGCGTTCGCCGCGGTTTGCACCAGCACCGACAGGTTGATGTTGGGATCAGCCAGCATTTCGAGAAGTTCGTGGCTCGCCGTGACCGACCAGGTAAGCCCATACTTCAGGTCGGTTCCGGCAAAGACTTTCCCGATGGGCAGACCGTCGGGAGTGAGATCGTGGTAACCGAGCGCGCCCGCCTGATCGGAATCGTCGAGGATGGCGAGCCACCACGTTCCTTCGGGCGGACTAACAGTTCCCGGGATAAAGTTAAGTTTGGCGTCAATTCCCCATACTGGCCGGAAATCGTTGCTCACCTGTTTCTGCAGAGCTTCGACGACAGGCCTGATCTCGCTGTCGTTGAGTACGGTAGTAGCGTTGATAATGGAGATATTAACGGGAGTGATTTGAGACATGGCCTTCTCCTTTTAGTAAAAGATTCGGAGAACGCGCAGGGAACTTGCGTGACTCTGTGTTTGGGAAATTAATCTTCGAACGGCTTGGGATGCAAGGTTATCGATCACGAAAAAAAACATGGCTTCCCATAGTGGGAGGTCGGCTGCTGCGTCACCAGTAGGATCGAGAGACGAATTCCGCGAAAGACTTCACGGACCACCGGGGACAAGATGGCACGAATCCTTTGTTCGTGTGCCTTCGTGTCCTTGGTGGTAAGACTAGGAGGCCACCGTCCATGGCATTGCTGCGCCAGGCTAGATGTGCAAGTATCGTGGGAAGTAGGCTTACGCTGCGAGGGAAGTTATGGGTATTTGCCTCGTCTCCGCAATGCTAGTTGCTGTCCAGTTGTTCAATTTGACTCCCCCGCTGGGCGCGCTCCCACTATTGCTTCAACGCCAGCCTTCGTTCAAAGGATATGGGGATAGTCCGCGGATAAGTTCCGTATCCCGCTTACACATTTCAGAGACTGCCTCTGCGAAACGCTTGTGGAAGAAAGTCGAGCCCGACTACCCGCGCGACGCCAAGGCTGCGGGCGTTGAGGGCGACGTTGTTTTCAGAATCATGATTGGAACCGAGGGAGGCGTAGAGGAAATCCACCTGCGGCGCGGGAAGCCCGTGCTGATCGAAGCAGCCGCGAAGGCAGTTTCAAAGTGGCGGTACGAGGCTTATATGCTCAACGGCAACCCCGTGGAAGTAGAGACCTTTGCCATAGTCCGATTTCGGCTGCCCAACAAACATCGGTGACTTTCAAAATAGCCAGTCGGACTTTCGTTTGAATCACAGCAGCCAAATTACGAGCCTGGTAAAACAGTCCGCCCGCGATGCCGGCTTCGAGCTGGCAGGGGTTGCGCCGGTCCACGACTTCGACGAACTGGCTCGCTTTCGGGACTGGATCGCAGCCGGGCGTGCGGGCGAGATGAAGTACATGGAGGCCCGTGACGATTCGGGCTCTCTCAAGCGGGCGTCGCTTCGTTCGACTCTGCCCTGGGTTCGCAGCGTGATCGTCTGCGCGATCAACTACAACACCCCTCATCCCTACTCAACGCAGGTTGACGATTCAGAGCGGGGATGGATTGCCCGCTACGCGTGGGGTCATGAGGACTATCACGACGCAGTTATGAGCAAGCTCCGAGTCGTAGAGAAGCGACTGCTCGACGCTGCTCCTGAATCGGAAACGCCGGTTCTGCAGACTTGCTGCTACGTCGATACTGGGCCGATTGTCGAAAGAGTCTACGCCAAGTATGCGGGCGTGGGGTGGATCGGCAAGAACACCTGCATCCTGAACCAGAAGCTGGGATCATGGCTTTTCCTGGGTGTAATCCTTACCTCGCTCGAACTCGAAGTTGACGTGCCTGCGCCGGATCGCTGTGGCACCTGCACCCGCTGTATCGATGCCTGTCCCACCCATGCGCTGGTTGCACCCTATCAACTGGATTCGAATCTGTGCATCTCCTATCTCACTATTGAAAAACGTGGTGTGATTCCCGAAGATTTGCGCGTCGGGATGGGCCGCCACGTTTTTGGCTGCGATATCTGCCAGGATGTTTGTCCCTGGAACCGCAAGGCTCCGTCTACGGCCGCTGCGGAATTTCAGCCACGCCCAGGACTGGTCAATCCCGCGATGGAGTGGCTGGCACAAATGTCCAACGAAGAATTCCGGGAAAAGTTCCGTGGATCTGCGGTGCGCCGCGCCAAACGCAGCGGCCTGAGGCGGAACGCGGTGATTGCCATGGGCAACATCGGCGACCGGCGTTTCGGACCTTTGCTGGAAAAACTGAGAGGGGACGAAGACGAGATTGTCGCGGAGAGTGCTGCCTGGGCGGCGAGCAGACTGAAGACAGATCAGTAGCGGGTTTCCAGTTTCTTTCCAGACAATAGCTTTGAATCCGATGCGCGCAACGGTCGAGGCCTGACCACCGTGATAGCATCGTTTTAACCGGCTGTGCTTGCCTGATCCATGCCTTGCATCCGCCTCACCTCGCGACTCTTTCTCTTATACCTGTTCTGCGCCAGCAGCCTGTCATCGGCGCTTTCCGGACATCCGGCCGAACCCAAGTGGATCAGGGTGAGTTCCGCTCATTTTTCTGTGCTCACGGATGCGGGGGAAAAGAAGGGGCGGGAAGTGGCCTTGCGCCTCGAGCAGATGCGGGACATTTTTGCGCAGCTCTTCGTGAAGACCAAGCTGCGGCTGCCGGAGCCGCTCGACGTCATCGCTCTGGCTTCGGACGAAGAGTATATTCGCATCGCACCCATCCGCCAAGGCCGGCCGATTTCCGCGCCGGGATTCTTGTTGCCCGGCGACGATCGCAACTTCATCGTGCTCGATGTGTCGGCGGATGACAGCTGGCGGGCAGTGTCGCGCGAGTTTGCGCGCCTGCTGCTGAATTTCAACTATCCCCCGACCCAGGATTGGTTTGACGAAGGCTTTGCGCAATATTTCTCCAGCCTGCGCCTGGGAGACGACCAGGCACAGATCGGCGGCGACCCCGCCCAGAGTCAGCCCTGGGACCACGGCCTCCCCGGCCAATCGTCTTCCACTCCATCAGCCGCCGCTTCTCGGCAGCCCGGGTCGCTGGTGGAATTGCTAAATGGGCCGTGGCTGACGATTCCAGAGTTGTTCGCGATGCGCCGGGGTCCATCGGGATATCCCGCCATGTTCTACGCGCAGTCCTGGATCGTGATGCACTATTTGCTGAACAAGAACAAATTGTCCGACGCTGGGTCTTATTTCGGTTTGGTGGAAATAAAAAAACTCCCGGTGGAGCAGGCCATCCAGCAGGCTTTCGCTATGAGCGCGACCGAATTCGAATCGGTGGTGAAGGAATACTTTCACTCGCTTTCCTGGTCGCAACCTTCGGGGAACGGTAAGCCGCCCAATCCGACGGTTGCGCAGGCCTACCAGTCCCTGCATCCGCTCGTGGCTGGCAACGTGGGGAGCAGCGTGAAAGACATTCCGGAGGCGCAGGCACGGGCGCTGGTCGCGGAAGTGGCAGTGCGTCTTCCTGAACATCGCGAGCAGGCAGAGCAGGATCTCCGGGCAATCATCGCCGACCCTAACCCTAAAATGGACAATGCAATCGCTCACCGCGCTCTGGGCTGGTCGCGGATGGAGAGCAAGGAATTTGACCAGGCGGGTGAGGAGCTGGCCCGAGCCTCGGAGCTCGATGGGCGCGATCCGTGGGTGCACTATTACCTGGCGTTGGTAAAATACCGCGCCGCCCAGTCAAGCCACCAACCCATTCTCGGCGTCTCTAACATGATTCAGGACCTGGTGGCGGTGGTTGACTTTGATCCCGATTTCGCCGAGGCCCATCATATGCTCGCGGTGGCGCGACTCCAGGGAGGCGGCGTGCATTCGGCGATGGAGTCGATCCGGGTGGCAATCCAGCTCAGTCCGCGCAACGAGCAGTATCTTCTGGGCCTGGCCCGGATTCAACTGGCGGGCAAGCAGTGGGACGACGCGACGGTGCAGCTCGATCGCCTCAAGGACAGCCTGAATCCGGAAATCGCGCAAGCCGCTCGCAAGCATCTGGACGATCTGCCCACCTTGAAGAAGTACGGCGTCCTGCCGCAGGAGAGTGCAGATTCCAAGCCTGCCCCACCGGTTGTGTACCAGAATGCGGGAGAGGCGTCGGAGTCTGACCAGGCCACAGCAGCCCCAGAGGAGCCGGTGGTGGACAAGCGCAAAGTGCAATATTTGAAAGGGAGGCTGCTAAGCGTGGACTGTAGCCATGGGCCGGCGGCAACTTTAACGGTCAGGACAGGCGCCAGGACCATGAAATTGCGCACCGATGATTACAAGTCATTGCTGATGGTCGGGGACGAATTCTCGTGCGATTGGAGAGATCGCAATGTGGTGGTGAACTACAAAGCCGGCGGAAAGGCGGACGGCGATCTGGTGTCGGTGGAAGTTCAGTAGGCTCTCGAGGAAGTGTTATTTGCGACATTCGCCGGAAAATAACAAACCCTCCCAGGGGAAGCTGAGAGGGTTCGCAGTGGTTGAAATGGGACTTTATTGTACCCGCACCACGTTACCTGCCTGAAAGCCTTTCGGGCCCTTGAGCAGATCGAATTCCACCGTCTCGCCTTCGTTCAGCGTGCGATAACCATTCTCCTGGATGGCGGAGAAATGAACGAACACGTCCTCCCCGGTAGAGCGCTGGATGAACCCGTATCCCTTCGCCCCGTTGAACCACTTTACTGTACCCTTCTCTCTCACAAAGAACTCCTTTCACCTCAACTCTGTAATTTAACTTTCGCGTCCTCCGTGAAGCTCGCGCTCCTTTACTAACCCCCTGCAAAGGAAACGAAAGCACTGCCGGTTCGTGTTTCTGCTACCCCGGCCAACAAGAAAGCTCCGACAGCTTTGGCCGTGGAGGCAAAACTCCGGAGCAATCGTAATGGCACAAGTTGTGACTCCAGGACACAAACCGTTGAACCCCAACACGGCCTCGCAGCCCCAAATTGCGGGCGGTGAGCAAAAGATAATATTCATGAACTCCTTTTCTGGCAAGTGAAGAAATGCAGGTGTAAAACGATTCAGCACGGGGTTTTGCGCCCAGAACACGGGATGGCTGCAAAGCACGCGGCTCGGGGCCTTGGGCGTCGGAATCGCAACCCTCTGATAAGATTAGAGAAAATGCTTCATGACCAGGAGTCAAGTTTGATCGATTCGAGGCCCCCGGCTGCCGGCTCAGCCTCGGCGCGGAGTGAAGATTCCTACTCAGGCGTGGTTCGTTCCACACTGAAATATTTGTTACGCACCGAGGTACACACGTTTGCGTTTTCCGTAGCGGCCAATGCTCTGCTCTCTTTTTTTCCTTTCGTACTGCTGCTGATGACTTTGATCCGGCGGGTGTTTCGTTCTCCAGTGATGTACGACGTAGTGGTGCAACTGTTGCGCGACTTTCTGCCGGCCGGGCAGGATTTCGTGATTCGCAATCTGAATGCGCTGGTCGGCGCCCGCGATCGCGCCCAACTGGCTTCGCTCCTGATTCTTCTGGTGACTTCGACCGGAATCTTCATGCCGTTGGAAGTGGCACTGAATCGTATTTGGGGGTTCCCCAATAATCGCTCTTACTTCGGCAATCAACTGATATCGCTTGGCCTGGTGTTTAGCTGCGGCGTGCTGGCTTTGCTTTCGATAGCGTGCACCGCGGGAAACGTCGCGCTGTTGGGCAATCTGCTGCGGAGTCGTGGTCCGTTTGTGGTGCGGCTGGGTGGTTTTCTCATGATGAAGGGCTTCGCCATCGCTGCCAGCATTGCCATCTTTTTCCTCATCTACTGGTTGCTGCCGAACGGCAAGATTTCCATCCGGGCCGTGCTGCCCACCGCGGTGATCATGGGATTGCTGTCGGAGACCCTGAAATATGCCTACATCCTGGCCCTTCCCTGGCTGAATTTTCAGGAGGTCTATGGACCCTTCGCTCTGTCGGTAAGCCTGATGTTCTGGGCTTTCCTTTCCGGATTGCTGATGCTGACAGGAGCTCATTTATCTGCGCGAGGGTACCGCGGGCGAAGAGTGTGATCCGAAACAGCGTCTTCGGCGATGCAGCATGTTGGGGTCGGACGCCGGCATCGAGCATTGGTTGTACGTCACACGCCTTCGTGATGGCTGGCACATCCCGCGGCTTCTCTTACCTCTAGCATTGGTTTATTCCCCGTCCCATCTGGTCTCGTTTCAAACGAGGCTCGACCATGCCATTTTCGTTGCGGCCCCTGATATTCGGGCTGGCATTGTTTTTCTTGCCTCAATTACTGCTCTCTGCCGGGGCACAGAACCTGGTCGTCAATCGCATCCCTCCTTCGTTCTCAAATCTGCGCCAGATGAACCGGAATTCGGGTCTTATATTCGACGGAACTGTGCTGGCGGTAGGACGAGTCACCGAGTCTGGATCGGACACCGTGCCCACGGTGCAGATCACCTTTCGCGTGGAACGAGCCATTCGCGGGACCCGCAATGGACAAGTGCTGACCGTACGGGAATGGGCCGGTTTGTGGAATTCCGGGGAACGCTATCGCGCCGGTGAACGTCTCTTGTTGTTCCTGTACAACCCCAGCAAGCTTGGTCTGACCAGCCCGGTTGGGGGCCCGCTTGGGCGCTTCGCTGTGGACTCCGGAGGAAACGTGAGTCTGGAAAATCGATGGCTTGCTGTCCTATCACTTGATTCGGTTTCACGGCGACCGTTGCGCGGAAAGGCTCTGGTCAACAGCCGCGCGTTTGCGTTGGCCATCGAGGGTTCGAATGCCCCGCGTGCCGCCTCTCAACGTGCGGCTTCCCCAAACGTGGCTGCGGAGTAAATCATGACGCGAGTGTTCTACGCCGTGGCTTCAGTGATCGCACTTCTGATCGTGCTACCGCATGCAGCGCGCGCTGGCGGTCCGCACAACGTAGCTGGAACCAGTTACTTCGATTCCACAAGCAAAGGTGTCCCGCTTACCTGGGCCGGGGGCGCGATCAGCTACTACACCGACCGGGGAGACCTGAGTCCGGTCCTTCCCGGAACCACCGCGGACGCATTCGTGGCCGACGCCTTCAGCCGCTGGACTTCCATCACTACCGCCGCCGTATCTGCGGTGCGGGCCGGTCAGCTCGGCGAAGACGTCAGCGGCGCCAACGTCAGCGCCAGCGGCGGAGCGCTCATGCTGCCGGCAGACATCCTGCCTTCTGCGGTGAACCTGCCGGTGGCCATCGTCTACGACGCGGACGGGGCTGTGACCGACGCGCTGCTTGGCCAGGGTGCCGGAAGCGCCAGCGCCTGCTTCGACAACGCTGCGTACGGTGGAGTAGACAGCTTCAGCACGGACGCGCATCTGCTGCACGCGCTGGTCATCCTGAACGGGATGTGCGCGCAGACCTCGCAGCAGTTGCCAGATGTGGAGTATCGCCTGATCCGGGTGCTGGGGCGCGTTCTGGGACTCGACTGGTCGCAGGTAAACGTTAATATTTTTACGCGAAGTCCACCGCCCACATCCGCTGACTATCCCGGCCTGACCATTATGCATGCCATGGACCCGATCAACTGCGTGCCTATTTCCCTGTGCTATCCCCATGCGGACCAGCCCAAGATGGATGACCGCGCGGCGCTCTCGCGCCTGTACCCGGTTACCGCCCTGAACCTCGCGAGCTTCCCGGGAAAACAGCTGTTTTTCGAAAACACGGTGCGCATCCACGGCGCCGTGCGCTTTGCGGATGCCAGCGGCCAGCCAGCGCAACCCATGCAAGGGGTGAACGTCGTAGCGCGATGGATCGATACCGCGAGCGGTCAGCCTTCCCGCACGTACGCCGCAGCCTCCGTTTCCGGGTTTCTGTTTTGCGGCAACGCGGGTAATCCCGCAACCGGTCTCAATGACAGCACAGGACAGATGTTTAACCGCTTTGGTTCCGATGATCCAGCCGTAGAGGGTTTCTTCGATCTGGCCGGATTGGAGATTCCGGACGGTACGAGCGGCGCGCAGTATCAACTGAGCGTAGAGCCTCTTGATCCCTTGTGGTCCCAGACCATGGGCCCTTACGGACCCTGGCAGGTGCAGCCTTCGGGCGCGGCGCAACCGGTCGTCGTCACCGCAAGTAAGGGTGGCGATGTGCAGCAAGACCTCGTAATGCAACGGAGCGCGATCCAGGTCCAGGACCCGTTTGAACCAACGACGTTTGCTGCGCCCGCGGCTGTTCCTGCCTCGGGAGACTGGGCGGGGGCACTCAGCGGTTTGGGAAACTTCGACTATTTCTGGTTCAACGGGCAGACCAATCGCACGTTATCAGTGGAAGTTACCGCGCTGGACGAATCCAAAGCCGCCTCTGAAATCAAGGCACAGCCGGTTATTGGTAAGTGGGCATTGGCTGATCCCGGAACCTCTCCCGCACCCGCAAGCACGCATCTGGCTTTTAATACTTCGACTTTCGGTGTGACCCGGCTGGACGCTACCTTACAGGCGAATGCAGGTTTTCGAGTGGGCGTGTTCGACTACCGCGGCGACGGGCGTCCCGACTATCGCTACCATGGGCGCGTTTTCTATGCCGACAGCGCGAGCCCGGCACGGGCACGGGTCGACGGAGGCACCACGATCACGGTGCAAGGCTTGGGTTTTCACCCAAATACGGCCGCCACCGTCGCGGCGGCGAAGATTCCGGTGCTGGCGGTTTCCGCAAACCAGTTACTCGCGGCCACGCCAGCCATGGCGGATGGCCTGCAAAACGTCACGTTGAGCGATCCTGCAACCGGCGCTTCCTCGGCGATGACCAACGCCCTCACCTACGGCGCAGGACCTGCAGACACCATCAGATTGATTCAGGGATCGAATCCCGCTACGCCGGTGGGGGGACAGGCACCCAACCCTATCCGGATACAGGTCCTGGCACCCGACGGAGTGACCCCGGTGAGCGGCGGGAGTGTTTTCTTCACCGCAACGCCCGCGGCTTCTTTCCTCGCGTGCGGTGGCGCAGGCAGTTGCACTCTGCTGACCGACGAGAGCGGTCAGGCCCTATCTCGGGTCACGGTGCTGCAGGCCGCTGTCATCAACATCAACGTGCTGCTGGCGCCTGCCTCTTACCAGACCCCGAAATCGGTTCAGGCGACGCTGCTTGGAACGTCATCTGCCCTGGATATTTCCCTGGTTCCGGCGTTTGCCTGGATTGCTCAGGGCGCGACCATCGACGTTCCCCTCGCTGCCCGCCTCCTGGCAAATGGTGCGCCCGTGGCCGGTAGTACCGTGAATTATCAGGTCGTTAAAGGATCAGGCACGCTTAGCTCCACCAGCCCTGTCAGTGACCCGAACGGGTTTGCCAACAATACGCTGCAGCTGGCCGCGATTGGCGGAGACGTGCAGGTGAGCGCGTGTGTGGCCCCGGGAAACAGACCGTGCCAGATTTTCTCCGTGACAGCGGTACCTGCGTCCGCCCTCCAACTGCAGCCGGTGGGTGGGAGCACTCAGATTCTTGCCGTGGGTCAAAGCTTCAAGCCGGTGATGGTGCGGGTCATGGACTCAGCGACGCCGGCCCACCCGGTGCTTGGCGCAAACGTAACCTTCCAGGTGGTGGTGTCTCGTCCGGTCGCCACTCCGCCGCCGGTTACGATCGGTGGAATTATCATCAGCAGAAGCCCCGCTCCAGTCATCGTCTCATCGTCGCGGCTGGCGGTGCTTTCCGATGCGGCAGGACAGGCCACTCTTCAGCCCTCTACCGGGGGAGCGATGGGAGCGGTCCTGATCCAGGGCACGGCGGCGGCCGGAATCAGCGTTCTTCCCTTCCAATTGCAGTCGCTGTCGCCCCCAGCCTCCTCCGAACCCGCCTCCGGGGTTCAATCCCAGGTTTCCGGCAACTCATCGAGCCGCATGGCATCTAACTGATGGAAGAAAACTGCAGCTCTCCTGTGTTCGTCCCTCTGAGCGGAGGGGGTTCGGACACGGGAGGAGCCGCGGTGAAACGGGCAGCGTTCCCTCTCAGATTTCGCTACACTATCTCTATGAGATTTATGCTGCGCTTCGCAGTGCTGTTGGCCGCATTAGTTGCCGGTCCGTTGTCGCTCCAGAGCCTTGCCGACGAAGGCCCACTTGACCCTGCCCCGCCCAAAGGAACCACGACGGAGGAGATCATTCGGCATTTCGCGGCGAAGGAGAAGGAATTCCAGCAGGCGCGCGACCAGTACACCTATCGCCAGGACGTCAAAGTGCAAACGCCGGAGGACGACGGCGAGTATCACGAAGTCTTCGACGTGCTGTTTGACGACCAGGGCAAACGTTTGGAAAACGTGGTGTATGCGCCTCAGTCTTCGTTGGTTCGGATCTCGATGTCCCCCGAGGACGTCGATGATATCCGGCACCGGCTGCCCTTCGTGCTGACCAGCGACGAAATTCCCGAGTATCAGATTGTTTATGTCGGACAGCAGCAGGAGGACGAGCTGCACTGCTATGTTTTCGACATCGCTCCCAAGGAGATTGTCGGGAAGAAACGATATTTCCAGGGCCGCCTCTGGGTGGATGACCGCGATTTCCAGATCGTAAAGACGTATGGCAAGACCGTCCCTGACATTCGCAAGAAGAGGGGACAGGAGAATCTCTTTCCCAAGTTCACCACCTGGCGGGAACAGATCGACGGTAAGTACTGGTTTCCTACCTACACGAAAGCCGATGATGAGCTGCATTTTTCTACGGGCGACATACGGATCCGCGAGATTGTGAAGTACAGCGATTACAAGCGCTTCGGATCAAACGTGAAGATCACGTATGAAGGGCAGGAAGTGCAGAAAGCGCCTGGATCGGAGAAGGACAAGTCTCAGGCGCAGACGCCGGATAAGCCGCAGAAATAAAGCTATCAGCTCTCAGCTGTCAGCTTTCAGTCATTGTTCAAGGGTGACTCGCTTGAGACATCCGATCGCCATTGATCCGTGAAATTCTATGCGGCTCAGCCGCGCAGCGGCGCAAGAATGCAGCCCACGGCGCAAGCCGTGGGTGAGATGACCACATCCTGCAGCCCCGGAGGGGCGAAAGAAGATCTCTGCAGTCAATACAGCCCACCTGATACTTGCACTATTCACCCGAGAGCTGACAGCTGACAGCTGAGAGCTAGTAAAAAAGATACTTGCGCCACTTATCGTCCGAGCGGCCCATCAAGCGCATGATGTGCCGGCTGGTGTGCAGGTTGAAGGCGCGGGGCTCGCGCATCAGTTTCATATCTGCTTCGGTGGGAAACTGGTTGCCCTTCTGACGATTGCAGGGATGGCAGCAAGCCACCAGGTTTTCCCACGTGGAAGTTCCTCCTCGCGAACGCGGCACTACGTGGTCAAGCGTCAACTCGCTCGAAGGCAATACTTCGCCGCAGTATTGGCAGGTGTTGCGGTCGCGCAGCAGGATGTTCTTGCGCGAGAGCGCGCGGGTCTGGTGGGGGATACGCCGGTATTCGAGCAAGCGAATCACCGAGGGCACACGAATGGCCAGGCGGGCGGCGTGAAGGAAGTGTCCATTCTCTTCCTCGGTCATCGCCACACCCTTCAGCACCAGCACGATGGCCCGTCGCGCCGCGCAAACATTGATGGGCTCGTAGGATGCGTTCAGCACCAGCACGGGTGCGTGCAGGGCGTGACCGTTGCCGTCACGGTGAACTCCGTCACGGTGAACTCCAAATACAGCCGACGCAGGCGCATGACCCCGCATTGAGCCGCTCATCGAATTGTTCCACTTCCCCGACATACTCAGCTTTCAACTGCAGCCGCGACAGCTCCCGCCTATCCCGCTGCGGCCATCACTTGTTCTTCTGCCCAGGTCTGCGGCAGGAGCGCGCCTTTCGTATCTGCTTTCAGGGTCCGAGCCACAGTCGCCACAAATACTTTAGATGCACCCGCCCGCCGCAGAATCCGGGCGCACTCCGAAACTGTGGTGCCGGTGGTGAACACGTCGTCTATCAGCAGCACCTCGCAGCCGTCGATCTGCTCCGGCCGGGCCACGGAAAACGCGCCGCGAATGTTTTCCCGCCGCTGATGCCGCGTCAGCCCGGTTTGCGACTGGGTCTCACGACATCGCTGCAGAACCCCGGTGGCTAGCCTGAGGCGGCCGCTTCCGGCCCCCAGCTTCAAGGCGTGCCGAACGATCAACTCCGACTGGTTAAAGCCGCGCTGGCGCAGTTTCCGCGCATGCAATGGCACCGGAACAACCACGACCGGTTGCTGGGCCCAGGAAGATCCCAGTTCATTCATAGCGTCGGCCAGCATGCGTCCCAGCACCCGTGCGGCGGGATGCACCTGCTCGTATTTAAGCAGATGTATCAGTTCGCGCAACCCACCTTCGTAACTGCCGTAAGCCACTGCCCGGGCAAATGGCGGCTCCAGCCTCCGGCACAGCCCGCAGCGCGGTTCGTCCGGCGTACCGACAAAAGCATAAGGACTAAGCAACCGCTCGCCGCAGACGAAGCAGACTCCGCCCTCAATTGAGCGCATGTCGGAGAGGCATGCCTGGCAGACTGGCAGGCGGGAAATCTTGATCAGGGGAGCACCGCAAAGGCGACAATCGGAGGGGAAGAGGGTAGCGAAGAGACTTTCAGCAACACCGCTCATGGAGGAGACCAGGATAGAGACCAGCGAAGTGTCCCTTGTCCCAACCTGGGTTCCGGAAGCTCGGATTGAGTCCTCGCTACTGCTGAAGACGAACCTCCCACGCCGGTTCGGTGCCGCAGAAAGTTTACGGCGAGCGAACCCACCTCAGTATAGCGGGCTACGATGTCCCAGGCAACGATTCAACAGTTAGGCAACCGCGCGGCGTGCCGATTTGGAATCACGCCGTTCGCGCACCGGGACAAACACCAGCTCGTACGAACGTCTGAAGCAATCACCGCAACGCACCGGCCGATGCAGCACCAGGGGCAACAGGAATTTTTCCGTCAGACTTCTTGGACGTGAGCGGTATCCGTTAAAACCACCACAGTCCCGGCATTGGAACAGTCCGGAGAGCATGCTGCTACCTCGGGAGGGCCAGAGAAAAAGTGCCTGCCATGATAGCAGAATTGACCGCCGGTAAGGAATTTTCGGCCCAGGATTCGGACGGTGTACGCCCGACCCCTTCGAAAAGCCCCGGCAGGTCCTCAACCCCAGAGTGACTCAGGAGAACCTTGGATCCGATGGTGGAGGAACGGCGCCGGGCACTTGTAAAACCAGCGGCATGCATGTTAACGTGCGCCGTCTCATTTATCTTTAGTCTCTTTATCAGCCAAGCCGAAGCAGTGCCTGTAGTTCAGGATCCCAGATCATGAGTTCTCAAAACCCCGAAAATACCGGTCCAAGCCCAAAAACATTCAAACCTTACGTCCCGGAAAACATGGAAATGCGGGAGTTCACCCCGCGCGCGGTTTTGCTGGGGCTGGCAATGACGGTGGTTCTAGGCGCGGCCAACGCCTATCTGGGCCTTCGCGCGGGCATTACCATCGCCGCCACCTATCCGGCCGCGGTCATTGGCATGGCGGTATTGCGGGCCTGGAAGGGCTCCCTGCTTGAAGAAAACATCGCTCGTACTGCCGGTTCCATCGGAGAGGGCATTGCGGCAGGCGCTATTTTCACCATTCCGGCGTTCGTGATCGCCAGAGCCTGGCCATCTTTCCGGCCGGCCGACGCGTACTGGAAATCCACAGCATTGATCATGGTGGGTAGCATCCTCGGGGTCCTGTTTATTTCTCTGGTGCGGCGCGTGATGGTGGAGGATCCGGAGCTACCTTTTCCTGAGTCCGTAGCAGCGTCGGAGATCCACAAAGCGGGCCAGCGTGGCGCCCAGGCCGCGAAATATCTCTTTTGGAACATCGGTGTCGGTGGCGTGGTTTACATACTCGGCAAATTCGGGTTGTTTGCCGCAGACCAGGATTTTCACTTTGGCGTGGGCAGTCTGGGCCATAGCCAGGTCCGCCTCGGGACACTTGGCAGCACCAAGGTGGTGCCCACGGGAGGCACCAGCGTGTTCGCCGCTCCCAGCGTCAGTCCTGCTTATCTGGGCGTGGGCTACATCATCGGAGTACGCCTGGCTTCCATCCAGTTTGCCGGTAGCGTTCTGGCATGGGGGCTGCTGGTTCCAATGATGATTTATTTTCTTGGTCCCCAGCTCAGACAATACCTGCCGGCCAATACTCCCAACGATTGGGCGGGCATGGCCGACTCCGTGTGGCGATACATCGTGCGGCCCATCGCGGTCGGCGGAATGCTGGTGGGCGCTGCATACACCCTGTTCAAGATGCGGAAAAGTTTGACCTCAGGCTTTGGCAAAGCGCTCGCTGACCTGCGCCAGACCGCGGACCAGAGAGCCAAGCTGACCCGCACCGAACGCTACATGAGTTTCAAGACTGTCTTTGGCATGATTGCCGTGGTGTTTGTACTGATGTGTTTTCTCTACATCCACATTTCGGGACTGGTGTGGCCGGCAATCCTCGCTGCAGTGGTGATGCTGGTGGTCGGATTTTTCTTTGCCACGGTCTCGGGAAACCTGGTGGGATTCATTGGCTCCTCGAATAATCCGGTATCGGGTTTAACGCTTTCGACCTTGCTGATCGCAGCCCTGCTTATGGTTTCGATGGGAGTCTCGGGGACCTCGGGGGTGGCGGCGGTGCTGGGCGTGGCGGCGGTCGTTTGTGTGTCTTCATCGGTAGCCGGGGAATTGCTGCAAGACTTCAAGGTCGGTTACATCCTGGGCGGCACACCGCAGAAGATCCAGATTGCCGAGCTGATCGCCGTGGTAGTGGCGAGTCTGGTGATGTACTGGCCGCTCATGTTGCTTCACGAAGGCAGCATCAGAGCCGGCGGTATTGGATTTGGCGGCGCTGATCTCCCCGCGCCGCAGGCGGGACTTATGGCTACGCTGGCTCAGGGCATCGTGGGTGGCGATATGCCATGGCCACTGGTGGGAGTCGGCATCCTGTTTGGCATCTCGATGATCATGATGCAGGTAAAGAGCCCCATGCTGGTGGCGGTTGGCATGTACCTGCCGTTCGGAACCACGTTCGCAATTTTTGTAGGTGGAGTCTTCCGCGAAGCCGGAGATTGGCTGGCCAAGCGCCGCGGCTTGAACGAGGCACAGAGGGCACGGGTGGAAAATGCCGGAGTTCTCACCGCTTCCGGCCTGATCGCTGGTGAAGCTATGCTGGGGCTGGTTTGGGCAGGATTGCAGTTCGCTCCGGAGTGGGCAAGGCCGCAAATTTTCCGAAACCCCTCGTATCTTGTGGGCGGAATGATCGTACTGATTGCTTTAGCAGCGTTGATGATCCGGTTGCCCCTGACCAGCGCGGGCGATCCGAACGAGCCCGCCCCTCCGACCGCAATGATGTAAGCGGTTATGTGGCGCGGGCGCCCTCGCCCGCGGAGAGCCGGGCGTCAGGCGTCGGACCTCGGACGTCAGACCTCGGACGTCGGACCTCAAGGCGTTGGACGCGGGACCTCAGGCCGCCATTGTTGAATTCTCAGCGGTAGATTGGTGTCGACGCAGGACCGGCCTGAGTCTGACGTCCGAAGTCCGAAGTCCAAGGTCTGAGGTCCGAAGTCCGAGGCCTGAGGTCTGAAGTCCGAGGTCCGACGCCCGTTCTGAAATGTCCATCGCGAAAAATGTCGCCCGAGTACGCGAGCGCATCATGGCCGCCGCGCGCCGTGCGGGGCGGAATCCGGAAGAAATCACGCTCATGGCGGTGAGCAAGACTTTCGCTGCGGAACACGTCTGTGAGGCTTACCGGGCTGGACTTCGGGTGTTCGGCGAAAATCGCGTGCAGGAATTTGCTGGCAAGGCTGAGGCTCTTGCTGATTTGGAAGACGCCGAGTGGCACATGATTGGCCACTTGCAGACGAACAAGGCATTGAGGGCGGCAGAACTTTTTACCGCAATCGACTCTGTGGATTCGCTGCGTCTCGCGGAAAGACTGAATTCATCAGCCGGGCAGTTGGGGAAGAAGCTTTCGGTCTTGATCGAAATCAACGTTGGCGGGGAGGCGGCCAAGAGCGGTACGCCTTTGGAATCGCCCGAACTGGAAAAGCTTCTTCTCGCCGCACCGCAGCTGGAACACCTGGAGTTTCGTGGCTTGATGACCATCCCGCCGTTCAGCGATGATCCGCAGCAGGCACGGCCCTATTTCCGGAAGCTGCGTCAATTACGGGAGCAGATCCTGTCCCGCAAACTGCCAAAGGTAAGTATGGAAGTGCTTTCCATGGGCATGTCGCACGACCTCGAGATTGCGATCGAAGAAGGCTCGACCTGCGTGCGAGTGGGTACAGCAATCTTTGGAGAAAGAGCAAAACCCTAACCACGGAGGCACAGAGGAAATCCGAAGGCATTTGTCTAAGTTCGCTCTGTCGCCTTCGAAACTTCTGTGGTAAATCGGTCGTCATGGTGTCCGTTAACGAGGCGGTCTCGGGTGCGACCTTTGCGGTCAAGGTTCATCCCCGCGCCAGGAAGAATGCCATCACCGGCGAGCTCGGCGACGCGCTGAAACTGTCTTTGACCGCTCCGCAGGTGGAGGGCCGGGCCAACGAAGCCTGCATTGAATTCTTCGCAAATCTTTTGAAGGTTGCCAGATCCTCCGTTACCATAGCGTCCGGCCAGACCAGCCGGAGCAAGATCATTCGTGTCACGGGAATTTCCGCGGAGGAACTCAGGCGGAGACTCTCGGTCTGATCCGGCAATCGGCCATCAGGAGCCGTTTCTGACTTTTTCCGAACGCTTGCAAGAGATTCGCACCGGTTTCGAGCGCCCGTTCTGGGTCGCCAATATCAGCGAACTCTTTGAGCGCCTTTCCTACTATGCCGCGTTCGCATCGCTGGCGCGCTATCTTCACGAGACCTTGAATTTTCGCGTGGAACAGGCCAGCAGCCTGACTGGACTGTTCGGAGGCCTGGTCTGGTTTCTGGCAGTATTCGGCGGAACCGTCGCTGATCGCCTCGGCTTCCGCCGGTCACTTTCGTTGGCCTACCTGATTCTGAGTTGTTCTTACTTCCTGCTGGGATCGATCGGCGCGCCCTGGCTCGCTCCGGTGCGCAACGCCATGCCGCTGGGCGTGCTGGTGACGCTGGTTCTGATGCTGCCGGCGTTGGGCGTCGCGCTGGTTAAACCGTGCGTGGTCGGAACCACGGCACGCGCTTCCAAAGAGAACGTGCGCTCCATCGGCTATTCCATCTACTACACGCTGGTAAATATCGGCGGGGCCGCCGGACCTTACATCGCGTCCTGGGTACATCAGCACATGCGGGTAGAGAATGTTTTTCGCGTGGCGGCCTTGAGCGTGTTTGCCATGTTCTTCGCCGTGCTGCTGCTGTTCAAAGAGCCGCGTCGATCTGGCGATGCTCCAACGGCGAGCCTGGCCCAGTCGGCAAAGAACTTTGTCACCGTCATTTCCAATCCGCGATTCATGTTGTTCCTGTTGATCTTCTCCGGTTATTGGGTGGTGTACTGGCAGGAATTCATTATTTTGCCGCTCTATGTCCACGACTACATTGATCCCAGGGCCAACACCGAACTGCTGCTCGTAACTGGGCCGCTTACGGTAATCACCCTGCAGTTGCTGGTCAGCATTCTCACGCAGAAGATGCCCGCATTTCGCGCTATCACGCTCGGAACGCTCATTTCCGGCCTGGCGTGGCTCATTCTGATCGCGCATCCGACGGTTCTTATGGCCGTGCTTACGCTGTTTGCGGTCTCGATTGGCGAGATCACGCAGTCCCCGCGCTACTACGAATATATTTCGCGGCTCGCCCCACCGGGCCAACAGGGAACATACATGGGCTTTGCCTTTCTGCCTATCGGGATTGGCTCGCTGACCGGCGGCTGGTTCGGCGGGAAATTGATCCACCACTTTGGGGAAGTCACTCATCAGCCCGGCCGCATCTGGTGGGCGGTGACTGCCGTAGGTGTTGCCACGGCGGCGCTGTTGTGGATTTATGACAAGACTGTGAAACCCGCCAGCGTTGCTCCGGTGAAATAGATGGCGCTACGAAAAGTAACGCCCGCCTCGGTTGCCAATGAGATTCGTCGCACATTGATGGCGGGGGGCTCGGCCGAGCGCGCATCCAGCGTGCAGCGGTTCTTCAAGGAAGAAATCCAATCCCACGGCTGGCGTACGGCGGACGTGCGCCGGGCTTCAGTTCGATGGCGTCGGGAGATCCTGCAACAATTCGACCTCAAGTGTCTTCTGCGGGTAGCGGACAATCTGTTCACAGGGACGGTCAGCGAAGAAAAGAATGTGGCGGTGTTCCTGCTGGAAAATATTACCGCTGGGTTTGGCGATGAAGAGTTTCGACTCCTCGAGTCCTGGCTGCCAAGAATCAGCAACTGGTCTGACCACGACGCACTGGTGCACTATCTGATCGGGCCGATGATTGTGGCCAAGCCGGCGCGTGCAAGGAAGGTATTTCGCTGGGCGAGGTCGAGGAATCGCTGGTATCGCAGGGCCGCCTGCGTAGCTTTGATCCAGGGCACACGGCGAAAAATGTTCTTTTCTGAAATCATGGAACTGGGTGACCTCCTTCTCCTGGACGAGGACGACATGGTTCAAAAGGGCCTGGGTTGGCTGTTGCGAGAAACCGCGAAGGCCGATGCACGGCGCACGGTGCCGTACCTGATGAGCATTCGTGAGCGGGCATCGCGACTGGTCTTACGGACAGCTTGTGAAACCCTTCCGGCCGGGATCCGGAAGAGAGTGCTAACGGCTCCATGAACTCATCGGATCGGCTGACACAAGCTGCCGAGCTTTGCTCGGCCTGACCGGGTCAGAGACCCGGTCCCACACAGAAACAGGTTGCCCAGCGTAGCACCATTTTTTTGCAGCCTGTTAGAATAGTTATTTGCCCATGGATCTTCCTGCTATCCAAGCCGCGCTCCGCGAGCGGAACATCGACGCCTGGCTTTTTTACGATCACCATCATCGCGATCCCATCGCTTACAGCGTGCTGGGACTGCCCGCCGGACAAATGGTCACCCGGCGGTGGTTCTATCTGATTCCGGCGGATGGCGAACCGGTAAAACTGGTACATAAAATTGAGCCCGGCCACCTCGACACACTTCCGGGGCAGAAAAAGCAATATTCCGGTTGGCAGGAACTCTTCGACCAGGTCAAGGCAATGCTCACCAATTCTCGGGACATCGCCATGCAATATTCGCCTAACAACCTGGTCTTCACGATTTCACTGGTGGATGGCGGCACGCTCGACCTGATTCGCGGCTTGGGAAAGAACGTGGTCAGTTCTGCCGACCTGGTGGCACAGTTCCAGGCAACCTGGAACGAGGAGCAGATCAAATCTCATTTCGCAGCCCGCGATGCGATTGACCCAATTACCACCGCCGCATTCCAGGAAATCGGCCAGCGCGCACGGAACGGCGGCACCAACGAACATCAAATGCAGCAATGGATACTGGAGGCTTTTCGTCGCGAAAATCTTGTGGCTGACGATCTTCCTGTAGTCGCCGTCAATGCCAACAGCGGCAATCCGCACTACGCTCCGGAGCCTGAACATTCAAAACCAATTCGCGAGGGAGATTTTGTTCTGCTCGATATCTGGGCCAAAAAGAACACGCCAGAGGCCGTATACTACGACATCACCTGGACTGGTTTTGTAGGCAAGTCGCCTTCCGATCGCATGCGAGAAGTCTTCAACATCGTCCGCCAGGCGCGCGACGTCGGAGTGAAAACGGTGTGTGAAGCGGTGGCGGCGGGCAGGCCCATCGCGGGATGGGAAGTTGACCGCGCGGTTCGGGGTTTCATCAGGAACGCCGGGTTCGAGCGGTATTTCATTCATCGCACGGGACATTCTATCGGGACCGACGTTCACGCCAACGGCGCCAACATGGATGACCTGGAAATTCACGACGAGCGCCGCATCCTGCCGAACTCGTGCTTCTCCATCGAGCCCGGCATTTACTTGCCGGAATTCGGAGTGCGCAGTGAAGTGAACGTGCTGGTCAGGCCGAAGGCGGCGGAAGTGACGGGCAAAATTCAAAGTGAAATCGTGACTATCTGAATGGCAAATTCAACGAAACCAGCTCCGGAAGCGCAAAAGACATTAGCTACGCCGGCATCTCCTGGGATGGCAATTATCGCTCCGGCTATGGGATGGCTCATTCCGGGCGCTGGGCACCTGATCCAGAAGCGCTGGATACGTGGCCTGTTGCTCATGGCCTCCATCAGCATCATGTTCATTCTCGGACTGCTGATGCAAGGGCGGGTGTATCTGCTCAACGGTGGCGACATTCTCGACATTCTCGGATTCGTCGGTGACGTGGGAGCAGGCGGGCTCTACATTGTGACCCGGACACAAGGTTGGGGACACGGTGCCATCGCCCACGCAACCGCGGATTACGGCACCAAGTATTTGATTGTTGCCGGATTGTTGAATTTCATCAGCGTGGCCGACGCCTACCACATCGCCATCGGGAAAAAGCCGTGATCGGAAAGACAGAATGACCCTGGAACTCTCCCATTTCAGCGCCGCTGTGCTGTTCTCGATATTCGCCTCCGTAGTTTTCGGAATCACCCAGCGCAACAACCCGACCGAGCAGATCCGCTACGGCTTGTATTGTTTCGTGATGTTTGCGGGTGGAGTGTTTCTGGCGGGATGGGTGATGTGGCTCTTAAGACATTAGAGCAGCTATCAGCCGTCAGCTTTCAGCTCTTCCCTCAGTGAGCACGACACTTCCTGGTTTTCAAAGACTGAAAACCGGAAGCGTCGCGTCGCTTACACGCAAGGGCAAAGTCGAGGGATCGCGGCCTTTACTGAGAGCCGAAAGCTGAGAGCTGACAGCTATCCCTCCCACACGAAGGCATCGAATACTCGCCGTGTATCGAATCCGAGGCGCTGGTAGAGCGTCACAGCGCGGGCATTCGCCTCGGTCACGGTGAGGGAGAGCAGCGAGAAATTACGCTGGCGAAGATTCCCCGCGGTGGCTGCGATCAGCAACTCGCCGAGTCCGTGCGAGCGGTATTCCGGCAGCACGCAGACCTGGGTCACGTGTCCAACGTCATGGCGCACCCGGGAACAAAGGATCAGGCCGACCAGGCTGCGCGCCCGCTTGTGCACGGCCACAAAAGATCCCTCAGGATCGAACGTGCCACACCCCGGAAAACGCACAATGTTATTCAGAAAACGCAGTGAGCCACTCAGAGTACGGTATTGGTCGTTGATCGCGGAGTCCACATGGCCACGGTAAGCCGTCGTGATTACCGCGGCGGCCGGCTGGTAGTCCTGCTCCAACCAGCGCCGAATTTCAATTTCAGGGTTCGCCTGCGGTGGCGGTTTCACGGCATCGCTCAGGGGCAGCACCATGAAAAGCCGGGGATGCCTTTGGAATCCCTGCTCAACAAACGGCCGCGCGACCAGGCCGGCTTCGTGTACCAGCAATTGCGCCTCAACCCGATGAATGCCGGGTGACTGCTGCAGAGTCTCAATCACATGCAGAAGCAGGCGCGACTCCACTTCGTGAGGATCGGGCAGCCTGCCGCCGTTGGCGACAAAAAGATCTCCGATCACGCCTTTGCTGCCTTCGTAGACAAAAAAGGCGTATCCCACGATTCGTCCGCGTTCGATGGCGGCATAGCCCGGCAGAATCTTGGCATCCACGTAGCGCAGGATCATTTCCGCGGAGCCGCTGTAATCCCAGGAGAGCACACGCGCCCATTCCCGGACCTCGTCCTCCAGCAAAGGACGCAGATCGACGGACGAGAAATGCCTGAGGTCGAGTATCTCCACCTGGAGGCTCCTGGAGGGTTCCGGCTTGCTAAGCGCGCTCATGGCGGGCTGCGAACAGCGAGTGTAGTGCTTCGTCCGGCAGGAGGCAAACG
>Ga0075021_10000137_pt1 | contig 38794 bp, 26 predicted proteins | sample ColStrG_CSR_2012_FD_72749 | JGI IMG/M metagenome (GOLD analysis project Ga0075021, IMG submission 72749) | Freshwater sediment microbial communities in response to fracking from Pennsylvania, USA - Cold Stream Run_MetaG_CSR_2012 | ecosystem: Environmental > Aquatic > Freshwater > Creek >...
CTCTCCCTCGTTCTGCTCGTTGGGGCGGGGACGATGGTGAAGGGCTTTCAGACTCTGGTTGCGACCGACATGGGTTTTGATCGAAGCCACGTGCTCACATTCCATGTTGCTTTACCGGAACAGAAATATCGCGACAAGGATCGCGTTAGAGGATACTACGACCGGGTCTTACGGGAAATTGCAACTCTGCCCGGGGTCGAGACTGCCGCTTCCGTGACCAGCCTACCTTCGGGGTGGACTTGGAATTGGGTCGAGTTCGCAGCGGAAGGCAAGCCGCTGGCGACTCCAGGCCAGACTCCTTCGGCGATCTCGCAAATCGTCACCCCCGGTTTCTTCTCCGCTTTGCGCGTTCCGCTAAGGAAAGGGCGTCTGCTTTCCGAGCAAGACACGGCCGAGGCTCCTCCGGTCGCGGTCATCAGTGCCACGATGGCTCAGCAGAATTGGCCTGACCAGGATCCCTTGGGCAAACACATCCAGATGGGGCGGCCCGCAGCCGCTGGGCCCATGCGCACGATTGTGGGCATCGTCGGAGATGTGAAGCCCGACCCTCTAGAGCGCGACCCGGCTCCGACCGTATACATACCTCTCGCTCAGCAACCCGAATCCACCTCCTCGTTCGTGGTGCGGACCTCGGGAGACCCGTTGGCGTTGGCAAGCTCCATTACAACGCAGCTACGAAGCGTGGATCCGGAACAGCCAGCCTATGACGTGCGCAGTCTGGAACAGGTCGTTTCGGACGGACTTAGCGGCATCGAAGTGTCCGCCCACATGATGCTGGTCTTCGGTTTCAGCGCTCTTACTCTGGCAGCGGCTGGAATCTTCGCTGTCATGGCTTACTCGGTGCGGCAACGCACCCATGAGATTGGAGTACGGATCGCACTGGGAGCACGCCGAGTTGATGTATTGCGACTGGTGGTCGGTTTTGCGATGAGGATGGCCGGCGTTGGACTCGTGATTGGACTGTCACTGGCCACTCTGTTGACGCGAGCGCTTTCGAGTGCCCTTTTTGGGGTAGTTCAGACCGACGTCGTCACGTTTGCTCTATTGACATTCCTGCTGGCTGCCGTCGCTGCCATGGCTGCCTACATACCCGCGCGATGGGCGATGAAGGTCGATCCCATGGTGGCGCTGCGCTACGAATGAGGAGGAGCTAATGAACACCCTTATCCAAGATGTTCGCTACGCCCTCCGCCAGCTCCGCAAGAGCCCGGGTTTCACTGCGGTGGCGGTGATCGCGCTTGCTTTGGGCATTGCCAGCACAACTTCCATCTTCAGCGTTGTCGATGTGGTCTTGCTGCATCCGCTTCCGTATCCGGAATCGGATCGTATTGTCTCGCTCTCCCAGACTGCGCGTAGCACTGGCGATTTGTCGTTCGATTCGTCACCGGCGAACTATCTGGATTGGGCTGCGCAAAATCACGTCTTCTCCATGATGGCTGCCGGACGCGGATGGCAGTGCAACCTCGCCGATGGAGATCGGCCCGAACGCATCCGCGGCGCGATGATGACTGCCAGCTTCTTTCCCCTCTTTGGCATCCACCCGCTGCTGGGACGTACCTTGCTCGCGGAAGATGAGCAACCTGGCCACGACCATGTGGTGGTGCTCAGTCACAGGCTTTGGAACCGCCGTTATAGCGCCAACCGCTCCTTGGTCGGCCAAACCATTACCTTGGACAGCCAGCCGTACACAGTTATCGGAGTCATGCCTCCCAATTTTTCTCCTGCCGACTTTGGCGAGCTCTGGGTGCCATCACCATGGGGAGTTCCGACGCATTCGCTTGCACCCAACCAAGACCCACGGCCGATGCGCGATCGCGACTATCTCGACGTTTGGGCCCGCCTCAAGCCAGGAATGACGTTGCAACAGGCAAGCACGGAAATGAATACGATTGCTGGCCGGCTTGAAAAACAGTATCCCGACGCAAATGAAGACGTCGGGGTTGGACTCACACGCTTGCAGGATTCTCTGGTCGGAGATATTCGGCCGGTCCTTTTTGTGTTGTTGGCGGCGGTATTCTTTGTTCTTCTGATTGGATGCGCTAACGTAGCCAATCTCTTGCTCGCGCGCGCCAATGCCCGCGCCAGAGAGGTTTCCATACGTGCGGCCATGGGCGCCAGCAGGGCGCGCCTGGTTCGTCAGTTGCTGACGGAAAGCATTCTGCTGGCGGTCTCCGGCGGAGCGCTGGGAGTCTTGCTGGCTGCATGGGTCGTTCCCGGTTTGCTAGCCCTGAGCCCCGCAGATATCAGCAATTTCAAGGGAATCGGCCTCAACAAGGAGGTGCTCGGTTTCAGCGTGGCTCTTTCCGTCCTAAGCGGTGTTCTGTTTGGGTTGGCACCCGCGTGGCAAACCTCAGGCGTGAACTTGAACGAGTCCCTGAGGGAAGGCGACCGAGGAAGCAGTGGTGGCCGCGGACGTATCCGTTCCGCGCTGGTGGTTGCCGAAGTTGGCCTCTCACTTGTCCTGCTAGTCGGCGCGGGGTTGTTAGTCAAGAGTTTCTCCCGGCTCATGCACGTCGATCCCGGCTTCGATCCCGAACACGTGCTGGCCTTCAGCGTCGGTCTGCCTTCGTCCGCGGACCCGGTGCAGCAAGACGCTTTTTACAAGCAGGTAGTAGACCGTTTGCAGGCGATGCCAGGCGTGCAGTCCGCTGGTGCCGTGAGCCGGCTACCTCTGGTGGGTGGAAACAGCTCCCGCAGTTTCACAATTCCCGGCAGTGATCGCAAAGACTATCTTGCGGATATCCAAGTCAGCACGCCCAGCTATTTCCGTACCATGGGCATCCCTTTGTTACAGGGGCGGAACTTTATCGCACAGGATGAAGCGACCGTGATGCAGGTAGGCGTGGTCAATCAAGTCTTCGCTGAGAAATTCTTTCCCGGCCAGGATCCCATTGGTAAATTCCTTACCAACTTTGGCCCGACGAGCGAGAAACTCCAGATCGTCGGGGTGGTTGGCAACGTTCGGCACAGGGCGTCGCTTGAATCGTCTCCTTATCCGTCAATCTACCTTCCCTTCGGGCAGGCGCATTGGCCCTCGGCATTCATGGTGGTTCGAACTCTCTTCTCCGATCCCACGGCGTTGACGTCGGCCGCTCAGGACGCTGTCTGGAGTGTCGATAAGAATGTGCCTCTGGACCATATCCAAACCATGGAGCAGGTGGTCGCCAACTCCGCTTTGCGGCGAAAGTTCACCATGCTGTTACTGACTATTTTTGCTGGCCTCGCCGTGCTGTTGGCAGCCATTGGGCTCTATGGCGTGACGGCATACTCCGTGTCACAACGCACCCGCGAGATCGGGATACGCATGGCCCTGGGAGCGCAGAGAGACGATGTGCTGAAGCTGGTAGTGAAACAAGGCATGGGACTTGTTGGTGTCGGCGTCTTGCTTGGGATCGTGGTCTCTGTGGGATTGACGCGGTTGATTGCAGGTTTGCTCTTTGGAGTCAGTGCAACCGACCCATTGACATTCGTTTTGGTTGCTCTAGGTCTATCAGGTGTCGCGCTGATGGCGAACTATGTTCCCGCACTCCGTGCGGCGAAGGTCGACCCCACAGTTGCGCTGCGGTACGAGTAAATCCTATAAGGAGTGCAGGCCTGGAAAGTCTATTTCGAGATTTGCGTTAGTCATGGCGGGAGTTGCACAAAAACCCTGGTTCAGAACGAAGAGTAAGTAAGAGAAGAATGAAAACACATGATCCGACTTAACAATATCGAACGTAGCTACAAAGCAGGCACAGGCCAGACTTGGGTTCTACGCCGCATTAACCTGGAAATTCGCGAGGGTGAATTCGTCACCATCATGGGGCCGTCGGGGGCGGGGAAGTCGTCGCTGCTGAACGTGCTGGCGCTTCTCGACGATACCTGGAGCGGAGAGTACTGGTTCGGCGAGCAAGCGGTCCACAGCATGAAGCGTAAGGATCGCGCCGAGTTAGCCAAGCGCAACATTGGCATGGTGTTTCAGAGCTACCACCTGCTCGATGATCTTACGGTGCAGGAGAATATTGACCTGCCCCTCTCTTATAAAGACATTCCCCGCAACCAGCGTCAGGGCATGGTCGCCGACACGCTCGATCGCTTTCAGATGGTTGGTAAGAAGGACCTCTACCCGAGTCAACTCTCCGGTGGGCAACAGCAGCTTGTTGGTATCGCGCGTGCCGTAATCCACAAGCCTCCTCTATTGCTTGCCGATGAGCCAACAGGGAATCTTCATTCGGAACAAGCCAAAGAGATCATGGAGTTGTTCCGGGACCTGAATCAGCAAGGCACGACCATCGTGCAGGTCACGCACTCCGAAACCAATGCGGCCTATGGGAGCCGCACTGTTCGCCTGCGCGACGCCTGGCTGGTGAGCGATACGGCGAACCCGGCCATCGAGCAAGGTGCGGTGGTGTCGAAATGATTTGGTCTTGGATGAGAACGGGTTTTGCAGGTCAGTGGGTTTTCGGGATGATATTTCTTTTGCCCGTGCAAGTGGCTGGACAGACGCCTAGCCCCGCTCAGCTCGGAATGTCGAATTCTCACAACCCGCTTAAGCCTTACGCACCCGAACAGGTGCCGGAACCTACTCTCGCGAACTCCGCTCGCATCGATCGGTTGATCCGCGAGGGGAAGCTCTACTTGTCATTGCAGGATGCGATCGATCTTGCGCTCGAAAACAATCTGGATCTCGCCATCGCTCGCTACAACTCGCCGATTGCCGATACCGATCTTCTTCGGACCAAAGCAGGCGGATTCTTTCGCGGCGTAAACACAGGCGTAGTCCAAGGCACGCAAGGCGGCGGAGTAGGCGGATATGGAACAGGCGCGCCGGGGGCCGGCGCAGGAGGTACCACGGGTGGCGCAGGGGGAGCGGGGGCCGGTGCTTCCGGATTAGTACAGTCGACGCTTGGCGCTGGTACGCCAGTTGCCTCCTACGATCCCTCAGTTACTGCGAATCTCGGCATTGAGCATCTCACCCAGCCACAATCCAACCTGCAAATCTATAACGTGCCTTTTCTGCGCCAAAATACCGCACAGGTGAATGTGGGATTTTCGCAAACGTTTCCCACAGGCACCTCCGTGGGCTTTGAATTCCAAAACAGTCGCGTGACCACCAATTCGACCAATAACTTCCTGAATCCCGCTTTGAATTCAGCGTTCCGCTTCTCTTTTCAGCAGGAGCTTCTGGCTGGGTTCGGTCTGGGCCCCAACCTTCGCTATCTGCGAATCGCTCGCAATGACAAGAAGATCTCCGACATCGCGTTCCGGGATCAGGTCATTGCCACAGTGACGCAAATCGAAAACATCTATTGGGACTTGGTTCGTGCCTATGAACAAGAGCGCGTCAACGAGCAATCCTTGGAATTCGCGAATCAGACACTCGATAACGCGAGAAAGCAGTTGCAGCTCGAGGCGATTCCTGAAATGGATGTCATGAAAGCCGAAGCAGAAGCGTCCAAGCGCGACCAGGACTTGACGGTGGCCCGTACCACTCTCCAATTGAATGAATCGCTGATGAAGAATGCCCTCACCAAGCGTCTCGACGATCCTGTGCTGGAAGAAATGCCAGTCGTTCCAACAGATAGGACGCAGGCTGTCAGAGACCACGCCGACGTGCCCGTTCTCGATTTAATTGCGCAAGCCTTGCAAAATCGACCAGAGCTACTGGAAACCGACGTCGATCTACTGAATCGACAGATCAGTCGTGAAGCTGCGCGCAATGCGCTCTTGCCAACCCTCTCGCTGGTCGGTACCTATGGAGGCTCGGGTCTTGCGGGACCGGTGGCCCCGGGGGGCAAATCCCTCGTCCCGGGCGACCTCATCGGAGGTTGGCAGAACACTTTCAACAATTCGTCTCCGGACTATTTCGTTGGCTTGAACCTGAACATTCCTTTCCGCAACCGCGTCGCGAAGGCCGACCAATACCGCTCGGAACTTGAATACCGTCAAGCTGGCTTGCGCAAGGAACAGCTGAAGAAGCAGATTCGAATTGAAGTCCGCAACGCGCAGTATGCGCTCGAACAATCAGGAGCGCGAGTCGACGCGGCACGCAAGGCGCGCGACCTCGCGCAGAAAACTTTCGAGATCACGAAGAAAGAGCAGGATCTCGGGGCCGGATCCAGCTATCAGACTCTTACTGCGCAAAGAGATCTTGCCTTGGCCGAACTCGATTGGGTGAACGCGACCACGACTTACGAAAAAGCGAAAGTCGAACTTAGTCGGGCAACCGGGACGACTTTAGAACATAATGGAGTGAAGATTCAGGATGCCATCACTGGCGTAGTCCCTGGTTCGTCTCCATAATCGAGTATGCCGATTTCGGCCAAAACCGGCGAAGTGGGGGCTTCCCGCCCCAAGCGGGATCATCAGCGCGTCCGTCCGCGCATACTTGCCGCCGATGACCAGCAACACATTCTTGAGGCGCTGGAACTGCTGTTGCGACCTCAGGGATACGAAGTCGAGACTGCCAGTTCGCCTGCTCTTGTTAGGGAAGCGCTCGCGGCCCGTTCCTACGACGCGGTGTTGATCGACCTGAACTATACCCGCGATACAACCTCTGGGCGGGAAGGGCTGGATCTGCTGTCTGAAATTGTCGCGCTCGACAGCGCAGTTCCCGTCATTGTAATGACTGCCTGGGCGAACGTAGATCTCGCGGTGGAAGCCATGCGGCGAGGAGCTCGCGACTTCACTCAGAAGCCATGGGAAAACGAACGTCTCCTGACGACTCTCCGAACCCAAATTGAACTTCATCAAGCTTTGCAGCAGGCGTCCCGATTGGAAGCGGAAAACCGCTTACTGCGGGCCGACGGACGACCTGAATTCATTGCGACCGCACCGTCCATGCAGTCCGTTCTCGAAACCATCACACGCGTCGGACCGTCGGATGCGAATGTGCTGATTACCGGAGAGCACGGAACGGGAAAAGAAGTCGTCGCACACACGCTGCACGTCCTATCCGCTCGCGCATCGCGTCCTTTGATTGCTGTGAATACGGGAGGCTTGGCCGACGGCCTTTTCGAAAGCGAACTCTTCGGCCACGTGCGCGGCGCCTTTACCGATGCCAAAGCAGACCGCGTTGGACGCTTTGAAATGGCGGACGGTGGCACACTCTTCCTCGATGAAGTCGGCAACGTACCGCTGAGGCAACAAGCGAAATTGCTGCGAGCCTTGGAGTCCGGAGAGATCGAGCGAGTCGGGTCGTCGCGCACGCGGCGCGTAGATGTGCGTCTGGTGACGGCTACGAATAAGGATCTGCATGCCGCCTGTTCCGTCGGGGAGTTTCGAGAAGATCTGCTTTTCCGGATGAACACAGTCGAGATTCATCTCCCTCCGCTGCGGGAGCGCAGGGAAGACGCCTTGGTTCTCGCAGGGCATTTTCTGGCCCGCTTCGCTGCGAAATACAGTCGGCCTATTCGTGGATTCGATGCTGCCGCGTTGCAGTCCCTGCAACAATATGCATGGCCGGGAAACGTAAGGGAATTGGAACACACGATAGAACGTGCCGTACTCATGTGTCGGAGCAACGAAATCCAGACGTCCGACCTAGGGCTGAATGCTCTGCGTGCGTCCGGTCAGAATCTCGAGGAGTTGAGCCTGGAGTCGGTGGAAGCGATCCTGATTCGCAAGGCTCTGCAGCGTTACCAGGGGAATGTGAGCCAGGCTGCTGAAGCTCTGGGTCTAAGCCGCGGAGCGCTCTATCGCAGGATGGAAAAATATGCCCTCTAGCCGGCCTGACAATGATGCTCGGGCAGCGGACCGTCGCCGTCGCACACGGCTTCCCTATGAGCGCCGCATCGCGTTGTGGTCGTTTCTGGTAGCTGCCCCCGGACTTCTGTTCAGCGGCCTGTTGATATGGTTCCAGCCTTGGTCAGCGCAGTCTAAGCTGACGTTACTCGCTTTTGGGATATTGGCCTGGTGGATTCTCTCCAGCGTCCTAAAGGAGCAGGCGACGCGCCCGCTGCAGACGCTCGCGAACGTAATCGCATCGCTGCGTGAGGAAGACTATTCGTTTCGCGCTCGCAGTGCGATTGCCGGAGACGCCCTCGGTGATCTTTCTTTAGAGGTCAATGCATTGGCCGATCTCTTATCGGAACAAAGAGCCGGAGCCGTTGAGGCAACGGCTTTGCTGCAGAGGGTTGTGGAAGAGATCGACGTTCCGCTCTTCGCGTTTGATCCCAGCCAGAAATTGCGCCTGGTGAATCCGGCTGGGCAGAGAGTGTTGCAGAAACCCAATGAGCATGCGCAGGGGAAAACTGCGGAGGAACTGGGTCTGCAAGGATGTCTTTCCTGCGAGAATGGCGCATTGCTCACTCTGGGTCTCGGAGGAACGGAAGTGCGCTGGCTGATTCGACGCAGTGCATTTCGTGAGAAGGGAATACCCCACAAGCTCGTTGTACTGTCGGATGTCAGTCATGCCTTAAGAGAGGAAGAGCGAAAAGCGTGGCAGCGCTTGATCCGGGTGCTCGGTCACGAACTGAACAACTCGTTGGCCCCGATTCAATCCATCGCAGGCAGCTTGGGCGGTCGAGTATCAGAAATGCACCTGACGGCGGAAGAGAGCAAAGACTTTCGACGCGGACTCGAGATCATCGAGACGCGCGCAGTTTCGCTCAACCGTTTCCTGCAAGCGTATCGTCAGTTGGCACAGATGCCACCCCCTTCTCTTCGCGAATGCTCGCTGGGACCCATTGTCAAGCGCGTCGCCGATCTGGAAACCAAGGCCGCGGTCTACACAACCGAAGGACCAGATGCGCTGTTGATGGCCGATCCCGATCAAATCGAGCAGATGCTGATCAATTTGATTCGGAATGCCGCGGAGGCTGCGCTGGAGCAACCGCGAACCGGAAGCAACGGCAATGCAAGTCCCTCCGCAAGTGATGCGCCGGCAGTTCGTGTGCATTGGGAGGCTACAACCAAAGATGTGATCGTAATGATCGAAGATAACGGTGCGGGCTTATCGAATCCACACAATGTGTTCGTTCCGTTCTATACGACCAAGGCGTCTGGCAGTGGAATCGGCTTGGTGCTTTCGCGGCAGATCGCCGAAGCCCACGGCGGTTCGATTGAACTTTCGAACCGTTCTCAAGAACGCGGATGCGTCGTCAAGGTTGTGCTGCCGATCATGCTTTCGATGCCGCGCTCTTCATTCCCCGTGAGTGACGCAGCAACTGGGACAAGCAACCGGCAGTTGTTGGAGAGCGGGCGGCCAATGTGACTGCGTTGGTTCAGTGCATTTGGTTGCGACTCTTTCACGCACGTCTCTTTCGCACACGTCTTCGCACACAATGATCGGCTGTCAATGTTGCCCACGGAGTTGAGAGATTTCTGTAGGATCCGCAGCTGCAGAAGCCGCAATAACGGTTGACAAGGCAAGACGTTAGCGCTATTGTCAGCGATTGACAAAATTAAGAGTTAGATCTGTACGGGAAGCAAAATTGCTCGGAAACGAATTTGCTTTTAGATCGCGCGGACGTATTCTCACCGCTCCGACCGGAGCCTTCAGTTCAACTTCGTTCCTCTCGCCTCTATGGAAAACAATATCTGTGCGCAATGTTTTGGTAGGTAATTCTAGAGAAGTGCAAGTCCGTCACGCCGCTGCAAGCGGAGTCCTCAACATTCACGGAGGCTATTGATGTTCTCTAAGAGAGTGTTTCTCATCGCACTGTTCTCGGTGGTATTTGCCGGCGGCCCATTCATCTTTGGCCAGGCGACTGGAAGTTTTTCTGGAACGATATCCGACAACACCGGAGCTGTGCTTTCGGGAGCGACTGTCACTGTGACTGCGCCCGCTACGAACTTTTCGCGCGACTTTAAGACCGACGACTCAGGACATTACCTTGTTCCGCTGCTCGGCGTGGGAATCTACAACGTGCATGCCGAAGCCCCAGGATTCAAGCCCGGGGATCAGAAGGACCTGCGCCTGCAAGTCGACGAACAGCGTGAAGTGAACTTCAAGTTGGTACCTGCAACGGTCAGCACGAGCGTGGAAGTGAGCGCGACGGAAGTCGCCGTGGAGACGTCGAACCCGACTCTTGGACAGGTCATTACCGCAGAGCAAGTATCCGATCTTCCTCTGAACGGACGCAATTTCGTCCAACTGGCGACTCTGACGCCGGGCACGACGCAGGAAACCAACCCCAACAGTTTCTTCAACGGCGGGCCGAGCAGCGAGGTTTCTGCTCGTGGAACATTCTCCCTTTCGGTGGGAGGGTCGCGCGCGCAAAGCACGGATTGGTTGCTCGACGGCAACGACAACAACGAGCTGACTGCGGGCGGGATTTCGGTTATTCCCTCGATTGACGCCATTCAGGAATTCAAGGTTCTGACCTACAACTATTCAGCGGAGTGGGGAACTCGTTCCGGTCCGACAGTATTGGTAACCACAAAATCAGGGTCGAACCAGTTGCACGGGTCACTTTTTGAATTTTTCCGGAATACAGCGTTGAACGCCAAGAGCTATGATTTTGGAACGCCAAGAACGAAAGAAAAGTTCAACTTGAATCAGTTTGGTGGGTCGGTGGGCGGCCCGATCCAAAAAGACAAGACGTTTTTCTTCGCGGACTACCAGGCCAAGAGGCAGCGCCACGGCGTGCCTTTTACCGGAATCGTTCCGACCATGGAGAATCAGAGCGGTAATTTCAACAACGATCCGTTCGGCGCCCCTCGCGGACCGGGCAACCCCAATGGTTTTATTACGAACCTGACCAATCCTTACGACCCAGCGGGCAACAAATATCAGTGCGATTCGGCAACGGGCAACCCTTTGCCGGATCCAGGAGGAATCCAGGCACAGGGAGTCGGAATCGACTGTAGCAAGATTCCAGCCGATCAAATTGATGCGACTGGGCAGTCCATGATCAATCTCTATCCCCTGCCCAATGCCAGCAATCCGGCGCTCGGCTTTAACTTTACGAATGTCCCTGTACGAAAGCTCAATGAGGGAGAATTTGACGTCAAGGTAGATCACAATTTCTCCAAAGATGATTCGATGTTTGCCCGGTTTAGTTACGATCAAGCGACCTCGTTTGTCCCGGGAGGTTCGCCTGGGTTTGCGGAGCAAGGAGCTTTCGCCAGCACGCAAGACATCACCAACCACGGCCGTAACGTCGCAGTGTCGGAAACCCACGTGTTTTCCGATCGCACATTGAATCAAGTGAATGTGGGCTTCAACCGAATCTTCAACCATATCCTGTCGTTTGGAGATCGTTCCTGCGAATCGGCCAAACTTGGCATCCTGGGCGCGAACCTGGATCCTAGCTGCCCCGGAGCCCCTCCGGGCTTGCGGCAATCCACCAAGGACTGCATCAGTTGCGGTTTGGCCTCTACCCAGCTGACTGGCTACTGGTCCGTTGGGGACCGCGGCTTTGCGCCGTTCCAGGGCGGCACCAACGTTTACTCGGCTGCGGATACGCTCGACATGATTCGGGGCAAGCACGATATCCGGGTGGGCTTCGGAATTCGCGTAAATCAGATGAACGTCCGAACCAATGGATTTCAGGACGGTTTCTTCCTGCTCTTCAGTGCGTTCACCGGCGATAGCGCAGCCGACTTGCTTGTGGGCCAGGTCGGCGGTGCCATCCACGATCAAACGTTCTTCGGAGCGACTACGGGCCGCCGCTGGAAGGTATACCGGCCTTTTGTCCAGGATGACTGGCGAGTGTCGAAGAATTTGACGCTGAACATCGGTTTGGCTTGGGCTTTAGCAACTCCGGAAACCGAGGCGCGCAACCGACAGGCAAACTTCAACTTTAAGACTGGCCAGTACCTCGTGGCGGGTCCGGCCTCGCTACTGACGGGATGCACAAATTGCGTCCATACCGACGGACGCGTCGGGATTCAACTGGACAAGACGGGTTTTGAGCCGCGTATCGGCTTGGCGTGGAGTCCGTTCGGCGACGGTAAAACCTCGGTGCGGGCCGGGTATGCGATTTTCCATGATTCCGCGTGGAGCCAGGGCGCACAGGGATTGTGGCAGAACCCTCCGTATTACGCTGAAACCGATAACTTCAACTTTGGAGGCTATCCGTCATTCAGCGTTCCTTGTCCTTTCCAGAATACTTCGCAGACGACGCCGCTGGACTGCGGCCTTCAGCGCGCTTTCCTGCCGGGCTTTACCGCGCCGCCGGTTCCAACTCAGTTCACGGGAACGATTCAATCGCAGAACCTGAACTTCAAGCAGGGGATGGTGCAGCAGTTCAATTTGAACATCGAGCGCCAATTGCCAGCGGGCGTCGTTTTGACGCTTGGCTATGCAGGCTCGCGCAGCACACACATCTTGGTGGATGGTTTGAATCTGAATGTGAGCGCGCCCGCAGCTTGTTCTCCGAGTATTCCCGATCCGAACGATCCGACTAAAACGGTGCCAAATCCTCAGTTCGTTCCCGGTTACAAGTTAGGTTGTGGCGGAAACGATGCTGTATATCCCAACGCGCCATACGGAATATTCACGACCATCGCGAACATCAACGACGTGGGCAAGGCGCGTTATGATTCGCTTCAGATTAAGGCGGAAACCAAGAGCGCTCGGCATGGTTTGTATGCGCTTTTGGGATACACCTGGTCGCGTACTTTCGACTCGGGCTTCCCGGACGGAGTTGGCACGTCTCCCGGAGCTACCTACTGGCCTTTGCCTGGAACGAGCAAGGCAGACTGGGCGCTCTCGCAAATCAATCTGAATAACAGTTTCACCGCTAGCGTGATTTACGATTTGCCGTTCGGTAAGGGCAAGAAATTTGGTAGCTCCTGGAGCGGTCCTGTGAACGTAGCCTTTGGGAACTGGCAAGTTACTGCCATCGAGAGGGCGACATCCGGGTTCCCGCTTTTCGTGGTTGATAGCAACAACGGCAACTTCAGCGGCTCGGGAGTGAACTTCCAGTGGAACGGCAATAGCCTGAACCGTCCTGACCAAGTCGGCGATCCCAACCGGGGTGGAACCGTGGCTGCGAATCCCACGTGCCCGGCGCCTGCTACGGTTCATACTCTGCAAAACTGGTTTAACCCCTGTGCCTTCAAGAAAGCGCTCTCTGGAGAACTTGGGAACGCGAACCGTGCGCCGCTCTACGGGCCGCGCTTCGTGAATACCGACTTCTCGCTCGTCAAGAACTTCCCGCTTTCACTGCGCGAAGGAATGAATTTGCAGTTCAGGGCGGAACTCTTCAACCTCTTCAATCACCCTCACTTCTTCTTGCCTGGAGGTGGCAGCGGGATGCAGGATATTAATTCAGGCTCCAGCTTTGGAGTCGTAAACTCCAGTCTGAACGATCCGCGCTTCGTTCAGTTTGCGTTGAAGCTGAATTTTTAACGCAACCATCAAATCAGAAAGATAAGGCTCGGTGGGTGGGACCTAGTTAGCCCGCCCCCGAGCTTTTTTTGCGGGCAACGAAGGCGACTCCATTCGAAGAGCATAATGATGACGATTCCTGCTTTAGCCAATCGGCGGTTGCGTCCCTTCTGTCGGGTCTTACTGTACGGCTTCCTCGGCTTGTTCCTTCTAGCCCTCCCCGCTTTCTCCGACGAGTGGAAAGCCAGTCATGCGCTCGTTCCTCCCAACGGCGTCATGAACCTGACCGATATGCCTGCTCCCACAGAGGTCTTCTTCCCCGGGCCCGACGATCCGTCCGCCGCCGCTGCTTGGCTCGAGCAACTCAAGGCTTGGCGAGCCGATCGTCGCTCCGGCATGCGCTACGACGGATCACAATTCGACCGCGATGACTTGATGTGGACCCAACACGTCTTCCTGCAAGTGCAGTTGCTGATATGGGACCGCAGTTTCTACGATCCGGAGAAGGGCGAGTACACGGTCAGCCGATTCCTCGATGAAACCGAGAACCGCATCGGGCCGATTGATGCCGTCTTGATCTGGCATGTTTATCCAAATCTTGGCGTCGATGATCGCAACCAGTTTGATCTGCTGCGCGATTTGCCCGGCGGCATTCCCGGTCTGCGGGACATGGTGCAGCAGTTTCATCGGCGTGGCGTTAAGGTTTTCTTTCCGTTCATCGCTTGGGACACCGGCACGCGCGAGGAAGAAGGTTCGCGGGCGCTGGCGATGTGCCGTCTTTTGAAAGATATTGGGGCCGACGGAATTAATTTCGATACGCTCGAAAGCCCTCCCGCGGAATTCTTGCAAGCATCGCAAGCGGTGGGACATCCGCTGGCGCTGGAGCCTCAATTCGAGCCGCGCGATGAAGCGCTGGAGTGGACGAACCTTGGCTGGAATGACTGGGTGACGTGGGAAGGTAAGCAATATCCGTTTGTGCCAATGGTCGACAAGACGCGATGGATGGAGCCGCGCCACACCGTTGCGGTGACCGACCGGTTCACGCGGGACAAGACCGACAGTTTGCAGCATGCCTTCTTTAACGGAGAAGGCTACGCGGATCTCGAGAATCTCTGGGGATTCTGGTATGGCCTGAACGCTAACGATGCGGAAGCGTTGCTGCGCTTCACGCGCATCGAGCGCGCGATGGCAGATCAACTGCGAAGCGCCGAGTGGGAGCCGCACACGCCGACGGTTCAAGCGGGAGTGTTCGCGAGCAAATTTCCCGCGAAGTCTGGCACGCTCTGGGCGATTGTGAATCGAAACGAATACGCCGCACAAGGAGAACAACTGCGCGTCCGCCATGAAGATGGGACGCACTATTACGACTTGTGGCACGGCACGGAACTGACACCCGCGATATTTGGCGATCAGGCTACTTTGAGCTTTGAGATGGATGGTCGCGGATTTGGAGCGGTTTTGGCTACCGACGAAAAATCAGCACGCGGTTTCCGAGATCTGCTGGCCTTTATGGCCGAGCGTTCGAAGCGTCCGCTGTCGAGTTATGCGCGCGAGTGGAAGCCGGTGTCACAGACTATGGTCGAGATTCCTTCCACGAAGCTGGCGGATGCGGCTCCAACAGGAATGGTTCGAATTCCGGAAAAAGAATATGATTTTCAAGTGCACGGCATTGAGATCGAAGGCGGGAATGATCCGGGCGTGGATGTGCAGTATCCATGGGAAAGCATTGCGCGACGGTTTCATAACCACACCATGCATGTGGCCAGTTTTTATATCGATCGCACGCCGATAACGAATGCCGAGTTCAAGAAGTTTATGGATGCGTCGCAGTATCATCCGAAGGATGACCACAACTTTCTGCGGGACTGGAAAGCGGGAAGTTATCCCGAAGGCTGGCAGAACAAGCCGGTGACGTGGGTATCCATCGAAGATGCACGCGCTTACGCCGCTTGGGCCGGGAAACGCCTGCCGCATGAATGGGAGTGGCAGTTGGCAGCGGAATCCACGAATTGGAACGATTCATCTTCGGCTGTCGGGAAACTGGACGCCATTCCGCCAGTCGACCACGGCCGCACTCGAGCGCCGCTATCGGATGTAGATGCTTTCCCCAAGGGCGCCAGCGAGTTCGGCGTGCTCGATCTGGTAGGCAACGTCGCGCAGTGGACGGACGAGTTTCGCGATCCGCACACACGAGCCGCCATCGTTCGTGGAGGCTCCTCCTACCAACCGCGAGGTTCGATCTGGTACTTTCCGCAGACCTATAAGATCAACGAGCACCAGAAGTATTTGCTCATGTCGCCGGGGCGGGATCGAGCGGGAACGATTGGTTTTCGTTGCGTGGCGGACGCGCGGTAGTGATCCGTAACCCCACCATTGTCATTCCGACCCTGAGCGTTCTTTGCGAAGGGGAGGAATCCCTTTCGTTGGCAAGAGGTTCGATGGTAAAGGGATTCCTCGCGGCGCTCGGAATGACAAGGTGATTTTACTGGGAAGTTGTGGGCTTATCTGAGCAGCGAAAGCGCCTGTCCGGTCGTGATCATGCTAGCGCCCTTAGCCTTCAACTCGGCAATGGTTTCATCCGATGCGGAACGCGAAAGCGTTTCAATCGCATCCTGAACCACGGAAACCTTTCGCCCTCGATCCAACAATCCTTTGGCAGCGAAGCGAACGCAGTATTCCGTAACCACTCCAAAAACCACAAAGTGCGTCTTCGGATCCAGTTGCTGCAACACATCTTCCACGTGGCGGCTTTCAAAAATATCCAGCGTCTGCTTTTCCAGCAAAACTTGCTTGTAGCCCGCAATGCTCTTGGCCGCGGCCGGGTCGTTGGGTATGTGAAGGACTTTGTCGGTGAGAGCTTCGGGCACAAAATCCGCGCCGGCGGTGCCTTTCACGCAATGCGGCGGGAAGGTGCTGAACTCCGGATCGTTCTGCGGGTGATAGCAACCGTGAGAAACCAGAAACACGCGGCCATCGCGTGCCGCCTGCGTCAGCTTTTGGATGTTAGAGAGAATCTTCTCCGCACCGGGCACGTAGAGCTTGCCGCCGGGCAGCATAAAGTCCGCCTGAGTATCCACTTCCCAAAAAACAACATCGCGTGAGAGCATTATTTCCGCCTAGCTTAAGAGCGCTGCAAGATGAATTGCTTTTATCCCGATATCGAGAGAATACATGAGCCACGGAGAGCCTGAAAAGACGAAGTCCGATGCCCGCGTCGTCATCCGCAACATCGGATTGCTGCTCACGGGAGACTTGAAGAATCCGATCAGCGATGCCGACACTGTGTTGGCGGTCAACGGAAAAATCAGCGCGGTTGGGAAAGCCAAAGACATCGACGCCGAGGGCGCGACAACGATCATCGATGCCAACGGCACAACGCTGGCCCCCGGTTTGATCGATAGCCACGTGCATCCGGTCGCGGGCGATTGGACGCCGCGGCAGAATCAGATCGGCTGGATCGATAGCTATTTGCATGGCGGCGTCACCAGTATGGTTTCTGCTGGCGAGGTGCATACGCCCGGGCGTCCCAAAGATGTTGTTGGCCTGAAGGCCATGGCCATCTTCGCGCAACGAGCTTTTTCGGCCTTTCGGCCGGGAGGCGTGAAAATTCATGCTGGCGCGCCGGTCATTGAGCACGGAATGGTGGAGGAGGATTTCAAGGACCTAGCCGCCGCAGGCGTGACCATGCTGGGCGAAGTGGGACTCGGCAGCGTAAAAGATGGCCGCACAGCCCGCGAAATGGTCGGCTGGGCGCGAAAATACGGCCTTCAGAGCACAATTCACACTGGCGGACCGTCAATTCCCGGCTCGAGCCTGATCGACAAAGACATCGTCCTGGCCGCCGACGCCGACGTCATCGGGCACATCAACGGAGGCCACACAGCCCTCCCTGACGATCAGATCGTTTGCCTATGCGAAACCTCGTCCCGGGCGCTGGAAATCGTCCACAACGGCAATGAGAGGGCAGGGCTGCTGACTCTACGTATGGCCAAGGAACTAGGCTGCCTGGATCGCGTAATGCTCGGCACGGATTCGCCAGCGGGCTCAGGAGTGCAGCCGCTGGGCATCCTGCGGATGATTGCGATGTTGTCGTCGCTGGGAGATCTCCCCGCTGAGTTGGCAGTGTGCCTGGCTACCGGCAATACTGCCAAAATACGGGCACTCGACTGCGGGATCATCGAGGCTGGTCGGGATGCGACGTTCGTGTTTCTCGACCGGGCACAGCAAACGGCAGGGAAGACGGTGCTGGAGAGCATCCAGCTTGGCGATCTCCCAGGGATTGGGATGGTGATAATCGATGGGATCGTCAGCACGCAACGGAGCCGAAATACGCCTCCAGCGACCCGGGTGCCGGAGATTGTGGGGCAATAGACTTGGTGCGGAGGATCTCAGATGATCGCGGTTGGTTCACGAGGCGTCTACGAATGGCTGGTAACGGACCAAGAATTCGACCTTCTGCAAGTCTCTCCAGAAGGCGTGCTAGGAAAGTACATTGCGGTCACGTCTATTGACAGCGGCCCGCTTGTTCTTAGTGACAAAGAGAAGACAGCCGGCTGGGCGAGTCGGGAGCAGATTGCCTACAGCCCCAAAATCGAAAGTGTTGAAGGTTTGCCGCGCGCTGGCTGGGATGAATGGTACATCTTCGGTAGTCCCACTGACCTTGGCATAAGCCACCTTGCGGAGAATATTTTCGAAGTTCCGCAGGAGCAGGGGCACTTAAGCGTACTCGTGAATTACGGCTTGGCTTTGCATCGTCCTGAGGATGCCTTGATCGCGCTGTTCTGGCAACAGATCGAGAGGCTGCGCCCGGAGTCTTACATGGCGGATCACGACTATTTGATTTTCGTGAGCTTGAACAAAACTCTCTTCGCGCGTGTACATGAAGCGGTAAAAGCGATCAGTTAAAGCGTACACCTCATCTGCGAAAGTTGTCATAGGTGCTCAAAAGCTAACGCAGCCCGTCCTCGCCCTTAATCTGATCTTTTGTTAAACCACCGACGCGTGCCAGGGGGCGCCCGCTATCGGTGACCGCGATGGCCACCATGATTTCGTTGTCACGGGGAGCGTCGTTGAGGCGGACTTCCATGCCGTCGAAGTGGCTGCGGACGAAGGCGGCATCTTTGTGGCCCAGCGGGATGTCGAGCACCGTGCCCAAACCGCCGCGCTTTTTGGACGACGGAATGAGTGCCGCGCCCTTTCCTAAGACCTTGCGCACAGGAGTTCCCAATTTCGGATGCAGAATGGCGGCGGCGTGTTCAAGTTCGCCATTCCCTCCCACTACGGCGGCTTTGCCGTAGCTTTCTGCGCTCGGCCCTGCTATCCCGAGTGCATCCACTGCTCGTTGCGTGAGCAGTTCGCCTAGTTCTTCGCCGATGGTCATCAAGTCGGACAAGTCCTCAACATATTTCCCGGCAAACGGATTCTCAATCACCGCAACTGCTGCGGCGCGGCGGGATGGAGGCGCGACCGCGCGATCCATTTCGCTGTGCGTCTCCTCCAGGAAGACAACGATCTTGCGGATTCTGGCCTTCATCGCAGTCCGTCTTCTCCCTTGATCTCCGAAGCCTGCAGGCCGCCGGTCCGGGCATGGACGCGGGCTCCGGTCGTCATGACCAGCGCGAGCAGCATTTCGTCCGCGCGCGGCGCGTCGTTGATGCCGACTTCCATGGCATCGAAGTGGCTCCGCACGTAAGACGCGTTGATGTGGGTGATGGGGACATCAAGGCGGGTGCCGGGGCCTCCGACTTTCTTGGTCGAAGCCACAATGGCTTTTGCTCCGTTCAGGACTTCGCGCATTCCGTAGCCGCCGGGGGCATGCCACAATGCTCCGTGCTCGATCTCTCCCGCGGAGCCGATGATGGCGCCTTTGCCATAGCCAGCGATGGAGCGCACATCTCCGCCTAACGCTTTGAGCATGGATCGAGCCATCTCCAAGCCAAGCGGTTTCAGATCGTCCATGAATCCGGAAATGTCTTCGACGTAGCGACCGGCAAACGGGTTGTGAATCACCGCCAATGCCGCAACCCGGCGCAGAGGTGTCTGTGCAACGGGTCCACCTTCGTGAAAAATCTCTTCGACTACCGTGAGCTTCTTCCGTATTTGAACTTCAGGCATGCAACGGTTCTCCAGAATGCAAGATGTCATGAGCGACGGCTCGAGTTTCACCACCCAAGCGAAGGGCTGCGGAGTGAATCAACCCTCGGGACACAAGACTTTCCGCGACAGCGCTCCCCGCGTCGAGCGCGGCTTCGATATCGTGTTGGGAGAGACGACCTACGTGCTGCGTCACCAAGCGGACGCCAAGATCGGAGTCGGGCGCGAGGTCTCGAGCCGGAACGCGTGTAACGTGTGGGTTTCCTGGCAGATCGACGGCATTGGCAATGATGGTCGCGGCGGCGTCTGCCATGGCAGCTGTCTCGGCGAGCACGGTCACAGCATCCGCAATGCCGAGGGAAAAGCTGCGCCCGCGCCAGCCGCTGGTCGCAATACCGCGCACGGGCGACGACGCATCCAGAGTGGTCGTTGCAAATAGACTAGCCGTCTTGCCATCCTGAGTTTCGACTGCGCCCGCTGCCAAGCACTCGCCGGGACTCAGGTGCAGTGCAATGTCTCCGCCGTTGTTTACGTAAGCGCTGGCAAGGTTCGATGCATTGGTCATGGAATCGAGTATTTCCTCCGCCACTGCTCCAGCCACTGCCGCCATCGGCGTAATAAAGTTCTGTTCGGCATAAGGCTGGACTGCCAGCATCATCCGGCGAGCAATGGGGCCACGGGGCAGGGAACGGCTGCGAGTCACCTGCTGTCGCAAAAGTGACAGTTCTTCGCAAAGTTCATCGAGTACGGAAACGAATCGCTGCGCTGCGGCTTCGTAGGCCGCTCCCACCTCCGCGGGAGAGCCAAAGGCTTCGACGATCAAATCAATTGGCCCATCTTGCATATGAAGACGGCGTTGATCCGGCAAGAAAGTAATCTGCGCGCGTACCCGTGAGGTAATGGCTGCGCTCATGCTTTTGACCGCGGAGGCGCGTTGACAGATAGCGGCCAGGGATTCTCATTGCCCGCCGCGACGTGGCGACGCTCAGCATCGGGTACGACCGAACTCAGCGGCCGCACATGATCCATATGTCCGCCGAGAGCGGCGTAGTCTTCCAGTTTCAGCGTGAACTCAATTGGAGCCACAATCGCGGGGGTGGGAACATAGCCAAAGGCGTTTTCCGGCATGCGCATCACGTCCACCATCAAAGTAATACCGCCGCCGGGCCAAACATAAACAGGCGCACCACCACAGGTGACGCGGGTCAGAGCGTCTTTTACGGATTGGGTAAGGCGAACAGGATTCTCGGTCACTCCTGCGCGCAGCGACCCTCCAGCACCACCCATGAATAGTACGCTGCACATCGCTGGTTCGCAGTTTTCCCGGATGCGCTCCACCGACTGCCGAAGCTCAGCTGGCAATTCCTTTTCTACCGGAATCAAATGCTCGTCGAGCTCGAAGAAGGCGGAGTGCTCTCCTGTCGTACTGACCATCAACAAACGCAGTCCGGCTCGCGCGGTCTTGGGATCGAAGGGATTCAGGATGGAGAGCGGATCTTCAATATCGGTCCCGCCCCATGCGGTACCGGGTTCAGCGACCCTGAAATAACGCCCCGGAGTAGAGCGGCGGCCCTTAATCTGAATGCCAGTTTCTGGAACACCGAGCAGTTTGCCCGCTTGATGCTGCGAGAGCACCCCGGTAATGTGATCGTCAACGACGACGACCTCATCCACTTTCCCGAACCACTGTTTCGCAAACATTCCAATAGTCGCGGAACCGCACCCGACGCGCATGCGTTCTTCGCGCACGCCGTCGACGATGGGTGGCTGCCCAGCTTGCACCCGCACAGTCGCGCCGTCATCGATTGTGAGTTCCACCGCTTTTCGGTCGCATAGGCTGAGCAGTGTTTCGCAAGTGACGGTTCCTTCCTTACGGCTCCCACCAGTAAGGTGTCGCACCCCGCCCAGCGAGAGCATCTGCGAACCGTATTCGTTGGTCGTCACATGGCCAACCGGTTCCCCCTGCGCGCGAACGAGACTCGTTTCCGGTCCCAGATGCCGATCGGTATCAATCTTTACCTTGACCCCGCAGTAGCTGAAAATCCCTTCCGTCACAACCGTGACCAGGTCGATGCCTTGAATTTCGGTCGAGATAATGAATGGCGCGGGTTTGTAGTCGGGATAGGTAGTTCCGGCTCCGATCGCGGTGATGAAGGTTTCGGAATTACGCAGGAGGTTCCCGTCCCAGTCTTCGCCGGTTTTAGAGGTATGTCCGGCGAATGGAACAACGGAGTCACCGCGAGTCAGCGAGCGGTCTAGCACGACATGGGGATCAAGGCGGACGAGCTTGCCATCTTGATTGCCATAACGGTCGCACGAACCTGTCCGTCCCGGCTTGATGTAGCAGAGAACTGGGCAGGCGTCGCAACGGATAGCGTCGTCAGACATGGGGCGCGGCCTTTGCCGCCCTGAGCGCGGCGAGAAGTCGGTCGGGCGTTGCAGGGAGGCGCTTGACGCGAACGCCCGTGGCGTCATGAATCGCATTCAAGATTGCAGGAGCGGTAGGAATGACGGCCTGTTCGCCGATTCCTTTTGCGCCGTACGGACCTATGGGCGAAGCGTCTTCGATCAATATGGATTCGATGATGGGAATGTCACCGATTGTCGGGATCAGATAGTCGTGAAGATTCTCTCCCTTGCCCGGGATGAACTCCTCCATGAGAGCCATGCCGAGTCCTTGTGCGGCTCCGCCTTCGATCTGGCCTTCGACCAGCGTCGGGTTGATCGCGCGACCGACATCGTGCGCGGCCGTGATCTTTGTCACTTGTACCGTTCCCAGTTCCACATCGACAACAACCTCAGCCATGTGCGCGCCGAAGCCGAAGACCCCGTACGGCGTGCCCTGCCCGTTAACGTCGAGCGGGCGAGTGGGGGGATCGAAGGTTTCTTCGGCGGTGAGAACGTATCCATGCCCGTTGAGAGGCTGCGACGATAGTTCAATGTGGAATGAACTATCGTTGTCGTTGTTGCAACCATTGTTCGATGGAGAATGAAATATGGATGTCTGTAGCGTGACGCGAGAATCTTCCAGGACGATCTCACAGGAATCCTGAGCTTGCCCAAGGGAGAGGATCGCTTTTCGCAAAGCCTTCCCCGCCAGGAACGCCGCTTTCCCCGTCACAAACGTTTGCCGGGAGGCGGAAGTCTTCCCGCAGTCGGGAGAAATCGAGGTATCGCCGGAAACCAGATCGAAGCGGTCAATCGAGACACCCAAAGCGTCGGCGCAAATCTGAGTGATAATCGTGTTCGATCCTTGCCCAATGTCCACCGCGCCCTGATGCAGAGCAATGCGTCCGTCCGGCTTCAGCCCCACGCGAATCGTCGAGGGATTAGGAAGGGAAGTGTTGCCACAGCCGTACCACATGCCCGCGACGCCCACACCCTTGCGAAACGGCCCCTTCGCGGCGGCGTTGTAAGCGGAGCACTCGGTGTGAGCGGATTGCCATTTCGGCTTAAGGGCTTCAAAACAGGCCCGTATGCCCGTGCCTTGCCCGAGCACTTGTCCGGTCACGGTTGGTGTCGTGCCGTCGAGGGCGTTCAGAATGCGGAATTCGAGACAATCGATTCCGAGGCGATCCGCGAGGTCGTCGTAGACCTGCTCTTGAGCGATTGCTGCCTGCGGCACGCCGAATCCGCGGAATGCTCCCGCTGGAACCAGATTCGTATGAATGGCTCGCGTGAGTGCGCGGTAGTTCGGGACACCATACGGCCCGGACGCATGTACCGGGACTCTGGCTGCGACCGTCGGGCCCCACGAAGAGTACGCTCCGGTGTTAAAGTCGGCGGCAAAATCGACGGCCAGCAGCCGGCCTTCGCGGGTCGCACCAGCCTTCATATGAATCCGCGATGGATGCCGTTTGGTAGTGCACAGCATCGATTCGTTGCGAGAGTAGACCAGTCGCACAGGACGATTCAGCTGCCAAGCCGCAAGCGCGACGAACGGCTGAATGGAAAGATCGAGCTTCGTACCAAACCCACCACCGACGGCGGTGGGAATGATTCGTACCGCCTCCGGCGAGAGGCCGAGGATTCTCGCGATATCGTCGCGGTCCATGTACGGAGCTTGTGTGCATGCTTGTACTTCAACGGTGTCGCCCACGCGCCTCGCGAAGCCTGCTTCCGGCTCGATACAGGCGTGTTCGATAAATCCTGTTTCGTATTCGCCTTCGACGACCACCGCTGATTCGGCCAGGGCTTTTTCTACCTCTCCGCGCACCACGCGCCCGCGAACCAGGACGTTCTGTTCTCGATTCGAGTGAATGCGCTGGGCATCCTCTGCCAGTGCCGCGTCAATCGTGGTGACGGCCAGCAATTGCTCCCAAGTGATGGGGAACGCCGACCAGTCGAGGGATTCCAGCACCGAAGCATCCGCGACCACCGCCGCCACTGCTTCGCCACGGAATCTCGCTTCCGTCTCCGCAAAGACAGGCTGGTCCGCAAAACGAGGAATCACTCCATAGCAATTGATGCCCGGAACATCTTTGGCGGTGAGGACCGCGCAGACGCCGGATTGAGCGACGTAGCTGTCGAGATCTCCGAAGGAGAAGCGTGCGCGATCGTATGGGCTACGAATCACGTGAAGGGAGAGGACGCCGGGTGGAATGTCGTCTGCGCCAAATATTTCGCTGCCGCCCACTTTCGCGAGTCCATCCAGTCGAATGAGGCGATTGCCGACGGCGTGTCCGGCAGCGGGAGAAACAGGTCCCGGTTCTTTTGCGGGAGTGTTTTCTGCGGCTGCGGTGAGCACCGCATTGATGATCTTGCGGTATCCCGTGCACCGGCAAAGAACGCCTCCAATGGCATCTTTGACGGCGTCCTCGGTTGGCGCTTGGTCGTGTTCAAGCAATGCCGTCGCGGCGATCAGCATGCCGGGAGTGCAAATGCCGCACTGGGCTGCGCCGTGACGCAAGAACGAATCTTGCAGACGGGCGTAAATCGGCGCGCGAGTCGCCAATCCCTCCACTGTCGTGATCTCGCAACCCTCGATCTGTCCAGCAGCGATCAAACAAGAACAGACAGGTTCTCCATCCAGCAGAACTGTGCAGGCGCCGCAGTCCCCCGCATCACACCCAACCTTCGTTCCGGTAAGGCCCAGCGATTCACGGAGCACACGCGACAACCGCTCTGTGGCTGGGACCGATGCGCGCACGTTTTTTCCGTTCACTGAGAACTGAATGCCGGTTGAAAGGTCAGTGTTGGGCGCTACAGTTGTGGCCATCGTCAGCAGTTCTCCGCGCAAGCATCGACAGCGCGCGCTACCAGAGTTAAAGCTGCGGATTGGCGATAGTCGGCCGTGGCGCGAACGTCGTTGATGGGAGAAAGCGGGGCAAGATGTCTCGGATTAACTACGGAGCCGACTCCGGGACGGGCCGGTTTTCCCATGAGGTCATGTTCGAGTTCTGCCAGTCGCAAGGCTTTCACGGAGCAAGAGCCAACGGCGACGCGGGCGGCGGAAATATGGCCCGCATCGGCCTTCAGCACCACCGCTACCATTGCGATCGAAATAACCAAGTAGCGGCGTGCTCCCAGCTTGAGAAACGTTGAAGCTGCGTTTTCGAGGTCCAGCGGCACGCGGACACAACTCAGGATTTCATCGCGACGGCGAAGCGTTTTTCGGTTTCCTGTGATGAATTCGGACAGAGACAGACGCCGTGCACCATCCATCGAAGTCAGTTCGACCTCGGCGTTCAGAGCCAGCAACGGTGGGACTCCATCCGCTGCGGGAGATGAATTGCAGAGATTCCCTGCGATTGTGCCGCGATTTTGAATCTGGACGCCGCCGATCTCGCGGGCAGCGAGCTTTAGGGCATCCAAACATCGAGGCAAAGGGGCCGCGATGACTTCGCTCCAAGTGGTGAGGCCGCCGATGCGCAGGCAATCCTTTTCGCGGACGACCCCCCTGAGTTCGGATATCCCCGAAACATCCAGCACAGCGCCCTGAACGCTCCGTTCGCCGAGAGCAGGAAAGAAATCCGTGCCTCCCGACAGAATTTGGGCCGTGCCTCCAGCGAGCACCTGCGTAGCTTCGAGAAGCGTCTTAGGCCGAAAATACAAGTGATGAAGTTCCTTGCGGTGCTGGACAGAAAGTCGCCGCGAATGGCGCACCAATAACGGTTTTATATCAAGGCCTTCCATTTGTACAGCAGGACCCTATGGCTCCGCGCCTACGCGCGTTAGCCAGCGAATAGCGGCCTTATTAAGTTGGTTTTCTATTGATTTTTCAGACCTTCCGCCGATAGAGTTGCACTCTCCTTTATGGCCAACCTCCATGCAGACAGCGGGTTTCTGAATCGGTTTTTCAACCTCTCAGAAAACCAAACGACGGTGCGCCAGGAATTCATTGGCGGCTTGACGACTTTTATGACGATGGCTTACATCGTCGTCGTGAACCCGCAAATCTTGTCGCAGGCGGGCATGCCAGCGGAAGGCGTCGTGTTTGCAACCTGCATTTCCGCGGCGGTTGCTACGTTAGTCATGGGACTGTATGCCAACTACCCCATTGCGCTGGCGCCGGGAATGTCGCTGAATGCGTATTTCACGTATTCGGTTTGTCTGGGCATGCACGTACCGTGGCGCACCGCCCTTGGCGTGATCTTTTTGTCGGGAGTGCTGTTCGTTCTGGTCACCGTCACCAGAGTACGCGAGCAAATCGTTAACGGAATCCCCGATTGCCTGAAGCACTCAACTGCCGCGGGAATCGGGACGTTCATCGCATTTGTCGGATTGCGAAACGCGAAGCTTGTGGTGGCGAATCCTGCAACGTTCGTTGGCTTGGGTAATTTTTCGGACCGCGAAGTGCAGGTGGCCTGCTTTGGAATTTTGCTCACGCTGGTCTTGATGGTGAGGAAGGTGAACGGAGGTATTCTCCTTGGCATTGCGGGAACGATGCTGCTCGGCGTGCTACGGGGCGTGGCACATGCGCCCAGTTCGTGGATCTCGATGCCGCATCCTTCGGGCACGCTTTTCCAACTCGATCTGCGCGGCGCTGTACACCTCGGCTTGCTGGAAATCGTCTTCGCGTTCTTGTTCGTGGACTTGTTCGACAACATCGGCACCCTCATGGGGGTTTGCGCCCAAGCGGGATTCGTCAAAGATGGAAAGATCCCCCGTGTTGGCCGGGTCTTGATGGCGGATGGCGTCGGCACCCTAGTGGGTTCTCTGACTGGAACGTCCACCGTGACCAGCTACATTGAGAGTGCCGCCGGAGTGGCCGCCGGAGCGCGAACCGGACTCAGCAGCCTTTTTGTGGCGGGGTTTTTCTTGCTGGCCATGTTTTTCTCGCCGCTGGCGGCCGCCATTCCTGGCTTCGCCACCGCTCCCGCCTTGGTGCTGGTCGGAGGGCTGATGATGCAATCCGTTTCCCATGTCGAGTGGCTGGATTTTTCGGAAGCCTTCCCAGCATTCGTTACGGTGCTCGCCATGCCGCTGACATTCAGCATCGCCACAGGCCTGAGTTTCGGGGTGATCACCTACACAGTTGTGAAAGTGGCGGCGGGGAAACTCCGCGATGTCAGCGCCGTCATCTGGATACTGACGGTTGTTTTTATTCTGCGCGATGTCTATCTGGCGGCTGGATGAGCTCCGGGGAAACTCTGATTGAGTGGGCTGTTTTGGTGAGGCAGGGGTCTTTCGACTCCGCATTCCCGCGCGGGGCGCGGGAATGCTGCGCTCAAGATGACAAAGAGAAGTTGTACTAACCGTTGGCGTGGGCCACCAGTGCGATGGCTAGTCCATAGAAGACAAACATCAGGGCAAGGTAGGCCTTGGCGGAAGATCCAGCGCCCTTGAATTCCTTCCAGGCGAAGATTCCCCACAACGCCGCCACCATCGGCGCCGATTGACCAATGGCGTAGGAAATCGCGAAGCTGGTCACGCTTCCCGCCACCGCATTAAAGACTGTACCGGTGCCCCAAATCACACCGCCGAGAATTCCCAGCATGTGTCCGGATGCGGGGCCGCGGAAGAATCCGCTAAAGCTGACGGGCTCGCCGACAAGGGGGTGCTTCATGAAGTAAATGTTCCAAATGAAGCAGGAAAGCAGCGCGCCGAGAGTCAGGAAGACGACCGCGCTGTAAGGCCCAAGTGTTCTGCCCTGCGTGGTGGCATGGGTCAGAAACGGACTCCAAAGGCCCATCAGGACTCCGGAAACAACGCAAGTAATGATGCTCTTTCTGGAAACGGAAAGCCCGGCCTTCGCCATAGCTCCGTACGCTTTGCCGTCGAGTACGACGGCGATGAAGGCGCAAAGTACGCCCAGCGCCAGAAAGCCGAGATTTCCTTTTGGCTGCTGCACGTAGTCGAGCACTACGCCGACTACCAAAGCGATCCCGATGGAGATTGGGAACGCAACCGCTAACCCAGCCATGTCGATGGCCGCCACGAGTAACAAGTTGGCGAGGTTAAACAGAGCGCCGCCGATGAGGGCGTAGACCATATTCGACGGATCGGCTGCGGAGACGTTGTTTAGGAAACTCGAAGCATCGTGCCCGCTGCTTCCCATGGTGAGCGCGAGCACCAACGAGATCAGAAAGATACCGACCGCATAGTCCCAATAAAAAAGCTCGAAGCGGTAATTCTTCACGCCCTTATAAGTGTTGGCCCAAGAGCCCCAGCAAATCGCGCTGGTAATCATCATCATCAGGGCCAGGTTCAAACCGTGCGGTGTAAACATTTAGCTTCCTCGCTGCCCCGTGTTTGGGGACGTGGTCTAGTTACCTTGAATTCGAGAGACGAAAAGCTTCAGGAATCGCTCGGCGTCCACCTCGGTGCAGACTCTTGTATTAGGCGTGACCTTGTCCGCGCCTTCAATCACGTATCGGTCGCCATGCAAGACGTTCCGCTCAACATAGCCTTGTCGGTTGGCAACCGTCTCTCCGCGCGTAAATTCGCCACGAGTCTCCACGTCCACGTGCATCTCGGGAGCTTTTACGAGCGTAGCGTCAATGGCAACGCCGACTGCCAACGGATCGTACATAGGCGTACCCGGAGAATTGAACTGAGCGGAGAGATCGATCAGATACGCCGCAACGCTGTGAATAAAATCGTTGACCGGGCCATGGGTCTTGCCGAGCTCTTCGAGATACGTTTTGGTCAAGAGGGTCTTGTCGCCTACGTCGAGCCCGACCATGGTAACCATCCAGCCCGCTTGGAAAACAATCTGTGCGGCCTCTGGGTCGTTGTAGATGTTGGCTTCGGCAGAGGCGTTGACGTTACCACCTTTGATCGAGCCACCCATGATGATGATGTCCTTGACGAGAGGGACAATCGACGGATCTTTCAAGACAGCAAGCGCAATATTGGTTAACGGACCAATCGGGACCAAGGTAATTTCATGGGGTGAGGCATGCACCAGTTGGATGATGAGATCGGGGCCGTAGCGGGCATCCACTTTGCATTTGCTGGGAGGAAGCTCGACATTCGCCAAGCCATTCTTTCCGTGCCAGAATTCGGCTGTAATGAGCTTCTGGAAGAGCGGATGTTGCGCTCCTGCGGCCACAGGAATATCGCAGCGCTGCGCCAGGGAGACCATCTTCAGTGCATTTTCCAGTCCCTGAGCGGCTGTTACATTTCCGGGAACTACCGTGATGGCGCGTACATCGAGCTCGGGAGAATTGAGCGCGAGCATCAGTGCCATTGCATCGTCAGTGCCAGGATCGGTATCGAGAATAATCTTCTTCGAGGCAGCTGCCGCAGAAGGCGACGCCAGAATCAGCGCGAAGGCGAGTAGAGCCAGGAAACTCGTAAGGGAGGAGCGGGACCGGATACTTCTGAGTGAGGGCAGGATCGTCTGTCTCCTGATTTTCAATTCGCCACGTAGCGTAGTCTGGCGCGGAAGTCAGTGTCAAGACCAAACTGTCACGGGCCGCGCTGTTTGCCGTACAATGCAAGCGATGTCGCGTCAGCCCACAACGAGTTCTGCTGCAACCGGCGCGGAAAAAAATGGAGCGTCTCTGTCACAAGGCGACCGCGTAATTGCGGACCTGCGTGGAGTCCCGCTCGCGGCGAACCGGGGTATCCCCCTCGATCTTCAGCGCGTGAGCCAGGTACGTGTCAATACGAGCGCTGTCGAACGCCGCGCGCAGTCCCACGTCGCGCGCCGCTCCGTAAAGAAGGACTGGCAAGCGGCTTGGTTGTTGCGAGCCATCACCTGCATGGACTTGACCACGCTTTCCGGCGACGACACCGATGAGCGCGTGCGCCGCCTTTGCGCCAAAGCGCGCCAACCCCTCGAACAGGAACTAGCGAAGCGTCTGGAAATCGAGCAGCTCGATATTAAGGTTGCCGCCGTCTGCGTGTATCACCGGTTTGTCGAAACGGCTGTGCAGGCCCTAGAGGGAAGCGGCATTCGGGTCGCGGCGGTGTCCACGGGTTTCCCGGCGGGCCTCTCTCCGATGGAAGAGCGCATTGGGGAGATTCGCCGTTCTGTCGAAGCAGGAGCTGAAGAAATCGATATCGTTATCACACGGGCGCATGTGTTTGAAGGCAAGTGGCAGGAACTTTACGACGAGGTAGCGGCGTTCAAGCACGCCTGCGGTAAAGCGCACATGAAGGCGATTCTTGGCACCGGCGACCTGCTTACGCTGCGGAATGTGGCGCGAGCCAGTTTCGTGGCCATGATGGCGGGTGCCGACTTTATCAAGACCTCCACCGGCAAGGAGCCCACCAACGCGACTCTGCCGGTTGGTCTGGTCATGGCGCGAGCCATTCGCGAGTACGCCCAGGAGACTGGCATGGCGGTAGGGTTTAAACCCGCCGGAGGGATTCGCACGGCGAAACAATCTATCGACTGGCTAGGACTGATGAAGGAAGAGCTGGGAACGCCATGGATGAAAGCAGACCTGTTCCGGTTTGGCGCCAGCGGTCTGCTGAATGATATCGAGCGCCAGCTTGAGCACTACGCGACCGGCAGATACTCAGCCGGGTATCGTCATCCGCTGGCATAACGAGAAAGGCGAAGCAAGAAGCATGAGCATTGCCGAAAAATTCGCAACGATGGAATATAGTCCGGCACCAGAAGATCCGAAAGACGCACTGCTTTGGCTGGATCGACACCAACGGAAATTCGGCCATTTCATTGGTGGCGCATGGCATCCACCGAGCGAAGGTATTTACTTCGATTCGACCGATCCTTCGACCGGGGAAAAGATTGCCAGTATCGCCCAAGGATCGGCGGTTGATGTCGATTCGGCGGTCAAGGCCGCCCGTGCCGCTTTCCCGGCTTGGCAGGGGCTCAGCAATCATGCCAGGGCGCGTTATCTCTACGCCATCGCAAGAGCTGTTCAGCGCCACTCGCGCCGACTTGCCGTGCTGGAAACGATCGATAACGGCAAATCGATCCGCGAGAGCCGTGACATTGATATTCCGCTCGTGATCCGGCACTTCTATCATCACGCAGGTTGGGCGCAGCTTCTGGAATCAGAATTCCCAAGTTTCACGGCCTGCGGTGTCGTGGGGCAGATTATTCCCTGGAATTTTCCGCTGCTCATGTTGGCGTGGAAGATCGCGCCTGCCTTGGCTACAGGAAACACGGTGGTTCTAAAGCCAGCCGAGTTCACGCCGCTTACAGCCTTGGCATTCGCGGAGATTTGTCACGAGATCGGCCTTCCACCGGGCGTCGTCAATATTGTGACTGGCGATGGCGTCACCGGCGAGGCGCTAGTCAAACATCCCGACGTGGACAAGATCGCCTTCACTGGATCGACCGAAGTGGGGCGGCTGATTCGAACCGCGACGGCCTCAACCCACAAACGGCTTTCGCTCGAACTCGGCGGGAAATCTCCATTTATCGTGTTCGAGGATGCCGATCTGGATGCGGCCGTTGAGGGTCTCGTCGACGGCATCTGGTTCAACCAGGGGCAAGTGTGCTGCGCGGGCTCGCGACTTTTGATGCAGGAGAGCGTTGCGGAGGTATTGCTTACCAAAATTCGCGATCGTATGAGCACGCTCCGCGCCGGTCCGCCGCTCGATAAATCGATTGACATAGGCGCCATCGTTGCGCCGGTGCAACTCGAGCGCATAAAGCGCCTCGTCGCAGAAGGAGTTGCCGCTGGAGCCACGTGTTGGCAGCCCCCGATGACTTTGCCCACGCGAGGGCTCTATTACCCTCCAACGCTGCTGAGCAACGTACATCCTGCGTCGGTTGTGGCGCAGCAGGAAATTTTCGGCCCCGTCCTGGCGGCAATGACGTTCCGCACTCCGTCGGAAGCAGTCGAGCTCGCGAACAATACAACCTACGGTCTTGCCGCCGGTGTGTGGAGTGAGAGCCTGAACGTTGCCCTGCACGTGGCGGCACAGATCAAGGCGGGAGTGGTCTGGGTGAACTGCGCGAATCTTTTCGATGCTGCTTGCGGATTCGGCGGTTACCGCGAGAGCGGCTACGGTCGCGAGGGTGGCCGAGAGGGCTTACGCGAATATCTCGAGCCGACCTGGTTCAGGAGCGCGCCGAAGTTGCCCGCGCAAAGGCAAGTTTCGCCTCGGCAGGAAACGGTTGTGAATTCCGCGTCGATGATCGATCGCACGGTAAAACTCTACATCGGCGGCAAGCAGGCTCGTCCGGACTCTGGTTACAGCATGGAAGTCTACGGCACGGACGGTAAATTCGTCGGTGAAGCTCCGCTTGGCAATCGCAAAGATATTCGCAATGCCGTTGAAGCTGCACATAAAGCGGAAGGCTGGGCTAAGAACTCCGCGCACGGCCGCGCCCAGGTACTTTACTATTTGGCGGAAAATGCTTCGCAACGCCGGCAAGAGCTGGCCGATCGCCTGGCTTCTGCCGTTGGCGGGCAGCAATCTGTTGCAGAAGTGGATCAAACCATCGAACGCATCTTCTCCTATGCCGCTTGGGCCGACAAATTCGACGGTGCGGTGCACAACCCACCCTTCCGGACTGTAGCTCTCGCAATGAACGAGCCCCTCGGAACGATTGGCATTGTCTGTCCAACCGACACGCCTTTGCTGGGCATGATGTCGTTAATTCTGCCAGCCATTGCTTGCGGCAATACGGTTGTAGCGGTTCCGTCGGAAAGCTATCCGCTGGTCATGGGCGATGTCTACCAGCTTTTTGATACCAGTGATGTTCCTGGAGGAGTGGTCAATCTTGTGAGCGGATCGGCGGCCTCGCTGCTTAAGACGCTGGCGGAACATGACGATGTGGACGCGATCTGGTCCTTCAACACCGAAGAAGACGCGATTGCTGCGAAGTCGTGTTCGGTGGGCAACTTGAAACAGGTCTTTACCAACGAGGGCCGCGCGATTGACTGGTTCAACCCGAAGCAGGGAGAGGGCCGCTGGTTCCTTGAACATGCCACGCAAGTGAAAAATATTTGGGTGCCTTACGGCGAGTGATAGTCGGCGGCAAAAGGAAACGTACCGCACGCGTAACTTTTAGCGCATGAAGCCCACGATCTCGCCAAGAGTCAAAGTTTGCTGCATCAGCAGCGCGGAAGAAGCGGCACTCGCCATCGAGCTTGGCGCGTCGGCTCTGGGTCTGGTTTCGCACATGCCGAGCGGCCCAGGTGTTATCAGCGACGAACTCATCGCAAAGATCGCCGCAAGTGTGCCGCCGCCCATCGCCACTTTCTTGCTGACTTCAAGACAAGATGCTGCATCCATCGTCGCGCAGCACCGAGTCTGTCGCACGAATTGCATACAAATCTGCGACACGTTAACTTCTGGTACCTATCGCGAGCTCAAAGACGCGCTGCCCGGGATCTCCCTGATTCAGGTCATTCACGTGGCCGACGCGAAGTCGATTGAGGAAGCGGTTGCCGCAGCTCCACACGTTGACGCCATCCTGCTGGATTCGGGCAATCAATCGCTAGCGGTGAAAGAGCTTGGGGGAACGGGACGAAAACACGACTGGGCTGTTAGCAGGGAGATTCGCGAACGAATCTCGGCGCCACTGTTCCTGGCAGGCGGCTTGAATCCTTCGAATGTGGGAGACGCCATTCGGGAGGTCGCCCCCTTCGGGTTGGATCTCTGTTCGGGTGTGCGGACCGACGGCAAGCTGGATCGGATCAAGCTGCAAGCCTTCTTCGATGCGGTCCGCTCCGCTTCTTGACACTGCTTACGCCCGGTCAATAGACTCTGTGCCGAAGCGTTCCTCCATTTGAGCAGCCGATAAAACTTATGAGCCAGCGTCCTCGCATCGCCGTCGTCGGAAGCGCTAACATCGATCTTGTTTCTTTCGCGGATCAATTTCCCAAGCCCGGTGAAACTATTTTCGGTCAAAAATTCGATCTTGGCTTCGGAGGTAAAGGCGCAAACCAGGCCGCCGCCGCGCGACTCTGCGGGGCCGATGTGTTTATGGTGGCACGTGTTGGCGAGGATCTTTTTGGTCCCGCGACGATTCTGAATTTCCAGAAAATGGGCATCGACGCCTCCAACGTCAAAGAAGTGAAAGGTGTTTCCACTGGAGTCGCGCCGATTTTCGTCGATCCCTCCGGCCAAAACCGCATCATCGTCGTCAAAGGTGCGAACGACGAACTGAAGCCAGCGGACGTCGATGCCGCTGCCGATACCCTGAAGAGCGTAAACTGCATCGTCCTACAGTTCGAAATCCCCCTCGAAACGGTGTATTACACGATCCGATTTGCGCGGAAACATGGGATTCGCTGCATTCTGAATCCTGCCCCAGGTCAGCCGATTGACGTCAAAGCGGTCTCCGATCTCGATTATTTTGTACCCAACGAGAGTGAAGCAGAAACCATCACCGGGATGCCCGTTCGCAATCTGGAAGACGCGAAGGCGTGCGTGCAGAAGCTGCTGGCTTCCGGTATTCGCCGCGTGATCATAACTCTGGGTTCCAATGGGTCGCTGCTCGCCAGTAGCGACGGTATGGAACATATGCCCGCGTTTAAGGTCAACGCCAAAGACAGTACGGGCGCGGGAGATGCGTTCATTGGAAGTTTCGCTACATTCCTGGGAGAAGGATTGCCCGAAAGGGAAGCGGTTCGTCGCGCCAATCTCTACGCTGGCTTGTCCACGGAGGGCGTCGGCACGCAGAAGTCATTTTACGATCGCGCGCGATTCGAAACCGAGTGGGGGACACGTAGCAAGGCTTAGGCTGCTATTTGGGTTGTGCGGCCGTGTTTTGGTTTGGAAGTGCCACCACAAATTCCTGGATATTGTTGCGTTCGCGAGCCAGTTTCTGAGTCGTTTCCTTGGAGACTCGCTGGTAGAGGCGAAGCTCTTCTTCAGCTTTTCCCTTTTCGCCGCCGCGAGAATAAGCCTGTGCCAACGCATAGTGAGCCTCGGGGGATTGCTCATCAACGGCGACGGCTTTGCTGTCGAGCCGGATCGCCTTTACAAAATCCCCGCGGTCTGATGCGATGGCGCCGATTCGCAAATACGCTCCTGCAAGTTTGGGGTCAAGGCGGATTGCTTTCTCCAACAGCGATTCTGCCAGCAAAATCTTCTTTTGATCTTTCTCCGCACCCGGCTGGTTCAAAAGGCTGAGTGCATAAAAGTAGTTGGCCTTGGCGTCGTCGGGTCGCAGCTTCACAAATCGTGCGAGGCGCTCGGAGACGCTGTCCGATGCCAGGGATTGTGCGCTTAGGAGTTGTCCCATAAAGAGGTAGGGATTGGGATCTTCCGGTCTCAAGTCCGCTGCTTCGCACAAGCGCTGTTGAGCTTGCTCGTAGGAGCCCCTCGCATGCAATGCGACCGCTAGCCCGATGAGGTGTCGCGCTGATTTTGGGTAGAGGCGGTTGCCTTTCGCAAAGACTTCGATTGCCGGTTCGTTGGCGCGATGAAGAAGAAGTTCGGCCCCCCAATCAAAAAGATTGGTTTCGCTTGGGGTTAGCTCGGCCGCTCGTTGATATTCCCGCACCGCATCCAGGGGATTGCCAAGCTTTTCATTTGCTTCACCCAGCAGGTGATGCGGTTCCGCCGAGTCCCGTTCCAAAAGCAATGACCGAGCGGTGCGTCGCGCAATTTCAAACTCGCCAGCGGCGGCCTGCGCGCGGGCGATGTCGCAACGGTTGTCATAGTCCGCGGAATTGATTTTGGAAGCGCGTTGAAGGTAGGTCAATGCCTCCGATGCATTGCCCTGGTTCAGGAGCATCTCGCCGAGTTGATGATTGGCTTCAAAGCTCATCGATTGGCGGACAACGGCCTCCCGCAAGGCTTTTTCTGAGGTTGCGTCTGCAGTCTGGACGGCGGCATCGGGGCCCAAAGAGACCGCAGCCTTCGCAAGCCCTTCTCGGTTCCGTACTGCAGCGCTAGAGCCGTGGCCGCCTGCGCTCGACGCGTCGGCTACTCCCGCGACCGTAAATTTCGGCTCGTCAAACAGTTCTTCCGATCCGGATTGTTGAACTGGTTTATTCAATTCTGGCTTAGCAGTCGACTGCGGAGCAGTTTGTTGCTTTGATCCTGCGGCATCGCCAGAGGCTGAAGAGGCCGTCTGGGCTGAGCAAACCTGCGCGACCGACAGAAGAAGCAAGAGGCTCCAGGTTGCAATCGCACGAAAGCAAACGGGATGAGGGTTGGTACCGCGCGTAACAGGCATAGAGGAAAGAGGAAGGCTCCGCAACTCAAGAATACTGTAGTCGCCGGCGCATCGGGCTGCAATTGCCACATTTGCTCAAAAACGGTTGGTGGTGCCGATGAGTCGCGCTACAATTGCGTGCTTCGCGAAGCATCGCGTTTATTCTGCCCTAGAGGGACGCGCCACGAAAGCACAAATCGAGAGAACTCCGCCCATGAGGTCAAGAGCCACCGCCATTCTCGTTGTGTTGCTAATGGTTTCATCCGCCATTCCACTTGTCGCTCAGAAGATCAAGGTCATCGTCGATCAAGACGCACGTGGTCCTGCGACCACCGATATGCAGTCGATCCTTATTTTTCTCCAGTCGGACAAGTTTGATGTTCTGGGGATCACGACTGTGACCGGAGACCAATGGGTGAAGGAAGAGACTCAGCGCACGTTGCGCCTCCTGGAAATCGCGGGACGCACGGATGTTCCGGTCATACAGGGCGCCGAATTTCCCTTGTTGAATTCCAAAGAAGAAACGGAACGGTGGGAAGCACTCTACGGCGCGCTCGGCTACAAAGGATGCTGGACCGATTTCTCCAAGAACGGACCGGGCGTGACTCCCGCGTTTCGCGAAGCCTACCACGCGCCGGACGTTATTCCTGAGCTGGTTGAGGGCGAACCCCACACGAAAGCTCTCGACGAGACTGCTGCGCATTTCATCGTCAGAACGGTTCATCAGTATCCGGGCCAAGTGGTGATCTGGGCGGGTGGCCCGCTGACGAACATTGCGCTCGCTCTGCGCCTTGATCCCGAGGTAGCCACGCTCGCGAAGGAACTCGTGCTCATGGGCAGTGGCTTTTATGCGAATGACGGCGGAATCAATGGAGTGGATGGCCGTCGCGAGTTCAATTGGTGGTTTGACCCAGAGGCAGTTCGCATCGTTGTGCGCTCTCCCTGGAAAAAGATAACCGTCACACCGATTGACGTTTCCGTGAAGACCCACGTGGAACCTGCGGTAAAAGCTGCAATATCCAAGGCGGATACTCCAGTAGCTCGCTATTTGACCAAGTATTATGCTGACAGTTTCATGTGGGACGAACTCTCGGCTGCCGCGATGATTGATCCGTCGATTATTACTGAGCAGAAGGAGTTATACATCGACATCGATATTGGCCACGGCCCCAGCTATGGGCAGACACTGTTTTGGGGCGCAAATGCGCACGTCCCTCCCTATGAGCGCATGGCGACGGTGCAATTCGACGTGGATACGAAAAAGCTTTATGACCTGTACATCAAGCTCATGACGCAGCCCGCCACGCCGCTGAAATAGAAAGCGGGTCAATCGATCTGAATGTCAATCGATCTGAATCAGGATTACTGAGGAGCAGTCTTAAATGGACCTACGACGGTTCGTGCACAGCAGGCGACAGTTTCTGACGACCTCGGCTGCAGGCTTGGCCGCAACTGCGCTTGAGGGCGCGCCTCTGGCATGGAGCCGGCCTGCGAGCGGCCCGGATGGCCCGACCGCCAGCAACCCGTCGCGGGTCATTATCGATACCGATCCCGGCGTGGATGACGCTTTTGCGCTTCTGCTCGCGATGCGATCTCCGGAGTTGAAGATCGAGGCGATTACGGCTGTTGCGGGCAACGTGCCGCTCGATATCACCTTGCCGAACGCCTTGCGCATGGTCGAGATTTCCGGCCGCACAGATATTCCCGTTGCCGCAGGGGCGAAGGCGCCCTTGATGCGCCGTCTGGTGAGTGCGGCCTATGCTCATGGCAATAACGGATTGGGCGGAGCAGTATTCCCGGAACCGAAGCTCAAGCCCATGGAGGTTCCCGCCGCCGAACTCATTCGACAAATCGTTCACGAGTACCCGCATGAAGTTACGCTCATCACGCTCGGGCCGCTTACTAACGTAGCCGCTGCCCTGAATTCCGACGATGAACTTGCGGGATTGATCAAGGGCCTAACTATGATGGGTGGTTCGCTGTCCGGCGGAAACATTACTCCAGCGGCGGAGTTCAATATTTATGTTGACCCCGAAGCCGCGCACATTGTGTTTCAGTCTGGGATCCCGGTGACGATGGTTGGGCTCGACGTGACCAGGAAAACCTCACTCACAGAAGAGCACGTGCGGTTGTTGCTCTCGAGCCAGAATCCCGTAAGCCAGGCCGCAGCGAAGATCGCGCGGAATGCCATCGACCACAATCGCTCGCAAGGCTTTCTCGTGGGGCCGAATATGCACGACTCCCTTGCGGTATCCTCGTTCCTTGATCCCTCGCTGTTGAAATGGAAAGAGTATTACGTCGATGTAGAAACCGCGGGGGAGCTGACGGCGGGGGAGACCTTGGGTTACAGCCCCGGTGCGGGAGATCTGCGGCGCACTCCGGAGATGGAAAAGCAAGCAGCGGCTGCCATGCAAATTCGCGGATCGGCACCATCGATCACGGGTACCAGAGTATCTCCGGTAGTTCGCGAAAAATACGTTCCCAACACCAACGTTGCGGTAGATGTAGATTCCGCCAGGTTCTTCGAATTACTCATTGGCAGGCTGGCGAAGCCGTAGTTTGGGTTACTTTCCCTAGAGGCGAACAATTAGAGGTGAACATGAAGAGTTCCAGAATGTGGTTCCTGATCGTGATTATGCTAGCCGGTTGGTTGGCGGGGGCTCAGGATAAGAGGAAGATCATCATCGACCAGGACGCTGCCGGCCCTGGCGGCAGCGATCAGCAGGCTATTCTCATGCTGATTCAATCCCCGCAAACCGACGTTCTTGGGATCACTGTGGTTACGGGCGATGCATGGCTCCATGAGGAAGTTGCGCACACTCTCCGCACTCTGGAGATTATCGGGCGGACGGATATTCCCGTGCTGCGCGGTGCCGAGTATCCGCTAGTCCGGCGGCAGGCCGAGACCGAGCGGTGGGAGCAACGATTCGGTTCTTTCGCGTGGCTCGGTGCCTGGG
>Ga0075021_10000139_pt1 | contig 38735 bp, 32 predicted proteins | sample ColStrG_CSR_2012_FD_72749 | JGI IMG/M metagenome (GOLD analysis project Ga0075021, IMG submission 72749) | Freshwater sediment microbial communities in response to fracking from Pennsylvania, USA - Cold Stream Run_MetaG_CSR_2012 | ecosystem: Environmental > Aquatic > Freshwater > Creek >...
AGGCAAGCCGGGCGGTGCGCTGGGCCAGGTCCAGGCGGCGCTCGCTCTGGCGCAACCGCTGCGCGCGGTTGCTCAGTTCAAGCGATGCCGAGCGCAAAGCTGATGCGACTTCGTTGACTTCTGCGACGGGTGAAATTAGCAGCGTTGACGTCCTGTCCGCCTCCAGCGCCGTGGCCGATATCGCCAGAGTCTGCATGGGCTCGATGATCCAGCGGGCGAAGATGGCTGCCAACGCTAGCGCGAGCACCAAAAGGCTGATGCCCGCAATGGCCAAACTCACTTCCGAATTTCGAATTTCGGCGTCCACGAGCGACGTCGGGACGATTGCCGACACATCCCAGCCTGCGTGCTTTGTGCGTGCCATCGCGCGCAGCGACGGAACGTCTTTGAGATCGGGCGCCTCAAGGACCAGTCCCTTGAGGCCATCCGAGTACCGCAGCGCGGCCGGCAAAAGGGTGCCCACGAATAGCTGCTGATCCGTCGACCGGCCGATAATCCGGCCCTGCCGGTCGCTGATGCCTGTGATCCAACTTGGCGGCAAGTAAAGACCGTCCAATATGGGGATGAGATGGTCGGCATCGACCACCATGGTCATCATGCCATGCGGCAAGCCATCGAGGTCGATCGGGATCGATATCCCGTACACCCATTTGTGTGAGATGGAGCCCAGCGTGATGTCCGAGACATAGGATGCTCCACCAAGCTGCGCCGTGCGTTGAGCGTCGGGCACGGGGGGGCTGGGCAGCGGTGTGCCGAACGGAACGCGGGTATTGACGAGTTGCTGACCAGTCGCATCCGAGACCGCGATGAACGTGCCGGCGCGCTGCACGGCCTGGGACGCGGTGGCATGAAAGCCCGCGTAGTCGTGCGCCCTCAGACGATCCGACAGGGCCAGCGTATCGAGCAAGGTGAGCATACGCTCGACGTCGCGGTCGAGGTTGTCAGCAAGATCGGCCGATACTTGCACCAGCCGCTGCTCGACCTGTGCCCGTTGCAGTGATGCCGAATGGCGGACAAGGTAAATCGAGAAGGCCAGGGCTGGAACGATCAAAGCCAGGGCCATCAGGAATAGCAGCGTGCGCACGGGCCGGGGGCGACGCCAGCGCGCTAGCACCCCCTGCCAAAGGCCAGCGAGCGGGGGCGGAGGGCGGAGGCCGGCCATAGTCATGTCCCTCAGACCATCGCCGAACGGACGGCCCGCACCTTTGCGCTTACCCCAAAGAACAGGGCCTGACTGATCACGGCACGCACCATATTGGGCTCAAAGGGCTTGCCGATCAGGAAGGTTGGCTCGGGCCGCTCGCCGGTGAGGAGCCGTTCGGGAAAGGCGGTGATGAAGATCACCGGAACATCGAATTTTTGCAGGATGTCGTTGACGGCATCGAGGCCCGAGCTGCCATCCGCCAGCTGGATATCCGCCAGCACCAATCCTGGGCGGATCGTTCGCACAGCCTCGACGGCCTCGCTTTGCGTTCGCGCGATGCCCGCAACGCGGTGCCCGAGACCCTGGACGAGACTTTCCAAATCGATGGCGATCAGAGGCTCGTCTTCAATGATGAGCACGTCAGTCGCGACCTGAGCAGCGATTTCCCGGCCAGCCTGGGTCAAGAGGTCTGTCACGGCGCTGAGCGGCACATCAAGGACGAGCGCCGTCTCGGCAGCCGTGAAACCCTCGACCGAGGAGAGCAGAAAGGCTTGGCGCGGGCGCGGCGTGATGGCATCAAGGCTGCGGGCAGCGCCAGTTGAAGTCGTGGACGCATCGGGAGGGCCATGATTGAGGTCTACTGCGTTCCAGATCTTGAGAAAGCTGCGATAGAGGGCAATCCGGGAATCGACGTCTCTCGGAAAACTCCTGGTGTCGGCCAGGAACGCTTCAAGCACGCCGACGACATAAGAATCCCCGGTCTGTTGGCTCCCGGTCAAAGCGCGCGCAAAACGGCGCAGATAGGGCAAATGCGGTGCGATGCTTGCAGAAATCGACATGGGTTCCACCGTCACTCTCGTGAAATTGCAAGGCTCAAGCCATACGTCATAACAAGGCCTTAACGCTCAATCGCACCGAAAGTTCCGCCGTCAGGGAACCTTTCACGCGGGCGGGCGTTTGGCAAGGATGGTCACGTGGACCAAAGGCAATGGACGTGCTGAGGTGATGCCTGCCCGCCATGGGCGCGGCGCGGGCTCGCCTCACATCACTTGCACGCAAGGGAATGCCTGATGACGACCAAGAGCGGACCGCCAAAAGGGACGGATCAGCCTCTCGTAGCTGATGCGGGCAATCCGGCATTGGAAAATGGGGACTCAAAGGCCGTGATGCAGACTGACAATAATAGTGATGGAGCCAATCAAACCAGCAACGCGGAGCTTGGAACCGATATTCAAGGCCACTTAGGCCGGAAGCTCAAGGCGTCCTATGACGAGATTATTCGCCAGCCTGTTCCCGACAGGTTTCGCCAGCTGCTGGAGGAACTCGAACGCCGGGAGAAAAAGGAGTGACCGGGCTGTCACCGACCCTGCGCAAAGAATTGCTTACGGCAATCCCGAACCTGCGGGCGTTTGCCATGTCGCTTTGCGGCAACCCTACCCGCGCCGACGATCTGGCGCAGGAAACCCTGATGAAGGCCTGGGACAAGATCGGATCGTTTGAGCCCGGCACCAACCTGAAAGCCTGGTTGTTCACGATCCTGCGCAACGTCTATTTCTCGGAGTTGAGAAAGCGCAAACGTGAGGTCGAGGACGCCGATGGCCATCTCTTGGCGGGGCTTGCCGTCCACCCCGCGCAGTTGGGCCATATGGATGCCTCTGATTTTATAATCGCCCTGCAGCAAATTCCCATTGACCAGCGCGAAGCCCTCATTCTGGTTGGCGCCGAGGGTTTTTCATATGAGGAAGTCGCCGCCATTTCGGGCGTTGCCGTGGGCACCATTAAGAGCCGCGTCAACCGGGCGAGAGGCCGGTTGACGGAGATCCTCGGCCTAGACGGCGTCGCCGATTTTGGCCCGGACCGCATGTCGCAAGCCTCGATAGCGCCGGGCGCGGCCGGCCGTTCGGAATAGCGGTCCGCGATTCAACTCCTCAAGAATTTCACAAGTTCGATACTTCTTTATAGCCTGCAACGTTTGATATTGATTGCCTGGTGGAACCAAACAACGATACGCGCGTTTTCCTTCAGAGCCCGGCGACGTTCGCGCTCAATCTGGCAACAACCCGCCAATCATGAAGGAGTTATCTCATGAACTGGGATCAAATCGCAGGCAATTGGAAGCAGATGAGTGGCCAGCTCAAGGAGAAGTGGGGAAAGCTCACCGACGATGACTTGATCGCAGCTGCCGGTAAGCGCGAGCAGTTCGTCGGCAAGGTCCAGACCCGCTACGGCATTGCCAAGGACGCGGCCGAAAAGCAGATCGACGAGTGGGCCAAGGGCCTCAAGGACGCGATGTAGGCCGCAAAGTTTCGATTGTGAGCAACCCACGGTTCGGTATGACCGGGCCGTGGTCATCTACGGCCGGAGGCCATCATGACACTATCGTCGATCTTGCTGATCATCCTCATTCTCGCCCTGCTCGGCGCCCTGCCGTCCTGGCCATACAGCCGGGGCTGGGGCTATCGGCCGTCAGGCGCACTCGGAACGATTGTCCTCGTTTTGTTGGTGCTGGTGCTTCTGGGGCGGGTTTAGCCACTGGGCTGCTTCGCGACTTGGCATATTGGTCTCTGACCCTATCAAAGGAAATATAATGAAATCGACCTTGCTTGCCGCAGGCCTGGCTGTCGCCGCATTTGCTCTGCCGACGGCCGTTTCGGCGGCTACAGTTGTCAAAATTGACCTTTGGGACAAGGGAGCATCTGCCGAGATGGCGACCAACCTTGCCTATGCCACGCCGTTACCCGATGTGTCCAAAGCCGTGATGGGCGTCAAGCTGTCGGTCGACAGTGTTCCCGCCGGGTTGGTCACCTTCGAAGTTGCAAACGCCTCGAAGGACATGCAGCACGAGATGATCGTGATGGCGCTCGCCAAGCCTGGACAGCCGTTGCCGTATATCGACAAGGATAGTAAAGTCGATGAGGACAGAGCGGGCGACAAGGGCGAAGTTTCCGAGCTTGATCCAGGTAAGGCAGGCTCGCTCACCGTCGACCTCAAGCCCGGCAAGTATCTGCTCATCTGTAATATTGCGAACCACTATATGGCTGGTATGTGGACGACATTCACAGTGACGCAGTAGTGCGTCGGTACCGCTTAGTCCAGGAGTGATAGTCATGCAGACAACGCACAACACACTGGCCGAATCCATCCGGAGGCAGTCGATTGAGCTGCTGAACAACCACCTGGCCGCTGCGGTCGATCTGCACGGCCAGGTCAAGCAGGCGCACTGGAACGTGCGCGGGCCTGGATTCATCGCCATTCACGAGCTGTTCGACAAGGTTTCCGAGGCCGTCGAGGACTTTTCAGATCAATTGGCCGAACGCGCCGGTGGGCTTGGAGGCACTGCTCATGGCACAGTCCAGACAGCCCCCGAGAAATCGTTCCTCATTCCCTATCCGCACGGCATCGCCGACGAAAAGAGCCACGTCTTCGCCGTTGCCGGCGGCCTTGCCGCGTTCGGCCAATCGGCGCGTGAGGCTATCGACAAAGCCACTAAGTCTGGCGATACGGCTACTGCCGATCTGTTTACGGAAATTGTCCGCGGCATCGATCAGCAGCTCTGGTTTGTCGAATCGCATCTGGCTCCCAAGGCCGAGGCTGCGGCAACAGGCGCAAAGCCGATGCGCAAGGCATCGTAAGGTCCGCGAGTGATCGTCACAGCACAAAGAACGCTGCGGACGCCAACGCCATAACGGCGGTGGCGCACCAGCCGGCAACCAACATGGGCAGCGGCAACGTCAAGCGGCCCATGACACGCCGGTTCATCGCAATGACCATCATGACGGCCATCAGCGGCGCGGCGAGCACACCATTGACGACGGCGCTCCAGTATAGCGCCTTGACAGGATCGAGCGATGTGAAGTTGAGGGCGACGCCCCCGAGTGTAGCCACGGCGATGGTGCCATAAAAGGCCTTGGCTTCACGCGGGCGTCGGTCGAGCCCTTCGGTCCAGCGGAACAGCTCGCTCACGCCGTAAGCCGCCGAACCGGCAAGCACCGGCACGGCCAGCATACCGGTGGCGATGATCCCGGCCGCGAACAACGCGAAGGTGAACACACCCGCGATCGGCCGCAATGCCTCGGCGGCCTGGGAGGAGGTCTCGATCTGGGTCACGCCGTGTGCGTTGAGTGTCGCGGCCGTGGCAAAGATGATGAACAGCGCGATCAGGTTCGAGACGCCCATCCCTACGATGGTATCGGTACGGATGCGCGCCAGCTCCGGCCCAGCGTCTCGGGGCGCGATACAGAGCGGTTTGACGTGGCGCCGGTGCAATTCCTCGACTTCCTGTCCCGCCTGCCAAAAGAAGAGATACGGGCTGATCGTTGTTCCCAGCACCGCGACAAGCGCCATGGCGTGCGGCGCATCGAGAGCCAGATGCGGAACGAGAGTGTTGAAGAGCGCCGGTCCCCATTGCACGTTGGCGGCAAAAACCACGGCGACATAGGCAAACAACGAAAGCGTTGCCCACTTCAGCATGGAGGCGTAGCGCGCATAGCTGATGAAGACTTCCAGCAAGATACAGACGATACCGAACACTACAGCATAAAGCTGCACCGGGCCGCCAATGAGCAGGCCCAGAGCCGCACCCATGGCGCCAAGATCGGCCCCCAGGTTGATGACATTGGCGATGACGAGCAGCAGCACGACGCCCCGTAACAACCAGGGCGAATAGTGCCGCCGCAGGTTCTGCGCGATGCCGTAGCCGGTGACGGCGCCGATGCGGGCGCTCACGGCCTGGATCACGGCCATGAGCGGAAAGCTGAAGAGCATGGTCCAGGCCAGCCCATAACCGAACTGAGCCCCGACCTGACTGTAGGTGGCGATGCCGCTGGGATCGTCGTCCGCCGCACCTGTGACAAGGCCGGGACCGAGGGCGGAAAGGAACCCCATCGGCCCCGGCGCATCGCCTGCTATTGCATCATCGAGTTCTGCCACGGACACTCCCCCTCATGCTGGCCCACAAGGGGTACTCCGATTTGACTCTATTGCGAGCCGGAAACGACGATGCCGCGCCTTTACTTTGCACCCATCGTAGAGCGCAATGTGCTCAGCCAGGTGCCCGCCTTTTCCAATGCCGGGGTCAGCGACGATTTTGGATCAACGGTCGCGATGTGCTCAACAACGCGCTCGAAGGCCGAGGCAAGCGACGAAAAGGTTGACGATCCTGCTACGGACGACGGAAGGTCTCTTTCCGTTTGAACGAAAGCGGGCATGGTGGGTAGCGGCCAATCCCGGGCGCGGAGTGCGCGGCGCGGCGGGCGCGCTGATGGCAAAACCACCGCAGCCAATCCAGCGCCAAGCAGCGCGGCCGCCGCGACCGAAGCAACCGGATGCGAGCGGATCATCGTGTTCGCCGCGTCGATACCATCGGTAGCGCCTGCCTTGGCCTGCGCCGCGCGTTGAGCAACGATCCTTGAAAGATCGGCAACAACAGCGGCCAAATCCTTGCGCAGTTCCAGCAGTACGGTTGGGTCAGGCGGAGCGTGATCTGGCGCGTCCTCGAAAGACTGAGACAACGGCGCCATCGTATCAATGCGATTGGGTGGCAACATGCTTGTTCACTCCCTGGCGGCAATACCAGCCGAAATCGGAACGCTGAGCGGACAACGCCCAGCAGTGGCCCTAGGTTCCGGAAACCCTGACAGAGAGGCTACGCCGGCGCTGGAACCATTGGCCCGGCCGCGCGTTGTCGAACCACGGAACCTCAGTGGTATCGCAACGCAGAAGGAGACCCCGCGATGGCGGCGACAAACCAGGACTACCAGGGCCTCAAGCCGGCGCCCAGTGGCGGTCCGGCCAAGGACGTGCGCGACGACATGGACGCTCTACGCAGCGACATCGCCAGCCTGGCCAATTCGGTAAGCAAGCTGGCAGGCGAAAAGCTCGGCTCGGCGGTTGGCGATGCGCAGGCCGTGGCTGGCGAAAAGCTCGTTGATATTGAGACGGCGATCCGCCGCAATCCAACCCAGGCCGCCATGATCGCGGTCGGAGTGGGATTTCTGGTGGGACTTGTGCTCACGCGCTAGCCCCGGTGAAACCTGGGAAAGAGTAAAGGACGAGACATCATGACCACCATGAATGACCACGCCGGTTCGGCAGCCTCGGCGGCTGAAACCATCGATCACAATGTGCGTGCGGCCGGCGAACAGCTGGCAGGCGCGGCGGGGCAAGCCCAGCACATGGCGCACCAACAGTTGGACAGGTTGGCTGACCGGATCCGGGCCAAGCCGATCCAGTCGACCGGTATCGCCGCCGGCATTGGCTTTGTGCTGGCGCTCCTGGCCCGCCGCTAGCGATTGAAACCTTGAGGCAAGCCATGCTCGGCAATCTCTTTTTGTATGCAGCCAACCGCGCCGCACACGGTGCGGTTGGCAACGTGGCGCGTCAAGCCTCGTGGGGTGGGTTCGCCATTTTCCTGTTGTTGGCCGGCGCCATCTTCAGCCTGGTCGTGGCTTTTCTAATGCTTGACGCGCGGGTCGGCGCCGAGTCGGCCGGCGTGCTGATCGCTGCTGGGTGCTTCGTAGCCGCACTTGTCTGCCTCTCGATGCCGCAATTGCTTGACTGGGTGGAGACCAGGCCCAAACCGACGGCCGCGGAGGCGATCGCCGAGACTGGCGCCGCCGTCCACGAGGAAATGACGCAGGCCGTCGATTATTTTGGCGCTGTCCGCGTGGTCGCCAGCGCCTTCATGCTTGGTCTCAGCGCCGCCAGGCAGTTGAAGCAACGCGCGGTGTGACCCGCCTCACTTGCTCAGGGAGCGCGCCGTTACGCGGCCTGCGTTGATGGCCTGCGACCAGAGCTTGCTCCACGACCATCGCGAGGCGCCATGCAGGCGCCGGATGAGTTGGGCTCGCTTGGCCTCAGGAAGCAGTTCCGACAGCTCGGCCCAGACGAGTTCGACATTATAGGTCGGTCGGGTTTCGGCAAGGCTCACCGGAATGATGCGATCGATGGGAACATCGAGATCACCGGACACCTGATCCATTGCGGCGCGTATGCTGATGGATTTGCCGGTCATGGGATGGGCGATGTCGTAGGGCGGCTGCCAATCCTGATACGGGCGAAGCAAATCGATATGGGTCAATGCCGCCAGGATCGGCGGCGGACGGCGATCGGGGTGAGATGCGAAATAGACCCGGATTGCGTCGAGCGCTGCCCGGTCTGCCTCGCGGTCCGCGCGATTGGCCGCCGCCACCCAGAGGATGAGGTCGCAAGTTGCCGCTTCGGCGGCCAGGTTGCGCAGGGCGGCCGCATCGGCAGTGACACCTGGGCTGTCGATCAAGGAAACAGCCGGAAGATTGTCAGTCGTCAACTCATAAGCCGTGAAACCCCTTGTCGCTGGCAGCACATCGACGGCCGCGCGGACATCCTTGGCGAGGGCGTTGATGAGGCTGGACTTGCCTGCGCTGATCTGCCCGGCAACCAGGAATCGAATCGGCTCGGCAATAGGTGTCTCCGCCCGGTCGCGCGCAGTCGCGTCGCTGATGTGCCTCGCGAGCGTCTCGCTTGAGACACGCAGCCGGCCTCCGTAAAGTTCAATCGCGGCGCGGCCGACCTCCCTCACATATCCGCGCGTCAGCCGCCCCGCCAGCTCGTCACGCACACCGGTATAGAGCTTGCGCGTCAGCTGCTCGCGGGCCTCGGTGGTGACGGCAGCCACGGGGTTGAGCAGGCGAACGATGCGCCAGAGATCATAGGCCTGGCCGGCGACATCGACGACCGAGCGCCAGCGATAGATCTTGAGGACTTGCGCGACGGTCAACTGATCGCCGAGCGGAATGTTGTCGACAACGAACGGCCTGAGATCGCGGCTCACTTTTTCGACCAGTGCGAGGACTTCGGGCACAGTAAAGCGCCAAAGCGGGTCGTTTTCATCGGGATGAATGCTGCGCGCCACCGCGTCGATGGTGCGCAACCCGAGATCAAGGACGGCCTCGCGGCTGGTGAGCAGCGCAGGATCACTTTCACTTGCCAACGTCTCTACCGCGATTAAGGCTTTGGCTTCGCGCGGGGTCCAGGCGTGATCGGAATTCGCGGGTTTTTGCAATGCGTTGACGATCCCCGGCGGTCTGGCGGCCTTGCGCACCAGCCAGCTTTCGAAGAGGAAGCTGCTCACCGACACAGCCAAGGCAGCCGCGGCCCAATAGAGCAAATAGCCCCTTTCCCACAGCCAGAGCGATCCCAGTAGAATCAATGACAGCGTGGGCAGAAGCAGCGCCAACGCAATCATGGCCGTACGCAGATAGGCAGCTGCGGGACGTCTGGGAGTCATGCTTGGTGGTCCGCTGGCCTGGCCGCAGGAGGGCGATTGCGGCTTATCGTGAATGCCTGGGTCAGCGCATCGGCATAGACCCTTTGCACGCCCGCCGAGTCTGCAACACCGACGCGGCGCTGGCCGAGGAAATAGCAAGCCGCCTTGCCGATTGCGAACGTCGTGGCAAAGCTGCCGGCAGCCGCGGCGGCGGCCCCCGCAGTCTGACCATACCAAGGCAGCAGCTTCACCAATTCGCGAATGCCAAAGGCCGTCAGCAAACGCACCGTCGTTCCGGTGCCCAGACAGCCGGCAAATTGTGCGACTGTCCAGCGGTCCCAGGGCGATCCATAGATCGCCGCGAGGCTGTGCAGCATCTTGGCCTGGATGCCTGGAACAGCAACCAGCCCGGCAAGCGGCACCAAATCGGCAGCAGCGGCGGCGGTCGCGTAGCTGATAATCTGTGGTTGGGCGCGGGCCGCCAGAGCCGTGTTGGCCGCGCCAAGAGTTTGCCGGACGGCTGCTGCGACGCTGATCGGCGCGGCTTTCTGCAAGGCCGACAACAATGCCAGCATACCGTAGTCATGCGGGCTATAAGGATCGCGGGCTAGCGTGAAATCGAGCGGCACGAACAAGATGGGTTCAATGCCCGGGACGTTATCAAACAAGGCACGCTGACGGGCCAGCGAACGCACGAGGCCGTCCGGCACGTTGGCAGCACCCAGTTGAGCCGGATCGGTGCCGCCGAACGGATACAGCCGGGGATGATCTGTGCCCGGTGCATAGGCATCGTGCAGGGTGGTTTGCACGACCAGCACGGGCCAGTCCGGCCTGCGGCCGCGCACCGTCCGCACCACGTCCAACACGGCCGACTGCTCCTGGTCGAGCGCTTTCATGACGACCAGCAGAAGGTGGGCCTGACCTTCGCAGGCCGCGATGTCGGCTGCCGGGTCGTAACGCGCCTCGCCCAAGCCTCGCGTGTCCAGAAAGCGGATGAGCGGCTTTTCTTCTGGAAAACCGAAGATGCGCGCCGTCTTGGTACTCGCCTTGTAGCCATTGCCGATCTCGGCATCGGTGCGGCCGGTCAGCTCCCTGACGATCGAGGTTTTTCCCGATTGCACCTTGCCCAGCAGCCAGACGACGGGGGCGTCCAAGGCCTTGGGTTCTGTAAGCGAAATCATAGCCAGGTGAGTACCACAGGCCGCCGCCATTGGCATTGTCTAAGCTCCCTGCGGTAAGGGGGCCGGCGGCAGCGCGCTCAATCTTGGGATGGAAATGGTGTCCGCAGGCCGCTGTTCAAGATCCATGGCATGAAATGGAACCTGGCCGAGCGCGAACTCCAAAGCCGCTTTCAGGCTTGTGACCACCGGATGGTCGCCAAGTCCGTCCTTGATCAGGGCCCATTCCGGATCGGTTGCCGGCATGGTCCAAAGACCGACGAGAACCTGGGTGGCCGGGAACAACCGGCGGATGCGGCGGACCATGAAACGCACCTGCGTCGAGCGCGCCGTCCCCACATAAGACACGCAGATGAGCGGGACATCCTGGTGCGCGGCCTTGATTGCTGCCAGCCCGGCCAGGCCTGCCTCGTCGCTCATTTCGGCGGAAAGGCCCTCGCGGCCAAAAAGCTGGACAAGGAGACTGCCAGCAGACTGATCCACCGGACCGCGGCCGCCTATGCACACCATCGCGACGCTCAGGCGCACGTCGCCCGCCGCATTGCCAGGCCTGGCTGCCGGTGGGTCCGTTTCGCTGTCGACATGGTCGGCGAGGCCGTCGATCAGCTCCGCTACACCATCGACAAGCAGCGTTTGTCGCTCCGGCGACAGCTCCCCGCTGCTGGCATCCAGTTGCGCCAGCACCAGCCCTGGCAGCGCGACAGCATCGTAGTAGTCAATCAGCTTTACGTTCCTCAGTTGGCGCTCGGCCTGATCAACAATCTCGGCGGGGTCACCTGCAATCAGCCGCTGATAGAAGCTTTCCGGTGGCGTCAGGGCCGGCTGGTCGCCGAGCAGGACGCGCAGGAATTCGAGGCTCTTGGTGTATTGGCCGAGAATCACGAGACACATTGTCAGGGGCGTAGCCAGGATCAGGCCGATCGGCCCCCACACCCAAGTCCAGAAGGTAGCGGCAATCATGATGGCAAGCGGCGAAAGTCCGGTCTGCCGTCCGTAGGCGAATGGCTCGATGATCTGGCCCATCACGCCTTCGCCAACGACGAACAGTGCTGCGGTTGAGATCACCATGCTCCAGCCGGGATCGACTGCGGCGGCCAATGCGACGGGCACCACACCGGCGATGATCGAGCCGATGTATGGCACAAAGCGCATCAGCATCGTGAAGATGCCCCAGAGCAGCGGGCTCGGCACACCAATGGCCCAAAGTCCGAGGCCAATGACAAGGCCGGACAGCGCGTTCAATATCGTCTGCAACAGGAAATACCGGCTGAGGCCGGCGGCCGCATCCTGCATGGCTTCGGTCGTGCGGTGCAACTCGTGGGTCCCAAGCAACTTGATGACGCGGTCCCGTAAATCCTCTTGTTGCAGCAGGAAGAAAATGACGAAGAGGATGACGAGAAACGTGCTCGCAACCGGACTGAAAATCGCCATCAGATATTCCGAGGCGACCTTGAGGGCGTTGGCGTCGGATGGACGGATTTCGACAGCAATCGGGGCGGCATCCCTGACTTGCGGTGCAGGCGATGGCCCCGCCGCCGGGGGGTTGCTGCCCGAAATTTCCTTGCCGATGTTATCGATAACCGTTGAGGCCCGCGATACGGTGCCGTTGCCGGTTGTCGAGACGCGCAAGGCGCGGATCTTGTCGCGAATGTGCTGCTGGTACTCGGGCAGGTTTTCCGCCAGTTGCGAAATTTGGGTCGTCCCAAGGGCGCCAACGCCGAGGATGGCACCAAAGCTGAGCACAGCCACGGCAATCACGGCCGGCACGCGCGGCACGCCGATGCGCCGCAAGGCGTGTGCCATGGGCGCGAGCACGAAGCTGATCAGGACGGCAAGGGCGACAGGGATGAGAACGTCACGCGCGAAATAGAGCGCTGCGACAATCGTCACTCCGGTCAGGACGGAAACGGATGCGGTAAAGTCGTGGCTGCGGTCGGGCGTCAAGGACGGGGCGTGAATTCTGCGCGTCGCCATTGTTTGCTCCCCAACTCCGCTCAACCCCGCAATCGGCGATCCGTGGCCGCAAATCGCAACGAGCCGTGGTCTTGATGGACGACCAAGCAGCGCTCGCTGCCGCAGTTGGTGCAGGCAAACACATTGGTCTTTGCGCCGAGGGCCGAATGAGCCTGCTCGATGCGGACCAGCGTCAGTTGTCCGCCGCAATGATCGCAAAGCGATGTGGGCGGCGGCTCGACAGTGTTGCGCATGGCCGGGCCTTTCGAGGCAATGGTGGGTCGGGTGTGTGCCCCGATAACGCGCCAGCGGGGCAAAAGGTTCCCGTGACCCAGCCTCGTCAGCCCAGAGTGACGTCGAGGCGGTGCGTGGCGCCGTCGTCGCTGAGTTCGATGATGAGGGGGCTGCCAGAAACGGCCATGCCATCCAACGCAGCCGCTGCGATTCCGCGTGAGACCGATTTGGGATTGGTGACTTTGATCTCGTAGCGGGCGGACTTGTGCCTGAGGTTGATGCTGAAACCCGGCCAAGTCTTGGGGATGCAGGGATCGAGATGCAGCGATCCGGCCAGCACCCTCAATCCAAGGATGCTCTCAATGCCCGCGCGCTGCATCCAGCCGGACGATCCCGTGTACCAGGTCCAGCCGCCGCGCCCCATATGGGCCGGCGACGCATAGACATCGGCTGCGACGACGTAGGGTTCGACAGCATAGCGGCTGACTTCGTCGGGAGTGCGGGCATGAGTTATGGGATTTAGCGCGGCAAAGAGCTTGGCGGCTTTGTCCCCTTCACCCAGCAAGGCAAATGCAATGACCGACCACAGCGCTCCATGCGTGTATTGACCGCCGTTTTCGCGGATGCCTGGTGGATAGCCCTTGATGTAACCGGGTTCGGCGGCAGACCTATCGAACGGGGGCTTGAAGAGAAGCGCGATCTGGCTTTGAGGCTCGATCAGCTCGCGTTCGACGGCGGCCATGGCCTGCCTCGCGCGCGCTGGATCGCCGGCGCCGGAGATGACCGCCCAGGATTGGGCGATCTGATCGATCTGGCATTCCTGGCTCGAGGCCGAACCAAGAGCCGCTCCGTTATCATAGTAGCCGCGCCGGTACCAATCGCCATCCCAGGCCTCGCCATCAATGGAGGCTGCCAGGTTTGTTGCGTGGCCGCGCCAGAGGCGGGCCCGGTCAAGATCACCGCGCGCCTCGGCTACGCCGGAAAAATTCTTGAGCGTTGCGCAGTGCAGCCAGGCCAGCCAGACGCTTTCGCCCCGCCCGAATTCGCCGACGCGGTTCATGCCGTCGTTCCAATCGCCGGTCCCCATCAGGGGCAGGCCATGAGTGCCCAACCCGAGGCTCTGGTCGAGGGCACGGGCGCAGTGTTCGTAAAGGCTGGCCCGGCTATCCGACACTGCTGGCTGGAATAGGCTGTCATGCTCGCCGTCGCGCAACCATTGGCCTTCGATGAAAGCGACGTCTTCAGCGAGGATCGCATGGTCTCCGGAGGCTTCGATGTATTGCATGGCGGCATAGGCCAGCCAGGCACGGTCGTCGGTGATGCGGCTGCGCGTGCCGAGGCCCGTGTTGGGGAACCACCAGTGCTGCACGTCGCCTTCGGCAAACTGCCGCCCCGCCGCGCGTAGCAGATGGGCCCGCGTTAAATCCGGACGAACAGCGGCGAGAGCCATCCCATCCTGGAGCTGGTCGCGAAAACCGTAGGCTCCGCTCGCCTGATATAAGGCCGCACGGGCCCAAACCCGGCAGGCGAGCGTCTGGTAGAGCAGCCAGCCGTTGAGCATGATGTCCATCGCGCGGTCGGGCGTTGTGACATGCACGGCATCCAGGATGTCCGTCCACTGGTGAGTCACCTCGGCCAGAACAGCATCGAGATCGGCGGTCCGGTATTTGGCGATCAGGGACTGGGCGTGTTCGATGCCGGCACCCTGGCCAAGGAAAAAGTCGACCACGGCCGATCCGCCGGCAGGCAAGGTGATCAGCGTGCGCATGGCCCCGCATGGGTCGAGCCCCGCGCCGGTGGTGCCCGAAAGGGGCGACCTCCCGCTAAGCGCAGTGGGCATGGCTAGGCCTGCGTTGCGGCCGATGAACTCGCGCCGGTCGCCAGTCCACTCGGTCTGCCGGCCCGCCATATCGCAAAAGGCGACGCGCGCGGCAAAAGCCGGTGACCAGGCATTGCGCGCGAGCAGGGCACCGGTCAAAGGATCGATCGTCGTTGTTACATAGGCCGCCGCAGCGCCGCGCGAAGTGCCAAGAACCCATTCTACGTAGGCTGTGACCGACAGTGTACGAGAGCGATCAGACAGATTGCGCAACGTCAGCCGCGAAATCTTAACGGAATCGGCAACAGGTACGAATTGCACCATATCGACGGCAATCTCGTGCGACACGTGCTGAAATCGGGTGTAGCCCCGGCCATGCCGTGTGACATATGTCGCGTTGGCATCGCGCATGGGCTCCGCCATTGCCCCCCAGGCCTCGCCAGTCTCCTCATCGCGCAAATAGATGACTTCGCCTGAAGAGTCCGTGACCGGGTCATTCGACCACGGCGTCAACTGGTTCTCTTTGCTGATGACGGACCAGGTGAATCCCGCACCCTCGGCCGAGACCTGGAACCCGAAGTCCGGATTAGCGACCACATTGATCCACGGGGCGGGCGTCGACTGGCCCGGCTTCAGGACAACGACATACTCGCGGCCGTCATCGGCAAAGCCGCCGTGACCATTGAAGAACTCGAGCTCGGGAACTGGAGTGGTAGTGTGCGTCAGCCGGGACGTTGGCCTGGCAGGTAATGTTGGCGCCGTTTTCAAGTGCGCCGGTGCCCGGTCAAGCTGCTCGGACAGGCTGCCACGCTGCCCCACCAGCACCACCCGGGCTACCGCGTTCAGCAGCCCCCGGGTTTCGCCGGACATGAGATCGGCCCGCACCACATAGACGCCACCAGCCGGATTGCCCGCGACCGGCTGCCTGCGCGACTGGTTGGTGCGCACCATATCCTCGATGGCGATCTGCAGATCCTGGACATAGGACGAACCGCGCTCGTTCAGGATGACCAGGTCGATGCTCAGCGTCTTCAGGTGCATATACTCATGCGCAAGCAAAAGCTGGCGGACGAGGTCGAGGTGATCGGCATCGGCGATGCGCAACAGCAGGATCGGCCGGTCGCCCGAGATGCTCAAGGACCACAGGCCTGGCTGCCCGCCAGCCCCGCGCAGGATCGTCTCCGGCGAGGCCCGCAATTCTGGACTGGCAAAAATGAGATGCCCGGCGAGACGCTGGTATAAGGCCGCGACCACCGGATCGATGCCTAAGTGATGGAGTTGCACCTGGCCTTGCGTCCAGGCGAGGGTCGCGGCCCGGGTAAAGGCGGTGGCGTCGCGGCATTTGTCGATGCCATCCAGCAGCGCCTCGCGGGTCGGTGCAACCAGGGTCCAGAACCCGACGCGGGCCATACCGCCCGGCGGAATACGCAGCGTGTGACGCAGCGCGAATATGGCATCGAGCACCGTGCCGGTCGTTTTTGTGAGCGGCTGCCCCCTTCTGATGGCAGCCGGATTGCGCACAGTGCCGTTTCGTCCAAGAAAGCGCGCCCGGTCGGTTTCGAACTCCATGTCCGTCACGGTCTCGCCGGTCACGACCGCCAGGTGCGCCGCCCAGATCTCAGTCTCATCAGTGGTGCGGCGGCGGCGTGTGGCAATCAATGCCTCGAATTCGGAATGAAACTCGGTCTGCACCGAGAGTTTCGCGAACGCCGGATGCGCAACGTCCGCTCCCTGGGTCGCGAGTACCAATTCCGTATAGGAGGTGATCTCGATGACGCGAGCAACTGGGCTGTCGTTGATAAGGGAAAGCTGGCGAATCTCGGCATTGCTCTCAGCCGACACCAGCACTTCCAGAGAGGTTGTCAGGCTGCCGTCCCGGCGTGTGAAGACCGCCCGGTCTTCATTGAAGACGATGTCGTTTGCGTCCGGTTTGATGCCGCAGGGTTGCAACCCGGCCGACCAGATGGCGCCGCTCTCGACGTCGCGAAGATAAAGGTAGGCCCCGCGGTCATCGCAGGTCGCATCTTCGCGCCAGCGAGTGACAGCCATTTCGCCACATCGACTATAGCCGGACCCGGCGCTGGTCAACATGACGCTGTATTGACCATTTGAGAGAAGATGGGTGGCCGGTGTCGCCTCGGTGGCATCGGTAAAACGGCGTCCGCCCGGCAGTTCAAAGTTGCGCACCCGTGCAGCCGTTTTGGTATGACTGGTCAAGGGATCGGCGACAGCGACATCGCGCGGCGGCCGTTCTTGCAGCAACAACTCGGCCGCCTGGATGAACGGTTCGGCATGGAAGCGCGACCGGAACACGCCATCAAGCAGGACGTTGGCGATGGCGACGATTGTCATGCCGTGGTGATGCGCCATGTAGGCCTTGACGACAGCGACGGCAGCACCCTCAGGCAGCCGCGCCGGCGTGTAGTCGAGGGCTTCGTAAAGGCCATAACGGCCGAGCCCACCGGCCCTCGCCAGAACCTCAAGATTCAATACCGCCGCCTGCGGATCGACCATGGCGGCCAGCGCTGTGGCGTAGGGTGCGACGACCAGGTTGGCATCAAGTCCGCGTTTGAGGCCAAGTCCCGGAATGCCGAAATTGGAATACTGGTAGGTGAATTCGAGATCGCGGACGTTGTAGGCGGATTCCGAGATACCCCACGGCAACCCGAGGCCATTGGCGTAATCGATCTGCCGGCGAACGATCAGGCGGCTGGTCTGCTCGATCAAACTGCCGGTGGGCGCCCGCATCACCAGCGACGGCATGAGATATTCGAACATCGAGCCGGACCAGGAGATCAGGGCGGCACGGCGGGCCACAAGCACGACCGCGCGCCCGAGCCGGAACCAGTGGCTCGCTGGAACATCGCCTTTGGCGATGGCGAAAAAGCTGGCGAGGCGCGCTTCAGACGCCAGGAGATCGTAGCAGTTGGGATCAAGCTCATCCTCGTGGACCCGGTAGCCGATCGAGAGCAGTTTGCGCCGGTCATCGAGCAGGAAACCGAATTCCATCGCGTGCGCCATATCTTGCGCAACTGCTTCGATGGCTTGCAGGCGATCATTGAGCGCAGTGTTACCAGACGTCTCGGGCTCGCTGTCGCGCTGAAGACTGAGGAGCGTTCGTTTGGCGGCATCGCTCCAGAACACCAGATCGCCGCTATCGGCGATGCGGGAACTGACCGGCAAATGGCGAACGGAGTGGGTCAGCGCATCAACCTCGGCCAATAGGCCGGTGAAATCGGTTCCCAGCGGATCGCCGTCAGGCTTCAGCCGGTCAAGCCTCGAAATGAGCCCGGATATGGCCTGCCGGACCGCCGCGACTTCGGCGGGATACGGCTCGGTGCCTGGAAATAACCGCTCAAGTTCGGCAGCAGCTATGCCAATGGCATCGCCCAGACCGACCGTCGTTGCACGCTGCGGCCCGGCGGTCCGGCTCCACTCCCGGCAAGTGCGCGCCAGTGCGATCAGATGCCCAGCGAGATTTCCACTGTCGACCGACGAAATGTATTTCGGCTCCAGCGGCCGCAGGGTCTGCGTGTCATACCAGTTGTAGAAATGCCCGCGAACGCGCTCCATTCGCTGCAAAGTCGCAAAAGTCGCCTCAAGTCTGCCGGCGGTCTCTCGGATGCCAATCCAGCCGAAATCATGGGCGCTGGCAACCGACAGCAGATACAATCCAATATTGGTTGGAGATGTCCGGTGGGCCAGTGCCGCGACTGGGTCCTCTTGGAAATTGTCGGGTGGCAACATCAAGTCGGAGGGCGTCACGAATGCTTCGAAAAACCGCCAGGTCCGCCGGGCCGCCAGCCGCAGGGCGCGCCGTTCAGTCTCAGTGATGGGCAGCTGGCCCTCGATCAACGGCGACAAGCTGGCCCAGTGAGCTATGGCGGGTACAGCCTTCCACAGCGCGGCAAATGGCCTGCCGGCGACAGTTGGCGGCAAGCTCGCCCAATAGGCAACTGCCGGCGAGACCATCCAGAGGAGCGCAATCGGCAACGTCAGCGGCCAACTTGAACCATAGCCAGCAAAGCCTATGGCGGCAGCGACCAATCCAACAAAGACAGCGCCGCGCATACGTCGGACGTTGGCCGCCAGTCCGGGTGGTCCGCCACCGCTCGACTGCGCGTGTGAGACCCATTCCAGCAGATTGCTCCGCGTGACGACCAGACGCCAGAGTGTCCGCACGATGGCATCGCCCATCAGCCAGGCCTGATCGGCCAACAGGACAACAACAAACAGGCTTTGCGTCAGGGCAAAGCCGAAGTCGGTGCCGATGGTCCTCAGATGCGTCTCAAGGGGCACTCCGGCCCGGGCAGGCCCAAGACCGGCAAGGACGGGAATGATCGTCGGCGTCAAGACTGTGGCCAGGATCAGCAGCGTCCAGATCCATGCCGGATGGAACGGCAGCAGCCAGCCTGCCAGCAAGGCCGCCAGCGCCATCGGCGCGACCAGTGAGCGGCGCAGATTGTCGATCATCTTCCAGCGGCCGGTGGCCGGTATGGCGCTCTGTGCCGGGACTTGGCCCGGTCCAGGTGGCACCTGCCCAAGCAGCCACGGCAACAGTTGCCAGTCGCCGCGCACCCAGCGGTGCTGGCGCATGGCCGACACATCGTAGTGGGCGGGGAACTCCTCGATCACCTCAACGTCGGAGGCGAGGCCCGCCCGGGCGAAAATGCCTTCGAACAGGTCATGGCTGAGCAGCGCCGACTCTGGGACGCGCCCCGCCAACGCGCTCTCGAAGGCATCGACATCATAGATGCCCTTACCCGCGAACGAGCCTTCATCAAAGATGTCCTGGTAGACATCCGACACGGCGGCCGCATAGGGGTCGATGCCGCTTTCGGACGAAAACGTGCGCTGGAACAGCGATCCCGCCTCGCCGGTCGGCAACGATGGCGTCACCCGCGGTTGCAGCACGCCGTAGCCTTCGACGATCCGCCCCGATACGGCATCGAACACCGGCGCGTTCAGCGGATGCGCCATCTTACCGATCAGCTTACGGACTGTATCGCGCGGCAACCTGGTATCGGCATCGAGGGTGATGACGTAGCGGATGCCCTGGGGCATCTGCGGGGGCGTGCCGTTGAGCGCGGCAAAGCCGGTATCGGTGGCGCCGCGCAGCAGCCGGTTGAGCTCGTGCAATTTGCCACGCTTGCGCTCCCAGCCGATCCAGCAGCGCTGGCTCTCGTTCCAGATGCGGGGGCGATGCAACAGGTGGAAGCGAGGGCCGGCTGGGCCCGCCGGGTATTTGGCATTCAGGCCGGCAATTCCAGCCATCGCCGCCTCAAGCAAGGCCGCATCGCCCGGCAGCGTTGCCGCCGGCGCATCCGCCCAATCCGAGAGCAGCGCAAAATACAACTCCCCATCGGGGCTCGCGAGATGGTGCACCTCCAGATTTTCCACGTGCTCTGCGACACCCTTCGGCGACGTAAGGAGCGTCGGCACGGCAATCAGGGTCCGGCAGGATGCCGGTATGCCAGCCTTCAGTTCGAGCGCCGGCAGCAGCGATGGCCCGACGATCCGGACCACCAGGCTGTTGATCAGGGTGACCGCAGAATCCGAGATCGGGATCGCTGCAAGCAGGCCCAGAACCATCAGCCATGGCCAGGTCAAGCCCGTTCCGGCCATGACGCCGAGGGCGACCGCCAGAAAGCCCGTCGAGGCCAGAATGATGCAGCCGACATAGCCACCTATGCCAAGCGCGCGGGCGGCGCGTCTTAGCCGGGTCAAGCTGTTCGGCCGGAATCCGAGCGACCGTTCAAAGCCGGAACGTCCGCTGCCAATCAGAAGATATTCCGGTCCCCGGTTTTTCGCGCCCTGCGTTCGAGCGATGGCGAGCGTCTCTTGCGCAATCGCGAGTTCAGGTGTGCCCGACCCGCGTGACAGCTCTTCGATGGCGTTGCGGTAAAGGTTCCGGGTGGCAAAATCCATCGACGCATAGGTCGGATCGGCGGCTAGGGCGTTGTCGACGAGGCTGACGCTCTCAAAGAGATCGGCCCAGTCGACGCTGGCTATCATCCGCAGGCTGCTGATGATGTTGCTGACGGTGACGGTGGCGGCACCCTGGCGCAAGTGCTCCGAGGTGACAGCCTGGTCGGGTGTCGTGCCGGTGCTGGCGAGCCGCTGTTCGAGCCAGGTCAGCGCTGGTATGATGCGTGCGTCCTGGTCATGCAATCGCCGAAGCAGTTGAACCGCAAACGCATATGAAACGGGCGTATCGTCCCAATCGGCTAGCACGCTCTGTATCGGCTCGATGCGACCGCTTCGGCCTTCCAGCAACCGGTCAGCAAGGCGGTTGGCGTCAGCGCGCGCGGCCCGACTCTTGACGATCAGATCGGCCAACCGGCGAAGGTTTTCGACCAGCACAATGCGCAGCGTGATGGAGATTGCCCACAATTCGCCGATGGTCAGGACGTCCACCTCTTGATACGCCAGGACGAACCGGCGCAGCATCTCGGCATCGAACAAGCTGTCCGTATGAGCGACAAATGCCCAGACAATGCCGAATACCCGGGGATAGGTGGCAAATGGTCCATCGGCGAGTTTGGGCAGCTGCCGATAGTAGCCCGGTGGCAGATCCGATCGCACTTCGAGAAACTGGCGTTCCACGAGGTGATAGTTATCGAGCAGCCACTCGGCGGCCGGCGTAATGGCCTGGCCGGTAGCTGCAGCCTCGGAGATCGACAGATATGCGTCGTTCAGAGCCACTCCATTTTCGGCTAGGCGGGACGCGAGTGGATGCGATCTGACCTTGAGAGGTGTCACGGGCTGTGCCGCAGCCAGACTTCTGGCATGGGTCTCCAACCGCTCAACGCTGAACAGCTCCTCGCGAATGGCGTCGTGGCTGTCCCACGGCGACGGACTCTTCTGGGAGCGCAAGGTCCAACGAGGACTATCGATGACTGACCTCCCAATTTGCGGAACTGGCAAGAGAGCCGCTTTCATGGGGCTGGCTTTGCCGATGACAACGCGCTCCGACCTCAATGGTTCCGCGCCATTGCGATGTTGGGTGCTGACTGGTCTCTCGTGTGCCGAGACCTGAACCGCTTTGGACCTTCAGCCTATTGACCGCAACCAGCCAGGGCCGGGACCCGGTCGTCGACAACAGTCATCTCGACGACGGGCGTGAGAGGCTTGCGGGCCGCCCGCCGCTCTTCAACCGGGTTGCGCCGCTCGACAACCGCCCGGCGAATGTCTTTCGCCTTCGCCCGTGCCCCAACTAGCGAGAGCGCCGCACGCGGCCCCAGTGCGATGTCACGGCTGATGCTGCGAATGGCGATGCGCAAGATCCAGGTGCGGCCGCCATTGGACTGCACGCGAAGCCGCAATCCGCCGCCGCCAATATAGCCACCGGGCTCCAAACAAGTGCGCACGAAGGCAGGGTTCAAACGGTGCTACAAGGTCTGCCGGGTCATAAAAGTTACCCACCAAGGTGCCCCACTAAGGCGTGAGACGAGGGTATTTGCGCTGAGACACGTTCGTACGGCAGTTCAGGTCGATGCAACCGCGACCGGTGGGTGCTTCAGACGAACAAATAACTGATTTCATTGCGAATTATGGGCGCCCTTAAACGCCACCGGATGCAGACGGAAACCGCCCGCGGCGTCGCGCATCCAATCGGGCAAATCAGAACAAACCGGGAATCTGGCGGAGAGAGAGGGATTCGAACCCTCGAGACGGTTGCCCGCCTACACGCGTTCCAGGCGTGCGCCTTCAACCACTCGGCCACCTCTCCACTCGCCAGGCGCGGCACTATACAAGAGCCCACGCCGGCTGCAAGCTGCCAACGCGGAAGCGCCAACGAGGGCGCGCGCACGCGAATTTGAGCCGCCCGGCCTGCTGACGGCGGCCCCGCGAGCGCCTATATCGTTGCCATGAGGGCGCCGTCGCCGGCCGGACTTGGAGTGCCGAAGTGTTGTTTCTTATGCGAATTCTCGGTGGCTGGGCCATTCTGGCTGCAACCATCGCGCTGGTCAGCGACCTCACCACCTCTGGCCAGACCGGGGCCAAGCTGGCTTTTTCTTCACTTGGCAAGGATTGGTACGCGGTCAGTCCCAGCTCGCTCGACATGCTCCAGGCCAGCATCGAGCGGCATGTGGCGCGGGTTTTCTGGGATCCGGTATTTCTGACCCTGCTCAAGGTGCCGGCCTTTGCCGTCTTCGGCGTTCTTGGAATCGGCCTTTATTTTTTTGGCCTGCGCCGCCGCCGCGTGAACATCTACGCCAACTGAAAGGCCGCTGGGCGCTGCCCAAGCCTTACCGGGCGGCGCTTGCGACCCTATTTGACACCCACGGCAATACCAACCCCAAAGGGAGCGCCCCATGCTGTTTTCCCGCAAATCGCCTGAGCTGCCCTCCAAATCCCAGGCCCTGCCCGGCCGCGCCGAGCCGATACCCACAGCCGCCAACCACTTCGTCAACGGTGCGCCCCTCAAGGGGCCCTTTCCGCTCGGTGCCCAGCAGGCCCTGTTCGGTCTCGGCTGCTTCTGGGGTGCCGAGCGCAAATTCTGGTCCCTGCCAGGCGTGATCGTCACCGCAGTGGGCTATGCCGGCGGGATGACCCCTAACGCAACGTACAAGGAGGTCTGCTCCGGCATGACCGGCCACAACGAGGTCGTGCTGGCGGTGTTCGACCCAACGAAAATCTCCTATGAGCAGCTCCTTCAGGTGTTCTGGGAGAGCCACGACCCGACCCAGGGGATGCGCCAAGGCAATGACGCGGGCACGCAATACCGGTCCGGCGTGTACACTTTCTCGGCGGCCCAGCGGGCTGCGGCGCTTGCCTCCAAGGAGGCCTATGGCAAGGCGCTGAAGGCGATGGGCTACGGCACGATCACCACCGAGGTGCTGGACGCACCGGAGTTCTATTACGCCGAGGACTATCACCAGCAGTACCTGGCGAAGAATCCGGGTGGGTACTGTGGCTTGGGCGGCACGGGCGTGGCCTGCCAGATCGGTACAGGAGTTCAAGCCGCGGCCGAGTAGCGGCTCGTCCAGGGCGGCTCGGTTCGTGGCATCCGAACCCGGGTCGCTCCGACGCGCTAGCGCAACGACGTTTCGGTCGCCGCGCTCCAGGATTTGGCGCGTGCCGGTTCAACTCCGGTGCCATAAGTTGCCATGATCACATCCACTTGATGTGCCAGCGTCCTCGTTGCCTGGGCGGTTTGTTTCGATGTCCAGTGATCCGTTTCGAGCTCCAACGAGGTGCGGAATGGCCCCTGAACCTAGCCAGCTCGGTCCTTCAGCCATGGAAGGCCGCGGCTTCTACAATCGAAATTCCGCGTTGCAAGCTTCGGGAATTTCCCTCCTGCTGCCGATTTGGGCTTCGGTATGCCAAACGGTGGCGTGCGCTGGCGAACCGCTTGTGATCGTTGACTACGCATCCTCGCAAGGCCGCAATTCCATGGCGCCGATGCGGATGGCGATTGAGGAACTGCGACGGCGAACTGGGCATGAAGCACCGATCGAAGTCATCCACACGGACCTTCCGTCGAATGATTTTCCGTCGCTGTTCAACGCGTTGCAGGATGACGAGAGCAGCTATATGGCGGGACTTGCGAACGTTTTTCCTGCCGCCATCGGACGCAGCTACTTCCAGCCGCTGCTGCCTTCGGGGCGTGTCCATCTCGGCTGGAACACCTTCTCCGTACAATGGATGAGTCGGAATACAGGAGATGTTCCAGATCAAATCATGGCTGGGTTGAGCCGAATCGCCAGTGTCGCGAACGCGGTGAAGAGCCAGTTGGCACTTGATTGGGACCGCTTTCTTGAGGCTCGCAGCTCCGAAATGCGGATTGGCGCGAAGCTGCTGACCGCCTTCACCGCCCGCCTGGACGATGTCTCGGGCTGGGAGTGGCTCACCGGGGAATTGTGGGCTGCAGTCGAGGACCAAGTCCGTGCCGGATTGCTGTCGCCCCAGGAACAGCGGCACCTTACAATTCCCATCGGGTTTCGAAGCCTCGATGAGGTCAAGGCGCCGTTTTCCGCCCGGGGGCAGTTCGCCGGACTGGAACTCGAGCGCACCGAGTTGCTGAAAATCCCCGACCCATTTTGGCCGGACTATGAAAACTCGAAGGACAGAACGTTGCTGGGTCAACGACATGCAGACCTTACCCGCGCATGGGCTGCGCCAACACTCTCGGGTCTCATGGATCCAGGTCGCAACAGGTCCGCGCTGATGGACGACTTGTTTGCCCGGTTTGCCGTGCGTGTCGCGGCAAACCCGTGCCAGCACGAGCCCTACATGGTTGTCGCGGTGTTGACGAAACGCAGATAGCTGATCACGAAGTCAAGGGAGCTGCCGGCGAAAGCCGCTACGAGTTCAAACCCAATCCCGTCGACGAACTGCGGACCTATTTCGATGAGCATCCGCGCGCCCGGGACGAAGCACTGGTCCGCCCAAAATCGCTCGTCGAGCGCTGAGCGGCTAGTTCGTCTCCGCCTCGGCGGTGAAGGCATTGCGCAGATCCGCGACGGCCGCATCGCGCGTGCCAAGTGGGGCAAGCCCGAAGCGGACCTCCAGCGTGCGCAAGATCGAGGTCGTGTCGTAGACCGAGTGGTCGACAAAACCGCGCCTTGCCAGTGGTGATACGACCAGCGTGGGCACGCGCAATCCCGGCCCCCAGCGGTCGCCCTTGGGCGGAGCTACGTGGTCCCAGCTGCCGCCATTCTCGTCCGCCGTCACGATCACGGCGGTATCGGCCCAGTTCGGGCTGGCCATGATGGCAGCGATCACCCCGGCGACGTGTTCATCGCCGGTTGTCAGGTTGGTGTAGCCCGGATGCTCGTTGTCTCGCCCGACCGGCTTGTAGAAGGCGACCGCCGGCAGAGCGCCCTCCTTGATCGCTGCCATCAGCTCGGCGCCATCCTTCAAGTGCTCGGCCCGCGCCTTGGTGCCAGGCGCATAGGCGGCGAAATAGTTGAACGGCTGATGATGCGGCTGAAAATTTTCCGGGTCGGCGTAGGATTTAAACTTACCCGCCAGCACATCGTCCCAACCGCCGGCGTACCAGGCCCAAGTGATCGCCTTTTGGCTCAGCCGCTCGCCGATGGTCGGCAGGGTCTGAGGCGGCAGCCGGTCCTCGGGCCTTGAATCATCCGCAAAGGGTGGCGTGCTCGGCTGCAAGGTGTTGACGGCGTAGAAATCGGGTGTCACCTGCTTGTCGGCGACCCACTGCGGCGGTCCGTCCATGGCACTGGCGGGAGACCCATCCTTGCGGGCCAGGAAGCCGGATTTGGCGTCAAGCGCAATCATCAGCTTGGCCGGGGCATTCTCGAATTTGGGCGCGCACGCGCACACCAGGAAGAAGTGGTTGAGGAACGAACCGCCGAAGGCGGCGTGGTGGAAATGGTCCAGCAGCACGAAGTCGTGGGCAAGGCCGGCGAGTTTCTGTCCGCCTGAGCCGTAGTAGCCCATCACCAGGCCGCCGGCGTCGGATACGGCCGCGAACCGGTCCATGCGCCCGCCGTCGATCTGCTCCTGCTCCTGGTAGAATCGATGCACCATATCGGGCGTCTTGTCGGTCGCCGCCGCCAGCGGCGCCAGATCGAATGGGGCGTTGGCCAGCGGCTTGTCGAACCTCTTGTCCAATCCATCCCTGACGCGCACCGGCGGCAGCACCTTCAACACCGTGCCGTCGGTGTCGACCTGGGGGGCGATGTCCTTGGCGCGGGCAAACCCGTCCGCTCCCGCCAAATCAGCGAACAACCCATCAAACGAGCGGTTTTCCGTATAGATGACGACAAAGTGGTTGATCTTGCCAAACGGGTCGAGTTCGGCGGCTTGCGAGGTTCCAACGCCAAGCGCGCTGAGCATCGAGGCGGCCAGCGCAATCTTCGAGAAGCAGCTCAGTGGCATGATCGGCACCTCCTGAAAGTGCAATTCTACTCCGCCCGAACCATGACGTCAGCGTGACAGGAAACCAGCCGCACAGCAGGTCGTTAACCAATTCAACTTACACTCCATCATTCGGCCGTGTGGGCGCTGGCCCTAGCGTCGAAGAGGTGGGGACATGAAGCTGGAAGGCGATGCCATTGCACTCCGCCGCCTGTTCGAGAACGAGCAGGCCCTGGCAGCCGGCCAAACCCCACCGCACCGCATCCTCGTCATCGGCACCGGCGGCGGCATGAGCTGCATTCGCATGGCCGCTTATCTCGCTGCTTTCCGCGAAGCCGGGATCGATCGGGCCATCGATCACGCCATCACCGTCTCGGGCGCCGGTGGTGGCATGGGCGCGTTCCTGTCGGGAATGCCGCACCGCGCGGTCCGCCTGTTCGAGACGCTGGCGATCTCGGGATTCATCTCGTCTGGCCGCTACGGCGGGCAGGCGATGCAACTCAAGAAGCTCGGCGAAGCCTTGCGCGGGGCTCATTGCCCGATCGCGTTCGATGAGAAACGGATCCGCAACCATCGCACCACCTGGCATGTGGTGGCGACGCGCATGACCGGCGAGAGCCTGTTGATCGATGCCAAGCTCGCCGCGCCCGACAGCGCCCAGGCGGTGCTTGCCTCCAGCGCTTTTCCATCCCTGACCGCGCCGGTGCAACTCGGCTTCGGTACCGCGCGGGAGGATTTCGTGGACGGTGCCTGTGGAATGCCGATGCCGATTTCGGCCGGCATCAAGAAATTCCGTCCTGATACCGTGATCGTGCTGGAGAGTCGGCCGCACCCCAAATTCCTCCCATGGTTCGAGCGCCATCTCTGGCCGATGCTGGCGCCGCTGTTCCTGCACGGAATGCCAGTGCGGCTGCGCCAGGGTGTGGCGGCCATGGATGCCACTTTTGCCCATGAAAGCGCCCGTTTGGCGCGGTTGCAGCGGATCAAGTGGTGCCGGGTGACGCCGGCCGACGACAGCGTGGTGCTGGGGCCGCTGACGACGGACGTGCGGCTGCTGCGCAAGGCGGCGGCCGAGGCGGGCAAGTTCATGCGCGAAGCGATGCGGGACGCGGCGCCGTCAACGGTGGTGTAGGCCCGGGGGCTCCGGCGGAACATGCGCACGGTTTGCGCATATAGATGGGCACATGCGCAAAAAATCGCGTTTTTTGCCCATGTCGTCAGAACATTGGCAACCGTTACACATGTCGATTGGATATGTTAAGCAAGTGAACATGTCGGCGGGGACGTGTTAAAACAATCGGCTTTTCTTAACACGTCCCCGCTCGACGGGAATCCTGGCCAAAAAACCCGACGAGGGCCGACACGGTCACTGGCAACTGTCGCAGCTAACTGAGAACGTCACCGGCGAATCGCAACAGTTCCAATTGCCATTGGCTAATCCCGCGTGAGCTTTGCAACCTCTGCCGGATCAGCCCCAGCTTTTTTTGCCGCTTTCAGAAGGACCTTCCTAGTGGCGTCAATAATTTTGTCTTTTCGCGGCCACATCTTATTGAACTGACGCGCGTCAATTATCAAACTGTCAAAAGCCGCAAGATTATTGGTTCTTGGGCAGACTCTTCGTCGAATCCGATCACCGTACCGTCAGGATGAATCTCGGCACCACCGCGGGGGATAAGCACCATCTTCCAGAGCGTTCTATCATTCGGGACCACATGGAGGGCGGTGGAGCGCCAATGTGTCTGAGGGATAGGTTCATAGTCCATTTGGCCCGGCTTTCGTCCACGAACCTCTAGCCGACCGTCCGTAAGTGCGTCGAGCACAAGATTCATGGCAACCTGCATCAAATGCGCCTCGCTTATCGGTTGATGATTATCGGTTGCCAACGACTGGGCCGAATACCATTTTCCCCAAGCCGAACGCCAGGCCATGTCCTGGATTGCGCTGCCCAGTTCTGAATCCCCATCTCTCAAATACCCAAGCGCTGGGTTGATCACTGGCCGCCATCGCCAGGGGAGAAGCCGATCCCAATATACAACTAGCAGGAGGCTCAGGACGGCTAGCGCAAACAAGCCAAAGACTTGATATTTGCTGCCCGTAGGTTCAAAAATCCGTTCTACGCCCACAAGATAAAGATAAATGGACAAGCCCCAAAAATGGCCACGCGCAAGGCCTGCGTCAGCCTTTGCGGAATTTCACCACTATCGGCCACGGATAGAAACCTCCCAATTGGCTATGCTCGGCCAACAGAAGGTTGCCATCCACCTGATGATCCGTCAAATGCGGCGCTATCGCTATCATGTGGAGACTCATTCTCAGGATCGTGTCGAACGATGCGCCGGGGGCGAATCGATTAATCCGGATATCCTTCGACACGGCCCGCAAGGCGGGCCTCCTCAGGATGAGCTAGTGGGTGCTGTCCCTCCGTCAGGTCCGCCGCAGCGCTCGCCACACCGCCTCCGGCGTCGCGGGCATATCCACATGCGTCACGCCGGGCCTCACGCGCCAGATCGCATCGACCACCGCGTTCATGACCGCTGGCGCCGCGCCGATGGTGCCGGCCTCGCCCGCGCCCTTCAGCCCAAGCGGATTGGTTCGTCCAGGCACATTGCGGGTCTCAAAACCGATCTGCACCGTGTCGTCGGCGCGCGGCAGGCAGTAATCCATCAGACTTGCCGTCAGCAGCTGCGCGCTGGCCGGATCGAAGACGGTACGTTCGAGTAGCGCCTGGCCAAGGCCCTGCACGATGCCGCCGTGGATTTGGCCCTCGAGCAGCATCGGGTTGACTGTCACCCCGACATCATCGACGACGGTATAGCGCGCCAGCGCCGTTTCGCCGGTTCGCGGATCGATTTCCAGTTCGGCGATATGAGTGCCGTTGGGATAGGTGAATTCGCCGACCTTGAACGCACCGTTGGTCTCGATGATTTGGCCCTTGCCTGCCGCCGTCTCGGCCAGCGCGCGCAGGCTTACCGCACGGTCGGTGCCGACCACGCGCACGGTTCCGCCAGCCAGCTCGAGATCGCCGACGGAGGTTTCCAGAGGGTCGGCGGCGCGCCTCTTTAGTTCCTCGGCCATTCGCCGCGAGGCCTGCTCGACGATGACGGCGCCCAGCGGCACCGACTTCGAGCCGCCCGTGCCGCCGCCCGTGGCGATCCGCGCAGTGTCGCCCTGCACGACGTCCACGTCGTCCATGCCCAGGCCCAGCATGTCGGATGCCAGTTGCGCGAATGCGGTACGGTGGCCCTGGCCGTTGGACTGGCTGCCGGTGTAGATGACCACGCGACCCTCGCGCGTCAGCTCCATCCGTGCCTTTTCGGAGCCCGCTGCGCACGCTTCGATATAGGTGGCCATGCCGATGCCGCGCAGCTTGCCTGTGGCCTTGCTGGCCGCGAGCCGGGCATCGAACCCGGCCCAATCGGCTTTCTCCATGCAGCGGCGCATATGGGCCTCGAACTCGCCAACGTCATAGGTGCGGCCGACGCCGTTCTTGTAGGGGAACTGGTCGACTCGCACGAAATTGCGCGCGCGCAGCTCGTCGACCGGCACGCCCAGCTCGCGCGCCGCCTTGTCGACCAGCCGCTCGATCAGATAGGCCGCCTCGGGCCGGCCCGCGCCGCGATAGGCATCGACCGGCTGGGTGTTGGTCATCACCGCGCGGGCGCGCACATGCACCGCCGGGATGGCATAGAGGCCGGGCGAAAGCGGAATGCCAAATGCCGGGAGAGATGCGGCGAACTCGGAGAGATACGCGCCCATATTGGCGGTGAGATCGACATCGAGGCCGATGAAGCGGTTATCCGCATCGAGCGCCAGCGTGGCGCGGGTGAGATTGTCTCGGCCATGGCTGTCGGCGAGGAAGTGCTCCGAGCGGTCGCCGATCCAGCGGACTGGCCGGCCAAATCGCTTGGCCGCGACCATCGCCAGTGGATATTCGCGGTAGACAAAGAACTTGGTGCCAAAACCGCCGCCGACATCGGTGGGCGTGATCACTCTTATCTTGTCCTCGGCCACGCCCATCACTTTGCAAAGCCCGTCCCGCATGAAGTGGACGCCCTGCGAACCGGCAGTGATGGTGTAGTGTTCCGCCGCCGGATCATAAATCGCCAGGGTGGAGCGTGGCTCCATGTAGTTGGCGACGAGCCGATTGTTGATCACCTCGATCTCGATGGTGCGATGGGCCTTGGCGAGCGCGGCTTTGGCGGCGGGTTCATCGCCGAAGCTGGCATCGTAAAGCAGGTTGGTGCCCTGCCCGGGCCAGACCAGCGGCGCGCCGGGTGCCAAGGCGGCGGCGATGGTGGTCACGGTGGCCAGCGGCTCGTAGTTGACCTCGATCAACTCGGCGGCATCGCGGGCGGCCGCGGCCGTCTCGGCAACCACGAAGGCTATCGGTTCGCCGACATGTCGAACGGTGTCGGACGCGAGCACCCGGTAGGGCGGATACCAGTGTTCCGAGCCATCGCGGTTCTTGATCATGCGCACCGAGGCCAGCGGGCCGAGGTCCTCGACCTCGGCGTGGGTGAGGATGCCGATCACGCCGGGCGCGCGCCGCGCCGCCTCAAGCCCACCAATGCGGATTTGGGCATGGCCAGCGGCTGAGCGCAGCACATGGGCGTACGCCTCGCCTGGCAGGGTGGCGTCGGAGGGGTAACTCCCCTTGCCGGTGAGAATGGCCAAATCCTCCACACGCTTTGGCGAGCGGCCGAAGCTTGCGGGGAATTTGCGGGTTGGGGCAACGGCGGTCATGGCGGAACTCCGGCGGGGATGTGCCAGAGTCTTGCCTGCTGCACTGCAATAGGTCAATCCAAGCGGGCCTGCCCGATTGGCCAGCTCAGTTGCCAAAGAGGTCTTGCAGCAGGGCCGCGGCCCAATTGGTTTTCTTCTTGTGCGGACGAATCGTCTGGGTGCGCTTGACCGAGGCGGTGTCGGGGGTGGCCGCCGGAGCGGCAAGATCGCCAGGTGCCACGGCTGCCGGAAGGCTCGCTGTGTCAATTGTTGCGGGTGCGGTGACAGCCGGTACGGGTGGCGCAGGCAGCGTGTTCTCGGCCAAGGGTGCCGTGGACTCTGCCGGGGCGGTGAGCGGGGGCGGTGCCGTTGGCCATATGCCCAGCATCTGCTCTGGCCCCCCCAGCAGTTTGCGGCTGGTCAGATCGCGGGCAAACGCCGAAGCATCGATGGCCGGGGTAACCGCTGCAAATGCGGTTAGCGGCGCCTCAAACACGAACGGCACCGCGGCAAGTGTGGGAGCACCCGGTTGCGGTGACCGTGGCTGCAGAGTCCAGGTGCTGGCCAGCCGCAGGCTCGCAAGCTCAATACGATTGGAAATCTCAAGGTCTGCCTTGGAACTTTGTACTTTCAGCCGGTCGAAGCGCGCCGTCCCATCAGCAATGGTGATCGCACCATGGGCACCAAGCATCGGGAACGGTGCCAACTGCCGCGCCTTGTCGAGCCGAACGGCGATATTTGCCTCGTTCACGGCCAGTACGGCATCGGCAAGCACGTCGCGGGCAACCGCATCGAGGCCAAGCGGCGACATGCCGGCGATGCTGCCCTCGCTGATCGAAAACTCGCCGGTTCCGGTGGCCGAAGCGGCAAGGTCACGCGGCGTCAGTCCCTGTCCCACCAGATGGGCCGAAAGACCCAGGCGGCCATGCGGGCGCGGCAGTCCGGTGGTGGCGCTGGACAGGCCGTCGAGCCCTGCCCCGCTCAGTGCGCCATCCAACTGTAACTCTGCTCCTGCGACCTGCTTTGCCAATTGCGCACGGCCGGTGATATCGCCGCCTCCCAATCGCCCTTGACGCAGCACCAGATCGAGGCCTGCCGGCGTGCCCGTGAGGTCCAATTTGGCATCATTGACCGCGATCCCGTCGACCAGAACCAGCTTTGCGGCGGTTGCATCCAGCGTCACGTTGAGACCGGCGATTGGAGTAAAATTTATCGGCCGCTCGGACCAGACGGCGCCGGCCGCTGAAGGTGGCCCGGGCGCCAGCATTGCGAGCACCTTGTCGAGCCGGAGCGTGGTTGCGACGACACTGGCTTCCAACTTCGGCGGCACGGATAGGCTGTCGAGCCGCGCCTCGCCGGAGATGGCCTCGCCGCCAAGCAGGCCGCGCGCGTCGGTCAGGGCGACTTGGCCGGCATCGCGCTTGATGCGGGCTGTTAATTTCAACGGGCCATCGATCGCCGGCAGCCACTTGTCCAGACGGGCTAACGTCAGCGCCGTCGAGCCGTTTGCGGCATCGAGGCCAAGGCTGCCATCAAGATCGGCTCCAGCCTGGTCATTGATTGACGCCCGGCCGTCGAACGAGGCCCGCAAGGTTTGGCCCGCCATTGCCAGCGACGTGAACATCGCGGCTTTCGGCACGCCACTCAAATGCAGCGTCAGCTTACCTGCGCTGGTGGCCGGTGGCAGCGCAACAGCCGTGCCGACAGCCTGCGCGATTTGGGACATCAGGCGCGCTTCATCGGGATTGGACAGCTCGGCGACCATATCCAGCCGGGTCCCCAGCCAATCGGTGTCGCCGCCATCGCGCTCGGCCTTCACGCTGATGCGGCTGTCCTTGGCCAGACCATCAACCTGGAGCCGCTCGTTGGCGCTGGCCGAGCCGCCAAGCTGCATGGTTCCGGCGAGCCGCAGCGGCGTGAAGGCAGCCAGCGCGGCTTCCGACCCGGCTGGCATGATGGCAAGGCCCAAGAGCTTCGCCACCTCGCCCAAGGCCTTGGGATCGGGGGCCGCCAGCGTCAGTCTCAGCTGTCCTTCGCCCCCGTCGCCTTTTTGTTGCAGGGCGCCCTCGATATGCAGGGCAAAGCCGGCCGCCGTCGAAAGTTCGATCGCTGGAATGTCGAGCCGGCCATTGGAACGGTCGAGCCTGGCCGAGACGTCGCGCAGGGCGCCTTGGGCCATGATGAGATGGCCAATGCGCAGGTCCAGATGGCTATCGCCCGACAGGATCGTGCGCAGACTGCCGAACCCATCGGCGGGCTGCTGCTGCTTGTCGCCGACTGCCTGTGGTGTCAGCAGCGCCGAGAGTGCCGCCCCCGCCAGCGGTCCGTCCAGGAACTTCGCGACGTCGAGCCGGCCGCTGTCGAGCGATACGCTGAGCGAGCGCGGCTCGCTGCTGGCATAGGCAATGGAGCCAGTGACCGTGGTTCCCGAAATTTCAGTCCGAAGCCGTTGAGCCCGAAAGTGTGTGGCGTCGGCGGTTATTGATCCATCGAGCAGGTAGGCGCTTGCGTCGTCCTTGGCCGGCATCCCGGCACCCGGAAGCGCCCAATTGGCGATGGCGGCCAGATTGGCGCCCCATAGCCGCACATTGCCGCTGAACTGGCCGTCGCCCTCGGTGCCGAGCGTGCCGTTCAGGTCCAGCCGACTGAGACCGGGGAGCCGGGCCGTCAGGCTTTCGATGTCCAGCCCGTAGCCGTTGTTGCGGGCCGCCACAGCCAGATCGTTGACCGTGCCGCCGCCGATCGTAGCCTCGCCAACGTGCAGTTTGAGGAGCGCCTGATCTGGCGCGGCCGGCGCGGCGCCGAGACTGGCGAACAATTTGTGGAGCGTCGCCAGTGGCCCTGCGCCCGATCTAGCCCCAGCGATTGTGTCAAGGTCGAGCCAGGCCGCTGTCAAGTCCGCGGCGCTTGCCGTGTTGTCGCGCCAATCGAGCACAGCCGAGCCGGTGACCCGTTGCGGTCGGCCACCGCCATCGAACATCATCTCGATGTCGCTGAGCTTGGCTCGGTCTGGTGTCGCCTCGATGGCGGCCTTGACGTCAACCGCGTTGGCCACATCGCCCGAGGTCGTCCGGGGAATTTGCGCAGTAATCGTGCCCATCAGCACAGGCGTTGTCTCGATCCCCTCGACGCTGCCATCAAGGGAGTAATTCGCGGCGCCGGCCGCCAGATCGTGCCAAAGCAGTTTGAGCCTGGTCTTTCCGGTCGCATCATCCCGACCAGCCGAAAAATGCAGGTCCACCGGTTTGCCCGCATTGGCCACTTGGCCCTTGAACCGGAATGGGCCGGTAATTGCGGGCGCCTCCAGTTCACCGCTGATATCGTCAAATCGCGTATGCCAGCCAGCCGCGCCAATCAGTTCGACCGATCCGTGATCGATGCGCACGGAATTGAGGGCCAGACCCTGCAACTCGCCCCCGACCGCGCCAGCGTTCCTGCCGCCAAGGCCGACCCAGTTGCCCTTGCCCTCGGCGCCGATGGCGAGCCGCAAGTTGGGCGCGGTCATCTCGATGTCCTGGGCCACCAGAGAGCCAGTCAGCAATGCGCCAATAGCCAGCTGCATGTGGAAGGCATCGGCCCGGAGCAAGGGAGTGTCGAAGTGGCCGGAGGCATCGGCGATGCGCACGTTGTCGAAACTGACATAGGGCGACGGTAGCAATTGCACGCGCACATGCTCGCCCACGCGCACCGGCCGGCCGAGCAGCCGCCCGGCCTGGTCCTCGAACGTGCCACGATAGCGGCTCCAATCGATCACGGCCGGCGCAACAAAAAGTGCCGCCAGGATGACGATGAGACTGGCGCTGATGATCACGAAGAACTTGTTCAACGGCTACCCCTGGGGATCAGGCCAATTGTGGCCCGACGAGCTGGCGGGACTGTGACAGCCGCCGGCCTTTGGGTCCGGCCGATCTGGCGGAACAGCGGCATCGAGTGATCACTTTCCGGCGGGCCGGTCAAGCCGAGCTAGGCCACGGGAATGCGAGCGTCCAGCCAGGCCCCGAGCATCGGGTCGAGCCACCGTGCGACCGCCGGGGCGCCGAGCAGATGGGCTTCAAGCTGGGTGGTACGATCCTGCGCGCCGTCCTTGCCCTTCCAGTCCTTGGCATAGTTGGTCCAGCGATTGACCAGCGCATAGTTTATTTCGGGATGGAATTGAAGCCCAAGACCCATCTCGCCATATTTGAAGGCTTGGTTCTCGAACACTTCGCCCGTGGCCAGAAGGCGGCAGCTGGCCGGCAACTCAAAGCCCTCGCGGTGCCACTGGTAGACCCAGTCTGGCCACGGCCCAAGCGCCGCTCCTTGACTGGTGGCACTCAGGCGATGGTAGCCGATCTCGACCCTTCCCGCAGGGTGTTTCGTGACCTTGGCGCCCAGGCACTTGGCCAACATCTGGGCGCCCAGGCAGATGCCGAGAAACGGCGTATTCTGCTTGAGGGCCAGGCCTGCAAAATCAATCTCGCGCCTGAGATAGTCGTCCGGGTCGTTGCAACTCATCGGTCCGCCGAAAACCACCACTCCGGCATGGTTTTCCAGCGTTTCCGGCAACCCACAGCCAAAGCGAGGCTTGCGGATGTCGAGGGCGTGACCCCGCCTTTGCAGGCCAAGGCCGATCCGGCCGGCCGAAGAGGCCTCGCCGTGCATGATGATCAGAACGGGCAAAGGCCGGGTTGGCTGGCGGGCGAAGCGGTTCAACGATATGGGCCGGCTCGCCATCGCGCCTGGCGCTTCAACAACTCCAGCCTCAAGTGTCATCTCAGCCTGCCTGCCTCTGCCGCAGCATCCAACCGACCACCGGAACGCTGAACCAGTGCGGCAGCGTGCGCAGCACAATGGCGTTCAAATGGTGAAGGATCCCGGGAAATACCAGCCTCTGCCCCCGCCGGAACCCGCGATAACCGGCGCGCGCAATTTGCTCGGGACTCATGACTCCAGTCAGGTTGAGATAATAGGCGTGTTCGGCACCCATGCGGGCATGAAACTTTGTCGCAACCGCACCAGGCATCAGCGCCGATATGCGCACGCCCTGGCCCGCTGTCTCCCTCGCAAGAGCCTCACTGAGGGAAAGAACATAGGCCTTCGAGGCGAAGTAGGCCGCTTGCTGGGGACCGGGGATGAGGCCGCCCAGGGAGGCCACGTTGAGAACGCCTCCAGCGCCGCGCGAAAGCATCCCCGGAAGGAAACGGCGCACAAGATCTGTGACACAGCGCATATTGAGATCGGCCAATCGCATGAGATCGCTGCGAGACTGGCTGGCAAACGGGCCGCCCATGCCGATGCCGGCGTTGTTGACCAGGACATCGCAATACGCGCCGGCGTTCGTGAGCGCGGCTTCGACGGCCTCGCAGCCTTCTGGCGTGGCGAGATCGGCTGCAAGAGTGGTGATTTTCACTCCGGCCGGGCTGAGTTCAGCGGCAACGGCGGCAAGCTGATCGGACGAGCGCGCCACCAGCAGGAGATCGTGCCCGGCTCGTGCGAATTCGCCCGCCAGCGCCCGGCCGATGCCCTCGGATGCTCCGGTGATGACGGTGACACGGGCCTGGTCCGCATATTGCGCGGTTTGCGCATCAGGCCGCCAGTTGCGGCGGCGCCAGCGATCAAGCAAGGTCGGCGGCAGCGGAAACACAGTCATGCCTCCTGGTGCGAGTCCCCGAGGACCAAACCGCTCAGCGTTGGCCCATCGTGGCCCCGACCACAACAAAAAGCCCGCATCATGCGGGCCCTTGGCACCTTAGAATGGCGCAGTTCCGCTCGCCCGACCGCCCTAAGCCGCCGCAGGCGCTTTCTCGGCCTTGGTCTTGGTGATCTCGCGCTTCAGCATCAGCGCGCGCTCGGACAGCTCATCGTTGCTGGCCTTGGCCAGGAACGCATCAAGCCCGCCGCGATGTTCGACCGTTCGCAAGGCGTGGGCACTGACGCGCAGATGCACCGACTTGCCAAGCGTATCGCTCAACAGATGCACGCTGCAAAGGTTGGGCAACCAGCGCCGGCGGGTCTTGTTGTTGGCGTGGCTCACCCGGTTGCCGTACTGCACCGATATGCCGGTCAGCTCACAAACCCGCGACATGGATCGCTCCTTGGATCGAAATAACCAACGTGAACGGGCCAGTTGCCGCCACGAAGCCAGAAAATTCGGGAAGATCGGCGCCAGCAACCATCTTGGTTGGCCGCCGATGATGCCGATCGGCTGGCGTTCTATAAATGCGCGACGGCGTTCGCGTCAAGAGTCTTTGCTGGCAACTAGACTCCAGCATCCAGCAAGGGCCCGCCGGGGCGCAAGCCGAAGTGAAACGTCCATAAGCCTTGCGTTAACCAACTGTGGGCAGATTGGGCTGTGGACCGAAGCTCAGGCCTTGGGCCACATATTTGTCCGAAACCAGCGCTAAAGCCTGGTAGCGGGTGCGGCCAGACAGGGCTGCTTGAAAGAGTTGAACGGACAGGACCGGGGGACTGGGTCCAGTCAAGGCGCCAGGGTTCGAGCGCATTGGGGGCCGATTGATGTCGTCGTCAGGTTCAGTTTTGCGTGCGGCGGCCGCGGGCCTTGCCATTATGCTCGGTGCCGGTGCCGCAGTGTTCGCGCGCGCCGAACCAGGTGCTCCCAGCGGGGCTCAGGCGAGTGGCCCCGCGCGCGTCCATGCCACCTACCACATAACTTGGAATGGCCTTGATCTGGGCGACTTCGTTTGGGACTCGGCGATCGCGTCCGGTGAGTACAAGGCCGCGACTAGCGCCAATATTTCCGCTCTGTTCGGCGCCTATACCTGGGCTGGATTGACGCGCGCGAGCGGCACCTATCTGACCGGCGAGCCGCATCCGTCCAACTACAAATTCTCCTTCAAGGCCACCGACAAGAGTGGCCGGATCGACATGGCGTTTGCCCATAACAGGATCGTCACGGTCTCCCAGGATCCGCCCGACAAGGGCTCATCCGAGCGCATACCTCTGAAACCGGCGCATCTCGAAAACGTGCTCGATCCGTTGAGCGCGATCATGGCCATGTCCTCGCCGGGCTCCGGCAGCGTCGACACCATCAATCCGTGCGATCGCCATCTTTCGGTCTTTGACGGCACGCAGCGCTTCGATCTGGTTCTGTCGTTCAAGCACAAGGCTCGCCTCGAAAACGCGACAGGGGCCAAGTTCGCCTATGTCTGCGCCATAAAATATGTACCGATCGCCGGCATGAAGATGAACACCGAGACCAAGTACATGGCATCGGCCGATGGCATCGAAATCTGGCTCGCGCCGGTGGCCTTTGCCAATACGTTCGTGCCCGTCACCGTGGTCATTCCGACCTGGGCAGGTTCGGCGCAAATCAACTCCACCAAGGTGCAGATCGACATGCCCGGTCGGGGCCGGGTGGCCTTGTCGGCGAATTAGCGCAGCCTTCCCCAAGCATGGCGGATTCGCAATCGCGCTTGCGGCGGCGTGCTTTGATCGTTAGGGCGTTAAGCGTGGTAGCGCCGATTGCGGCGTCCGCGGGGCACCGACCAACGAGAATGGCATGACCAGCAGCAATCAGAGCGCGGGAAAGCCGCTTCGGACCCGTAACGTCACGGCGGTGCTTGGCCCGACCAATACCGGCAAGACGCATCTGGCGATCGAGCGGATGGT
>Ga0075021_10000141_pt1 | contig 38653 bp, 40 predicted proteins | sample ColStrG_CSR_2012_FD_72749 | JGI IMG/M metagenome (GOLD analysis project Ga0075021, IMG submission 72749) | Freshwater sediment microbial communities in response to fracking from Pennsylvania, USA - Cold Stream Run_MetaG_CSR_2012 | ecosystem: Environmental > Aquatic > Freshwater > Creek >...
TTATGAACAGGGTGGCCATGGCTTCGGGATGTACCCGAAGGAAACTACGAGCACCGGTTGGTTCGATGCCTTTGTGCGCTGGCTCGGGATGCATGGCATGCTGAAGCCGACAGGATCAGGCAGGAACGGTGCTGCTACCTCTCCCTGATATGGAAACTGACGCGACGTCCGACACGAGACTATGGACATGACTGTCGTAATATCGCCATCGCGCTCATTGACCCTAGCGAGGGGTTTTGAGCGTTATCTGATTTCGTCAACTAGCGGGCGTGCTGCAAGGACTGGGCTTCATTACCGTTCCACGAGTTCAGGAAGGTGCTTCTTCAGTTCCTTTCGTGCTCCAGTGGGGATTCTGGTTCCGATACTCCGGGATCACCTCTACGAAAGAGCGAGCTTCCGCGTTCGAACTCATTTTAAACGCCACACGTGAGCCTGTTTTGCCCGTTTTTACGCATATAAAGACAGTGGGGCTTTTCTGACAGGAGAGATTTTTATGGATGCACGACAAGTGAATTGCGACCAGGCGTGTTCGACGGAGATTTCACGTTCCGTTCCGAGTTCAGCTATACGTGGATGGGCGAACAGGCGGGCGAACTTTCGCGCAGCGCTTACTACTTTGATTGTGGGTTCGCTGCTCATGCTGGCCGCCAGCCAGCTCGCCTTCGCCCAGACCGAAAGCGTGGTCTACAGTTTTGCCAACCCTCCGGACGGGTACGGTCCCGAGTCCAGCCTCGCGGCCGACGCCGCGGGCAACATGTATGTGACAACCGTAAACGGCGGAGCGCACAATCAAGGGGCGATTGTAATGCTGACCCCGAGCGCAACGGAATCGGTTTTGTACAGTTTCCAGTCAGGAACATCGGATGGCCATCACCCAGTTGCGGGTCTCGTTCCCTTCAAGGGATCACCTAGTTTCGTCGGAACAACCACCTCGGGTGGAACGACGAACAATGGAGCGGTCTTTTTTGTGAATCCTGGCGTGGGGGAGGGTACGTTCTACAACTTCCTGGGAGGCACCGATGGCGCCAACCCCTACTCTGCCTTGACACAAATCGGCACCAACTACGTCTACGGCACGACCTACAACGGCGGACAATACGGTTACGGTACGGTTTTTTCTTTTCGCATATCCGATGGACTAGAGGAGATTCTGCACAGCTTCAATTCCGCGTTTCCCACGCTCGACGGCGCGCACCCTTACGGTGCCCTGACTGTTCACAAGGCGCTTATGTACGGTACGACCCAGACGGGAGGTGCCAGCAACCTGGGAACGGTATTTTCGATCACGGAAACCGGTACCTACACGCTGATCTACAGTTTCAAAGGCGGAGCCACCGACGGACAGTCTCCTAACGCCGGAGTGCTGTTCGACTCCGCCGGCAACATCTATGGCACGACCTACGGCGGAGGGCAATCGAATGCCGGGGTCGTCTACAAGATCAGCGCTGGCGGCGTCGAGTCGGTTCTTCATAGTTTCGGACGAAACAGCGCCGACGGTTCCAATCCTTATTCGAGCCTGATCAAGGCGAAGGGCGCCTTCTACGGCACCACGCTCCAGGGCGGAAGTGCCAACGGCGGCACGATTTACAAGATCACGGCCGCCGGAGTAGAAACCGTAGTCCACCAATTTGCCGGCGGAGCCGACGGTTTCAATCCCTACGGAGCCCTGCTTCTCGGCAAGGACAAAGCTCTGTACGGCACAACTCAGATCGGAGGCACTTCGCACCTCGGCACCGTGTTCAAGCTGATTCCGTAAGTTCGCTCGGGGAGGTCTTCGGCAGGGCGACGCCGGTGGCCACGATCTCCTGCGGTAGCGCAATGCTTGATGTTGACCTCACTGGTAGCGAAACAACTGGGGGGTGCCCATCGTCTCGCGTTTGAGACGTGGGGACCGCGAACCTCGACCGCGAAGACTACACCAATTGACCCCAGCCGACTCGAGTCAATGAGTGTAATCGCTGATTACGACACTTGAGCCATTCACACCGTTGCCTCGACGGTCACTCCCGGTACGATTCTGAGTGTCAGGACTGAAGTAACTTGGCCGTCTGACCGTGGCGTCACTATCCTTTAGGGAACATGGTCGGCAAGCCGAGCAGCGGCGCAAAGATCAACCTACCTAACTGGGCGAAATATGTGCTCCGCATCTTGGGAGTGGTTAATGCCATCATTGCGCTGATTGGAATGATTTGGGAGGTTCAGTCAGTCCATTTTTTCCTGTTTAAGTACGCAGACCCATTTCGTCCTTCATCCTTCCAAATCGCGTTCGCTGCAATGGCGGTGGTAAACCTAGCCTTCGTTGCCGCTCTCTTCGTGACAGCCATTCGCTTCATCCAAGCGAAGGTATCCGTCGTGAATCTGTACTCAGTTGCAGTGTCGATCCTATTCGTCTACTGGATGGTAATCCGTGCGTTGTGGCGTGTTGGCGGAGGGATCGCTGTAAGCGTCGCTGCGGCAACGGGGATGGGCAATATGGGAATCGCGCCATTTGCATTCCTCTTAGTGGTGCCTTACTTGTACCCATTCCTTTCCGTGGGCTTGGTCCAAGTGCTCAAGCACCATTACGGAACGGCGCAAATTCCCGTCAGCGCATGACAGCCGCCCTGATGGTTGGTGTTATATCGCCATAACGCTCATTGACCTTTCCGCGGCACGAATTGCTCCCGCCAACTTGGATTATCATTCGAGAAATGATTTTCGAGCCCGTGCGCTGGTTCGCACGGCGGAGCCCCAATCACCGTGAGTCAAAAGTCCGACAGGAGCGGAACATGACCGTTCATGCACAAGCGACCCTAGCAGTGAAACAGCAGAGTCGATATGCGATCGACGCCCCGCCAGGCAGGCTGGTCTCGCTGGACGTCCTCCGGGGCCTCGCCGTCGCGGGCATGATTTTGGTGGTGAGTCCCGGTTCGTGGGACCACCGTTATCCGCCCCTGCTCCATGCCGACTGGTACAGCTGGACCCTGGCCGACATGGTCTTTCCAATGTTCTTGTTTGCCGTGGGTGTTGCAATTGTTCTTTCGTTAGGGACGCATCTCGCTCGGGGCACATCCAAACGCGACTTGATGATAAAACTTCTGCGTCGGTCTGCAGTCATCCTCGTTCTCGGCTTGGTGCTCAACGCTTTTCCAACATTTGACCTGCCACACTTACGAATTCCGGGGATTCTGCAGCGTATCGCTGGGTGTTACGCCATCGCGGGCCTGCTCTGCCTTGCGTTTTGGCGAAGGGAAGAAACGGCGATCCGCGATTCAGGGCTCGGAAAGAATTTAGGCATGATAGGATTCGATTGCGCCGAGTTGCTATGTGGCAGGATCGGGCACACCAAAATCTGGGAGACTCCAAGCATGGCAGCCGAAGGCCACACGAAGCAAATCCGTGAATGGGCGAGTGATTTTGGGCGTGAGTATACTGATCGCAATATCCTTAGTCCGTCTGAACTTGATGCTTTGTGGATGTCCAACTACGGCGTGACGCGAACTATCCTAAATCGCAAGGTTTTCGGAGTAGTACCCCAAAATGCTCGGATCTTAGAGGTAGGTTGCAACGTTGGCAATCAATTGCTGCTCCTACACGGCATGGGCTACACCAATCTTTACGGCATTGAGATTCAGGGTTATGCCGTTCCACTTGCCCAAAAGCGCGTGCCTGCCGCCACGATTGTTGAAGGTTCTGCCCTTGCGGTTCCATTCCCCGATAGTTCTTTTGACCTTGTCTTTACCTCCGGGCTTTTGATCCATATTGCACCCACCGACTTGCCTAAAGTACTCAGCGAGATTCATCGGGTGGCGAAGATATGGATACTGGGCTCCGAGTACTATGCGCCGAGTTCGCAAGAGATCAGCTATCGTGGACATGAAAACCTGCTCTGGAAAGACGACTTCGCGAAGCGGTATCTCCAACTGTTACCGGACCTGCAGATGCTCCAAGAACAGCACCTTCCCTACCTGAACAACCCAACAAACATCGATACGATGTTTCTTCTGCAACGCTCGTCGCAGTGATGAATCTCCTGTTGGCGAGCGCAGTGATTAAAGAGGAAGGCTAAGCCGCTATCGGCCTCCCGTGAGTCATGAAGCTCTCCATCGACTGCGTCAACTGCGCGTCCACTTCGTCAGCGATGGTCATGACATCGGGTAACAGCAAGCTGAAATCCAGACACGTCAGGTTGTCTTTCAACGTCCCGAAGATGGCCACTGGAGTATTCGAGATTCATGCACCAGCATGGCCGGAGTGTAGCCTTGCTGACAGCGCAGCTTGCCATGGGCTACGGCAGCGGCGGAAAAGACGGCATCGCTGTCCTTCGGGGTGCCGGTGGACGTGCGCAAGCGGACAACCAGATCTTGAATCAGCCTAGAAAGATGTCCAGTACGCTCCATATCGCTCAGGGCAAGATGGTTAAGTTCACTGCTCTCTTTTGCTCGTGTCAAGCAGGTTACAAGAATTTCGCCAACACAGCGCTGCAATATCGAGCTCACGCTCTCCTTGGCCAATCGTGGAGCAGGTTTGCGCTCAAGCAGTCTTTGTTGGATGAGGTTCGTGAACTGCCCAAGTTAGAACGGTTTCACGACGATTTCGTCGGCCTCGAGAAGGATCGCTGACATGGCGTTTTGCACGTCGGGGTAACCGCTGACCAACATTGTCAGTGCGTTCGTTCGCGTCCGGGGTCACTCTGGCGGAATATTCCTCCTGGCAACGGAGACGAAACATCCATACGGGCGGCCCAGCGATCTAGTACAGCGGTTCGCGCTCGTGAGCTGCATACATAATTTGGCGAATGGCCCTGACGACATGTCGCGGCATTTTAGTCTTGAGTCGCCTCCCGAGGCGACGAATAGCGCTTTCAAAACTGAAATACACTCTCTTGCTAAAATATAGAGTGGACCGACAAATCACTGCTGGTAGATGCAATAGCGCTTCCAACACCTCTAATCTAGGGCTAAACTGTCGGCGACGGAGGGAAGTACTTCATGTTCTGCGCCAACTGTGCATGCGAGCTTCCCGCAATAGCTAAGTTCTGCGTCCGATGCGGATCAATGATAGGGCGTTCTACCATTTTGCTATTGACTACAGCCGTGCCGCCGCCAGCGGGCCAATCCGGACTGTGTTTGAAGTGCGGTGGCCGGAATCCGACTGACTATTGTTTTTGTACGACATGCGGCGCGCCGCTGTCGCCCGTTGGCTCGCCTGTATTTGTGCCGAACACGGTCACGGCGTTCCATACAGTTGTGCCAGCGGTTCAGAATGAGACAGCTGCCGAAGCGCTGCCCGTCGCTCAGCAGGCCACACCCGAGCTTCGGGGGGTGGGTGGCTGGCTCCTATTCTTCTGTATTGGCCTCATCTTCGTTGCGCCCCTAGCTGACGTAGCCGACATTGTGAAGCAACCGTCGAACATGTTCGTGGTAGTTTTTGATCTGGGCTTAGCGGCTTTCGCCATCTATACAGGAGTAGCGGTATGGCAAGTTCAAGGTCGCGCTCTAAGGGCGGTGAAAATCTACTTTGTCGTAGTGATAATCCTAGCTGTTGTAACGATATTGCTTTCAATCTTCGTCGATACCAAAGGCGTCGGGGCTAATTCCCCTTCGCTGAGTGAAGACATCATTGCAGCAGGGCGATCACTGGCCTACGTTACAATTTGGTGGTCTTATTTTAGAAGTTCGGAGCGTGTAAGAGCAACGTTCGGATCAAACCTATGAACTCGCAACTCCCAATTTAGGTATCTTTGATTGGACCAAACTGCCGTGAAGAGCAGTGCCCAACTACTGAGGGACGACATGTTTTGTGGAAAATGCGGCACTTCGATACTTGTCGACGCAACCTTTTGCACGAGGTGCGGTAGTCCTTTTGCTGTGGCCCACAATTTCATACAAATCACGGCAACGCCAATTCCCACCATGCGTCCGATAGAATCTGGCCGGGGGGTCGTCAGTGTCGTGGGCGCGGTAATGTACTTGCTCGTTGTTATTGGCTGTTTCGCACTATATTGGAACGCAGTGCAAGGGGACTGGGCTGGCGCAGTTGGGTACGAGATCGGGCTTGCTCTCTTTCCCACGGCAATTGTCTTGCTGTATTACAAAATGCGAAAACAGAAAGCCTCCGCAGCTCGGGTCGTCTCCGCCCTTGCCTGTTGGATCGTCATCGCCAATTTGGTCTCCATCAGCAAAGCAAGGCCACAACTAACGGAAGCAGATCTTCAGGTCATAGCAAAAGAGGCCTCCGGAGTTGTGCCGATCTCTAATCCGAATGACGCAGCAAGGACGGTGATAAGAGACTACTTCAAGGAAACAATCGCGCAAAACAAGGATTACTACTCCAAAGTAGACAGTCTTAAGTACGAAGGTATCTACACGCCGCAATCATATCTCGATCCGGCGGAAGCCAAGGGGATTATCTCGCAACTTGATGCCGGGCTCGAAATCGAGCAATCACAGGAGGATGCGTTAAACAGCATTTTGGCACGATGCAAAGTGAAAATTAACTCCTTAGACTGGACGGAAGCATATAAAAGAGAATTTCTCAAGGGAGTTGACGCAGGGAATCAGAAACAACAAGCTTTTCGAAGACCATTGGTGAGCGCAGAAAGAGAATGGATGACATCCGTCCGCGATCTCTACATTTTCGTTTTGGACAACGAGCAACACTTTAGGCGGTCGGGAGACAGCGTAGTAATCGTGAACACTCCTGTTTTAGATCAATTCAATAGGATGATTGGCCAAGCCAACGAGCTAAGCAAGAAATATCAGGCTGCGCAGAAAACTTTTGAACAAGATCAAGACAAACGATTGAGCAAGTTGGGTGTGTCAACAAAAGACTTCGGCATTGCCAAATAGAGACTTCTCAGTTCTGCATCCAGCGAGGGATTGCCAAACAAGAATATCGTTACCATTTAAATTGATGGCTCTCATAGCTCGGACCGTGCGGCAAATTCCCGTAATGTAGGCATCGGCTCCAAATTCATTCTCCGGTGCTTCGGGCCCTAAAACGAATCGCCCCAGCTCGCGCGCCTCGGCCTTCTGGGGACATTTCGCCTTCTGTTGGGGGGAGGGAGCATTTTGCCGCAGCCATACACCACCCCCTCCCAGCAATGCCGCCTTTGTCGAGCGCCCATATACTCCGTCCTGAGGCGGGCCGGTACTTCCGTTGCAAAGGAAGGCCGTCAGTGGGCCCAATATAGCCGCGGCCCTAGTCCGAGCGTCGGAGACGCGCTCCGGAAAAATGCTGGGTGTTCGCTTTAGGTTGGAGTGCGCCTGGTTCCGGTCACCGGGACGTCACACGAGCATTTCAGGATCATCTTGGGGCGGTCACTTTTGGATGGGTCGATATCGCTGAAAACCGCTTGCGACGCGGGTTTGAGGATTGGTGCGGGACGGGGGGTCGAACCCCGATGAGCCGAAGCCCGGTGGATTTTGAGGGCATTGAAACACTCTACGCTTGAATACTTTGGATTGCGTCCGAATGCGTCGGACGCGGTTGTTGGCAATTTCGAATTGCGGCCAATTACTCTCCAGATGTGCCGATCGCGCCTGCTTCCGGTCACAACGGCGTCACAAACCAAGAACGGTGCGCTAAGTTGACACGGTGCGAATCCCCATGTGCCTGCGGGTCGTGAGTGTAAAAGGCCTGTTTTACATCAATGATTTATCAATACCGTCCATCCCGAACCCAGAGTCGCACCTGTTCCTCCACCGAGAACGGGGATTCCGAATCGGCAGCGAACTTAGATTCAAGAGCGAATGCTTGCATCTCGAGGGGAACATTGAAGTGCGCGTTGCCTGCGAAAAAAGGCGCTGACAAACAAGTCGACGTAACGTTCCAGGCAGAGAACGTCAAACTGTACCGCATTGCACCAAGCCGTGGAATAGAGTGCGTTCCACGATAGGGTCGTTAAATACGATGACATCCACGTTGTCAACATTATTAAACACAGACTCCCGCTCGTTCTAAGGAGACTTCAAGCATGCCCAGACGTCCGGATCCGGAACTCGAAAAGCGCGTTCTCAAGGCCGCCACAAAGCTGTGGCACGGCGGCGGTGACACGTCGCTCAGTATGAGGGCGCTGGCGCCAATGCGATGTTGTTGCCGTCCTGCTGGCGATGTGTCACTTTGGCCTAGGCTCCAGCCACGAGCGTGCCTTCCGCTTTGGTGGCCTTGTCCGTCATGAAGGAAACGGTTTACTTCTTCCCGTCTTTCTCACTTGGAGCGTCGTCAACGCGAACGGAAGGAGTGTCATTGCAAATCGCTTGATCATCTTGCGCCTCCTGGGAATGGATTCTCTGCCATCCAGATTGCAAGACCGCGACCAAACAGAATGGGAAAAGCGCAAACCGCGTGGATTGAGGAACTTGCGCAGGCATTCGCAACGCAGACTCTCAGCAAGACCCCTGCAAGAAAGCTAAGACCGAGTGCTTCTTACTTGGTAAGAACTGCACGATACTTGGAGGTTCTAGAACCACCAAGTACCCGTGTCCATGAAGGTAAATGGCAAGGACAGAAGGGAGCTGCTTGCAGCGGTTGCGTGCGCTCTCACCCGATGGCTGTTGATAAATCGCATTACACTCACCATCTGGTTCTGACGGCCACAGAAGGCTATACAGAGGGCATGGTGTGCCGATATTTCGGCACGTGTGGTTCTCATTGAAGAAATGAGGAATTTTTCTTGTTGATCAAAGGAGGCAAGAGCATGATCGAGAACCGCGCGGGCGCACGACAGGCATGTACCCTTGCCGTCGCGGCGTCCCGCCGCTATCGCAAGAGCATACCGCTGTCTGAGCAACGGACCCCCGCGTATCTTGGGTTCCCCTAGACTGCTCCTCGTTTGTTACGGAATAGCGAAACCTGTTACTGAACGACGGCGGAGTACGCTGCGTGCAAAAGAAGGATTCCTCCCGTCCACATCCCAATGCTGACTGCTAAAACCGCCAGCAAAGCGGCCAGAGTCGGGTAGGAAAAACGCGGCTCGTCGAACTCCTTCATGAGCATGCCCTTGTGCCCGAACCTATCTCTCTTCCAGTTTTGGGTCAACCCTACGAAAGAAGACACCCACTGCCGTGGCGGATGCGCTAACCCGTCAGACTGTCCGCTTCATATCTGCTGTGGGCGAATAAAAGGCGAATATGATAGATTTGCTTCGTGACGCTCAAAGCCTGCACCGTCGTTGTCCACGATCTCAGCCAAACATCGCACGCGGTGGATGTCACAGCCGAGACTCTGTACGAGGCCGTTGCCCAAGCACTCGCCGCACTTGGCACGAACAACTGGGTTGACGAGATCGGCACGGGGCTGACTACCGTCACTGTAACGGTTCGAAATCCCGAGGTCACCCACACGGTCAAGATCAAAGACTTCGAAACCTGGCTCAAGCGGGGCGTCAACAGTCCGGCTGAGATGGCTCTCAAGTCGCGGCTGCGTCACATGCTCGGCTTCGACAAGCGCTAGGGAGAAAGAGCTTATGCGGTGGGTTGGCAATCTCAGGGGCGAGTTGAGCCTCCGGAACCTCCAGAGGGCTGCCATCGACGGCTCTCTGCATGAGGTCACGACTGGAGAAGTGCCAAGCGTCATATTTGGGCGTGGCAACGACGGGCGACACGGGAATTTCCATCCAGTCTCCTACCGCAACATCCAGGCGAATGCTGAGTGGGCACGTCGATTGACCAAGGTTCACACGAGTTCGCGCAGAGCGCAGCCCCGAGCCGCATGGCGATGGAAGGAGCTTGATTGCGCCAATAGTTCCGATGCCCTGCTCATGAACATCTTCTGCTACCGACGCACTGTTGCGAACGCCGCGATGAGGGCAATGCTTGGTATTCCTTCTGGCCTAACGCCCGAGTTTGGATTCCGGCCCAGAATTCCTCTTCGAAGAGGAGGAATCGACCGGACTGAGATCGACATGAAACTCGGAGATCTCCTGGCCGAGGCAAAACTAACGGAAACCGACTTTCAAACAGCACCCGTCCGGTTGATCGAACGATATCGGGACTATGAAGAAGTGTTTGAGCCGACCGAGTTAATTCAATCCAGGGACGCGGTTCGCGGCTACCAATTGATTCGCGGAGTTTTGGCTGCGTATGCGACCGGCTGCTCGTTTTGCGTTCTTTGTGATGCGCGACGGCCTGAAATGATTGAAAAGTGGCATTCGGTTATGAGGGCAGTGAAAAGTTATGCTCTGCGCAGTCGGCTGCACGTACTGACATGGCAAGAGCTAGCGATTGCCTTGCCGCGTGCCATGCAACGGTTCCTCGGGGAGAAATACGGAATTGTTCCATGAGGGACAGGAACGTTCCCACAGGAGTGCCCTCCAAGGCGACTGGGCGTGTCCTGGTGCCGATGCTTTCACGATTCAGACGACGCACAGCCTGACCTCATCTGGCTGCCGCCATCCCATTTGACCACGGCATCTTCACGAAACCTGGGTTTCAATCTCATAAACAAGTAAGCGCGCGGGACTGCGGTTTGCGAATGACGGACCGGCTGATTTGAACCGGGAAATTGCCACTCCTCGACCCGCCAGGAATGGCCAGCAGGTGGTGGCTCAAACTCCTAAGCGCTTCTCTAGTCGTTCCAACAATTGGGAAGGCCGCAGGCCCAGGGCTTTGGAGAGGTTGAACAATGCGTTGAGGGACGGGCTCTTCTCGCCGCGCTCCAATTGGCCCACGTAGTTGCGGTGATATCCAGTTCGATGCGCAAACGAATCCTGTGAGTCGCCACTCTGTTCGCGGAGCTGACGTAACACGAGTCCGAATGCAGCCTTCGGATTCGACGTGTGTTGCCTGCGATTTGGCGTGTGTGGCATTCATGAAACAATCTTTCACTTGACAACAATTGTGCGACCCACCTGGCAAAAGTGTCGGTCTTTGGGCAGTTGGCTTCATACTAAAGCGGCCAGCCTTTTTGGGCTGACCGCCCTTTCCTTCGTAGTGAAAACGGTTCCGGCCTTTAAGGAAGAAACTTAAAGATAGTTCCGTACCCAAACTTACCTCCGTACTGCGCTATGCCCCACAAATTACCGGCAGCATCGCGAATCAAGCCCTCAGCGGGGAATCCGCCATCCAGTCCTCCCGTAAAGCTGTAAAGGTCGGTTTCATTGCCCGCAAGATCCACCTTAAAGATCAATCCCCTCTGGTGAGTGCCGAGAGTCGCACTCATTCCATAGAGATTGCCAGCCGGGTCAGTGGCTAGGCGGCAGTCTACCAAATTGCCAGTCGGGAAGCTGTGCAGCACCGTCAGATGACTAGCTGTGTCCAACTTGAACACTGTGCCGGACAACGTCGTCCCATATAAATTGCCGACCGAGTCCATGATCACGGGCCCGGTGGGAGCGTTGCCTTCCGCAGCGACAAAACGGTGCAGTACGGTGACCTTGCCTTCCTGACTCAACTTGAAAACCACGCCGCAACACGAAGCCGTATCGCCGCCCGACGCAGTGGTACCGTACAGATTACCTGACGAGTCCATGAACAACGCAGCCACGGGTTGCTTGCCGTCGCGCCCAACAAAGCGGTGCAGCACCGTCAACGTACCGGCCTGACTTAGCTTGAAGACCACGCCGCAGCCGAAAGCGCTGCATGCCTTCAAATAGCCGCCTTGGTAAGTGGTACCGTACAAGTTTCCGGCGGAATCCAATATCAAAGTTGCCGACGGGTTGGATCCATCGGCACCGGCAAAACTATAGAGCACCGTTTCCTTGCCCTTGGGATCGATCTTGAAAACCGTTCCCATGTCGAACTTGCCACCTCGGTAAGTGGTGCCGTACAGATTCCCAGCCGCATCCTGCACCAGTCCGGAGTAAGGAACAGCTCCGTCGTTGGTCCCTTTGGTGAAAGTATGCAGAATCGTCAATGCGCCATGCGCGTCGACCTTGTAGACCGTTCCCAACCCGGGGCCGCCTGCACCGTCGGTAGTGCCGTAGAGATTCCCAGCGGAGTCGCGGATCACTCCTCCTGGATATGGGAGGCCGGAAACTTTGCTTGGTCGGAAATCGAGCAACTTTGTGAAAGTCTGAGCGGAAGTGGATTGATCCGCGACGCAGGTAGCGAAGAGCAACATCAGAGTGGCGTACAGCGTCAACTTCCCCATAAAAGTCTCCATATAGAACCAAGCCCGCGAGCGGGGCCGGCCAGATTGAGGTTGATGTACGGACGAAGCTGCGATTCTAGACTCGGCACGCGCAGGGGAACGGGCGCCCGACGACTAAGCTTGCACCTAAGTATGTGATCCCAGCAGCGCGACTGTCAAACGAATCGCGCATGAAAACTTTCATACAAAACTCGCTGGCCTGGTCAATGAGTGTAAACAGGCGTGGCTTTTGAAAAAGTCCGTCTTTCTCAAAATCGCCAAATTTTGAGGTACAGAAAATGTCTGGGCAACCCGGAGAAAATCCTTTGTAGGGCATCCTGACGCGATTTTTTTCAGAACATTTTTCGGACGTGAGGTTTTCAACAGGCACGCGATTCATCACCAATTAGCAATCAATGCTGTCATAAGGGGCTGAACTGCTGGCGACTTTCTCTTGTTAAGAGCGGTAGGAACGCTGGCAAGAACTAATCCCGCTACGACGGCCAGCGCCTCTACGCTCCTAGGTTCTTTGGGCGTCGGAAAGTCAGTTGACGAAATCAGATGGGATGAGAAGGCCGGTCTCCGACGGGATGCTGTAGGCTCCCAAGTTATCGATGTGCTCGAAGCACAAGAGATAAAGGAGGTGTAGCCGCGTGCTTCAAGTTTTGTCTGGGCAAATTTACAGGAACCATAGTATGGTTTTTTGGACTTGTGAACCCTATTGTGAATTTGAGTTGACATCCTTCTGGTAGCCCGTGAGGCTGGTGCTGAGAAGCTGGAATTCGATCATGACGCAGTAAGACTCAGGTCAGGTGGTGATGCGGTGGCTAAGATTTTGATCGTTGACGATAATGTGATGATTCGCCGAGGCCTCCGCAAACTTCTGCAAACTCATGCCGGTTGGGAAGTGTGTGGTGAAGCAAGCAATGGGGAGGATGCAATTCAGAAAAGTCGCGAGCTAGTGCCCGATGTGATTGTCCTTGATTTTCTTATGCCGGGCTTAAACGGCATAGAAGCAGCAACAGAGATCGCGGAGATCTCACCCAAAATCCCAATTCTGCTATGGACAATGTATCTATCTCCTCAACTATTCGATATCGCTCGAAGCGCAGATATCAACGGCATCCTCCCCAAAGGCAACGTGAATGAACTCTTCAAAGGACTAGAGATAATCCTCAGCGGCGGCACCTTTTTTTGCGGCTGTTTAGTAGGCTGAAGAGCCGCAATCTCTTAATCGTGACCTGCCAGACTCCTCAGTAGCCTGGATACGTCGCACTGCACGTTCTAATACGGGAAGTGTCCCTCACAAGTTAACCGAATAGTAACTACCAGAAATACCGTATACACCGAGAGAGTATTTTTAGGTGAGGATACTGAACAATCAGCGGGACTTCGAAATTGACGCTGGAACAGCCGGCGGATTGGGCTCGCAGAGGAATTCCAGGATGTCGATCCGTATTCTCGTTGTCGATGATCATGACGTCGTGCGGCAAGGAGTCCGGTTTATCTTGCGTAGCCGTGCGGAGTGGGAAGTGTGCGGCGAAGCGGAAAACGGAATCGAAGCGCTCGAAAAGATTGCTCAATTGAAGCCGGATGTCGTTCTGCTGGATGTCAGTATGCCGGGTAAGGACGGGCTAGCAGTAGCGTCGGAACTTGCGCGGAAGAAGGTTCCATGTAAGATCGTAGTGCTCACAATGCACGACTCGAGCGAAGTGGCATCTTTGATCCAGAGAGTCGGAGCGCAAGGATACGTGGTCAAATCGCATGCCGCGCGGGACCTGGTCCGGGCAATCCAGATCATCGTAGACGGAGGCGTTTTCTTTACGGTCGATCCAAGCGAGCCAAAAACTCAAACCATTTCTTCTTAACCAAACTATGTCTTCTTAAGAAGTGTGTGACGGCCGATTCACGGTGGTGTACTGCCCGAACATCGTTGTCCGTCCCAGCCCTCACCGTATTGGCAGTGTCGGGAGTTCCTCCTCCCCGCCCGAGAGGCCACCCTTAGCCAGACTGATAACCGGCGGGTCATTCGAGAAGCGCCCTTCTGATGTCCTACAGGAAACCCTGTAGAGCCAAACCGCATATTTCCGTGTAAGAATTCGGCGATCAAGGATGTCTAGTTTGGCACTGCGGGTCTAGTGTTCTTTAGGTAAATGAGGGATGCCGACGACAATTTTAGTGGCATCCCCCGCTTTTTGTGCAGTAGGTTTCGGCTCCGTGCTAAATAGGGGAACGTCCAGCGGGCCTTCGTGTGAACGGGATGTCACACGATTTTGCAACAGCTCAAACTAGCCAAGGATGGACCAGCGACAGTGACGAAGCGACGGAACCAGAATCCGGCAGCCGAGAATACAAGCGACGAAGCCAACGAGTCCTCAAAGAACAACGGACACTCGGTTGTTGCTGAACGTGTGCCAACAGAGCTCGGTGCAATATTGGAAAGCTTCCAAACCATGCGTGACGGGGATTTCTCCGTGCGACTCCCGGGATACTGGACCGGTCTTGAAGGGAAAATCGCGGACACGTTTAACGAGATCGTTGCGGCCAATCAACAGATGGCACAGGAGCTCAAGCGTGTCGGGCAGGTGGTGGGTAAAGAGGGAAGAACCCGCGAACGCACGAGGTTTCACGAATCGAGAGGCGCGTGGGGCGAGATCGAGGTCTCCGTCAATACGCTGGTGGACGACCTGCTCCGTCCGACCACCGAAGTCACTCGCGCAATTGCGGCAGTGGCACAGGGTAACCTCACGCAGACAGTTCGATTGGATGTGGACGGGCGGCCTCTGGAGGGAGAGTTCTTGCGGTCGGCCGATATCGTCAACACGATGATTCAGCAGCTTGGTATTTTCACCGCTGAGGTAACGCGGGTAGCGCGTGAGGTGGGTACCGACGGCAAGCTGGGTGGGCAAGCGCAAGTGCCTGGCGTGGCGGGTACCTGGAAAGACCTAACTGACTCCGTCAATTCAATGGCGAGTAACTTGACGGGGCAAGTCCGCAATATTGCCGAGGTAGCGACTGCCGTGGCAAGTGGCGATCTCTCCCGCAAGATCACCGTAGACGTGCGGGGTGAAATCCTCCAGCTCAAAGAGGCCATCAACACGATGGTCGATCAGCTACGCTCGTTTGCGTCTGAAGTAACGCGCGTAGCGCGCGAGGTGGGTACGGACGGCAAGCTCGGGGGACAAGCTGTCGTGCCCGGTGTTGCTGGTACCTGGAAAGATTTGACTGACTCCGTAAATGCTATGGCCGGAAACCTTACCGCTCAGGTGCGCAACATTGCTGAGGTGACCACCGCCGTCGCGCGTGGGGACTTGTCGCGAAAAATCACGGTCGATGTAAAAGGTGAAATTCTTGAACTCAAGGACACCATCAACACGATGGTGGACCAACTTAACGCGTTTGCGGGTGAGGTGACGCGCGTAGCGCGCGAAGTGGGCACGGAAGGCAAACTGGGAGGCCAAGCCCAAGTACCCGGAGTAGGCGGTACTTGGAAAGATCTCACCGACAACGTGAACTTCATGGCCAGCAACCTGACCGGCCAGGTGCGGAATATCGCAGAAGTGGCAACCGCCATCGCTACCGGAGACCTCTCCCGCAAGATCACAGTGGATGTGCGCGGAGAGATTCTGCAGCTTAAAGAAACCCTGAACACCATGGTTGACCAATTGAACCGGTTCGCTGGTGAAGTCACGCGTGTAGCGCGCGAAGTGGGCACCGAAGGCCGACTAGGAGGACAGGCCAATGTCCCCGGCGTGGCGGGCACCTGGAAGGATCTTACGGACTCGGTGAACTCGATGGCCGGAAACCTAACCGGCCAGGTACGCAATATTGCTGAAGTGACCACGGCGGTGGCGCGCGGCGATTTGTCGCGCAAGATCACGGTGGATGTGAATGGTGAAATTCTCGAGCTGAAGAACACGATCAACACGATGGTGGATCAGCTCAATGCCTTTGCGGGAGAAGTAACACGTGTCGCGCGTGAAGTCGGCACCGAGGGCAAGCTGGGTGGTCAGGCCGAAGTGTCTGGAGTAGCTGGCACATGGAAGGATCTCACTGACAACGTGAACTTCATGGCCAGCAACCTGACAGGCCAGGTGCGCAACATTGCCGAGGTAGCCACGGCGGTGGCGCGCGGAGATTTATCGCGCAAGATCACGGTGGATGTGAAAGGCGAAATTCTCGAGCTCAAGGACACCATCAATACCATGGTGGATCAATTGCGGGCATTCGCTTCTGAGGTGACCCGCGTAGCACGCGAAGTTGGAACAGACGGCAGGTTGGGGGGCCAGGCCCAAGTGCCGGGAGTCGCTGGCACCTGGAAGGATCTTACGGACTCCGTGAATTCCATGGCCAGCAACCTGACGGGGCAGGTGCGCAATATCGCAGAAGTGTCTACGGCCATCGCTACTGGCAACTTGTCAAAGAAGATTACGGTGAACGTGAGCGGCGAGATCCTGCTTCTGAAGGAGACCATCAACACAACGGTAGATCAACTTAACGCGTTCGCCGGAGAGGTTACGCGCGTTGCCCGCGAGGTGGGCACCGAAGGCCGGCTGGGCGGACAGGCTAATGTGCCCGGAGTAGCAGGCACGTGGAAAGATCTTACAGACTCCGTGAACTCGATGGCAGGGAACCTAACCGGACAGGTACGCAATATTGCGGAGGTCACCACGGCGGTGGCCCGCGGTGACTTGTCGCGCAAGATCACGGTGGACGTGAAAGGCGAAATTCTCGAGTTGAAAAACACCATTAACACGATGGTGGACCAACTCAATGCTTTTGCCGGCGAGGTGACGCGTGTGGCGCGCGAGGTCGGAACGGATGGCAAGCTGGGAGGGCAGGCTCAGGTCCCGGGCGTCGCGGGTACGTGGAAGGATCTAACCGACAACGTGAACGTCATGGCCGCGAATCTGACCGAGCAGGTGCGCGGTATCGTAAAAGTGGTCACAGCGGTCGCTGACGGCGCACTCACTCAGAAACTGACCGTGAATGCCAAAGGCGAGGTTGCTGCCCTAGCCGAGACCATCAACAATATGACCGATACGTTGGCCACGTTTGCGGATCAAGTGACAACCGTGGCTCGTGAGGTAGGGGTGGAGGGCCGCCTAGGCGGTCAGGCCAATGTACCCGGCGCCGCCGGAACTTGGAAAGACCTTACGGGTAACGTCAACCTTCTCGCCGACAATTTAACGAACCAAGTACGTGCCATCGCCGAGGTCGCGACGGCTGTCACGAAGGGTGACCTCACCCGCTCCATCCAAGTTGAGGCGAGCGGCGAGGTCGCTGACCTAAAAGACAACCTCAACACGATGATCGACAACCTGCGATTGACTACGGATCGCAACACGGAACAAGACTGGCTCAAGACAAATCTTGCACGGTTCACGGGAATGTTGCAGGGGCAACGCGATCTCACCGCCGTCGGGAGAATGATGCTCTCCGAGCTCGCGCCGCTGGTCAATGCGCAGCAAGGAGTGATTTACCAGATGGAGACGGAGGATTCGGCGGGAATGGTTCTCCTGTCGTCGTTTGCTTCCGACGGGCCGGATGGGCACCTCCGCCGCTTGCAATTGGGAGAAGGGCTCGTTGGACAGTGCGCCGCTGAGAAACGAAGCATGTTGATCAGCGACCTGCCGCCAAATACTGTCTCGATCCGCTCCGGCCTATTCGAGGCAGTCCCACGAAACGTGATCGTGTTGCCCGTGCTTTTTGAGGATCGCGTTAAAGCCGTCATCGAACTTGCGTCGCTAACATCGTTCACGCCTTCGCATTTGGCCTTCCTTGAGCAACTTACTGCGAGCATTGGTATTGTGCTCAACAGTATTGAAGCGACAATGCAGACGGAAGGGTTGCTGAAGCAGTCCCAGCAATTGGCCACCGAGCTCCAGACGCAGCAAAAAGAATTGCAGCAGACGAACGAACAACTAGCGCAAAAGGCGCAGCAGCTAGCTGAACAGAATGCGGAAGTGGAACGTAAAAACCAGGAAATTGAGCAAGCCCGCAGAGCGTTGGAAGGGAAGGCCAAGGAACTGGCGCTTACTTCCAAGTACAAGTCCGAGTTCCTGGCCAACATGTCCCATGAGTTGCGGACGCCTCTCAATAGTATTCTGGTTCTGGGCCAACAGCTCGGAGACAACCCGGATCACAACCTGACGCCCAAGCAAGTCGAGTTTGCCCGGACGATTCATGGGGCAGGGACGGATTTGCTCAACTTGATCAGCGATATACTCGACTTATCGAAGATCGAATCAGGCACGGTTTCCGTGGATGCGGAAGAGGTCTTCTTCGCCAACCTGGTAGACATGGTGGCTCGTCCGTTCCGCCACGAGGCGGAAAACCGGCGGCTTAGCTTCGAAGTACAGATAGATCCGCATCTCCCACGCAGTCTTGTGACGGATGCAAAGCGGCTGCAACAAGTACTCAAGAATTTACTGTCGAATGCTTTTAAGTTTACTGAGCACGGGGGCATACGATTGTCCGTAATGAGCGCGGCGAGCGGCTGGAATAGCGCCCATTCGATCCTGAGCGGGGCGTCATCCGTGGTTGCGTTTGAGGTTTCTGACTCAGGTATCGGCATTCCCTCCGAGAAGCAGCGCATCATCTTCGAGGCGTTCCAGCAGGCGGATGCGGGCACGAGCCGAAAATATGGCGGCACAGGTCTGGGGCTGGCCATCAGCCGCGAACTGGCCACCTTGCTGGGCGGTGAAATCCAATTGCGCAGCGAGCCGGGCAAGGGAAGCACGTTCACGCTTTATCTGCCACAGACTTATGTAAGCCCCCCTGCATCGGCGATGCCGGTTCGCGAAAGCACGGTTTCGTCACTCACCTCGCCGTTCCACATCTCCCACGGGAAGATTTCGGAGGCCACGGCGGAAAGAATTGCCGATGACCGCGAAAACCTGCAGCCCGAGGATTTCGTCTTGTTGATTGTTGAAGATGATCCACACTATGCTCAAGTGCTGTGCGATTTGTCCCACGATCGCGGATTCAAGGTTCTCGTGGCCATGCGTGGCGCGGAAGCCCTCTCCTTGGCGCGAGAATTCCACCCAACCGCCATTTCGCTGGACGTTTTCCTTCCCGACATGCTGGGCTGGACTGTTCTCAATCATTTGAAACAGGATCCGGAGACCCGACACATCCCCGTGCAAATCTTGACGATCGATGGAGATCGCCGCCACGGCCTCGCTCGCGGGGCGCTGAGTTTCGTCACGAAGCCGACTACCTCGGAAGAATTGGAGGCAGTGTTGGCTCGCGTTTGGGAATATGCAATGCCCCGCAACAAACGCCTCTTGGTGGTCGAAGACAATGCTGCCGAGCAGTTAAGTATCCGGGAACTGTTGGGTGCGGACGACATCGAAGTTACGATGGTGGCCACGGGCGGCGAGGCGCTGGCGGCTGTCATGGAGCAGCGGTTTGACTGCGTGGTGCTGGATCTGAGTCTTCCGGATATTTCGGGGTTCGAGGTGTTAGAGCGCTTTCGCGACTCCGAATCCCTGCGCGATTTACCCGTCGTCGTGTTCACTGGGAAGGAGCTATCCTCCGAGGAAGATGCCCGACTGCACGAGCTCGCGCGTAGCGTCGTAGTGAAAGGCGTGGAATCACCCGAGCGTCTGTTGGATGAAACAGCGCTGTTCTTACATCGCGTCGTCGCGGACCTCTCGCCCGAGAAACAGAAGATGCTCGACCGCTTGCATCGGTCTGACGATGCCTTGGCAGGAAAGAAGGTGCTAGTGATCGACGATGATGTACGGAACATTTTCGCGCTCAGCAGCGTGCTGGAGCGCCGGGGAATGTCCGTTTTGAGCGCTGGTACAGGCCGAGAAGCGATCGCGATCCTTGACTCCACGCCGGAGGTTGCCATCGTCTTGATGGATATTATGATGCCGGAAATGGATGGATATGAAACGATGCAGGTAATCCGGCAAAATGCTGCCTTGCGGCGCCTTCCGATTATCGCGCTGACTGCAAAGGCGATGAAAGGGGATCGCGAGAAGTGTCTCGAAGCGGGCGCGTCCGAATATCTAGCAAAGCCTGTAAACACGGACCAGTTACTATCCGCGCTCCGGATGTGGTTGCACCGGTAGTGCCATCTGTTCCGAAAAGCATACGATTGCCCGACGTATGGAGACAAAAATGAGAACGATGAACAGCCAAGAGAAGGTGAACATTCTGATGGTGGACGATCTGCCGGCGAAGCTCTTGACTTATGAGGTGATGCTTGCTGACCTCGGAGAAAATCTCATCAAGGCAAATTCCGGCAAGGAGGCTTTGGAACACCTGCTGAAAACCGACGTCGCTGTGGTGCTGATGGACGTCAGCATGCCAGACCTGGATGGGTTTGAACTTGCAGAAATCATCCGCCAGCATCCGCGCTTTCAAAGGACGGCAATCATTTTTGTCTCTGCCGTGCACTTGACGGATGTGGATCGCCTCAAGGGGTATCAACGTGGGGCGGTGGACTACATTGCCGTTCCCGTCGTTCCGGAACTGCTACGCGCGAAAGTCAGCATCTTCGCTGAGTTGCACCGCAAGACGAAACAAATGGAAGCTCTCAATTCTGAGTTGCGCCAGCTCTCCAGTCGCTTGATTGCGGCACAAGACGAAGAGCGGCGGCGCATTGCTCGGGATTTGCACGACGGTTTGGGTCAGGAGCTTTCCGCGGCCAAAATGATGATAGAGGGGGTCCTTATGGAAGACTCACTCCACTCCAAGAACGAAATAGCGACTGAGGCAGGCGAGATCGTTGATCGTGCGATTCAGCAAATTCGCACTTTGTCTCATCTATTGCATCCCCCATTGCTGGAGGAAGTCGGGCTACTGTCGGCGCTTCGATGGTACTTGGATGGACTCACTGATCGTAGCCAAATCAAGACTTTTCTCGATGTGCAACCGCCTGATTTTCCAAGGCTTAGCCCGGAAATAGAAACTGCAATTTTCCGGATAGTTCAGGAGGCGCTCACCAATGTCTTCCGCCATTCTGAGGCTCGCACTGGGTGGGTCTCGCTTGTACAAAGAGACGGCAAAGTTGAGATTGGTGTGCGCGATGATGGCAAAGGAGTCAATGAGGACGTTGGAGGGCTACGCCCGAGCCGCGTCGGTGTCGGCATCGGAGGAATGAGGGGCCGTGCGAGAGAGCTCGGCGGGGAGTTCCGAGTTAGAAATGTCAATCCGGGAACGCTCGTCGAAGCCGTAATTCCGTGCTCAAAGCCTGTGTCTCATGAAGCAGAAGCGAGGGCTTGACGGACATTCGCAAGCACGCTTGTTGAAGTATCGGGTCTCGAAGCTTGGGAAACCCTTCCCAGGAGAACGAAAAAAGCGCCGGCGGCATTTTCACCTCCGGCGTCCCTCCCACAATGTTGCGGCTCGTGTTAAGCAGCCTTGCGAACCGCAGGCCCGTCACTCCGTGGGTAGGAACTCGTTTCAGCCGTGGAGGGAATATGTCTGGGCGTCCTGTCAACTCTAAGACTTCTACTTACAACCTAGACGATCAGACTGCAGGCACGACAGCCTGCAATGCGATGTCGCGGCGCCGCTCCTGCATTCGAATCCGAATGCAGGGAATACGAATCCCTTGTGTCCGGCAGTGAAGACCTGATCTGCACCAGCGCAGAGCTCAATGCCGCTGTCGTACTTCTTAAAACCGAGACCGCGAGCCGCGACATCGGAATATCCGGGAATTGTTGTGGCTTGCCGCAGAAAACACCTGACCACAAAATTCACGCATAGCGGCAGTTCCTCTAGGCCGGTTTCAAGCTCCCAGATCCTTCTAGATTGCTGAAAGCAAGCCCCTTATTCGCGACTAAAAAACTGTGGCGCTGAATTTGCAATGACCATCGCAGGAGGTGACAAAAGAAATCGAAAGATTTCCCTCTATCATCGCCCTGCTCAGTTTGACAGGGTTTGCTAATTTGTCGGCTCAGGAGGTAGTGGTCACTCATTTTCATACGACAGATCCTATACAGCCGGCGGTTTCAGATTGTTTGTACCCGGCAGCCTTCAAAATCATATCGCTGTCGCATGCTGGTTTTAGCGCCTGCCGCGACGGCTAGATAGCGAGATGTCGCAGAAGTGCAAAAGCCGAACTCAGCGTTCAGGCTGCACCCGCAGAGGGAGCGCGGAATTCCGAGGCGTAATCGCGCGCGAATTCCTCGAACGTCATTGGGAAGACGCCTGCAACGTCCTCCACCGTCGTCGTAACCCTCTCCGAATCTCCGCGCCGATAAGCCTCGTAGTCTTCAATCACTCCATCTGCTTGCCAAGCCGACATACCTAGGTCGAGCAGGACATGCCGCATAGAATCCGGCGATATCTCAACATAGCTGACAGCTCTCCCAGTGACTTCTGACAACATCTCTGCCATCTCCACGTGGGTGAGGGATTCAGGTCCGGTGATCTCGTAGGTTTTTCCCTCATGGCCAGATTCCGTAAGCGCCAAGCTCGCCATGGTGGCGATATCGCGGACGTCCACAATGCTGACTCGCGCTGTTCCTGCACAGGCATAGAAGACTCCTTGAAAGGCAATGGTCGACCTGAAATTGAGGATGCCTTGCATGAACAGATTGGGCCGCAGAAATGTGTAATCCATACCCGAGCTACGAATGTGATCTTCGACCGCGCCGTGGGCACGCTGAAAGCGGCACGGGGAATCTGGGTCCGCGCCAAATTGCGAAAGCTTCACGATATGCTTCACGCCGCTGCGTCTTGCAGCGTCAACAAACCTGCACTGGCGCGCCTCTGCCAGCGCCGATGAAGGGATGAGGAGGAACAGACGGTCTACGCCGTCTAGTGCCCGCATGAAGGTCTCCGGCCTTGAAAAATCGCCTTCCACTATTTCGATTCCCGGAAAACCAATCGGGTTCGTCTTACGTTTGTCGCGCACGAACGCGCGTGTGGGTGTTCCGGTCGCAGAGAGTTGTCGCAGCAATTCCGAACCATTGTTGCCGGTCGCGCCGGTGATCAAAATCATTGGAGCGCCTCCAATCATGGACAAGAGTTTTTGTTCGCCTTTGACAAGTCGGCAGCACCGCTCGCATTGGCGGGGACGAAGTGAGGTGTTTGCAACGAAGGTTGCAAGTTTGATTCCAGAGCGGTGCAACGCACAGACTCAGTCACTTAGACATCGTGTGCAATTTGCTTACAGCCCCGAGATTAGCTGATCTTGTCGTGCATCGAGGAAAAATGACCCTGTCGAAGAAATAGTTGCCTCCCCGCTGCGGTGCCTCGCAGAAAAGCGTGGGAGGCGGTAAAGCCTCTCTAGAGCTCGCTTGAACAGAAGGTGCGATGTTGTGTCAGCAACGGTCGCATCATCGCGTGTTCCTCTATTGCTGTCCAAACATGTTAGTGATCTAGGGTAAAACTCTTAAAGCGAAATTCGTACATAGAAAAATATATAAAAGAAAAATGCATTTGCCACCTCGCGCGACGTTCTGTGATCAGCCCACTACCTCCCTAATGGGAGGCAACATTGACCAAACTACGTTGGAGGCTAAAAGGAGGTCCCCATGAAGTTGAACGATAGCATCACAACTTATGACGTCGCCGAGGCTCTTCAAGGCGAGAACGGCAAGTTTGAAGTAACTAGCCCGAATGGGGAGCGTTACTTTGTCACCTGCCAACCAGGACACTCAATTAGCAGTATCGAGTGGGCTGGCAATGAACCGAATCTTCAGCCCTTCATGGTTCGGAAGGTAGCACAACCTGTGGCCGCGGAGGGGCGCATCAAGAGATCCGTGGCCGCCTAACCGTGAGTGGCACACAAACGAAAGCCCGGCCATTTCGGTCGGGCTTTGACTCTAGACGCCTAGCCAACAAAGTGACCCGAAGCTCAGTCGAACAATTCTTTCATGCCGCCGACGAGCCGGCTCCGGTAATGGGTAGCCGCGCTACGATGATTGTGCCCGTGCCATTAGAATCAATTTCCAATGCCCCGCCAAGCTGTCTGAGCCTTTCTCTCATTCCCCTAATTCCAACACCGGGTGCGCCAGCCGACGCAATTTCATCGCGCTTTTCTGGCGCTATGCCTTTACCCTTGTCTTCGATCTCGACGACAATGTGACCATCGAGGCGGCGAAGGCGTATCTTTGCCGTCGAACTTCCCGAATGCCGATGAATATTGGTTAGGCATTCCTGCACGACCCGAAAAACAGCCGTCTCCAACTCACGCGACAGGCGTCCGAAGTCCTCCGGCAGATTCAGATCAACGTTGACCTTGCTGCGCTGGGAGAATCCCTCTACGTACCAACGCATAGCCGATGCTAGCCCTGCTTCATCGAGCAGCGGTGGATGAAGCAAATGAGAAATCGTGCGGACTTCTTGGCTCATTTCTTGCACCAGGCTTTCACTGTCGGTCAGGTTCGCGGCTGTGGCGGTAAGTCGGTCAACGTCCGCGCGCACAAGGGACAAGTTCATGCTCAGAGCAGCCAACGTCTGTCCAACGCTATCGTGTAGCTCGCGAGCGAGGCGCCGTCTCTCATCATCCTGCAATTGGAGCAGACGCGCTGAGAGCTCACGCAGACTCCGATTGGCCGCGTCGAGTTCTGTTGTGCGTTCCTGGACTCGATCTTCCAGTTGGCGCTGTGCCCTCCGCAGTGCTTCATTGTGGCGGCGACGGGCTTCCCCCATTGCGACAACAATGGCAGAAGCGAACAAAAACGCTAGCAGGCCAATCGTTTGGGCCATGTTGGGAGCGCTTAACGAGTGCAGAGGGGAAATAAACCAATACCTTGCCGCGAGAACGGCAAGTACAGTTGTCACGATTGATGGCAAAACGCCACAGTACCAGCCGGAAAAAGCCACCGCTGGGAGGAGAATTACGTAGGGTACGTAGCCCACCATCCAAGGGTCCAGTCCGCGGCAAACAACGAGGGCAATCAGCAGCGCCGCGAGGGCGGTAAGGAAACGCGCGAGGTTATTTCCCGAGATTCGTTCAGAAAGCCAGGTGTCGATTTGCATGTTTCTATCCCTAGTCCTGGAATCCGTCAAAGCGAAGGGTCGCACAAAGAGTTAGTACCTGGCAAGCGCAACTCCGCGAACCACAAATTGTTCTAGACGTTGCATTGTCTCACCCAAAAGGGATCTGAAGGTGGACCATCTCACGGCACCTTCAGAGGGGTGCGAGTGCGGGTTCGCTATGCCCCGGTTAGCATGGCTCCAATTTCGCAGGAAAAGCATCCAAGGCGCGCATGCAACGAGAAAAAATGACTCGGGCATGACGGTCTCAGGCTCTTGGACACAAAAACGACGGGCATTGTCTCGCGCAGAGTCGTGCGGCAAACGTTGTTGGGAGGTGCCGCAGCGAAAGGTGCCTCACGCTCTGCGCTGGAACCTCCTAATCATTGCACGTGGATCATCTTTCCGTTTGGATCCAGCGTGCCATGTATGTTGACTATCTTGCCTTCAAACTTCTTGGCAGCCTCCTGATTGTCTATGTCGTATGTCCTCCCGTCTGCATCCTTCAGGACATACCTGTCGTCCATCTTTGTGATGGTGCCAGTAAAGGTTTGGCCTGCTCCCTGCCCGGATTGAGCTTTCGTGTCAGGTGGCTGGCTGGCCGCGCTTCCCGCATCGGGCTCCGCTTGCCCCGGTCGAGAGGCCTGCTGTTCTTGAGCTGGCTGCGACTGGCTCGGCTGCGTCCTAGGTGGTTGTCCCGGTGGTGGTTGTACAGGTTGTTGTGCGCTTAGCGACACACGGGAGCCCAGAATCAGGACCAGGACAGTTAGGAACGACATGGAGTGAATGTGCTTTTTCATGAAATCCTCCGAAAGACTGATCTGTTCTTGTATGTGAAGTGCAAATGGTTTGCCAAAGAGCTCGACACCGAAAACTTTCTTCCAGCAGGTCGCCGATCATTAGTAGTTGTTTTCATGCTCTTGAGTGCTTGGAAATATCTTCCCTGCGGGCATATCGGGGATTTTCTTTTTGGAAATACAGAGAATGCAGTACCGAAAAGGCTCTCAGTCTCACTAGTTTCACGTCGCAACACAGCGGAGGGTTGCGCAAATATTGCATGCCGTTCTTTTTCCTCGCCCCTTGCTCTGTCAGGGCAGGGAGATCATCGTAGATTGATCCGGAAAAGCCTGTGGCGATACTTTTCACACTTGCGTGGCCCTTATTCTCTACTGCCTCACCGCGACTTCACTTCAATATTTCCTATGTCACTGACAAGTAGGTTGTTATTTCTTTGCGACACTCTGGCATCGAATTTGCACTGCTATCTGCAAAGCTGTTCGCAACAGCTCGATTCATCACAACTTACATTTGGAGGTACTAGAAGATGAAACGATTTCTCTCGATCATCGCGTTAGCTGGCCTGAGCGGGCTCGGACCTAACCTCGCAGCCCAGGCAGCCCAACACCAACCTGGTGCTGCTCAGCAACAGCAACCAGTGGATACACAGAACCAGCAACAAGCCGCTCGCACTTTCGAAGGCAAGATCGCGAAGGCTGGCAGCAAACTTGTTCTACAGGAAGCGTCGACCCAGACCGCCTATCAGTTAGACGATCAGGACAAGGCAAAGCAGTTCGCGGGCAAGAACGTGAAGGTCATGGCAACGGTGGACCCGTCCAGCAACACTCTACACATCGTTGACATAGCCGAGAACCGCTAATTGCGATTTTCCAATCGCGAACATAAGGACCCGCTGTCTCAACGGCAGCGGGTCCTCGTTTGTTCTCATGTTGTTATTCTGGATGGGCAAGTAAGTAACAGGGACGGATCCTTACAGCAAGAGACTCTCACTTTCCAAACAAACTCAAGCGGCGTGCCTGGGAAATAGGAAACGCTGAGAAGACGTGATGCCGCACTACTGCATCTCGGCCAGAGGGGGCAGGAACGGACTACGCTTGGGGGGAAGAACACCTGAAGCACGCCAGTGTTTTCCGCAGTCGCGCCTGCCCCAGAATGGGGCTGAGGTTAGGAAACTAGCTCAACACTCAACAACCGAACGACATTGCCGTTGGCGTCGAGGCTGCCGCCAATTTTCACCTGCTTGCCCTCGAATTCCTTTGCCTTGCCCTGGTCATCAAGCAGATACGTGCCAATGTCGGACACTTTCAAGACGTATTTGCCGCCGTCCTTCACGATCGTGCCTGTGAAAGTTTGCATCGACGGCTGGGTCTGGGCCTGAGGTGTTGCTGGCTCTTTTCCTGGTTGTCGAGCTGGCACTTGCACCGCAGGTTGGCTGGATCGAGGTAAAGGCTGCGGTACCGGTGTCGGTTGTTGTAGTTGCGACCAAACAATCAATTGAGGGCCCAGCACGCTTGCAGGAAGCTCTGGACTCGGCTGAACCCGTGGCTGTTGTGCAGCGACCGAAACCGGCAACAGCAAAAGACCCGCCATACCGAACAAGCCTATCTTTCGTGTCATATCGTACCTCCGAAAGACGAAGCAGGCTACACTTGCACCTTTCCGCAATTACCCTGCCATTCCGAAATCGCCCGGCCAACAACAACATGCGTACCGTCGAAGCTCGCTCTTTAAGGAGAAACACGGAGAAACTTTTACTCTACCTGGGGCGACTTTACCTCTATGGTCCCCCGTTGCATGTACAGTGTTTTCTGTATCGGCGTTGTTGCCACGTCAAGAGCAACAGGCCAATCGTCATTATTCCGCCTGTGCCCGGCTCTGGCACCGACAAGAAGCTCCCCTGGTTCTCAGTTTGTGGCGAGGGCGAACTGTTGCTTTGATCCTCGACACGAACACTTACCTCGCGTTCGTTCGGGGTCCAAGGTTCGTAGGAACCTTCCAACCCGTTGTGAAATATGACATCTTGCCTCGGCGCGCCGAAATGGAGGCGGGTGCATGGACAATTTTTCTTCGCACCAGCGCGTTCGACTGCCGATCGCGAGAGGGCAACGCTCGCTCCTTGAGCCGACAGACTCATAGCAGAAGCGATGATCAACGGAAAAACACGACACCGGTCTAGGAAACGTTTCATGTCCTGGAACACTTTCTCCGTCACCCGCCTCGATGACCTCTCGTTTGCAAGCCGCGATCACAATTGTGGCATCTGCCGGGTACGCTAGAAATACGATTGAATCCGTAAGGGTGATAGGGAGTTTACGGTAGCGCGGATTGGCACGGTGCGTGCTTCGATTGAGTGCAGTTTCTTAAATCCAATCGGAGGTCAGAAGCATATGACAACTTTGAACGCTCTCAAGCTGGCAATGTTAGTCCTCGCTTTGAGCTTGGTGAGTATTCCGCTGTATTCTTCTCGGCAACAGGACAGCGCTCAGCAGCCAGGGCAGCCTCCTGCGGCCCAGTCTAGTCCAGTACCAGGTCAACAAGTTCAGAGCTTTTCTGGCAGGATCGTCAAGGGAAAGAGTGGGTTGGCCCTCAAGGACACGGCAAGTAGCACCACATACAAGCTGGAAAACGAAGACCAAGCCAAGGCGTTTGTGGGGAAGGATGTCACGGTGACTGGAACGATGGATCCTACTAGCAAGATAATCCACGTTACCAGCATTGAGGCGGCTCGTTCCTCGAACTAAAGTCCAAACACACGGAGAGACGAATGGCGGACAGATCAGTGTCTCGCGTTCGTCTTTCCGTGCGTGTTCTCACGTCGTGGTGTCGCCCTACTGTTTTCTTCGTAGGGTCTATTCCGTATGGTGAATCTCTCCGCAAGTGTGTCAATTCTTCTCTTCTTGATTCGTCACTTCGGCTCTGCACCTTGAGTTCGCAACGCCTTAAGCTCGTCACAATGGTTCGAGATGCGCGACCTATGACGCGTCATCTAGAGCAAAGCCAGCGCTTTTGCCCTGGGTCAGGCGGCACCGCGAACTCCAGTGTTGGCGTTCCTCTTTGTCTTTGTGGAACTTCTGTCTGGGGTATGGAAAATATCTTGAGCACCCGTCTGTTGGAGCAGTTCTCTCGCTCGTCGGGTTCGCTCAGTGCTGTCCGAGCAAACGGAAATCAAGAACCCGCCGCTCTTTACTTGGCTCTCATAGCCTTTCGCCTTCTCCTCTGGCATGCCCGCGCCAATTAGGACACCCGCGACCTCTCCAAGCACGTCTCCAAACCCAGACCCTGCGAGCGCAGTGAAGACCGGGCCGACGCGGACAAAAAGTCCCACGCCAGATCCCATCGTCGCACCCACCAAAGCCCCGGGTCCACCGCCGACGGTTGCCACAACCTGGACTCTGTCGTTCTCCGCCTGCGCCTCCTCCTTCGATTCCGTGCGTTCAGGGTAGAGCACGGAAATATCTGAATCGCGGAAACCCGCAGCGCTGAGGGCCTTCGCACCATGCTCCACATTTGGATAGGTCGGGTAGATGCCAAACACTGTTGTTTTTTGACCTGACATACTTCTCCTCCTTCTTGTTTCATGCGGGTCTAGCCTTCGGCCTTTGTCTTTAGCATTGGCCCGCAAGTCTTCAGGAGCCAATACAGGGAACCCAGTAGACAGTCAGCGAATACCTTGTACGCTCGAAAAAAAAGGAAGTACCTTTTGTGGGTTCAATTCAGAGCGCGAGTACAAACTCTCCAGAAACCTTCGGATTGCGCCGAAAACCAAGGAACGCTGTGAACCTACGAAAGAGCAGGCAAAGCGGGAGGTGAAAGAGAGGATTTCCTCGATTGCAACCGCCAGCCCCTGCTACAAATGTGGAAGTTCGTCTTCCTTCTCTTCCTTGGTTCTGGAGAGGAACCTCTTTTCTAGGAACCTCCGGGCTATGCGCCTGCCTCCCAGACCGAATGCGATTGCAAGCCCAAGCATCACTGCTCCAAAGGCTGCTCCAAAAGTGATAAGCATCGTCTGTTCTGCCACGCCTAACTCCTCAAAGGACATCGAGAGAACGAAGATGATGATCACAGTGCGGATCGAAAGGCTCAGCAACCGGGGCGAAGGCAGGTTCGCGTTGACTGCGGCCAGCAGCGCAGCTCGAGAAAAGAAACTCGCCGCCAGCAGCCCGAAGAAAAAAATCAACAATGCAACGAAAAGCCGAGGTAGAAAAAGAAAGAAGTTGGCGATGTGTTCTTGAAGACCCGCGATCCCCAGGACGCTCACGCCCAGCAGAAAGAATCCCAGCCAGGCAACCCAAAAAGCAAACCGGCTTAGCAATTCCGTGGAGGACGGCAAAGCCGCCTGGGCTAACAAGTGTGCGGCGCCGGCGCTTTCTGTAAGCTTGTCAAATTTGGCCAATCGCAGTATGGAACGCAAAATGACCTTCAAGATGTACGCCACCACCCAGCCTACAAACGCGATGATCAGCATCACGATTAGACGAGGCAGGAAGTGCGCGAAGCCTCTCGCAAGTTCCTGCATGGCCTGAGTTAGCTCGTTGACGATCATATCCCGCATAGTTACCTCACTCTCCGCCGTTCCACATTTTCAGTAGATACGGTCTCAATCGCTCGAACTCACTGCACAAGATCTCAACGTTGTGTTCAATGTCCTCCGCGGAACCGTTGCGGTTCTCTGCAATAAAACTCAACATCCTGCCCCGATAAAGCGGGGCCAGAGCTTGGATGATGTGATCCCGGTTAATGACTGACTTGTGATAGGAGGCTGCAAATTCATAGACGGTTTTCACCCACAGTCCCGCCGGATAACGGAAATCTTCTTCACTCATGTTTGCGACGAGCTGAAGATCAGCCAGTGTCGATGGCAAAAGAATCGACCGAAAGACAGGTTCTAGTTCCGCAACGCCCGTCCGAAACGCGTCTCGCAGTCGTTTCCGATTTATCCGAACTGGCTCCAGGGTAACTTCGAATTCAGGACCCATGCTCGGGATTGGCTTGGAATCACCGCTCACACTCCAGACCGGGAAGTTAGGTTGCAGTGACCAAAACAAAGCACCGACGGTGTGCCGGAGAGCCGGAACCAAGTCGCTCGGTCCTCGATCCACGTGGGTCTTGGGCCCCAGGAAAGACTGGCACAGGCGGTAGCTGCCGGTCATAGCGGCTAGGGTGAGGTGGAGCTCCGGACCCGACCTCGCCATCTCGTGATTCCAGATATCCCGGTTCAGGAAGTCGCTTCCAAGGCGGGCCGAGAAGCCAAACTCGGCCGCGTATGGTTCGCGAACCCTCCAGCCGTAAAGAGCTCGCGTCATTGGGTAGATAAGATTTCTCATGAGAAGGCCTTCGAACTTGTGCCTGCAATAGAGCGGCAAGGCTAAGTCGAAATTCTCGCGGTAAATGGGGTGGAGCAGTCGCGAAATCCATGCAGGTTCGATATTTACGGATTCCGGTGAAATTACGGCGCAAGCCTTGGCACGAAGCAGTTCTGCCGCCGCTAAAATAGTGCGTAATGCAGCTCCCTCCGAAGGGCTACTTCCGTATTGCGTGCTGATGGAGTGCAGAGTTCGCAATGTCCGCACGTTGCTAGCGCGACGCACGTCGTCGATGGACACCTGGGCCACAAGCTCGCGAGTACCGTCCCTTGATCCGCCGTCGGCGTTGATAACGGCCGCTCGCTCGCGCGGAAAATATGTGACAATGCCAGCCTGAATAGCCTGCACGATGGGCCCAATAGTCTTGGCGTTGTTATGGGTAGCCAAGCCCACCAGGATATCCACTTCTCCTACGCCAATCAGTTGCCGGAGGAAATCATCTTTGAGCACGCTTTCCTCTGCCAATTCGACCTCCGAGCTCAGTCCACAAAGGCTTACCGGTGCGGTTCGTACAAGCTTCGCAAGATTTCCCGGTTGTCAGTCTATCCGCGCCTCAGATCCGCCGCAGCCGGAACCAGTAAAACTGGTAAGGCCCCATCGTCAAAAGATAAGGCAAGTCGCCCACACGGGGGAAAATATTCCCGCCAAACATCTCAATCAATATGTTTCCCTTGTATTGGCGCAGATCAAGTTCCACAGCCTGAGCAGCGCCCGAGAGGTTATTGACGACGAGAATGGTTTCCTTACCCAGTTGTCGCACGTAGGCCAGGACGCGGTGGTTGGCAGGATAGAGAAACTCGATCGTTCCAGAACCAAACACCGGGGTAGACCGTCGCACCTTTACTATGTGTTGCATCCAGGAAAGCAGTGAGTGTTCGCTCCGCTTTTGGGCTAAGACGTTCACCGCGGGATAGCCATAGACAGGGTGCAGAATGAGCGGCAACGACAGTTTTTCGGGTTCAACCGTAGAAAAGCCGCCGTTCCAACCTCCGGTCCACTGCATCGGAGTCCTCACTCCATTGCGGTCGCCGAGATCGATGTTATCGCCCATACCGATTTCATCGCCGTAATAGACGATGGGTGTACCTGGCAAGGACAAGAGCATGCCATTCATCAATTCAATGCGCCTCCGGTCGTTGTCCAACAAGGGAGCAAGCCGGCGCCGGATGCCGATGTTCAAGCGCATACTTTTTTCCTGGGCATACATGTCGTACATGTAGTCGCGTTCCGCATCCGTGACCATCTCCAGCGTCAACTCATCATGGTTCCGGAGGAACATGCACCACTGGCACCCGGCTGGGATCTCCGGGGTTTGCTGGAGAATTTCAGTAATAGGCTTACGGTCCTCCAACTTGAGTCCCATAAACATTCGGGGCATTAAGGGGAAATGAAACGCCATGTGGAATTCATCACCGTCACCGAAGTATTCGCGCAGGTCCGCCGGCCACTGGTTCGCTTCCGCCAGCAACATTCTTCCGGGAAAGTGTTGATCGAGTTTGCTCCGCAGTTCCTTCAGGATGGCGTGCGTCTCCGGCAAGTTCTCACAGTTCGTTCCTTCGCGTTCGACGAGATAGGGAACAGCATCAAGCCGAAAGCCATCCACGCCCATTTCGAGCCAGAACTTCATCACGTTCCACATCTCGTCGCGGACGGCCGGGTTTTCGTAATTAAGATCTGGTTGGTGGCTGAAAAATCGGTGCCAATAGTAGGACTTCGACACAGGGTCCCACGCCCAGTTGGACATTTCTGTATCGACAAAGATGATCCGTGTTCCCTTGTATCCTGTGTCGGTTGCACTCCAGACGTACCAGTCGCGGCGCGGATTGTCCGGGGAGCTCCGCGATTCTTGAAACCACGGGTGCTGATCCGACGTATGGTTCAACACCATTTCGATAATCACTCGAATACCGCGCTCGTGGGCCGCCGCCAGGAATGTCTGAAACTCCTCCAGTGTCCCATACGCGGGATGCACGGATCTGTAGTCGGCGATGTCATAGCCATCGTCCCGCAACGGGGATGGGAAGAAGGGCATCAGCCAAATCGCATTGATTCCCAAGTCCAGCAAGTAGTCCAGCTTCTCCGCAAGCCCCTGAAAATCGCCGACCCCATCTCCGTTCTTGTCGAAGAAACTACGAACATGAACTTGGTAGATGACTGCGTCTTTGTACCAAAGTGCGTCACTTTTCAATGTCAAAGCCTCTCCGAACCGGTTGATACTTAGCGATCGTACAGGGTCGTTAGCATCTTGAGCTGCTGAGTAATTTCATCCGTCAAGGCAGTCGGCTGGTACCGCCACTTCCAGTTTCCAGATACGCTTCCTGGAAGATTCATGCGGGCTTCGCTACCCAATCCCAGCACATCTTGTAATGGAATGACCGCAAGATCTGCCACCGACGCTAGTACTGCTCGAATTAGCGCCCAGTTGATCGCTTCATGCTCAAGCCCCAGGTACGATCGAGCGAACTCGCGTTCTCTTTGTACATCTTGCGGCGTCCTGGTACTATCGCCAGCTCCGGTACTGGCCCACCAGCCCACGGTTGTGTCGTTGTCGTGGCCGCCAGTGTAGGCAACCAGTTCACGAGGATAGTTGTGAGGGCGGAACGAGGCTCCTTGTGGATCGGTTCCAAAGGCGAACTGGAGCAAGCTCATCCCTGGAAAGCCAAACTGTTTGCGAATCGCCTCCACCTCACCCGTAATCACGCCGAGGTTTTCGGCGACAATCGGCAATTCTCCCAGCTCATCCTGTAGAACCTGAAAGAACTTGGCTCCGGGTCCCTTGGTCCATTTTCCGCAGACAGCAGTATTTGCGTCGGCGGGAACTTCCCAATAGGCTTCAAAGCCTCGGAAATGGTCAAGCCGCACAATATCAAACAGTTGAAACGATGCGCGAAATCGATCAATCCACCAACTGTAGCCAGAGTCAGCCACCGCGTCCCAACGATAAACGGGGTTTCCCCACAATTGACCGGTCGCACTGAAATAGTCTGGAGGTACGCCGGCAACAGCGGTTGGCTGGCCGCGATCGTCCAAGCGAAATAACTCAGAGTGAACCCAGACGTCAGCACTGTCGTGAGCAACATATATGGGAATATCACCCATTACCGCAATGCCGACCCGTTGGCAATAAACTTTCAGTTTTTCCCATTGCCGAAAAAACTCGAACTGCCAATACTTGAGAGTCTGAATTTCTCGCGCCAGTTTGACGGCCCACTCCCCGCGCGTTGCCGGCTCGCGTTGCCGAATTGCCGGTTCCCAGTCGGTCCACACCGCGCCCGCGTGAACTCCCTTGCAGACCATAAAAAGGGTGTAGTCGTCCAGCCACCAGGCATTCTTCACGCAAAAAGCAGCAAAGGGTGCATGGTGTGGATGCGAGCTGTCCGCGAAGAATCTGCCGGCTGCTTGACGCAGTGCAGACAGCTTAAAGTCGATGACTGCACCATAGTCCACCCGGTCCGGCGAAAAGGAAGGCGCTTCTGCCAAAACCGTCGAAGGCAGAAGGCTCTGTTCCCGAAGTGCGTCCAGGTCTATGAAGAGGGGGTTCCCGGCAAATGCCGAAAAACATTGATAGGGTGAATCGCCGTATCCCGTAGGGCACACAGGAAGGACTTGCCAGAGTTTTTGGCCGGCCTCGACCAAGAAGTCTACAAATTCGTAAGCCGATGGACCCAAGTCTCCAATGCCGTGCCGACCCGGCAACGAACTGATATGCAGCAAGATTCCACTGCGCCGACGGAGCTTCACAAATTCAACCTTAAGAGTGAAACGCTCCTCGGTGCAAGATGCCACGCGGCACTTCTTTGCCAGTTAACCCATGCGCCGAGCTTCCAAAAAATCAACAGGACCTTTCCTTCCAAAGCCAATAGGTGCAATCGGGACTATGTTCATGTGAAGAATCTCTGTCACCCAGACACGTTGTCCGAATCACGGTGCGCCCGAGCTCGGCTATCGCGGAAAGGCCGTAGACCCTAGTTACTCGAACCCGAACCGAGTCTCACCATACCGAAGTACCTTCAAGAAGCTTTCTTTCGTGGAACCTTTGCACCTTTCTCGCGCGCCTCCGACAGTCCGATGGCAATGGCCTGTTTTCGACTCGTGACCGGACCGCCCTTGCCCCCTTTACCCGATCGCAAAGTGCCATGATTCTCCCTACGTAAGGCGCTTGCGACGCTCCTCGCGGCTGCTTCTCCATACTGGCGCTTGGATTTCTTGCTGGAATTGGTCTTCTTCTTCGCCATAAAACCCTCCGTGTCATAGACTCAGAGATCTCACTGGGTCCTGAGCCAAGCGAAACCATGTTTTTCATGGTCAGGAAGCACCGGGCGCAAGAAAATCCCTACGAGGCAGTGCATTCTGGATGACCGCACCGGCAGGACATGCGTTCCGAAAGCCGAGCAATTCCCGCAGTTTCGTCTTCGCTCTGTGAAGTTGCGATTTTGAGTTGCCCACGGTGCAGGATTGAATACGCGCAATCTCTTGATGACCGTACCCTTCGATTTCATACAACGTGAAAATCGTTCGGCAGCCCACTGGAAGTTGCTTCATTGCGCGCGATAGCGCGATTCTATCGACGGAAGACGTCAAAACCTTGTCGACATCCCCATATTCCCGTTCCAGATTGCCGGTCCCGGCACTGGCAGGCTGATCCCTTGAACGCCGCCGACGTCCTTGGGTGCGGAAATGCATGAGAACGGTATTGATCGCTACGCGATAGAGCCACGTGGATAGCGCCGAAGCGCCGCGGAACGAGTCCAGTTTACGAAATGCCTGTAAGAACGCTTCTTGAGCCAGATCTTCAGACTCTGCCGGATTGCCCGTCATTCGTAGACAAAGAGCATAGACCTTAGCGCGGTTGCTATTGAACAACTCGGCGAAGGCTTCAACGTTGCTCTCTCGTGCCGGTCGGCTGGGGTCGGTGTTGGAGCCGTTCTCGGCCAGGCAATTGGAATTGTCAGGCATGATGAAGGATCTCTTTTCACAGGCTCATCTGTGGCATTCGTTCTTACGTCAAGTTGCACATTAAAACGTGTCCGAAAGACTGGCCATCCGGCGTCGCCCCTAGGAAATGCAAGAAGTCGCTGTAGTCGTTCCGGTGGATTCCCGCGCTCCGCTAAGGTAGAAACTTGAGGCCGGGAGTTGGTCTCAATTAAATCTTGCTTCGAGAGAACACATTTTAGGCTTGCGCAAGGATGGCCTCATCGAGGGGAATCGGGCGGATTCGGCGAATTATTGGACTCGTCGTCGGGGACGGGTTTCCTCTCAGCGGTGGTAGAGGGTTGCGACGGTGCCTTCGACGTTTCATCCTTCCTCGGCAAATCTTCGCGATTGACTTTCGACGTGTCGTCCTTCCTCTCGTGCTGGACCGGCTTAGCTGCCACTACCCGATAGGCACGCACCTTTCGATCCCCATCTGCGACTCTGAGGTGCATCTCATCTTTCTTGATCTTGAACTCCCCCTCGTGACCTACCGGCAGCATCACGGGATGCTTGGTTTCGACGGGACGAATTTGATAATCCATTTCATCCGTTCTCAACAAATATTGAGGGCAGAGCTTCTCATCGGAGTTTACGTGCTCGATTCCGACCGAACCAAAAACGCTGCCTAACCCGGTTAAGCCTCTTTGCTTCGCGCCGCAAGGCACGGCCTCCATACTTTCAATCATGCCTCTCTCTGACTGCTTTTTCTTCTTATCTTCTGCGATCGAACAAACGGCTAAAGCAGCGACCAGTATTGGAATAAATACGGTTGAACCGTTCATACTTCCTCCTCGTGAAATGTGCCTACTGCATAAGAGTGTGAGCGCGAAATCAACACTTTCAAACCCAAATCGCGAGTTGGCTGCGGGAGGCATGGCAACCAACTCGCGAGTGTTCGTACGTGCCTGCTATTGCTTCGGAACAGGCTCCGTCCCGAAAGTCTTGACTGCCCTATTCTGGTTCATTGGTTGCACCCGCGTCAGGACCGCTCCAGCATTCTCTGTCAGTTGATGCTTCACACTAGGGTTGGCATCAAGATACACCTGAAGTTCAGGGTGACTGCTTACGAATTCCTGGCTGTTGGCGAGTTTCGGATTTCGGGACAACTGCTGGGCGATTGCGGAATGCCCTTCGAGAAAGTGACCAAAACCGTCAAGGTCACGATCGTGGTCACGATCCTCCTCGTGCCGATCGAAACGTTCTTCTTGCTTCATAAAGGCGTTCGGATTTTCAGATATTTCTTCTCGCACCTCAGGGTGCTGCTGCCAGTATTCCTGAAGCGCAGGGTGTTTCTCGCGGAACTCCTCATTCTTCACTAGAGACGGATCTTTGCGCAGCTGCTCGGCGACTTCGGGATGACCATCCAGAAAGCGATCAAAGCTGGCCAGTTGTCTGTGTCTGATATCTCCGTCCCGATCCTCCTCGTGCCGGTCATAGCGCTCCTCTTGCCGCATGAAAGCGTTGGGGTTCTCAGAGATCTCCTCGCGAATCTCCGGGTGCTCCTGCCAATATTCCCGAAGGGCGGGATGTTTCTCGCGGAACTCTGGGTTCTTTACCAGAGAAGGATCCTTGCGCAGTTGCTCGGCAATTTCGGCGTGGTTGTCGAGGAAGCGATCGAAGTTCGCCAGTTGCGCTTTGCTCGTGTCATTGCTCCCTGAGTTTGAGTTTTGTCCATTCGCCGGAAGGCCACACCAAATCAACGTGGTTAATGTAACAAGCATCAGCGACCGTTTGAGTCTTACGGTTGCGTTCATACATTCTCCTCATCGGCGCCCATCGAGAGCGCACAGTAACTTCTCGTAAGGCGGTGCAAACTCCTTGCCAAAGATGGCGTGGAGCAAGATCTCGAAGAAACTCAATGGCTTACATGAAGTGAGGATGGATAAGGATGCGCTACCGAAATGCGGAGAGGAGAGACTCAGGACGCCGCACTAGAGCAAATCGACACAGAGGAGTGGAAAATCGCGGTACAGGATCGACCCTACGCGATGTAAGGCACAGTTGCTCTGCACAAAATCGAGCCTTTAACGTCTACAATCCGCCAACCTCTCCAAAGGACGCTCGGCATCGGAACTCTATGAGTGTTCACGGTGTAAGTATCGGCCAATCCGAACCAGCGTCCGATTTGTCGGCAAACGGGAAACTGAGGCCTGGTCGTAGTTGGCGAAAATCGCCATTGCACTCATCGTCTCGACGAGGCGTCAGCTCGACTCGGGAACCATACGTCGGCTGAACTACCGCAGCTTCCCACGAACCACCGTGATCGACCCGGCTGGCAGTGTGTACATGCCGCCGGGCGTGGCGGCGATCGTGATGTTCTTATCCTCAGCAGGAGTATTGCAATATTGCACCAGAGCTACAGATCCGACGAAACGGTGGCTCATGTGTTTGGCATCGTCGATGACAAGATGAACCTGGTGAGCCGCGTTCAAATCGTGGTTAATTAGCATTAACGACCAGTTCCCGTCGGGACGTTTGACAGCGTATGAGGTAACCACGGTCCGATCGGCAGCGTCCTT